>OMFP01000678.1_pt1 | contig 13589 bp, 10 predicted proteins | sample 1674221 | NCBI WGS metagenome assembly OMFP01 (sample SAMEA103958152, study PRJEB25191) | human gut metagenome | biome: human-associated habitat [ENVO:00009003]; feature: intestine environment [ENVO:2100002]; material: feces | place: Germany | collected 2013/2015
CCCGCCTGCGCACCGAGATCTCCAAGAAGGTCGGCGTGAGCCCCAAGTCCATCGACGCCTACATGATCGGCGAGCACGGCTTTAGCCAGCTTGCCGCCTTTAAGGCCGCGACCATCGCCGGCAAGAGACTCAACGAGCTTCAGGCCGAAAACCCCGACAAGTACGCCTTCGACCACATGGAGGTCGAGGAGCTTGCACGCAAGGGCGGCTATGTGACCTACCAGGGCAAGCAGTGTACCGAGTACGCCGTCGCCAACTCCGCCGCGCGCGTCTGCGCTGCCGTGCTGCACAACGAGCACGCCGTGCTTTCGGCCTCTACGCTTATGACCGGCCAGTATGGCGAGGAGGGTATCTTTACCTCCCTGCCGTGCGTGATCGGCGCCGAGGGCGTCGAGGAGGTCTACACGCTCGACCTGTCCGAGTACGAGCTCGAGGGCTTCCACAAGAGCTGCCAGCACATCCGCGACAACATCGCCCAGCTCGACTGGTGGGATGCCGAGGCCTGCGACGCAAAGTAGGCCGCTGGCTGCCACAACCTTACAAATCTAAGCGCGATACTAAGCGGGCCGTGCCGGAAATCCCCGGTGCGGCCCGCTTTTTTGACTCACGCAGTGCCCTTGCGAATCGAAGGTGATTACTTTTCCGCGAAGTGAACGGGTAAAAATGAGCCCCCGAAGCATCGACACTTTTCAAGCGCTGTTTCCTGCGGTTTCGTCGAGTTTTTCCTGCGGTTTTGCCGCCAAAAAGTGTGGATGCTTCGGGGGTCCAAAACAGGTCGTTCACTTCGCGGAAAAGTATTCAACTTCGTTTTCGCGCAGACACGAATCCAGCCGCCACAACGCAAAACGGGGCCCGCGCGCAGCGCAGACCCCGTCAAAAAAGATAATTCCCGGTACCTAGTACTGCTCGATGCCCATGTAGCGACGAACCTCGGGACTGTGGTCGAATACCTTGCCGCGAGCGGCACGCAGCTCGCAGCTCATGTTGTAGAAGAAGATCGGTTCCAGGTACGAACGCACGCTGGCGGGCACCTCGCCCACGCCGTACTCGAGCGCATCGAGCACCATGACCGTATCGGTGTGCGTGTTGAGGAATGCAAGTGCACGCTCCTCCATGGGGCGGCACTCGCCCGATCCGAGCTGTACAAAGTAGAACACGCCGGGCTCGGTGGCTTCGAACGGGCCGTGGAAGTACTCGCCGGAGTGGATGTAGCAGCAGTGCTGCCACTGCATCTCCATGAGCGAGCAGATGGCCATGGCGTAGGTCTGGCTAAAGTTGGGGCCGGATCCCAGGATGTAGAAGAACTTATGTTGCTGGCAGAGCTCGGCAAAACGGGCGCCCAGCTCGGCGTTGACCTTCTCGCGGGCAGCGGGCAACAGGGCATCCATCTGCTTAAGGCCGGCATACATGTCGGCGAGTGCCTCGTAGCCTTCCTGCTGGTCAAGCAGTTCGGCGGCGATCAGAGCGCCGATACCCTGCGGTACCTCGGCCTGCGGCACGCCTTCGCCCCACGGATAGACCCAGGTGGTCCACTTGCCGTTGTCGATCTTTGAGCCCTCGCAGTCGGTGAGGGCAATGACCTCGGCGTCGGCTGCCAGTGCCATCTCGCAGCCGTCAACGACCTCCTGCGTGTTGCCGCTGTGGCTGCAGGCAATAACGAGCGACTTCGGCCCTAGGCTCTTGGGGGCCATCAGACAGAACTCGCGTGCCGTGTAGACCGTCGAGGTAAACGTGGTGGCCTCGCGCTTGAGCAGCTCGTTGGCCGGCATCAGGTCGATCATCGAACCGCCACAAGCGATCCAAAAGACATTCTCGATCTTGCCCTTGCGCTCGATGATTTCCTGAACCAGATCATGTGCGTTCATCCTGATGTTCCTCCTTGTGGGGCGGCTTTGAGCGACGGCAGCTCGTACCTGCTATCGTTCTATGTTGTCCTATTTATAACACGTGCAACAACGCCCGTGAAGTCATCTCGGCAAATTTGTTCTATGTTGTTCTATCTGTGGACGTTAGATGTCGAAGACGTAGCGCGAGCCCACGATCTTTTGGCGTCCGAGCAGCAAGGGCCGCTCGTCCGCATCGGTAAAGTACGCCTCCATATAGAAGAGTGGCTCACCGACCGGGATCTCGAGCAGTGGCGCGACTTGAGCGTCGGCAAGCGCAATCTCCACGGTACAAGGGTCGGATTTGAGCGGCGCGCGGCCCGAATGCTCGGCAACGAGCGCAAAGATTGAGTTATCGGTGAGGTCCTCGTCGGCAAGCGTCTGCAGATAAGGATGGTCAGCCAGCACAAAGGCGTTGTTCTCGAGCATGACGGGCACGCCATCTGCCGTGCGCACGCGCTCGACCACGATGAGCTCGCAGCCGGGTTCCACCCCAAAAAACGCCGCGTCCTCGCGCGTCGCCGCAACCACCGTGCGCGACACCAGGCGTGCTCCGGCCACCATGTCGTTGGCGGCGCAACCCTCGGAAAAGCTCTGAACGTCACCCTTCTGGACAATCTTGCGCTTGAGCTTGGGCGCGCACACGAACGTGCCCCTCCCCTGCTGGCGGTTGAGATACCCCGCGCGCGACAGCTCCTCGATGGCGCGGCGCACGGTGACGCGTCCCACACCATAGGACTTAGCGAGCTCCATCTCGGAAGGAATGCGCGAGCCGGATGCGTACACGCCGCGCGCGATCTCGCCCTTTAGGTCGTCCATAACCTGCTGGTACAGCGGCACGGCGGACACCTCAGTGCGCTCGGTTTTATCGTCGGATGCCATCGTTATGCTCCATTCCGTGCATGCTCGGACTCAAACTCTTCAATCGCCGCCATAAACTGCTCGCCAAAGGCATCGGCCTTTTTCTCGCCAATACCGTTGACCTGGATAAGCTCGTCGCGTGTCTGAGGTCGTAGGCGGCACAGGCCGCGCAGGGCCTTGTCAGAGAAGACCATGTACGGCGCCATCTCCAGCTCGGTCGAAATCTCCTTGCGCAGGGCACGCAGGCGCTCGAACAGCTCGGCATCGTCACCCACGCGCGGGCGCTGATCTAGCTCGGCCTCCTCACGCAGCAGATCCACCGCGCGGCGGGCACGGGCCGAGGCCTTGTGCTTGGACGCACGACGCTTAACGGTAAAGGCAAACGCCTCATCCTCGACCTCGGCGGCACGCGGGCCCAGCCCCACGACCGGGTACTGCCCCTGCGAGGTAGCCAGATAACCGCGGCCGCACAGCTGGCCGATGATGTCCTTGATACGCCCGACCGATTCGCTCGACAGCTCACCATAGCCGCGGTCCTCGTCCAGATGCATCTGGCGAATGCGCTCGGTGTTGCCGCCGTGGAGCACGTCGGCGATGAGCGACTTGCCAAAGCGCATGGGTCGCGTGGCCACATAGCGCACAGCGGCGCGGGCCATATCGGTGACGTCCTCGACCTCGAACTGCGTGAGGCAGTTGCTGCAGTTGCCGCAGCTCTCGACGTCGTCCGTGGCGGTGCCGCCCGTACTGGCCGCGGCATGCTCGGCCGCGGCCTCGTCGCCAAAGTAGCGCAACATATATTCGCGCAGACAGCCGGTGGTATTGCAATAGCCCTCCATCTGGCTGAGCAGACGATATCGATTCTGGAGCGCCCACGCGCGCTGCTCGTCGTCGAGCGCCTCATCGGCAGCATCGCCGCGGTCGATCAGAAAGCGGCGCATGCGAAAATCGTTGCCGTTCCACAGCAAGTAGCAGCTGGACGGGTCGCCATCGCGGCCGGCGCGGCCCGCCTCCTGGTAGTAGGCTTCGATGCTCTCGGGCACGTTGTTGTGGATCACGTAGCGCACGTTGGGCTTGTCGATGCCCATGCCAAAGGCGTTGGTGGCAACCATCACCTGGATATCGTCGTCGATAAAGGCGCGCTGGCTTTGGCGACGGGCGTCGTTGCCCATGCCGGCATGGTAGCGGCCAACGCGAATGCCGCTGGGGCCCAGCGCCTCGGCAAGCTCGCCCGCCAGCGCGTCGACCGTCTTGCGGGTCGAGCAATACACGATACCGCTCTCGCCCGAATGCGCGATCACATAGTCGCGCACCCACGCGGTCTTGGCCTTGTCGCCCATCTCTTCGCAACCAAAGTAGAGGTTCTTGCGATCAAAACCCGTCACCACGGTCGCTGGGTTTTGCAGGCCGAGCATTTGCTGGATATCGGCGCGCACGCGCTCGGTCGCCGTAGCGGTAAAGGCCGCCACGATGGGGCGCTGCGGCAGGGAATCAATGAACTCGCGAATCTGCAGGTAGGCGGGGCGGAAATCCTGGCCCCATTGGCTCACGCAGTGGGCCTCGTCAATGGCCACGAGCGGCACGCCAATGCCACCGTCCGCCGCGGCCTCCTGCGCAAAGTCTAAAAAGCGCGGCTCGAGCAGGCGCTCGGGCGCCACGTACATAAGCTGGTAGCGGCCCTCGCGCGCCCGCTTGAGCACGGTGTTTTGCTGGGCCGGAGTAAGGCTGGAGTTGAGATAGCTGGGTCGCGCACCCGCCGCGAGCAACGCACGGGTCTGGTCCTCCATAAGCGACAGCAGCGGACTCACCACAAAGGTGATGCCGGGCAGCATGAGCGCGGGCACCTGGTAGCAAATGGACTTTCCGGCGCCCGTGGGCATAACACCCAGCGCATCACGACCGGCAAGGATCGCATCGACCATGCGGTCCTGTCCCGGGCGAAACGAGGTGTAGCCAAAATAGGCGCCGAGCGTGTCGAGCGCCATCTGCTGCATGCTATCGGTCATGGTTTCCTAACGTCCAAGTCATCTGCCGCCGATTATACGCCGCCACGCGGACCGGTGCCGCGCGGCTGCCGGCCACGGGCAACGCAATCCAAGGCGAATGAGCGTGGATTTTTGGACACTTTCCGGATGAGCGTGGATAATCTCCCACTTTGAACCCGTCACCAAGCCAAAAACGGGAGATTATCCACGCTCATTCTGTGACTAGTCATTGGGGACGTTCTTGAATGACCAGTCGTTTAAGAACGCCCCCAACGACTAAGGAGTGTCCCCAGGTGCCGACAGAAAAGGAACGTCCCCAAGTGCCGGCCCGGCAACGCCGATGTTTTGGCGCGGACAGCGAAAGCCCGCCAGAGCGAGCAAGGTGCCTTGAAACGAGGCGGCATTGACCTTCTGGTCATGCCGCCGAAGTTGAAAGGCAGATTGCCGCTCTGGCGGGTTTGCAGCGTCGAGCCGTTGCGCGGTTTGGAAAACCGCGCAACTAGAGCTACATGACCATAACGTAGCGCGATCCCACGTAGTACTGCTTACCCATCAGGACCGGCTCTCCATTGGGACCGGTAAAGCTGGCACGCAGGTTGAGCAGCGGATCGTGCGGAGCAATGCCCAACTCGGCCGCCTGCTCGGTATTGGCACGAACGGCCTCGACCGTGCGGTAGCCAACCGAGACAATCGGGATTCCGCCAACACGCTCGACCTCGGCAAAAATCGACTTGTCCTCAAGATCGGCCGTCAACAGCTCGCGGTAGGCATCAAACGGCACAAAGATGTTCTCCTCAAAGATGGGCTCGCCGTCGGCCGTACGCACGCGCTTGATATGCAGCAGCAGCGCATCCTTCTGCAGGCCAAAGAACTCCATCTCGTTTTGGCGCGCCGGCACAATCTGGCGATCGATCACGTGCGCACCGGCCTTCATGCCATTGCCGGCACACAGCGCGGTAAACGTCTGCAACGTCGAGGCGTGAAACTGGCGATTGATGTGCGGCGTGGAGACAAAGGTGCCACGGCCCTGCTGCTTAACCAGGTAGCCATCGGAGCACAGCTCCTCGACGGCGCGGCGCACCGTAATGCGGCTCACGTCGTACTGCTCGGCTAGCTCAAGCTCGGACGGAATACGCTCCTTGGGTGCATAAACACCTTTCTCGATCGCATCCTTGATTTCGTCGTAAATCTGCTGGTAAAGCGGTGCATTTTTGGGCGCAGGCATATCTAATCACTCTTATCGAAATATTGAAATAACTAATACGTATATAACGTCTAGTTTCATGTTACCTCATATTGATAAAACGATACACCCTCCCTACCAAAAAGCGACAGCTTCATTTTGGTAGGTTTTATCTGGGCAAACGAGAGCCCCTCGAAAGCAACGGGGCTTTCGAGGGGCTCGTTCGGATGGGTTGCGCAGGGCCGACAAAATGCCAATACCCTACTTGCCGTCGTCCTGCTGCAGGCTGTCCTGCTCGCAGAGGTGCGCCCGCCTGCTGGCCATACGTGCGGGCTTGTCGGGATCGGGTACGGCCGTGGGCATGGGCTCGTCGACATGACCACCCCACCAGCCGCCCACAAAGTTGAGCGTGTGGAACACGTTGATCACGGCGCCGGGATCAACGTCGCACACCAGCTTGATAATGTCCTGACTCTCGTAGGTCGAGACAACGGTGTTCAGCAGGTACATCTTTTCGCGGCTATATCCGCCGACGACCTCGGCGCAGCTAATGCCGTGCTGAAAATGGTCAACATAGGCGGTCATGACCTCGTCTGCCTTGCGCGTCGTGATCTGCAGCGTCACGCGGTCGTAGCGACGATAGAAACTGTCGATGGTCTTGGTCGAAATAAACTGGAACACGATGGAGTACGCCGCCTTGTCCCAGCCAAACATAAAGCCAAAGATCGCCAGGATAAAGCAGTTGAAACCAAAGATGACGCCCCAGATGGTCTTGCCCGTGTGGTTGGAGACCCACAGCGCGATAAAGTCGGTGCCGCCGGTGGATGCGCCGGACTTGAGCGCGATGGCAGCGCCCAGACCCGAGACCACGCCGCCAAAAATGATGAGCATGATCTTGTCGCCCAAAAACGGGGAAAAGTGAAAGATGTTGAGGAACAGCGACGAGAGCACGACCTGCATCATCGAGAAGATGACGAAGCGCTTGCTAATGCCGCTCCAGCATAGGAGCGCCACAGGGATGTTGAGCGCGAGCATACCGAGCGAGATGTCGATGTGAACGCCGCCCAGCGAGGTAACGCGATCGAGCAGGACCGCGACGCCGGTAAGACCGCTCGGAAGCAGGTCGGCGGGCTGAATGAACGCCTGGATCAGGAATGTCTGGAGAACGGCGGAAATCGTGACCGCCACGGCAGTAATGGCGCGGCGGACGATGGTAAGGCGGCCGAGCACGAGCACGCGGTCCGTGAGCTGATCGATGGCGTTCGCCACGTAGGCTCCCTTCGAAGGCAGATATAGTTGTGGGGCATGTTCGCGATTGTAGCATGGAGCGAGAGGAGGCGCTTTAATTCGCCCTCTCTCGACGACCAAAACGGGACCAGCAACCCCACGACCAAAGAGCAAAATCCAAGTGAGTAGACTTCTTACGATCTGCCGAGCACACCCAAAAATAGCCACCTCTGTGACCTGCGGTTTTACAAAGGAAGATATGTTTTGTGCTCGGCCTGCGCCAAAAAGTCTACTCACTTAGTCCGAATCGAAGCCAAACGAATCCAAATAGAGGACAAATTAAGCCAATCCGCAGCAAAAGACGCGTGAACCAATGCTTCTCGCGGCGGATTGACACTACAAAGCGGCCAAAATGTCGGTCAGGCTGTCGATGACAACGTCGGCGGCGGACTGATCTAGGTTGACGCCCTCGTGCGGACGCAGCGCCAGGACGCGGGCGCCGGAGCGCTTGCCGGCCTCGATGCCCAAAGGCGAGTCCTCGATAACCAGGCATTCGGCAGGCTCCACCCCCAGCGCCTCCATGGCACGCAGGTAGATCTCGGGGTCGGGCTTAAACGCACTGCACTCGTGACCGCTGATGGTGTAGTCCAACACGTCGGCGATACCGGCAATCTCCACCAGCTCGTCGATCAACTCGCGATAGGACGAGCTCGCGATAGCACATTTCACGCCGCGCTCGTGCAGCTCGCGCATCACCGGCTCCGTCTGCTCGTTGAGCAGCTCGGCATACGGAACGGGGTGATCCGGGCTGTAGACCTGCTTGTACTCCACGCGCAGACGCTCGCGCAGCTCAACATCGTCGGGCACCAGCGCCTCCCAAATGGCGGGCTCGTTAGACCCCGAAAGATCGGGAATCTCGTCAAAGTGGAACCCCTTCTCTTCCATAAACGCCACGCGACGACGGTTGTAGAACCACTCGGTATCGACCAGCACGCCGTCCATATCAAACAGCACTGCCTTGATCATACGCATCTCCTCCCACCTGCCAAAAAGGGACAGGTTTATTTTGGTAGGTTTTATCTGGGGTTTGCGACGCGACAGACACGCCCTCCCCAAAGAAAAAAAGGGGACGGGGCGCAAACCCCATCCCCTCTCAATCAACCCGTAAGGTCTACTTACTTGTGATTAGTAGGAAAGCTTCCACATGTAGCGACGCATGGTCAGCGGGTGCTGACGGGCCTCGGCGATCTGGTTGCCGTACTCGCGCATAACGGCGAGGTGCAGCAGCGGGTTGAAGTAGGTGACGACGCTCGCGGGCACGGCGTCGGCCAGGCCGTAGTCCTTGGAGTCGATCAGAGCGACCTTGGCGCCCATGCGCTTAAGGAAGGTGAGGGCGCGGGCGTCCATCGGACGGGTAGCGCCATCGGACATGAAGAAGACGTAGGGCTTACCCTCGGTGGAAACCTCGAACGGGCCGTGGAAGTACTCGCCGGTGTTGTAGGCGGCGGCGTCGATCCACTGCATCTCGGTGAACAGGAAGGCGGCGTGAGAATAAGCCATCTTCTCGGAGGCACCGGAAGCCATGAAGTAGATCATCTTGTCGTCCTTGAAGTCCTCGGCGAACTTCTTGGCGAGCTTCTTGCAGTGCTGAGCGGCGTTCTCGCAGAGCTCGAAGACGTTGGTGAGGCCGGTGATCATGTCCTCGTAGTGGTCATAGCCCTCGGTCTGCTGAAGGATCTCGACAGCAAGAGCGATGGCGTAGCCGGGCTTCTCGCACTTGGCAGCGAAGTTGGCGTGGAAGCCGTGAACGATGACGTAGTCAGCGTCGACGGTCAGAGCGGAGCCAGCCTTGTTGGTGAGGGAGACGACCGGGCAGTTGTGCTTCTTGGCGGTCTTGTTGGCCTCGACGGTCTCGGGCGTGGAGCCACCGAGGGAGCAGGTGATCACGAAGGTGTGCTCGTTGACCCAGGAGGGCGTGTCGTAGTTGAACTCGTTAGCGGTGAAGATCTGAACGTTCAGCTTGTCCGTGTTGTTGGCCAGGAAGTACTTGGCGGGGTAGAGGTCGGACATGGAAGCACCGCAGCCGACGAAGGCGACGCTGTGGATCTCGTGGTTGGACAGGACGTCAGCGACGATCTGCTTAGGGAGGTTAAGGTCGATCTCGTACATCTGACACATTCCTTTCGATTTTTGCGGCGCCACATTGCCGGGCGCTCGCAGGGTTGCCGTGGTTTGGACCGAGTCGCCGGCCCGTTGAGGATGTGACAAAGGGACTGCCCTTTGTCACGTATAGGGATGGAAGCCTGCCTGGGGTATGGGATGCCAGGCAGGCCCCCGGGGGAAAGCGGTTAGACGCTTGGTCGCGACTAGGCCAGGATGCCGGCCGCGGAGAGGGCGATGCCGCCCACGATGGCGATCACGAGAAGCCAACCGGTGTTGACGTTCTTCTTGATGAGCCAGTACATAAGGCCGGTGAGGCCAAGGGAGATCATCTGGGGCATCATGCCGTCCAGGATGTCCTGGATCACGACGGTGCCCTCAGCGAACTGCAGCGGGGTGGTGGCGCCGATCAGCGTAGCGATCATGCCGCCCACGGACATAAGGCCCACGATGCCGCAGACATACATGAGCTTCTCCATGAGGTCGCCGCCCTGAAGCTTGCTCAGGTACTCGTGGCCGCCCTGATAGCCCATCTTGGCTGCGAACCAAGTGATCAGCACAGAGGGGACGATGGAGATGAGCATGGCCAGGATCGGGCCCATGATGGAGCCCTGCTGAGCCAGCTGAACGCCCAGGCCAAAGGCGATAACGCGGATGGTGCCCTGGAAGAAGGAGTCACCGATGCCGGAAAGCGGACCCATGAGGGAGGTCTTGACCGCGTTGATCGAATCGGGATCGAAGTTCTCGGGATCCTTGGCGTACTCCTCCTCCATGGAGGCGGTGAGGCCTAGGATGAAGGCGCTCGTCTGCGGGGTGCAGTTGTAGAACGCCATGTGACGGTGGTAAGCCTCTTTCTTAGCAGCGAGCTGCTTGGGGTCGGACTCATCCGGATAGAGGCGATCGAGCGTGGGAACCATACCGTAGAGGAAGCCCATGTTCATCTGACGCTCGTAGTTCCAAGAGGCCTGGATGGCCCAGGAGCGCCAGAAGAACTGGCTGACCTTCTTGTTCAGGGACACGTCCTTGGTTGCGGTTGCCATAGTGTGTTCCTCCTTAGTCTTCGTCGTCTTCGAGCGGATCGTAGTCGGAATCGACACCGGCGGCTGCATGGGAACCGTTGAACTTGAAGCCCATGAAGACGACAGCCAGGCACACACCGATCAGAGCGACCGCGATGACGGACAGGTTGAGGTAAGCGGCGAGCAGGAAACCGATGAACAGGAACGGAGTCATACCCTTCTTGATCATCATGGTGAGCAGCAGGGCCAAGCCGTAGGCGGTCATGATCTTGGTCGAAACGTTCAGACCAGTGGACAGCCACTCGGGAACCATGTTGACGATGGCCTGAACCAGGTCGGTGCCAACAAAGACGGCGAGGAAGATCGGCAGGAAGTACATGACGGCGTACAGACCGGAGCCGGCGCAGATGTGCATACGGTAGGCGGTCTTGAACTTTCCGTTATCGATCGCGCTATCGGCCACATGGGTGAGGGCGGCGATGATGGAACGGAACACGATGCCGAGGAGCTGACCCAGGACGGCGACCGGGATGGCGATCGTCATGGCGGTCTCGGCGGAAGCATCGGTCAGGCACGCAAAGGCAGCGGCCACGATGCCGCCCAGGACCATATCGGGCGGAACGGCGGCGCCGACCTGCACCAGGCCCATGGATACGAGCTCGACGGCGGCACCGACGGCAAGGCCGGTGGGCACATCGCCCAGCAGCAGACCGACGAGCGTAGCGCCAACGAGGGGCTGCTCGAAGTTAAGACGACCGAGCAGGCGGGAGTCCCACATGCAGAACACGCCGACGAGGCCGACGAGCACCGCACTGATGAACGTATTCATACCCTTCTCCTTTCAGTCAGGCAAAAGCCTGGTTGATTACAGCTTGGCGTCGATGTCGACGCTCTGATACGTAGGGGTCTGCTGGACGTAGAGCTTGATGCCCATGTCGAGCAGCTGGTTGACGTCGGCCTTCTGGGTGGCGTCGAGGAAGACGGAGCTGTCCTTGCCGCCGACCTGATCGGCACCGTCGTGGTTGGCGGTGGCGCCCAGGTTGATGGCGTCGAGCTTGTAGCCCTGGCAGAACTGCAGCATCTCGGCGGTGTTGCCAAAGACGAACATGACGCGCTCGCCGAGGGTGTTGAGCTTGTCCATCTTGGCGAGGGCACGCTCGACGGTGAAGACGTTCAGGCGAACGCCCTGGGGCTTGGCCAGCTTAAGAGCGCCCTTCTTGATGTCATCGTTGGCGGCAGCGTTGTCGACGACGATGATGCGCTCGGCCTGGACCTTGGTGGTCCAGGTAAAGACGACCTGGCCGTGCAGCAGACGGTAGTCAAGACGTGCGAGGACGATCTTGGCGGGACCGGAGCTGTGACGGGGCGCCTTGGCCTTCTTGGCGGGAGCCGCGGCGGCCTCGACCGGTGCGTTGGGGTTAGTCAGACCGGTGCGGGCCTCGTTGATGAGGGCCGCGAGCTCGGCGCCCTTGACGGGGACGGGGCTCATAGCGAGCGTGAGCGCCAGCGGGATGTTGAAACCGCTGACAACCGTGAACTTCGTGCCGTTCTTGGAAAGCTCGACCATGCTGTTGTTGACCGAGCTGCCGAGCATATCGGTCAGCACATAGACGGTGTCGTCCGCGTTGAACGTGGCGATCAGAGCCTCAACCTTATTGGTGATGGGCTCCTTGTCGTCACGAGCAAGCGACACGACGTGGACGTTCGACACGTCGCCGAGAACCATCTCGAGCGTGTCTTTGGCGCCTGCGGCCAGGCCGCCATGAGATGCGAGAATGATCTGATTCATCTTGCCTCCTCCTTTTCGTTATGGTCATTATAACGTCTTATACGTTGCCTATATTGCTAATTAGTATAAAGACCGTTCGCGGGTGAAAATCGACCGTTGACGGGTTTAACGTACTTGAAACGTTGGGGCTGAGCAGGCCGGCGCTGGCTGGATAACCCCAGGTCAGACGCCGCGCACAATCCTCTATCGCACGAAGTACCAGGGGCTTTCCTGCACGGTGGGCTCCAGCGCGATGCCGGTGCGTTCCTTAAACAGATCCATGTCCTGAGATTTTTCGGTCCACCACGCGTTGGGCTTAAAGGTCATGCTCTCAACAACATGACCGACAAACACACTGTTGCGCAGCTTGGAGAAGTCGGTGTTCATGATCAGGATGGACGCGAGCACCAGCACGATGCCCAGGACCTTGATCGCGCCGGCGGGCTCGGCGTAGACACCAATGCCCACCAGTACGGTGACGACCGTCTCGAAAGACATTACGACGGGAACTTTCGATGTCTCGAGCCCCATGGACAGACCCTGCATATACAAGATGTAAGCCACGGCTGTGGGGATGAGTCCAAAGCCAAGGAACAGCAGCAGCAGCTGTGGCGACATTGCCGCGGCGACATCCGGCCACGGAGCCGCGATAGCCGCCATAACCGCACCGCCAAAAACAAAGCCCCAAAACGTGACAGCCAGCGGGTGGACCGTCTTGGTTGCTATCCGGCTAAACACCGCAAGCGACGCACCACAAAGGCCTGCAATCACGCCCGACGTGACGCCCCAAACCGAAAAATGGAAACCGGAAAGGTCGCCATTGGTCACTGCAAGCACGCAGCCAACGATGTTAAAGACAATGGCAACGAGCTTGTTGGGGGTCACGTCCTCGCGATAAAGCACGCGGCCGAGCATGACGCCAAACACCGGCGAGGTGTAGAGCAGCACCGAGGCCGTAGACATACCCACCTCGCGCATGCACTCGTAATAGCAGGTGTTGGCGGCGGCTAAACCGACGATACCGACAAGCGCGCAGGGAACAAGCTCTTTAGGGCTTGCCTTGAACAGGGCCAGCGGACCCTGAGCCACGGTAGACCCCTCACCCGGACGGCAGCCCATAAACATCAGGACCGGCGCCAAGATAAGCGCTCCGACCAACAAGCGAAAGGCAGCCATGCTCTGGGACGAAACGCCCATGGCCGAGATGCCGTTTACAAAGATTCCGATGCTGCCCCACATAAGCGCGGCGATTAGCACCAGCACATAGCCCAGATTGCTTTTCTTCAACGCAGCCTCCTCGGTATTGTTTCCAATATGTTTCATACTACGTTATAGTCGTTATATACATTTTTCAAGACACAAATCGCCGAACGGAAAAATCTGCTTCCCCACATACTCATTGGGTACTCATTGGGGACGTACTTAAATGACTACTCATTGGGGACGTACTTAAATGACTAGTCGTTTAAGAACGTCCCCAACGACTAGAACTGTCCCCAACTGTCG
>OMFP01000680.1_pt1 | contig 13553 bp, 9 predicted proteins | sample 1674221 | NCBI WGS metagenome assembly OMFP01 (sample SAMEA103958152, study PRJEB25191) | human gut metagenome | biome: human-associated habitat [ENVO:00009003]; feature: intestine environment [ENVO:2100002]; material: feces | place: Germany | collected 2013/2015
CCGCCGTGTTTATCGGATGACCTTGCCGTCATACAGCTCGCCGGACGTGGCGATGACCTGATCGCCGGAGCGCAGGGTCTGTGTGTCCCGCACGCCCTCGGCGGGCTTCACCAGCGCGTAGCCCTCCCCCTGATATACCAGCTCGATCGGCCGGAAGGAGGCGTTCTCGCCGTCCACACAGTACACGCCGGTGGTGCCGTCCGCGCTGACCCGCAGCGCGTCGGCCGGTACCCGCAAGCCCTGATAGGTGTGCAGCACCGCGTCCGCCGCCTGATGACGCAGCAGCGTGGTCTGTGCCAGATACCGTGTGCTGGACAGCACCACCGCCGCCTGGCCGTTCTCCTCCCGGGACACGGACACCACGCTCATGCGGATGCTCTGGTCAAAGCCCTTGGCCAGACGCACATCCACCCGGCCCATATCCTTCAGCGCCGCCGCCTGCTCTGCCGGCAGCACCACCGCATAGTACCAGGTGTCGCCGTAGATCAGCTTGCCCACGTTGCTCTGCTCCGCCGCCGCCTTCACGCCGTTCAGCTTGCTGGGCGTCACGTCCTCCAGAAATGCCTCCGTCAGCACGCTCTCGTACCCGTCGCACACGGCGGAATAGGTGCCGGAGGCCTTGGCGGTCACGGTCTTCGCGCCGGACAGCGCGGCTTTCTGCTGCTGTATCTCGCTCTCCACCGACTTGATCTGGGCCTGTATCTCCTCCTGTGACGTATAGCTCCCGTGGTCCCGCTTCAGCACGGCGGCCTTCAGCGCCGCCAGGTCGCTCTCCGCCGCGGCATAGTCCCCGGCGCTCAGCGTCTGGCGCAGGGTCAGGATGTCGCCGGTGATGGACGTGTCCAGCTTCAGCGCCGCGTCCGGGTCCAGATAGGATGTCAGGGCGAACTGCAGCTGCTGCAGCTGCAATTCCAGCGTCTCGATCCGGCTGACGGTCTGCAAAGCGCTGTCGTCGCTGTACACCGTGGCCACCGTCTCGCCGGCGGCCACCCGCTGGCCCTCCTGCACAGCCCGGGACACGGTGCCGGCCTGGCCGGGCAGCGGCTCCTCCGTCCGCACCAGCCAGCCCTCCATGGAGATAACGTCCTCCGCCTGTGCCTCATAGACCAGCGTGATGGTCATCGGGTCGGCAAAGTAGTTGTATACCTGCGCGGCGAAGTACACCAGCACCGCCGCCAGCACCGCGATAGGCAGCACCTTCAGCAGCGGCGACGAGCGCTTGTTGCTCCCCGCCGGGATGTTCGTGTTGTTGTCTGGGGTGTTGTTCATGGGCTTTCCTCTTTGTCTATGTTCTCTTACTCCGCGTCCTCCCACAGCGTGACATTCCGCGCCGGCGCGATGGTGGAGATGGCGTGCTTGTAGATCACCTGCTGCCGTCCCTCGCTGTCCAGCACCACCACAAAGCAGTCGAACCCCGTGATAACGCCCCGCAGCTGAAAGCCGTTCACCAGGAACAGTGTCACCGGCACGTTCTCCTTCCGGGCCTTGGTAAGAAAGATATCCTGTAAGTTGTTTGTCTTCTGCATGATCGTCCACTCCTTGTATGTCTGTACGGACGATATGCACAATATCTGCCTCCGCCCGCCGCTATCAGCATACCCCGGCGGACAGGAGGAATTCTGTCGCATTTTGTAACCCCGCCGAAAAATCCGGCGTTTTTTCCCATAATATCCAGTGGATGGCCTCGTTGCGCCGCAGCCAGGTCAGCTGCCGCTTGGCGTACTGCCGTGACCGCAGCTTTACCTCCTCGATGGCCTCGGCCACGGTGGCGCGGCCCTCGGCCACCGCCAGAAACTGCTTGTACCCGATAGCCTGCAGGGCCGTGGCGTCCCGGGGCAGGCCGCTTTGCAGCAGTGTCTCCACCTCCTGCAAAAGCCCCTGTGCCACCATCGCGTCCACCCGCCGGTCGATGCGCTCTTTCATATCCTCCCGGTCCCGGAAGGTCAGGCCGATGTATGCCGCGTCGTACCGGGGCGGTATCTCCCGGCTTTTTCTGTCGTGCGCCCCGATGGTCTCCCCCGTCTCGTAATAGACCTCCAACGCCCGGACGATGCGCTTCTCATCCCGCAGGTGCAGCCGCGCCGCGCTCTCCGGGTCCACGGCCCGCAGCGCCTCCAGCAGCGCCCCCGCGCCATCCTTCGCCAGCTTTTCCTGCAATTCCCGGCGTATCTCCCCGCCCTGGCTGCCGGCGGCAAAGTCCTGCCCCCGCACCAGCGCGTCCAGATACAGCCCCGTGCCCCCCACCAGCACCGGCCGCTTTCCCCGCCGCAGGATGTCCTGCACACACGCGTCCGCCTCCCGGACGTACCGGGCCACGGACCAGCTCTCCGCCGGGTCCGCCACGGCCACCATGTGGTGGGGCACGCCCTCCATCTCCTCCGCCGTGGGGGCGGCGGTGCCGACGGTCATGCCCCGGTATATCTGCATGGAGTCCACGGACACCACCTCGCCGCCGAAGCGCTGCGCCAGCGCCACACCCATCTTCGTCTTGCCGCAGGCCGTGGGCCCTACGACGCAGATGACCTTGTTGTCCATGTCCTCACCTCGATCCGTTTTGGAAAGCGCCGCAGCGCCGTTATGGCCTGTAAAGTCGTGGATTTTTCGTTCTGCCGATGACGGGACGGTGCCGCTGTACTTTGTGTACAGCAAGCCGACCCGGCGATGGCAGAACGGAAGAGACGCGGCTTTACGCCCGTTTGAACATTTTTTCGATCTCGTATTCTCTCAGCTTCACCGCCACGGGCCGCCCGTGGGGGCAGTAGCGCACCGCGCCGGACTGAACCTGCGCCGCCAGCGCCCGCAGCTCCGCCGGATCGCTGGTCATGCCGGCCTTGATGGCGCTCTTGCAGGCCACGGTGTGCAGCACCTCGTCCCGCAGGGCCGCCCGGTCCGCACTGTGCAGGCGCAGCTTCTGCGCCAGCTCCTCCAGCGTGGCGGCGGCGTCCTCGGCCCGCACATCGTCGGGCACCTCCCGCACCAGCACCGTGCCGTCGCCGAAGTCCTCGCACAGGAATCCGCAGTCCGCCAGCAGCTCCAGATCCTCCAGCACGGCGGTGTATTCCTCCGCCGCCAGCGTCACCGCCGCCGGCGTCAGCAGCAGCTGCCGCATGGGCGGCTCCGTGCGCGCCTTCAGCGCGTCGAACCGCATCCTCTCATGGGCGGCGTGCTTGTCAATGAGCCACACATTCCGTTCCGCGTCCTCGCAGATGATATACGTCTTCAGCACCTCGCCCGCCACGCGCCAGGGCTGCTCCGCCGCGGCGGGGCCCTCCGGCATGGCGATCTCCTGCTGCTCCGGCTCCGCGGCCGGGGCAGGGGAGGGCGCCATCTCCGGTCGTTCCGCCGTTTCCTCCGGCGGTGTGATGTGATACACCACGCCCGGCGCGGCCGGTGCCGTAAACGGCTTGTCCGCCTCCGGCGCCACATCCCGAACGGCCATCGCCGGTGCGGCTGGCACAGGGACAGGCGCGGGCTGTACCGGCGCCGCCGTCACCACCGGCCTTGCCGCGGCCGAGCCGATGGCCTTCCCCGCGGGCAGCGTCACCGCCTGCGAAGGCTTTGGCGCATCCGGTCGTTTCAGGAATTCCTGTGCCGTCATGGTCTGATAGAAGGGCTTTTCCGCCGCTTTTGGCCGCCCCTCGCCGTCCAGCGCGTCTTTCACGGTGTAGTGCACCGCGTCGAACACCGCTTTCTCGGCGGCGAATTTCACCACCGTCTTGGCCGGGTGGACGTTCACGTCCACCTCGTTCACCGGCAGCGTGATGTGCAGCACACAGCCGGGGAACTTCCCCTTCAGCAGCCGGTTGCGGTAGGCCTCCTCCACGGCGGCGGTCAGCAGCTGGCTCTTCACCAGCCGCCCGTTGACAAAGAACAGCTGCCGCGCCCGGGTACCGTGTCCCGCGGCGGGACTGCTCACAAAGCCGCTGGCCCGCACATCGCCGCTGCCGCCGTCCACCTCCAGCAGACTTTTGGCAAAATCCCGGCCCAGGGCAGCGTAGATCGCCGACAGCAGCTGCCCGTCGCCGGGGGTGTGCAGCACCTCCTGCCCATCCCGCAGCAGCTTGAAGGACACCTCCGGGTGGCTGAGCGCCAGCTGTGTCACCACAGCGGCAGCCGCCGCGCCCTCGGCACTGTCCTTTTTCATGAATTTCATTCGCGCCGGGGTGTTGTAGAACAGGTCCCGCACACACACGGTGGTGCCCTCCGGGCACCCGGCGGCCGTGACCTCACCGGGTACGCCACCCTCCAGATGCAGGGACGCGCCGCTGTCGGCGCCCCGCGCACGGGAGAAAATATCCAGCCGTGACACGGCGGCGATGGCCGCCAGCGCCTCGCCCCGGAAGCCCAGCGTCCCGATAGCCGCCAGGTCCTCCGCCCGGCGCAGCTTGCTGGTGGCGTGGCGCAGAAACGCGGTGGGCAGCTGCTCCGGCGCGATGCCGCAGCCGTTGTCCGTCACCCGCAGATACGTCATGCCGCCGTGCTCCAGCTCCACGGATACGGCGGACGCCCCGGCGTCCAGGGCGTTCTCCAGCAGCTCCTTGCACACGCTGGCGGGGCGCTCCACCACCTCGCCGGCAGCGATGAGATCGGCGATATGGGCAGGCAGTTGTTGTATCTGCGGCATGGTATTCACTCCTTTTCTATTGCAGCTTGCTCTTCAGTTCATACAGCAGGTTCAGCGCCTCCAGGGGGCTCAGCGCGTCTACCTGCGTCCGGCGGATGATATCCGCCACGGCGCCCTCGGCCATGCCCTCCAGGGATACCTGGTCCTCCCGCGCCGCCGGGGTGTGGGGCTGCCGGGGCTGGCTCTCCAGCTCCCGCAAGATCTCCCGCGCCCGCTTGAGCACCGTGTCCGGCAGGCCCGCCAGCTTGGCTACCTCGATGCCGTAGCTCCGGTCCGCACCGCCGGGGACGATCTTCCGCAGAAAGACGATATCCTCGCCCCGGGCGTGGACGGCCACGTTGTAGTTCCGCACGTTGGGCAGCTCCTGCTCCAGCGTGGTCAGCTCATGATAATGGGTAGCGAACAGCGTCTTGGCCTTCAGCTTCCCGGCACAGTGCTCCAGCACCGCCCGGGCAATGGACATTCCGTCGAATGTAGACGTACCCCGGCCGATCTCATCCAGAATGAGCAGGCTGTTCTTCGTGGCGCAGCGAAGCAGCTCCGACACCTCGGTCATCTCCACCATGAAGGTGGACTGTCCCGCCGCCAGGTCGTCGCTGGCGCCGATGCGGGTGAAAATGCGGTCCACCACGCCGATGTGCGCCCGCTGGGCGGGGACAAAGCACCCCACCTGGGCCATCAGCACGATCAGCGCCACCTGACGCATATAGGTGGACTTACCGGCCATGTTGGGACCGGTGATGATGGCCACCCGGTCCTCCTTTGCGCCCATGTGGGTGTCGTTGGGCACAAAGAATGCGTCGCCCCGCACCTTTTCCACCACCGGATGGCGTCCCGCCGTGATCTCGATGACCCCGGACTCGTCCACCTCCGGCCGGCAGTAGTGGTTCTGGGCCGCCACCTCGGCAAAGGCGCACAGCGTGTCCAGCTGTGCGATCAGCGATGCCGCCAGCTGCACCCGCGTCACCTGTCCCGCCGCCTCTGTCCGCAGCGCGGCGAACAGGTCGTATTCCAGCGCCGCGTCCCGGTCATGGGCGGTGAGCACCTCATGCTCCAGATCCTTCAGCTCCTGGGTGATATAGCGCTCGCCGTTCACCAGCGTCTGCTTGCGTATGTAGTCCGCCGGCACCTGGTCCTTAAAGGAGTTGCTCACCTCGATATAGTACCCGAACACCTTGTTGTACCCCACCTTCAGGGTACGGATGCCGGTCTTTTCCTTCTCACGGGCCTCCAGCTGCGCGATAAACCCCTTGCCGCCGGAGAGTATCCCCCGCAGCCGGTCCACCTCATCGTCATAGCCCTCGCGGATCATGCCGCCCTCCCGGACGGAGAACGGCGGCTCGTCTACCAGCACGGCGGCGATGCGCCCGCTGATGTCCTCCAGCGTCTCCAGCTGCTCGTCCAGCTTTCCCAGCGCCCCTGTCCGGAACGGCACCAGGCACCGCTTGACCTCCGGCAGGTGCTCCAGCGCCGCCCGCAGGTTCACCAGGTCCCTGGCTCCGGCGGTGCCGTAGACGATCCGGCTCATCAGCCGTTCCATGTCGCCCATGCCGGTCAGGGCCAGCCGCAGCTCCTGGCGGCCCACGGTGTTGTCCGTCAGCGCCGCCACGGCATTCAGCCGCCGGTCGATGGCCGCCACGTTCACCAGCGGCTGCTGCAGCCACATCCGCAAGTTCCGCGCGCCCATGGGTGTCTTGGTCTTATCCAGCACCCACAGCAGGCTGCCCTTCTTCTCCTTGCCCCGCAGCGTCTCCGTCAGCTCCAGATTGCGCCGGGCCGTCAGGTCCAGCTCCATGAACTGCCCCGTCCGGTACCACTCCAGCTTGTCCAGCTGCTTCACGTCGGTCTTCTGCGTCTCGTAGAGATACGTCAGCAGTCCGCCCAGAGCCAGCAGCGGTGCGCTCTCATTCCGGGGCAGGTCCCGCAGCGCCGCCTCGCCGAATTGCAGCCGCACCTTCTTCTCCGCGTCCGACACGTCGAACCGTCCCTCCGCCAGCCTCTCCCGCCGGCAGGAAAAGCGCTCCTCCAGCGCGGCGGTCAGCGCCGGGTCGTCATAGGCCGCGGCGTTCATCACCGCCTCCGCCGGGGCGAAGCGCCCCAGCTCGTTGATCAGCCCCGTCAACCGCTGCGCCCCGGTGAACGCCGTCACCTGGGCCTGCCCGGTGGAGATGTCCGCCGCGCACAGTCCCGCCGCCGTATCTGTCAGATACACGCCGCACAGATAGTTGCTGCGTCCCGCCTCCAGGCATGCCTCGTCCAACACCGTACCGGGGGTGACGGTGCGGATGATCTCCCGCTTCACCAGCCCCTTGGCCAGGGCCGGGTCCTCCATCTGCTCGCAGATGGACACCTTGTACCCCTTGGCGATCAGCCGCGCGATATACCCCTCGGCGGAGTGATACGGCACGCCGCACATGGGGATGCGCTCCTCGTCGGACTTGCTCTTGTCCTTGTCCCTGGTGGTCAGGGCCAGGTCCAGCTCCCTCGACGCCGTCCGGGCGTCCGGCCCGAACATCTCGTAAAAATCACCCAACCGGAAAAACAGCAGGGAGTCGGGGTGCTTCTCCTTCTCCTCCATATACTGCCGCATCATGGGTGTCAGCTCAGCCATAGCTCGGCTCCTTTCTCCCTCCGGGAAGTCTGCGCCTTACGGCGCGGGGCGCTCAGCCCAAAAAGCCCAGCAGGCCCAGAATGCCGAAGGTGGTGTACAGCAGGCACATGACCACCAGCAGAATGGTGATGATGCTGTACATGGCGCTGGTTTTCTTCGTGTGCTTGTACTTGCGGATATAGAACAGCGTGCCGCAGGTGATGCCCAGCGTCAGGGAGGACAGGTGCGTCATCATCGCGCTGTCCTTGAAGGCCGTCAGGCGCAGGATCAGGATCACCAGCACCACGGCAAACTCCGCGATCAGCGTCACATTCAGCCAGGTGGGCAGCTTCACCTTCTCCTGCTGGTTCACCTTCTCGGCCACCTTCTGGGCCATGTACGCGCCGGTGGTGTACCCGCCGTAGTTGCTGTTCTTCTTCTTGGAATGGATATTCTTATTGGGGTTGCCCTTGGCCTTGCGGATAGCCTCCTCCTGGTTGGCGTACTGGTTCACGTTGGCCTTGTAGCTGTTCTTTGCCATGGTTTTATTCTCCTTCTATCGGTAGATTGGTAAGATAACGCCGCAGCATATCAAAAGCGTGGTGGGCAGACAGCGTCCGGATGCGCTCCCGATCGCCGCCCAGGGTCAGATGCCGCACGGTCACGCCCTCCGGCGCGGAAAGCCCCACGAACACGGTGCCCACCGGGTTTCCCCGGTCGTCGCCGTCGGGACCGGCCAGTCCGGTGACGGACACCGCCAGGTCCGCGCCTGTCAGCACCCGGACGCCCAGGGCCATGGCCCGGGCCACCTCCGCCGACACCGCGCCGCAGCGCGCCAGCAAATTCTCCGGCACGTGCAGCACCTGCTGCTTCACATGGTTCGTATAGCTGACTACGCCGCCCAGAAAGACCTGGGACGCGCCGGGGATATCCGTCAGCCGCTTGGCGATCAGTCCGCCGGTACAGCTCTCCGCCGCCGCCAGCGTCAGTCCCCGTTCCCGGCACAGCGTCAGCACCGTCTCCTCCAGTCCGGACACGTCCGCGCCGTAGAAATACGCGCCCAGCCGGGCCCTTACCTCCGCCAGCACCGGCGCCATCCGCGCCTCACAGGCACGCTCGTCCGCCCCGCGGGCGGACAGCTGCAGCATCACCTCGCCCGGCTTGGCATAGGGTGCCAGCGTCATGTCCGCCTCCCGCCGCAGCAGGTCGCCCAGCAGCTCCTGCACCTGCGGCTCCGTCAGGCCGAAGATATGCAGCGTGTGTGACCGCACCGTCTGTCCCCGGACCTGCTCCAGCCAGGGCAGCAGGCAGTGCTCGGCCATATAGCGGCACTCATGGGGCACGCCGGGCAGCAGCGCTGCCGTGGTCTTTCCGGCGGTGAACACGCACCCTGGGGCCGTGCCCACCGAATTGCGGAACACGGTGCACCCCTCCGGCAGATAGGCCTGCTGCATATCGCATTCCGGCATCTCCCGGTGGAACACCCGGTCGAAATACCGCCGCATATCCTCCACCACCTCCGGGTGGAACACCAGCGGCGTGTCCAGCGCGGCGCACACCGCCGTTTTCGTCATATCGTCATAGGTGGGACCCAGCCCGCCGGTGAATACCAGCAGCTCTGCCCGTCCCCTTGCGATGGTCACGGCCTTTTCCAGCCGCGCCGCGTCGTCGTCCACAGTGGTGTGATACAGCACCTCCACACCGGCGGCAGTCAGCAGCCGGGAGAGGAACGCGGCATTCGTATTGGTCACGCCGCCGGTCAGCAGCTCGCTGCCCACGGCGATGATCTCCGCGGTACGGGGCATAGACGCGTCTCCTTATAGCGTAGGTTTGATCCGGATCATCTCGCGTCCGGCCATGGCCCGCTGGCACAGACCCTCCACATCCAGCGCGCTTTCGTACTCCCGCGTCTCCTCCACGCTGGGCTTCGTCTTGGGGTGCCGGGGCGTGAACACGGTGCAGCAGTCCTCATAGGGCAGGATGGACGTGTCGAAGGTGCCGATATGGCGGGCGATCTTCACGATCTCCTCCTTGTCCATGCCGATCAGGGGCCGCAGCACCGGCATGGTGGTCACGTCCTCGCTGACGGCCAGCGCCTGCATGGTCTGGCTGGCCACCTGACCCAGATTTTCTCCGGTGACCAGGGCGCGGCACCGCAGCTCCAGCGCCAGCATATTGGCCAGGCGCATCATGAACCGCCGCATGATCAGGGTAAAGTGGTCCTCCGGGCACTTGCGGCGTATCTCCTCCTGAATTTCGGTAAAGGGGATGATGAACACCGCCAGCCGGCCGCACCAGGGGGTCAGCTCCTCCGCCAGCTTCAGCACCTTCTCCCGGGCCAGCTCGCCGGTATAGGGCGGAGAAGCGAAGTGGATCATCTCCAGCTGTACGCCCCGCTTGGCGATCATATAGCTGGCCACGGGGCTGTCGATACCGCCGGACAGCAGGCTCACCGCGTGGCCGCCCATACCCAGGGGCAGACCGCCCGCGGCGCTCTCGGCGGGGCCGTGGACGTAGGCCGCGTCCTCCCGTACCTCGATGTACACCGTCAGCTCCGGGTGGTGTACGTCCACCGTCAGGTGGGGGAAGGCGTCGTGGAGCGCGCCGCCCACCCACTGGCTCAGCTGGATGCTGCCCATGGGGAAGGACTTGTCCGCCCGCTTGCTCTCCACCTTGAAGCTCTTAGCCGCGGTCAGCGCACCGCCCAGATAGGTCTTTGCCGTGTCGAAAATAGCCTCCTTGCTCTTCTCGCAGGGCAGCGCCCGGGTGATGGCGATGATGCCGAACACCTGCTTGCAGGCAGCGTAAGCCCCGGCGATGTCGCAGGTCTCCTCCGCCGGCTCCACATAGATAGTGGACTGGCGGGAATATATCTTCCACTTGCCGAACCGCTGGGTGCGGCGGCGGATGTTGCTCATCAGCTTCATCTCAAAGCTGCGGCGGTTCAGTCCCTTCAGGACCACCTCGCCCAGCTTGCACAGAATGATCTCGTGCATATGGTTCTCTCCTTGTTGTTGGTGTACAGATATGGGGACGGCGGGCGGGCAGCTTCGTCCGCCCCTACAACGGGACGGCGTACCCCAAGGGCATTTGTTCCGCTGCGCTCCACTGCGGGACGCCGTCCCCTACGGACGTTTATCGGCGGCGTACCGGGTCTGACGATGGTAGGGCGGAAAAGATCCCGCCACGGCGGCGAGATTTTTTGTCCCGCCGATGGCAGACCGACGACGGCGTACCGGGTGTACGTCGAGGAGGTCTGACGATGGCAGGGCGGAAAATATCCCGCCGTCATTTCAGTGTACTGCTGCTGCGGTACTGTATGGCCTCGGCAAGATGTGCCGCCTCGATGCGCTCGCTGCCCTCCAGGTCGGCGATGGTGCGGGCCATACGCAGTATGCGGTCGTGGCTGCGGGCCGTCAGGCCCAGGCGCTCAAAGGCACCCTGCATGAGCTTTTCGCCGGCGGCGTCCAGCGCACAGTACTGGCCGATCATGGCGGGGGTCATGTAGGCGTTGCAGGACACCTCCGTCCCCGCAAAGCGCTTTTTCTGCACCTCGCGGGCGGCGTTGACCCGTTCCCGGATGGCCGATGACGGCTCCGGCTGCTCCTTGCGGCGCATGGCCTCATACTCCACTGACGGCACATCGATGTGCATATCGATCCGGTCCAGCAGCGGGCCGGAGATGCGCTGCATATACTGCTCCACCTGCTGGGGTGAACAGGTGCAGCGTCCGGAGGGGTGGCCGTACCAGCCGCAGCGGCAGGGGTTCATGGCGCACACCAGCATGAAGCGGCTGGGCAGCGTCAGGGAGCCGGAGGCCCGGGTGATGGTCACAAAGCCGTCCTCCAGCGGCTGGCGCAGTGTCTCCAGCGCCGCCTTGCTGAACTCCGGCAGCTCGTCCAGAAACAGCACGCCGTTGTGGGCCAGGGATATCTCTCCCGGCCGGGGTATCCCCCCGCCGCCGGAGAGCGACACGGTGGACGCCGTGTGGTGGGGGCTGCGGAAGGGCCGCGTATCCACCAGCGGGTGCCGCGGGTCGGTCATGCCCGCCACGGAATAGATCTCCGTGGTCTGCAGGGCCTCCGCCCGGGTCATGTCCGGCAGGATGGACGGCAGCCGCCGGGCCAGCATGGACTTGCCCGCGCCGGGCGATCCCACCAGCAGCACATTGTGGCCGCCGGCGGCGGCGATCTCCAGCGCCCGCTTCACATTCTCCTGCCCCATCACGTCGGCAAAATCCGGCAGGGGCCGGTCCTGATGTCCCGGCGTCCACCGGGGCGCCGGCGTCATGACCTGCTCGCCCTTCAGGTGGGCGATGAGCTGTCCCACATCCGTCACACCGTACACGGTCAGCCCGTCGGCCAGGGTGGCCTCGGCGGCGTTGGCCTCGGGCACATACAGCGTATCGATGCCCAGCCGCGCCGCCGTCAGCGCCATGGGCAGCACGCCCGTCACCGGCCGCAGCGCGCCGGAGAGGCTCAGCTCGCCCAAAAACGCCGCGCCCTGGGGCAGGGGAGATATCTCCTCCGCCGCGGCCAGAATGCCCAGCAGGATGGGCAGGTCGTACACCGTGCCCTCCTTCCGCACCCGCGCCGGAGCCAGATTGACTGTGATGCGGCTGACGGGGAACTTGGCCCCGCAGTTTTTCACCGCCGCCCGAACGCGCTCCCGCGACTCCTTCACCGCCGCGTCCGGCAGGCCCACCACGTCGAACCCCGGCAGTCCGCCGGACAGAAAGCACTCCACCGACACCTCATAGCCGGTGATGCCCGTCAGGCCCAGCGACCGTACCGTCACCATCATGGACAGCGCCCCCTTTACACTAATTTTATAGCACCGTACATTTTACCACAAAATTTCCGCCGTGAACAGCCACTTTTTCCAAAAAAGTCCCCTGCCTTTTGCGCGGAGTGCATGAACCTGCCCCGCCGCCGTGAGAATTTTTGTGCATGGCGCTAAAAAAGTTTTATCGTGGCACAAATCACGAAAATGTGGGTTTACATCCAGGATTTTTTGTGCTACTATGACGGTGCCTAACATTCCGTACAAAGGGGTCTTTGCGCCCTTCTGGCGGTACGGAAGTATATAATGTAAGGAGGCTCATTATGGTAAGAAAAATGAAGTCCATGGATGGCAATAACGCCGCGGCGCACGTTTCCTACGCGTTCTCCGAGGTCGCAGCCATCTACCCCATCACCCCGTCCAGCCCCATGGCGGACTTCGTGGACCAGTGGAGCGCCAACGGTCTGAAAAACATCTTCGGCACCAAGGTCAAGGTCGTCGAGATGCAGTCCGAGGCCGGTGCCGCCGGTGCTGTCCACGGCTCTCTGGGCGCCGGTGCCCTGACCACCACGTACACCGCGTCCCAGGGCCTGCTGCTGATGATCCCCAATATGTACAAGATCGCCGGCGAACTGATTCCGTCCGTCATTCATGTGTCTGCCCGCTGCGTGTCTACCCACGCGCTGAATATCTTTGGTGACCATTCCGATGTGATGGCCTGCCGCCAGACCGGCTATGCCATGCTCTGCTCTGCCAATGTGCAGGAGGTAATGGATCTGGGCGCTGTGGCTCACCTGTCTACCTTAAAGAGCCGTGTGCCGTTTTTGCATTTCTTTGACGGCTTCCGTACCTCTCATGAGGTGCAGAAGATTGAGACCTGGGACTATGAGGACCTGCGGTCTATGGTGGATATGGACGATGTGCAGGCGTTCCGCGCCCGCGCCCTGAACCCGGAGAAGCCGGTGTTGCGCGGCTCTGCGGAGAACAGTGATGTGTTCTTCCAGCACAGAGAGGCATGCAACCGTTACTATAACGACGCGGTTGCCACTACTGAGATGTATATGAACACCATCAACGAGAAGCTGGGCACGGATTACCGGCTGTTTAACTACTACGGCGCGCCGGACGCAGACCGTGTGATTGTGGCTATGGGCTCTGTGTGCGACACCATTCAGGAAACCATAGATTTTCTGAACGCCCGCGGCGAAAAAGTGGGCATGGTCAAGGTGCACCTGTATCGCCCCTTCAGCGCCAAGCATCTGCTGGCTGCCCTGCCGGAGACGGTGAAGCACATTTCCGTGTTAGATAGAACGAAGGAGCCCGGCTCCTTAGGTGAGCCGCTGTTCCTGGATGTGGTGGCTGCGCTGAAAGGCTCTGCCTTTAACGATGTGCCGGTGTACGGCGGTCGTTTTGGCTTAGGATCTAAGGACACCGTACCGGCGCATATTATCGCTGTGTACAACAATATGGCTGCGCCCCAGCCCAAGCCGGAGTTCACTCTGTCCATTGAGGACGATGTGACCCACTTGTCCCTGCCGGTGACCGAGAACCCGGACA
>OMFP01000684.1_pt1 | contig 13485 bp, 8 predicted proteins | sample 1674221 | NCBI WGS metagenome assembly OMFP01 (sample SAMEA103958152, study PRJEB25191) | human gut metagenome | biome: human-associated habitat [ENVO:00009003]; feature: intestine environment [ENVO:2100002]; material: feces | place: Germany | collected 2013/2015
CAAGGCCTTGGAGCGCCGTGACGCCGCCGAACAGGCATATTTCAAGATCGACGACGCCGTATTCATCGCCGAACAGCAGTTCATGGCCGTGCTGATTCAGGTGCCGCGCGCCATCGACCGCACCATGTTCGGGCAGCTGACCATCGACCATTTCATGACTTCGGTGTTCCGCACTTTGTTCCAAGCGATTGCGGCAGCTGGCGGCTTGCCGTCCGATGACACCCCGCAGGGTCTGTGGATGCACAACCTCACCAAGGCAGGCGGGCCGATGCTCAATCAGGTGATCAACGAGCTGGCTGTCATGCCTCTGCCTCTGCCTGGCGACGATAGTGGCAACGGTGCGCAGCCTCCGCAGTCGAACGCGCCCGGCGGTGCTGCCGCCGTGCAGCTGCGCCCTGCCACGCCGGAAGAGCAGCGCTATGCCACCGAGCTCCTCACCCGACTACTGGACATGGGCTTCATGCGCCAGATCGGCTTGGCCAAACGCCGCATGGCCCAACTGCCCGACGGCGAAGAGAAGATAACCCTCCTTGGCCAAATCACCCGTATGGAGACTGCTCGCAAAGATCTCCAAGCCCAAATCTATGGCAACACCGTTGGCTAATAATCTCTCCCTCTGACGAGGGAGGTTACTGGCCGCAGTCGGGCGGGGCGAGAGAAGCGACGTCAGATATATCGCGCAGCATCGATGTCACATCAACTATTCGTTTGATATTAACTTTTTAATGACAAACGATAAATTATGGTATAATGCAAGTATGAATTGCTTGGTTTGCGCAATGAAGCGGAGGCTCAATCATGGCAACGACAAAGAAACTATCCTTCGGTTTGGATAAGGCCGGTGGCGCGGCCTTGATCCTGGCCCGCATCGGTGCCGCGCTCCTATGGATCATCGCAGCGCTCGCGGCCGTGGTGTGGGTGGTATTCCTCATTTCCCCGCGCTCGTTCGCCGCGAACTTCGGCAGTGTCGACCTGAATGTCGGCGGCGCGTTCACCCTCAGCATCAAGGGCGACTTGTTGGACTACTCCTATAATCTGCAGAACTTCCACGACGGTCCCGTCAACATGGTAGCTACCATCTCCACCGGTCTGGCGAGAATGGTGGTCTACGCTCTACTGGCCTTGGCGTTCTCCGAAATGGCCGCACTGTGCAAGGACTTGACGGTGTGGCTTGCAGACGGCAGGGATGCCACGCCTTTCCAAGGCATGGTGTCCGACCGGTTGAACAGGGCTGGCTGGTATCTGATTGTCGCGCCGATTGTGGGTCTGGTGAACTTCATCGTATGTTTCCTGGCTGGCACGGGCGGCAACTGGGGCTTATGGATGAGCGGCATGATGGTGATGATGGCCGTCGTGGCAAGACCGCTATCGAACTGCGGCCCAAAGAGTGCAAACACGGTGTTGTCCCACACGATGGGCAGACCGACCCACGGCGCGGCGGCAACGCCCGAAAAATCGACCTCACCGAGCGCGGCCGCAACGGCATAGCTCACTACGACGCCCAGCAGGATCGGCACGATCTTGACCATGCCGCGACCCCAAATGTTGCAGATCACGATCACAGCCACGGCGACAACGGCAACAAACCAGTTTGTCTGGCAGTTAGCAATAGCGGAACTTGCCAGAATCAAGCCGATGGAAATGACGATGGGGCCAGTCACCACCGGCGGAAAGAAACGCATGACACGCTTGGCGCCAAACGCGCGGAAGAGCGCCGCCAGCACCGGATAGAGCAGACCGGCACAAGCTACGCCCAGGCAGGCGTAGGGCAAAAGCTCGGTCTCGCCGTTGGGCGCGATTGCGGCATAACCGGCAATAAAGGCAAACGATGAGCCCAAAAATGCCGGCACCTTACCGCGCGACAGGAAGTGGAACAGCAGCGTGCCCAAGCCGGCAAACAAAAGCGTTGCCGATACCGAGAGGCCGGTGAGCACGGGCACCAGCACGGTGGCGCCAAACATGGCAAACAGGTGCTGTAGGCCGAGCAGGAACATGCGCGGGCGGCCGAGCGACGATGCGTCGTAGATGGCATCGCTGACGGCGGGCGTCGAGGACTGGGACATGGATGTCCTTTCGAATGGAAGGGCGATCGGACATATCGGATAACCTGCCCGAACGATACGATCCGAACCATTGTACGCGATACACTATGCCTCGCACGCGCCGCCACCTGCAAACACTAGCGCTATTTCCAAACGCGCTCGGCAATGCGCTTGACCAGCGCGATCTTTGCCCATTGCTCATCCTCGGTCAGCTTGTTGCCAATCTCGCAGCTGGCAAAGCCGCACTGAGGCGACAGATACAGGTTCTCGAGCGGCACGTACTTTGCGGCTTCACGGATGCGCTCGACGATAACATCCTCGTTCTCGAGCTCTGCCGCCTTGGTGGTTACCAAGCCCAGCACGACCTTCTTGCCCGGGGCAACGTACTTGAGCGGCTCAAAACCGCCGGCGCGCGGCGTATCGAACTCCAGGTAAAATGCGTCGACATCCTCGTTTGCGAACAGGTACGGCGCGATGGGGTCATAGCCGCCCTCGAAGGCATAGGTAGAGTGGTAGTTACCACGGCACACGTGCGTGTTAATGACCAGGTCGTCGGGCTTGCCCTCGATGGCGGCGTTGTTGAGCGCCACGCCCAGCTCGCTTACCTTCTGCAGGTCGACCGGGCTCATGCCGGTCTTTGCCACGAAATCGGTATCGCAGTAGATGCCCCAGGTGCAGTCATCAAACTGGATGTTGCGGCAGCCTGCTGCGTACAGGTCGGCGATCACCGTGCGATAAGCGGCCGCAATGGCGTCGGCAAGTTCCTCATCGGTCTTATAGACAGCGCGCAGGCTCTCCTGCTGGCCGTCGCAGCGATCGAGCGTGACCTCAGAGAACGTCTGGATAGGCGCCGGGATGGTCTGGCGTGCAACGTGGCCCTCCCCCTCGAGCGCCTTGACAAACTTAAAGTGCTCGACGAACGGATGGTTCTCGCCGCTAATGGGACCGGTCACCACGGCGGTGTCGGCGGTAGTCTCCTCATCGTGGAACATATAGCCCGTGCGCGAGGTACGACGCTCAATACCGCTGAGTCCCCACATAAAATCGAGGTGCCAGTAGCTGCGGCGGAACTCGCCATCGGTGATCACCTGCAGGCCGGCGGCCTTCTGCTTGTCCACCAAATCGCGAATGGCATCGTCCTCGACGGCCTTAAGGCCGGCGGCGTCGAGTGTGCCCGCGGCATAGGCGGCACGTGCATCCTTAACAGCCCGTGGACGAAGAAAACTGCCGACGATATCGGCGCGAAACGGCGCGTTCGGTTGAATCAAAGTGCTCATAGATATCTCCCTTTGCATTGGTTGCTTTACTGGGACAGAGTATGAGCGCTCATATGACCATCGTAAAATATATGTTTATAGCAGTTTGATATAGATGTTTCCTATATCAGTCTGGACTGTCATAAAGAGACTTGAACCGTGCGGAGCACAGCAGTCTAGATATGCTGACGAATCGCGTCGATATAGGCCCGACCGTAGCGCGTGAGCGTCGTGTTCTTGCGCGTGATGATGCCGATCTCCATGTACTCATCCACATCGAGCGGAATCGAGATAATGCCGGGGCCGTTGAGCTCGTGGCTGATCACGCCCGAGCATACCGTGTAGCCGTTGAGGCCCATGGCCAGGTTGAACAACGTCGCACGGTCGCGCACGCGGATATTTTTGCGACGCTCGAACGTCGAGGTCAGCTCCTCGGAATAGTAAAACGAGTTGTAGCTGCCCTGCTCGTAGGACAGGAAGGGATAGTCCTCCAGGTCCTCGAGCGTCACGCTGGAGCGGTCCGCCAGCGGATGGTCGGCGCAGACGAAGACATGCGGCGTGGCGCAGAAGAGTCCTTCGAACACGAGCTCGTTGGCCGCCAGCATGCGCTCGATGACCTCGCGATTGTGCTCGGACAGGTACAGGATGCCGAGTTCGCTTTTCATATGCGCGACGTCCTCGATAATCTCGTGAGTCTGCTCCTCGCGCAGGGTAAAGTCGTAGCGCGCGGCATCGAACTCACGGATCACATCGACAAACGCGTTGACGGCAAAGGAATAATGCTGACAGCTCACACTAAAGTGCGGCACCTGCTCGGATGCGCCCTTGTACTTACCTTCGAGCAGATCGGCCTGGTCAAGCACCTGTCGCGCGTAGCCCAAGAAGGTCTCGCCTTCCTCGGATACAACGACACCCTTGTTAGTGCGCTCAAAGATGCGCACACCCATCTCGTTTTCGAGATCGCGGATCGATGCGGTAATCGAAGGCTGCGACACAAAGAGCCGGCGCGAGGCCTCGGTGATGCTGCCGCATTCGGCAACTTTGACGACATACCTGAGCTGCTGAAGCTTCATAGCCTTCTCCCTAGACGTTCATGATGCCAAGACCCGCCGCGTCCATCTGGCGCATAAACGGCGGCATCTCCCCCGTCGCGGCGCAGGCGGCAATCTGATGCAGAGCCCCGGCGACCGCATCGTCTGCCGCAGCGCCGATATGCCAGCGCGCGGCAGCCGTGACGGCCTCGTTGGCATTGGCGACTGCAACGGAGTTGGGAACGGCATCGATCATGGGCAGGTCGTTATCGGAATCACCGAATACGGCCACCTCGTCGGGCGTCAGGTCCAAAGCGCGCGCCAGCTCCAGCGCAGCGCAGCCCTTGTCCCAACCAGCCGGAAGGATGTCGAACAGGCGCACTCGGTTGTTGGGAAACACAAGCGAGAGTTCCGGCACCTCGGCGGCAACGCGCTCACGCAGCTCGGCAAGCTCTTCGCGCGAGCGGGCGCTCCAGATATTCGCCTTGTATACCGGGGCATCATCGACAACAGGACGGCACGGGGCCTCTTCGCCTTTGAGCCACGCATTACCGCCCGACTCCATGGCGCGACGAACGCGCTCGGGATCACTCGTCACGCAATAGGCATCGTTGCCCCAAAAGTCATCGCCCAGGCTATAGACCTTCAGATAGGTATCGTCGGTCTCTTGCTCAAGATAGTCGGCAAGGCGCATGAGGGCACCGTTGTCGCTCGCACGGGAGGCAACAACCTCGCCGTCGACAAACATCACCTGGCCGTTACAGAACGCACCGGTCGAGAAGCACTCGGAACGATTTTTGAACATCCAGCCCATCGCGGACGGCTGGCGACCCGAAACCGGGCCAAAGTGCAGACCCGCCGCCTGCATGGCATGAATGCCCTCGATGGCGTAGTCGCTGGCGCCGTCATGCCCGGCTGGAATCAGCGTATCGTCCATATCGGTCAGCACAAGTTTGATCATAGAGTCCCCCAGTCATTTTCACTGCGACCATTGTAACGGTGCGCTAGTATAGGGAACAACAGATTCGATGCGGGAGTGCCGGCGGTGCAAACCACAAGGCTGAGAGGGCATGGGGCCCAATCCTTTGAACCTGTCAGTTAATGCTGGCGTAGGGAGCATGCCGCCTTTACAGGGGCGCTGTCTATGCACAGCGCCCCTTTTCTATGCCAAGGAGGCATGTGCAGTGATTGATTCGGAACAGCTTAAGCAACATATGGTCAAGGCCGTGGAGGAGATTCGCGCTACCAATCCGATGGCCGGCTCCATCACCAACACGGTGACGATCGACTTTGTCGCCAATGCGCAGCTCGCCGTGGGCGGTTCGGCCGCCATGGTCTATCTGCCCGACGAGGGCGAGGCGCTCGTTGCCGGCGGCGGCGCCATCTATCTCAACATGGGCACGCTCTTCCCCATCTACGAGCAGACGATTCCCCGCGCGGCCAAGGCGGCACATGACGCCGGCAAGCCCTGGGTACTCGATCCGGTGGGTCTGGGCATCGGTAGCCTGCGCACCCAGCTGGTAAACGAGCTCAAGCAGTACAAGCCCGCCATCGTACGCGGCAACGCCTCCGAGATCATCGCACTCGCCGGCCTGTGGGGTCTTGAGGGCGAGGCGGCCGATCTGAGCCGCGTACGCGGTGTCGATACCACCGACACGGTAGACGCCGCCCGCGGTGCCGCGGTGGCGCTCGCCCACTACACCGGTGGCGCCGTAGTCGTCTCGGGCGAAGTCGACCTGATCACCGACGGCACGACCGTGGCCAAGTCCCACGGCGGCAGCCCGCTCATGTCCAAGATCACCGGCTGCGGCTGCTCGCAGGGCGGCGTGCTGGCTGTGTATGCCTGCGCCGCCGATCCGTTTACGGCAGCCGTCTGCGGCACCGCCGTCTACAACGTCGCTGGCACGCGTGCTGCCGCCGTCGCCGATGCCCCGGCAAGCTTTAAGGTCGCCTTTATCGACGAGCTCTACCGCGCAACCGCCCAGGACATTGCCGATAACCAACTCGAGCTCGAGGAGGCATAAGCCATGTCCGAGCCCACAACCAATACCGGCATGAACACACTCGTCGCTGTGGCCATCGCCCCGTGTGGCACCGGCGATGAGCTGTCCGCCGAGGTCGCCGAGGTCGTGCGTGTTATTCGCGAGAGCGGCCTTCCCAACCGCACCACCTCGATGTTCACCGAGATCGAGGGCGACTGGGACGAGGTCATGCAGGTCGTGCGCGACGCAACCTTTGTGTTGGCGAGCAAGGGCATCCGCACCGAAGTCGTGCTCAAAGCCGATATTCGACCCGGATTTACCGACACCATGACCGGCAAGCTCGAGTGCATGGAAGCGCAGATCAAAAAGCAGGAGGAAGCACGATGAGCATCCGCGACAACCTTGATATCTCGGCCTATCTGGTACTCGGCCCCGAAAACACCCTCGGGCGCCCCGTGGGCGATGTGGTGGCCCAGGCACTCGACGCCGGCTTTACCTGCATTCAGGTGCGCTCCAAGGTGGCAAGCGCCCGCGAGATCATCGCGCTGACCGGCGACGCCGCTCAGGCTATCGCACAGGCCGGCAAGACCGGTCAGGTCGCCTTGCTGATCGATGACCGCCTGGACTGCGTACTCGCCGCGCGCGAGCAGGGTATTGCCGTCGACGGCGTGCACGTGGGCCAGAGCGATATTCCCGTCGAGGTCTGCCGCAAACTTTTGGGCCCCGATGCCATCGTGGGCCTTTCGGCCCGTTGCGAGGAGATGCTCGAGTACGTCAAGACCGCCGATATGAGCCTGGTCGACTACCTGGGCATCGGCCCGCTCCACGAGACCGAGACCAAACGCGATTGCGGACGCGCAGCCGACGGCTCCATCATCACCAAGAGCTTTGAGGACCTAGCCGCACTCCACGCGGCAAGCCCCGTGCCCATCGTGGTGGGCGGCGGCGTCAAGACGGCCGACCTGCCGCAGCTCAAGGCCACCGGCGTCGACGGCTTCTTTGTGGTGAGCGCCGTCTGCAGTGCCGACGACCCCCACGCTGCCGCCAAGGAGCTTGTCGACACCTGGCAGCAGGCATAAGCCTAGGCCAAGCAGCTGATTCGCAGCCTCATATCTTCAGCAACGGAAAGCGCATCCCAGTTTGGACCTCCATTCCGGGATGCGCTTTCCGCCGAGATGGCGGCAGCAGCCTCTACCCTGCCAGATATGCCTCCAGTGCCGGCAAAGTCGCCTCCGCATCGCGGCGGCCGATCTGATAGATGCGCTCGAGCTCATCGGGCTCGCGGCATAGCGACGGCACCTTCACCGATTCGCTCGGCCGCACCACAAAGATTTCGCCGGCGGCCTCGCGACGTGCCAGGTCATCGAGCGTGGCATTGTAGACCTCATGCCGATGCTCGAGCGCTGCGACAAACTCCGGATAGTGACGGAACACGCGACGCAGCATGGGCATCACGCTGTTGGGCTGCTTCACAAAGCCCGCCGGCTGCGTGAGTACCACGATATTGTGGTCATACCCCTGCGCAAACAGCCATGCGCTGGGAATAGAATCAGCCACGCCGCCATCCAGGTACTTACGGCCCTCAATGGCGACAGGACGCGTCGCCACAGGAATAGCAGACGACGCCCGGATCCACTCGATATCGTGCTCATCGCCATAGGGCAGGTCGTGGTAGACGGCCTTGCCCGTCTCGATATCGGTGCACACGCACGTAAACCGCATGGGACAGGCGCGATACGCCTCCAAGTCAATGGGATCGCGCTCGATAGGCACCTCGTGATAGGCAAAATCGGCATTGAACATATCGCCGGTCCGCAGCCAGCTTGCTACACCCGCATAGCGCTTATCGGCACAATAGGCCTTGTTATAGCGAATGGCACGGCCGATCTGGCGCGATTTAAAGTTGTAGCCAAACGCCGCGCCCGCCGAGACACCCACCATATGGTCGCAGGTCAAACCGTGCTCCATCCAAACGTCGAGCACGCCCGCCGTATACATACCGCGGTAGCCGCCTCCCTCGAGTGCCAGCCCCACTGTGCGCGTCGTATTTGACTGTGCCATGCGACCATCTCCGTCCCCACAAATTCAAACGGGACAAGTATACCCGTCAACATATATCGTCCCAGTCGCATTTTTATCGAACATCGCATCGTCGCGCTACCGCTTGTCGAACAATAGCCGCCCACAGCATGTGCACCCATATATAATTGTGCACTATTGTTTACACTACCCAGCTGTTATCAACAGCGAACATTAGCCGGCAAATTAACTCAACAACGCGGCAAGGCGGGGGCCTGGATACATGCAAAGCGCTGAGCAACGACGCGTGTACACAACGAGCTCGCCCGACGCAATCCGCCCCGACCTCAGAAAGCCACTTAGAACATGGAAACTGTCAGCAATTACACCGAAACGCTCGAAAAGACCGTCCGCGACCTTCTCGAGCGGCAGGAGGATCTGATCAGGACCGCCTTTACCGACCAGCTTACCGGGCTTGGTAACCGTGGCGGCTTTGCCCGTTCCCTCGAGGAGCTCTGGGAGCAGGACACCCCCGTTACCATGGCGTTCATCGATATCGACAATCTCAAGCACTGCAACGACGTCTTTGGACATGACGAGGGCAACCGCTATATCTTGCAGGTAAGTCTCTATCTTAATCTGTATATGAAGGTGGGCGAAGCGGCGTTTCGCATAGGCGGCGACGAGTTTGCCATCCTATCTACGATTGCGACCGAAGACGACCTCGCCGAACGTCTGGAACACTGCCGAACGATCCTGCTCAAAAACAACGATTCCAAGATGCCCCACTCGTTTAGCTACGGAGTGTCACATGCCGACCCCGCCCTGGGCGAAGCTTCCAATCGCATGACGCTCGATGCCGACCATCGCATGTACGACTACAAGCTACGTCATGCCGTGTACCTCGATCGACGCAATATCACGCAAGTTCACGCCGACGACTTCGAAATAAGCGACCGCGTTTTCGACGCCTTTTCGATGCTCAACGAAGGTCGTTATTTCTTTATCGAGAACTTGGACAAACATCGCACCCTTTGGTCACAAGGTGCCTTGCGCGATCTTGGCCTTCCCTCGGAGCACATAGACAACTGTCGCGATTACTGGAAAACGCGCGTCCATCCCGACGACCTTGAGGCCTGCATCAACGACATCGACCAAGTCTACAACGGCACCAAGCACCGTCGCGTCATGCAGTATCGTGTGCGCAACGCCGTCGGCGACTACGTCCTTTGCCGTGCTCGCGGGTTTCGTATCGACGGCGACGGAAATGTCCCCTCGCTCTATGTCGGCGAGCTCGTCAACCACTCACTTGCCGAAACCGTCGACGCCGCCACAGGCCTCGGAACGCAGCGCATGCTGGTCAACGCTATCGATACCTGCCGCCTTGACCGTTGCAAGACAGGGCTTATAGCGGTGCGCGTTCGTGGCACGACAAAGCTCAACGAGCTCTACGGGGCCGAGGCCGTCGACAACATGCTTGCCGAATACGCAGGCCGTATGCTGTCGATCACTCGCGGCAGGAGCCGGGTCTACCGTTCACGAAGCGTCCAGTTTGTCGTGCTCAGCAACGATTTGGACCACGAGGCATTCGAGCAACTGACCCGCCACCTTAAAGAGGCCGTTTTCGCTCCTGTGCAAATCGCGGGCGACACCATTACTCCCGTCTGTCTTGTCGTCCCGGCATTTTACGAGCACTTAACCCATCAGGCGACCGCCGTTTTAGGCGAACTCGATCGTCGCCTTCGCACAGCCGGCGGGCTTGTCCCCAACGACAGCCTCCCTATACCCGAGGTCGAACGCAAAAGCGCAATCGCCGAACGCATCGATATGCTCACCGGTCTCTACCGACCCAGCGAGTTTATGCGGCGCGCCAACGCTTTTCTCGAGGCAAGGCGCGACGGCGCTTGGTGCATCGCCACGGTCGACATGGGCCACATGCGCCTGTTTAACGAATGGTATGGACAGGCCGAAGGCGACCGCCTGCTTGCCGATGTGGGCACGGTCCTCAAGGACATCGAGAATGCCGACATGGGCGTCGCAGGGTACTGGGGCCAAGATGACTTTTGCGCACTCATCCCCTTTAAGCACATCACCGTCCATCAAATCTACAACCGCGTTCGCGAGGCAGTAGCCAGGCATGATGGCGGCGTAGGTTTTTGGCCGTCCATGGGCGTCTACCCCATCGATTCCAATGAGGAGATCACCATCGATGCGCAGGCAAAGGCCATGTTTACCAATCGGCGCGCAAAAAACGACTTTAAGGAGCGCATTGCCATTTTTTGCCCCGAGGAGTACAAGCGCGAAATCGTGTTCAACCGCACGCTGACCGAATTCCAGTACGCGCTGTCAAATGGTCGCATCACGTACTATCTTCAGCCCCAGGTCGATATGGAAACCGGCGAGATTATTGGCGCCGAAGCACTCATCCGCTGGATTGACAAGGACGGCTCTCTCATTTCGCCCGCAACGTTTATCCCCGCACTCGAGGAAAGCGGCTTTGTAGTGACGCTCGACAAATATGTTTGGCAGGGCGTCGCCATGTGGCTCCGCGAGTGCCTCAATCGAGGACTTCGCGTGGTTCCGATTTCCCTCAATGTGTCGCGCGTAGACATTCTTGCCTGCGATGTCGCCGAGCATATGGGGTCGCTCGCCGCCCAGTACAACCTGCCGCCCGAACTCATGCACATCGAGATCACCGAGACCGCCTATACCGGAGAGTCCGAGGCCGTGGATAAGCTGACCGCGGATCTGCACACCCGTGGCTTCTCGACCTACATGGACGATTTTGGCACCGGCCAGTCCACGCTCGCGATGCTCAAGAACGTCAACGTCGACGTCATCAAGCTCGACCGCACCTTTGTGCCCACCGACCGCGATCAAGGCCGCAGCGCGCAGATCGTGTCATCGATGCTCGAGATGGCGCAGTCGCTCCATCTGCCCGTCGTGGTTGAAGGCGTCGAGACAAATGAGCAGGCAAACATGCTACGACAAATGGGCGCCCGCTACGCTCAGGGCTTCCTCTACTACCGTCCCATGCCGGCGAAGGATTTTGAGGCATTGCTCGATGGTGGCAATAACAACTGATACGCTCGCGCGCAAAACGCCACCGCCGAAGGGGGAATTTGCCTCCATTAGCTAACTTATATCCCCAATTCAAACCGAATTGGGGATATGATACAAACCGCTGTTCCGTCCAAGGAGGGTATCCATCATGAACGAGTCATATCGCCTGGGCGAGCAATCGATTATTGCCTATCTTCAGCGACTTGCGAATGGCATCTCGACCGCCGAACTCGATGTTGCCGCGCTGCCCGCTGGGCTACGCGCCGTTGGCGAGCAACTGCAAAAGACGCATGCCATCCTGCAACAAGAGCGCCGGCTGCTTGAGAGCAACGCCCATATCGACCCGCTCACCAACTTGGGCAACCGCAACGGATTCGACCGTCACGTCGAGCAACTCTGGCGCAAAGGCGACCCCTTCACCTGCGCCTATATTGACATCGACCATCTCAAGCATTGCAATGATAGGTTTGGCCACGCCGAAGGCAATCGCTATATTCTGAGCATCTGCCGCACGCTCTCCGAAACCATGGAGCACGATGAGATGCTGTTCCGTATCGGTGGAGACGAGTTTGTGCTCATCTCGCTCTCCGCAAACGAGACTGAACTCGAGCAGCGCTTGGAGCAGATACGCGCCGGGCTGGTCGAGGCGAGCTCAGGTGGCAAGGCGCCCATGATCGGCAGCTTTAGCTTTGGCTGCTCGCGCGTCGATCCACTTGCTGGCGACACGCGTCGCCAGATGACGATGGATGCCGATCGCAAGATGTATCGCTATAAGCTTATGCATCGTGTGCAGCAACCGAAAGACGATGACGCCCCGCAACGCCCAATCGTCGATCAGCTTCCCTGCAACGACCGCGTATTCCAAGCGATCTCTATGAGCTCCGAGACGCGCTATCCGTTTATCCTCAATCTCGATACGGGAGAATCGCAATGGTCGGTTAACGCCGTGCGCGATTTTGACCTACCCTCCCAGCACCCTTTTAATTCGGTCGATATGTGGCTTGCCCGCGTTCATCCCGAGGACCGCGACAACGTACGCGCCGAGCTCGACATGGTGATAAACGGCACGTGGCACTTCCACTACATGCAGTATCGCGTAATGGACGCCACCGGAAAATACGTGCTTTGCGACTGCACGGGCTACCGCTTGGACGGCACCGATACCGAGCCCAACATGTATGTGGGCATTATCATCAACCGAAGCCTAGCGGATACGACCGACTCCGTGACCGGCCTGGGCGATATTCACGCCCTGGTCAACGCCATTGGCGAAATGCGTCGCGTGGCGCGCGAGGCAGGCTTTATTGCCATTAAGGTTGACGATATCGCCGAGGTCAATGCCCGCTTTGGATTCGATGCAGGCGACCGCGTTTTGGCAGAAAGCGCCGCCTGCCTTATGGAATGCTCGCGCGGCAAGGGTCGCCTGTTCCGCTCGACGGGGCCGACATTTGTGACGCTTTTCGACGACTTTGATCCCGAAGAGACCGACTCGATCGCAGACGAAATCGAGCGGTTCCTGGGTTCCCCCGTGCTCATCGGCTCGCTTGAATATCAGCCACCCATTCGTGTAGCGACGCTTCATCTGGACGCTGTCGATCGACAACCCGTTTCCATTTTGAACGAGCTCAAAGCGTTGCTCGGGAAAGCCGTGCAGGTGCCAGGTACCAAACTGGATTAGCACCGCGCCCGCGCCGCCTCCCCCATCGTGCGATAATCCTCTGCAGAAGCCACCAAAAGCAGAGGGAGTTTGTGATGAAGGTTCTTTTGGTCAATGGCAGCCCCAAGGCAAACGGCAACACCGCCCGTGCACTCGCCGAGGTCGCCGAGCAGCTCAATGCAGAAGGCATTGATACCGAGGTGTTTCAGCTGGGCGCCAAGCCCATTCGCGATTGCATCGGTTGCGGCCAGTGCGGCAAGCTTGGCGGTCGCTGCACCTTTGACGACGACGTGGTGAACGAGCTGATCGCTGCCGCCGAGCAGGCAGATGGCTTTGTCTTTGGCTCGCCCGTCTACTATGCGCACCCCAGCGGCCGCATCCTTTCGGCCCTCGATCGCGCCTTCTATGCCGGAAGCAAAGCCTTTGCACACAAGC
>OMFP01000685.1_pt1 | contig 13464 bp, 8 predicted proteins | sample 1674221 | NCBI WGS metagenome assembly OMFP01 (sample SAMEA103958152, study PRJEB25191) | human gut metagenome | biome: human-associated habitat [ENVO:00009003]; feature: intestine environment [ENVO:2100002]; material: feces | place: Germany | collected 2013/2015
TTTGTCGGCTGGTCTTCTTCCAAGGAGTCCTTCAAGAAGTTTGACTTCTCTACTCCTATCACCGAGGACACCACTGTCTACGCCTTCTTCACCGCTAAGACCCCCAAGTCCGATCCTTTGAAGAAGGGTGATGAGGGCAAGAAGCAGGTTGCTGCTGACAAGAAGGACGAGGCTAAGGCCAAGAAGAACGCCGCTGCCCTTCCTACCACTGGTGACCCGACCTTTGTTGTGACCTCCGCTGCCGCCCTTACCGGCGCTGTGGCTGTCGCTGTGGGCATGTACATGACCAAGCGTCGCGAGCACTAATCTCTACTAGTGTTTACCTCCGGGCTTAATTAGCCCAAACCTGTTAGCCGCGTGGGGACCCGACTCCCACGCGGCTTTTTTGTTTTAGTTATCTTGCGTGAGCATTGTCAGCTCTTGCATCCGTGTATAGATATCCGCGGCAAATAAAAGAGCGCCGCTGCGATGTGTGCAGCGGCGCTCTTTTGCGTTGATTCTTGTTGGGCGAGCTCGGCCCTAGGCCAGCGCGCGTACGTTCGAAGAGATCTTCAGCACCAAAAACTCGGTCGAGGAGCCCAGCTTGAGCAGGTCGCCGTCGTGGATAGGAATCTGCTTGCCCTCGTCATCGGCGGTGCGCAGCGAGCGCGGCTTTTCGATAACGGTGGTCGCGCCGCTGCGTGTCACCAACACCGTTCCATTAGTGGAATGAAGGCCGCTTGCGAGCCATGTGCCGTTAGAAAACGCTACACGCAGGTGCCGGCGGGATACATCGGGTCCTACGTTGGTGATGGCGTTTCGGTCGTGTGCGAATGAGCCTAGAACCGTACCCTCGGGATCGAGGCTCAAGGGATAGATTGGCGGTAAGGCCGAGCCGTCTTTTGCAAGCCTGAGCAGCCCCAGTTTTGCAGGAGGTTCGTTGACCTTGTGGTTGGTATCCTGCGCCTGGACGACCTCGGTGGTCTCGAGCGTGCCAAAGGTCTGGGCTAGCTGCGTTATGGCAAAGTCTTTGACCTCGGAGGCGGCGGCATTGGGATTGGCCAGGCATCCACAGACCGTTAGCGCAAGGAGCTCCAAAAGGCGCCGGTCGCTTTGCTTGAGGCCCGGCATGACGGCGATGCGGTCAAAGATATTGCGCAGGATGGAACCATCGAGCTCCCAGTGTTCGAGCGACGTTGCCATGCGCTCGAGGGCATGCGCCGTAATGGCTTGCTGGCGAGCGTTGGCGGCCGCTGGACCGCTGCCGCTGCCGATTTTTACAGCGGCAGCCAAGTTCTGGACGCTCTGCGAAAAATCGGCAAACATCTCGGGGTCGATCTTGTCGGTGCCCGGAACGACGTGCACCACGCGTCGCGATAGGAACGTCTTTTCGGTAATGCGAAACCTTGGGGCCGGTTTGGAGCCCATCGGCTTGTCCGAAATCAAGATGCGCGCCGCTTCGCGATTATTGATCTGCAGGTCGCACTTAAGGAAATCAAAGAGCACCTCGGAAGGTGTTTCCGCACGCATGATGCAAGGCTCCTTTCTGGTATCCGGGGAAGGTGTTAGATGCAAAAGCCGGGCAGGACATAGGTCATTTGGTCCGGTTTATTTCCGGGCGTTGCCCAGCTAAACACGTCGCCGTCTTTCCCAACGCGGTTAAAGTACGTCGAGTCAGCGCCTTCGCTGCAGTCGGCGCTGGGGGTGCGCTCCCAGTAGCAGATCTTTTGGCCGGCGACGGTGCGGATCATGGCATCATTGGTGGTCAGACCGCTCACACTCTGCTCGCGATAGAGCTGGTACTGCTCGCCTTCTCCGTTGTAGAGGTCAGAAAGGTACTCGCAGCCTTCTGTGAACGTTTCGGGCGCTTGGTAGCCGCACAGCTCGCTCATGGACGGCAGCCAGAGCATGTCGTCGGTGGCGGTGATGCTGGAGACGTCTTTAGTGGCGCCGGTGTTGTTGGTAAGCTTTCGCACCGGGCGGATCTGATTACGGAGATCGTCGGGCAGCGTAGCCATGCCCTTGTCCGCCAACCATTCGCGAAGCGACGATTGCTCCCAACCGCCCGTAGCGGCGCTGTCATTTACGGCGCGCATGGCGATGGGGGTACGGAACATAAAGGTGATGCCCGCGGGGAGGCCGTCATCGGTGAGCGTGTCTGCCTTAAAGCCCGCGATCTGGACTTGTGCCTTGGTGATCCCGTCGGAAAGCCTGACGGTCTTGGTGTTCTCGTTTTCGAGCGACTGCTTGCTGTTTACCAGGTGGTAGGTTTCGGCAATCTCGAGCGCCTTTTTGTTGGAAGATGTCTCTTGGATTTTGCGGGAGATCAGGGCGAGTTCTTCCCAGGTGTAATCGTCGAGTGACGGCTTGATGCCATGCGACAGGTCGATGAGCCCCCAGCACCCCGTGGCAAGGGCAGAAGCTGCGATGCCGGCAACGCAGACGCCGCCGAGCGCGAGCGCAGCGCGACGCGAGATGAGCGGGTGGCGCGTCTGAGCCTTGTCGGAGCCGGAAGGCTTCGGTTGTTGGCTAAAATCGACAGGAGCGGGCAGCGGCGTGCGCGGCTCAAAATCGATGTCCTTGATCCAGGCATCGAGCTTTCCCGTGACCGTAGAGAGCGGCGCGCGCTGGGACTGCTCGTTATGGATGCCGCTCATAATGACATCGACGAGCTTTTGGTCGCCGGGAAAGCGCGCCTCGAGCGGCTCGGGCTCGTGCTCGATCTTGTACAGGTAGGGCGACTGGTCCATATGCTCGTTTAGGCGATATGGCGTGTGACCGGCATAGAGCGTGTAGAGCACGCTGCAGAGCTCATATGTATCGATGCTGGGCGACGTGCGAAGCGGCGCCAGCTCGGGGATGTCGTTGGAGAGCATCTCGGGCGGGGCGAACTCAGGGGTGCCGTTGCGCCAGATGCCAGTCGACATGGTAAAAGAGGGGTCCGAGCGCTTGATGCTCGAGCTGCCCAGATCGACCAGGCAAAGGTCAAAACTGCAGTGTGCAATCTGCTGGGCAAGGGGCCGGCGCGTCGTGCGAATAATGATGTTGCGCAAGGAGATATCACGGTGCACAAAAGGTACATCGAGCATTTGGGCACTCAGGAGGATCTCTCCCAGGCGTTTTCCAATCGCGGCGACGGTGTTTGCGGGAATGCGGCCGCCCTCGGCGGGGTCGGTTAGCTCTGCCACGGCATCGCGAAGGGGCAGGCCCTCAATCCACTCCATAAGGATGGCCGGTACGGAGCCGGTATAACCGTAGCCATAGGTTTTGGGAAAGCCGCCCAACAGCGAGACGGCTGCAAGATTGCGATACTCCTCGGTAAGCGTCTTGATGCCGCAAGGGGTGATGGCGGGGCCGTTTTCCTCACAACTGCCGAGGGGCCATAGCGTCTTGAGCGCAAAGGTCTCGCCCTCGGTGTTGGCGACCTTGCGAAGATGGTGGGAGCCTCCGCCGACTGTCCCGCAATCCAACAGGGTGGTAAAGCGGCGAATAGTATCGGGGTCTTCGGTGGTCGCAAACATGGCATTTGGTTCAAAGGGGGACAACGCGATGATATCCATGTCTGTGTCGTACGTCACGGGGCGATCCTTTCGAGAAAAAAGTGCATAGCCATAATGTTAGTGAAAAGGTAGCGCAACCGTTGCCTTAATCGAAAAGGTGCCGTTATTTGCAGTGGTTGATGCAAATAACGGCACCTTGTGCGTCGAAGATGTGTGTATGAACTAACCTGTGATGCGAATGACCAAAAAACGCGTCGTGGCGCCCAAGCAAAGCGTGTCTCCGTTGTGAATCTCAACGGGCGTGTTGGCAAAGTTGGCGGGGCGGTTCGATAGCCTGTCGACAGCGGTCGACGCCCGAGATCAAAAACGATCCGTTGGTGGAGTCGAGGCCCTGCGCAAGCCAGCGTCCGTCTTGGAACCAAATGCGCAGGTGCTGACGCGAGACATCGGAATCGACGTCGGTGATGGCGTTCTCGTCGCCCGTCAGCGACCCGATAATGCTGCCCGCCGGGTCCGTTGTAAGGGGGCGCAACGGCGGTCGTGCCGAGTTGCCCACGACGCGCAGCAGCCCCAGGCGAATGTCTCCCGTGGGGCGCGCGGTTGTCGAGAAAAACGAGGTGACGGTCGTCTCGACCGTGCCGAGTGTTGAGAGCATCTGGTCGGAAACAAAGGACTCGGTGTATTCGATGGCGCGGGCGGGGTCGCCAAGGCAGCCGGTAACGATAAAAAAGACCAGATGGATGTAGAGGCGATCTTTGATGTCACTATCGTCAGCGGTCTCGATGCGCTCGACGCCGTTTCTAAAGAGCATGCCGTCGACGCCGCAATTGGTAAGGGCATCCTGCATGTCTGGGACGCACAACTCCATATAGCGTTTAGCGACCTTGCTCAGCGATTGGGGGTCGGAGCCTCGGTTTTGCATGATGAGGTTGAGTATCTGGCGCGCACTTTGTTCAAAGGGTGCAAAAAGCAGCTCGGGAAGGTCACCGGGCTTAGCGTGAACGATTTCGCGTGAGATAAACGACGGGACCGTCAAGCGTTCGGAGATGGGACGTCCACCGTAACGGGCGTTGCCGGCCATGAGAATTTGCGCGGCGTTACCGTTGTTGATGCGACCGAGTGACTTAAGTCCGGCGTACAGTGCACAAGATGGAGTGTCGGCCATTTGTTTTTACCCCCCCCCTCCTCAAAAAGTGACATTGAATACGTAAGCAATATCAATTATAGGCGCTTTGCAGCTCGAAATGCTCGCCAGGGGGCGCGGACGGTGTAAATCGCTGCCGGAAGACAGCAAATCAAAAAGCGGAGAGTGGATTAATAAGCTGGGAAAACGCGTTAGCAAGACCGTTGTGGGCAACATTTGGCATGATGTCGCTTTGGCTTTTGGTCACGGGGTCGTGCGGTACCATAAACATCAATGAACTTTGACGAACGACCCGCCGAGCTTGCGCTACCATGACAGGCAATGAAATCCGCCGCATACCCGCCGAGCTTGCCTCGGCGGGCTTTTGGCGTTGCAATGCCGGAGGAACAGCATGCTCATTCACCGAATAGCCGCGCAGCTCTACACTGCCGAGGCCTTGCAGACCGTCGAGGCCGGACTCGATGCCGGCGAGGACGTGACGCTGGCCGTGTCGCAGTCGGGCCGTACGCTTATGGCGGCCGCCCAGTTTGCGCGCCGTCCGCGCCCCACGGTCTATATCGTGAGCGGCGAGGACGCGGCCGATCGCGCTGCGCGCAGCCTGGCCGCCTATGTGGGGCTGGCGCACGTGTGCCGCTTTCCCGAGCGCAAGGACTACCCTTGGCGCGAGCAGACGCCCGACGACGCCGTGGTGGCGCAGCGCTGCGAGGCTCTGGGGCGCATCGTGCGCGGGGACAACTGCATCATGGTTGCCTCGGCCCGTGCGCTGCTGCGCTGCGTGCCGCCGGTCGAGAGTCGCTATTGGGAGTCCACCACTTTTGCGGTTGGCGAGGAGATTCCTTTTGACGAGGTGCCGCAGCGCCTGGTGGGCATGGGCTACACCAATGCCGGCGCCGCCGACGCGCCCGGTCTGTTCCGCGTGCACGGCGACACCGTCGAGGTGTTCCCCGCACAGGAAAAGGCACCCGTGCGCATCGAGTTCTTTGGCGACGAGATCGACCGCATCCGCCGCATGGTGAGCTCAACGGGACAGACCATCGGCAACGAGGACAGTATCGAGATCTTCCCCTGCCGTGAGCTGGCGCTTACCGACGAGGCGGTCCACAACATGCACGTGGCGCTCTACCGCGCAAGCCAAGACGATAGCAAGCTGGCGGCGCTGCTCGAGATGGTGGATGCGCGCATCGTCACGCCCGAGCTCGACCGCTTTTTGCCGGTGATGTACGGCCAGACCGTGAGTCCGTTGGCACACGTGAGCGGCAAGGCGCTTGTGGTTTTGTCCGAGCCGCGCTCGCTGTTCGACGACTGCCTGCGTGCCTACGAGGATATCGAGGCCCGTGCCGGCGAGGCGGGGATTGACCGCCTGGACGGTCTGTACGTGCGCGCTCAACAGCTCGATTTTGGTGCCCAGCAGCGTCTGAACTACGTAAGCCTCATTCGTGCCGGCGGCGCGGTGACGGCCGAGCTCAAGATTGAGCAGCCTGCCATCGCAGGCTCGGACAACCGTTTTATGACGCGCATCCAGGAGGTCGTGGGCAAGCGCTATGCCTGCGTGTTTGCCATCCCCGACCGCGGTGCGCGCGAGTCGATGGAGCTCACCTTTGGCGACGAGGGCATTACCTTTGAGGAATCGCTGACCGCGGCGCCCGAAAATGCCGGCGCTATCGGCGACCGCGTGCGCGTGGCAGCGGCGGATTCCGCCGACCGTGCCGCACGCCAGGAGGCCCACGCTTCCATTCGCGAGCGTAAGGCCGACGCGCTCAACGCCCGCTCGCTCGAGGCGGGCGCCGCGCAGGCTGCCGCCGGCGCCGCCGTGCCCACTATTTCGCGCGGACGTGTGACCTTTGTCGATGCCGCCTTGCCGCAGGGCGTGGTGGTGCCCGATGCCAACCTGGCCGTGTTCTCGATCGCCGACCTCAACGCCCGTATGGATGCCAACCGCGCGCGCAGCCGCCGCAAGGTGGACATTACGCAGATCACCTTCCCGTTTAAGCCGGGCGACTACGTGGTGCACGCCACTCACGGCATCGCACTCTTTAGCGAGATTGCGCGTCAGGAAGTGGGCGGCAAAGAGCGCGACTACTTTTTGCTGGAATATGCCGACGGCGACAAGCTCTACGTGCCGCTCGAGCAGGTCGACCGTATCACGCGCTATGTTGGCCCCGACGGCGACAAACCGCGCCTGACCAGGCTCAACACAGCCGACTGGACGCGCGCCACGAACAAGGCGCGCAAGAACGCCAAAAAGCTGGCGTTTGACCTGGTCGACCTGTATACGCGCCGCTCGTCGATTACCGGTATCGCCTGCCCGCCCGACACGCCCGAGCAGATTGAGATGGAGGAGAGCTTTCCTTACGACGAGACACGCGACCAGCTGGAGGCCATCGCCGACATTAAGGCCGATATGGAGGCGCCCAAGCCCATGGACCGCCTGCTGTGCGGCGACGTGGGCTTTGGCAAGACCGAGGTCGCCCTGCGCGCGGCGTTTAAGTGCGTGGACTCCGGCCGTCAGGTCATGGTGCTCTGCCCCACGACTATTCTGGCCCAACAGCACTACGAGACATTCTTTGAGCGCTTTGCTCCGTTTGGCCTCGAGGTCGAGGTGCTCAGCCGCTTCCGCACGCCGGCGCAGCAGAAGCGCGCGCTCAAGGCGTTTGCCGAGGGCACGATCGACGTGCTCATCGGCACGCACCGCTTGCTTTCGGCCGATGTGAACCCCAAAAACCTGGGCCTGGTGATCATCGACGAAGAGCAGCGCTTTGGCGTGCAGCACAAGGAGCAGCTCAAGAACCTGCGCGAGCAGATTGACGTGCTCACGCTTTCGGCAACGCCGATTCCGCGAACCATGCAGATGGCCACGAGCGGCGTGCGCGACATGAGCCTGATCACGACGCCGCCGACCGGACGCCGCCCCGTGATCGTGCACGTGGGGGAGTACGACCCCGACGTGGTGAGCGCGGCGATTCGCCTGGAGGTGGGCCGCGGCGGCCAGGTGTACTACGTGTCCAACCGCGTCAAGACCATCGACGACGCCGTGGCGCGCGTGCACGAGGCCGCGCCCGAGGCACGCGTGGGCGTGGCGCACGGCAAGATGAGCCCGCGCGAGGTCGAGGACGTGATGATCGAGTTCGCGACCAAGAAGATTGACGTGCTCATCGCCACGACCATCGTGGAGAGCGGCATCGACAACGCGACCGCCAACACGCTCATCATCGAGGACTCGCAGCGCCTGGGCCTGGCGCAGCTCTACCAGCTCAAGGGCCGTGTGGGCCGCTCTGCCACGCAGGCCTACGCGTACTTTATGTTCCCGGGCGAGCTGCCGCTCACCGAGGAGGCTACGGCGCGTCTGACCGCGCTTTCCGAGTTCCAGGACCTGGGCAGCGGCATGCGCATCGCCATGCGTGACCTGGAGATCCGTGGTGCCGGCTCGCTCATGGGCGCCGAGCAGCACGGCAACCTGTCGAGCGTGGGCTTTGACCTGTTTACGCAGATGCTGGGTCAGGCAGTGGCCGAGGCGCGCGGCGATGACGATGCCGGCGTGGAGGCGGTGAGCGTGGGCATCAACCTGCCGGCCGACTACTTCTTGTCCGAGGAGTACCTGCCGGCGGTGGATCAGCGCGTGCTCGTGTACCGTAAGCTCGCGGCTGCTGAGGACCTGGAGAGTATCGACGAGGTGCAGGAGGAGACCGAGGCCGCGCACGGTGAGCTGCCGTTGGCGGGGCTCAACCTGTTCAATCGCGCGCGCATCCGTATCCGTGGCGAGCGCTTGGGGCTCGAGAGCGTCACGCTCAGTGGCGGCCGCATCACGTTTTTGGGCATCGACGTGCCCAAGAAGGTGGCCTATGAGCTTAAGACTCGCTATGGCGCGGTGAACTTCCCCAAGAGCCGCAAGCTCTCGGTGCCCTACAAGGCGGGCGCCGGCGCGGGCAGCGGCCTGGGCCGCGGCCTCGACGCCAACGACGGCACCGGCCCGGTGGCGGCCGCGCTCATGCTGCTGCAGCAATTGGGCGCGAGCGACGACGACTAACAAGTAGGGGCGTGGCGTGGCAGAGCTGCCAGTTGTTCTTTGCCCCGCCACCTCGCAGGTTGATTCCAGCTCCATCGAAAGGAAAGCATGTTCGGATACATCTATAAGAAAGATGTCGCCATTATCGCGGCCGTCCTGTGCCTTTGTCTGGGCGTGGGCAGCTTCTTCGATTATCAGATCTCGAGTGCGTTGTTCAACATCGGCAGCATGTACGGCCGCTTTATCGAGGCTGCCGGCGAGCTGCCGTTTGAGCTGACGGCGAGCATCGCGGGCGTTATGCTCGTGCGCTCGGCACGCCCCGATTCCAAGGCGAGCAAGTGGCTCGCCGCACTGGGCGTTCTGATCAACGTGGGCCTGGTCGGCTACGAGATTATCGGATCGCTGCGCGTCGGCGGCAAGCTTATTGCGTTTCAGCTGGTTCTGACGTTTGTGCTGGTCATCGTCGCCAACCTTATCGTCTATCGCCTTACTCGCACGACCGAGCCCGACGAACTCACACGCTGGGCGTTGATGGTGCTTGTCGTGTGGGTCGCTCAGGCCATCATCCTCAACGTCATTGTTAAGCCGTTGTGGTCGCGCCCGCGCATGCGCGTGATCGAGGTCACGCCGGGGCTCAATTTTCAGCCGTGGTGGGTGATCGGCAATCCCGACAAGTGGACCTATATCGCCGCCGGCGTGATCAAGGACGGGTTCAAGTCGTTTGCGAGCGGACACACGGCGCATGCGGCGATCGGCCTTATGCTTGCCGGGCTTCCCGCGGCAGCCTTTACGGAAAAGCCTTCGCGTCGTCGCGTGGTCTTTTGGACGGCGGCTGTGGTCGCGGCGCTCGTCGCGTTTGGCCGCATCGTGATCGGAGCGCACTTTTTGAGTGACGTGAGCTGCGGTTTTGCTCTGGTACTGGCACTTGAGTGCCTTGCCGCGCGCATTGCCTATCCCAACGGCGTACAATAGCTCCGTTTGAATCATCTGGCCGATACCCGGTAAGAGAGGATTGCCATGCTCGCGTTTAACAACGATTATTCCCACGGCGCACATCCGGCAGTGCTGCAGGCGCTCGTCGATACCAACATGGAGCCGCAGCCCGGCTACGGTACCGATGTACACACCGAGCGTGCCAAGCAGCTTATCCGCGAGGCCTGCCAGGCCCCCGATGCCGACGTGTTTTTTCTGGTGGGCGGCACGCAGGCCAACGCGACGGTGATCGACATGCTGCTTGCGCCGTACGAGGGCGTCGTTGCTGCCGAGACTGGCCACGTCGCCTGCCACGAGGCGGGTGCCATCGAGTTTGGCGGCCACAAGGTGCTCACCATCCCCGGCTACGAGGGCAAGATGCACGCCGAGGACCTCGAGAACTATATCCAGGTGTTCTACGAAAACGAGAGCTACGAGCACACGGTGTTCCCGGGTGCCGTGTACGTGAGCCTATCGACCGAGTACGGCACGCTGTACTCTAAGGCCGAGCTCGCGGCGATTCACGCGGTGTGCCAGAAGCGCGAGATTCCGCTGTTTGTGGATGGCGCTCGCCTGGCCTATGCGCTGGCGGCCGATGAGTGCGACATTACCCTGCCCGAGCTGGCGCAGCTGTGCGACGTGTTCTACATCGGCGGCACCAAGTGCGGCGCGCTTTGCGGCGAGGCCGTGGTGTTTTGCGGCATGCACGCCCCGGCGCATCCCATTCCGCGTATTAAGCAGCATGGCGCGTTGCTGGCCAAGGGCCGCCTGACGGGTGTGCAGTTTGAGGCACTCTTTACCGACGGCCTGTATTTTGAGATTGGTCGCCAGGCGATTGAGACCGCTCAGGCGCTGCGTCGCGTGCTGCACGAGCGCGGCTACCAGTTCTTCTTGGAGACGCCCACAAACCAGCAGTTTGTGATTCTGCCCAACGAGGACATGGCCCGCATTCGCGAGCATGCCTCGATTGAGTACTGGGAAAAGTACGACGATACCCACACGGTGGTGCGTTTTTGCACCAGCTGGGCCACGACGCAGGAGGACATCGACGCGCTGGCGGCTGTCCTGTAGCCTGATGTAATGACAAGGGGCCGCCCTGCGCCTGAGCTTGGCGCAGGGCGGCCTTTGCTTTTGGGGGAGAAGGGTTGTATGACCGAGATGTCCGAGCCGACGATTCGCCTGGCGACGCCCGATGATGCGCCGGCGTTGCTTGCCATCTATGAGCCGTATGTGCGCCAGACGGCGATTACCTGCGAATACGAGGTGCCGAGCGTTGAGGAGTTCGCCGGGCGTATTGAGCGTACGCTCAAGCGCTATCCGTATTTGGTGATGGAGTTGGACGGGCGTCCGGTAGGCTATGCCTATGTGAGTCCGCTTAACAGCCGCGAGGCGTACGACTGGTCGGTCGAGACGTCGATCTACCTGGCACGCGATGTGCGCCATGGCGGGCTGGGTCGCAAGCTGCACGATGCGCTCAAGCGGTGCCTGATCGCGATGGGCATCACCAATATGTGCGCGCTCATCGCCGTGCCGCACGACAAGGACGACGAGTATCTGACGCACAACAGCCAGGATTTCCATGCCCATATGGGATATCGCCTGGTGGGCGCCTTCGATCGCTGCGCCCAAAAGTTCGGCCGCTGGTACGACATGTGCTGGATGGAGCTGGTCCTAGCCGAGCGCACACCCAACCAACCCAAACCAACCTGGTTCCCCGCCCTCCTCGCCTAAAACCACCACAAAGGTGCCTGTCCCCATTGTGGTGGTTTTGGTGTTGGTTAGCCGATGGGCTCGGTGTATTTGGCGCGGTCGGTGCGTTGGATGCGCTTGGAGACGTGGAGCGGGCGACCGTCGGTGTCGTAGACGTAGTCGGTGATTAGGATCAACGCCTGCCCGCGCTCAACGTTGAGCAAAAACGCCTCGTTTTGCGAGGCATAGCACACCTCAAAGGTCTTGTGCCCCTGTGCCGGCGCGCGATGGAACTCCTGTCGCAGCGTGGCGTAGAGCGAACCGTTGATATCGCGATCGATGAGCGTCTCGAAGCTTGGCGGCAGGTAGGTGGTCTCCAAGCACAGCGGCGCGTCGTCCAGGTAGCGCAGGCGGACAAGTTTGACGAGCTTGCTGCCCACGGCGGCGTCAAAGAACTTAGCTATGCTGCCGGCCGCCTTGGCAAAGCCCGAGTCCACGGTGCGCGTGGTGGGCTTCATGCCCTGGCCTTCGACCTGCTTGGTATAGCTCGAAAACACTAGGTTGTTCTCGTGGAGCGCGGGCGTGTCGGCCACAAAGGCGCCACGCCCGCGCTCGGTGCGCACCAGGCCCTCATCAACGAGCACCTTAAGGGCGTGGCGCACGGTGCTGCGCGACAGCCCCGATTCGTCCATGAGCTCCATCTCGGACGGCAGCTTGTCTCCGCGTGCGTAGATGCCGGCAGCGATGCGGTCGCGAAGCGTACCCGCCAATCGCTCGTATTGGCTCAGTTTCTTTTTAGATGAAGCGTTCATGCGATCAGCCTATATCTAACTTGTATGCTTATCTAAGCAAGCATATATTCAACACAACAATAAAACCGCTGGTATCGAGCTACCGAAAGCCTTACCAGCATAATTTCTAAGATAAATATAGCATACAACTAGTCGACATACCCAAAACATGTATGTAACTTGTATGCCTGTGATGAGCATCCAACGAGAAGAAAGGCTGATGCACGATGACTACTCAGGAACAGGTTAAGGACGTCGTCTCCCAGGTTTTGGCTGACAAGGCAGACAAGGGCGGCATCAAGCGCGTCGTGTGGATTGGCGCTGGCGGATCCAACGGTGGCAACTATCCTGCTCAGTACTTTATGGAGCACGAGGCCACGCAGGTCGTGAGCTCCAGCTACACCAGCAACGAGTTCGTGCACGCCACCCCGGCCTACGTCAACGAGAACACCCTGGCCGTCGTCGTGTCTATGCGCGGCACCAAGGAGACCATCGTCGCCGCTCAGGTCGCCAAGGACCACGGCGCCAGCACCATCGCCATCTATGTTGACGAGTCCGGCCTCACCGAGGTCTGCGACTACAAGATCCAGTACGACAGCCTGGCCGTCGACGAGTCCTGCATGGGCCGTACCAACTCCGCCGTCGTGACCATGATCGCCATGGAGCTCACGCAGCAGACCGAGGGCTATGCCGAGTACGAGACCGCTATGGCCGCGTTCGACTTGGTCGACCCCATCTATCGCAAGGCCGTCGAGTACACTCGTCCGCTCGCTGCCAAGTGGGCCGAGCAGAACGCCGACAAGCCCTGCATCAACGTCATGGCCCAGGGCCCGCTCTTTGGTGCCGCCTACGTCTTTAGCATCTGCAACGTGCAGGAGATGCTGCAGATCGACTCTTGCACCATCAACACCTGCGACTTCTTCCACGGCCCCTTCGAGATCCTGGACAAGCGCACCTCGCTGTTCCAGCTCATCAGCGTCGGCCGCAGCCGCTGCAACGACGAGCGCGGCATCCGCTTCGTCAACCAGTACGGTGGCGAGCGCGTCTATCAGCTCGACGCCAAGGAGCTTGGCCTCAACGACATCAAGGACAGCGTGAGCGAGTACTTCAACCACCTGATCTTTGCCCCGATCCTCAACAACGTGTACATGCGCGCGCTCTCTGCCGTCACCCACAAGGACTACATGACGCGCCGCTACATGTGGAAGCTGGACTACTAGGGGATAGAGCGGCCTAACAGCTCGATATCCTCATAAGTTGCGGTGGAATAGTTCCTGTTTGGGGGTCTGAAGCCTCTATTCAGGAACTATTTCACCGCAACTGAATTCATGGCGGCACTTGGGGACGTTCCTTTTAATATGAGCAGGACATTGTCAAGAGGCAAAA
>OMFP01000686.1_pt1 | contig 13457 bp, 10 predicted proteins | sample 1674221 | NCBI WGS metagenome assembly OMFP01 (sample SAMEA103958152, study PRJEB25191) | human gut metagenome | biome: human-associated habitat [ENVO:00009003]; feature: intestine environment [ENVO:2100002]; material: feces | place: Germany | collected 2013/2015
AAACTGCATTTTCGGCGCGCTGTTCACAGGTTTTTAAAACATTTTTCACATGAAAAATGTACGATAAATGCAGTGTTTGCGCCCTGTTTCCCAAATTACACAATAAAATGACGTTTATTTTGTTGAAATATGTTGCAAAAGTCAGAACTATTGTGTAAAATAGAGACTAAAGCGACACCTTATTGTTAAAATTCACAACTGAGCGCATGCAGAGCGCCGCAGCACAGAAGGGAAAAGGGTATTATGGCGAACAGAGTTTTTCAGGGCGTTGTCTATCAGATGAAAGATGCGATCGACCGCATGGTGGGCGTTGTCGATGAAACGGGCACCATCATCTCCTGTTCTGACTTGAACCGCATCGGCGAGGTGCGGGACGGCATCGCGTCCGACCGGCTGACAGCCGGCGACGCGTTCGTGCGGGACGGCTACACCTATCATCTGTTCAGTTCGAACAAGCGCAACGATTATGCCGTTCTGGTGGAGGGAACCGACGAGCCCGCCCTGCGCTATGCGGCGCTGCTGGCCATCAGCCTGCAGAACATCAAGCAGTACCACGACGAAAAGTTCGACAAAGCCAACTTCATCAAGAACGTGGTGCTGGACAACATCCTGCCCGGCGATATCTACGCCAAGGCCCGTGAGCTGCACTTTGCCACCGATGTTTCCCGTGTGGTGTTTATTGTGCGCGTGACCTCCGGCGGCGACATCTCCGCCTACGATGTGGTCAGCAGCCTGTTCCCGGACAAGCAGAAGGACTTTGTGTTCAACATCAGCGAGACCGACACCGTGCTGGTCAAGGAGATCCGCAAGGGCATCGACCGCACCGATATGGAAAAGCTGGCTGCCAGCATCGTGGATACCCTCTCCGGCGAGCACTACATCAAGGCCGTGGTAGGCATTGGCACCCCCATTGCCAACGTGAAGGATCTGGCTACCTCCTTTAAGGAAGCTCAGATCGCCATGGAAGTGAGCAAGGTGTTCGATACCGAAAAGCAGATCATCCGCTACGATAACCTGGGCATTGCTCGTCTGATCTACCAGCTGCCTACCACCGTGTGCGAGATGTTCCTGCGCGAGGTGTTCAAGCAGGGCAGCATCGAGAGCCTGGATCAGGAGACCCTGTTCACCATCCAGCGCTTCTTCGAGAACAACCTGAATGTGTCTGAGACCAGCCGCGGCCTGTTTGTCCACCGCAACACGCTGGTGTATCGTCTGGAAAAGATCAAAAAACTGACCGGTCTGGATCTGCGTGAGTTCGACGATGCCATCGTCTTTAAGGTGGCGTTGATGGTCAAGAAGTACCTGTCCAACAACCCGGCCAAATATTAAGCAAACGCTTGCGGCGCAAAGCCGTCGGCGCAGAACCGGCCGCTCGAAACCGATGCTGGCCGGTTCTTTTTGGTTTGGAGAAAATTATTGGGAGCGAAAAATGCATGATAGATTTTGAACACGTTTCAAAGCAGTACAAGCACAACGCAAAGCCTGCCCTGGAGGATGTCAACTTCCATGTGGATGACGGCGAGTTTGTTTTTCTGCTGGGTCACTCGGGCGCGGGCAAATCCACCCTGCTCAAGCTGATCCTGCGCGAGGAGACCCCCACCGAGGGCCGTGTGCTGGTGAACGGGCAGGATGTTGCCCGCCTGCGCCGCCGCAAGATCCCCTACCTGCGCCGTCAGATGGGCATCATCTTTCAGGATTTCCGGCTCATCCCCACCATGACCGTTTACGAGAACATTGCCTTTGCCATGCATGTTACCAACATCGGGCACAAGCAGATCAAGGAGCGCGTGAATTACATGCTGGAGCTTGTCCACCTGGAGGACAAGGCAAAGGTCTACCCCGACCTGCTCTCCGGCGGTGAGCAGCAGCGTGTGGCTGTGGCCCGCGCCCCCAAGCTGGTGATTGCGGACGAGCCCACCGGCAACATCGACCCCGAACTGAGCCTTGAGATGATGGAGCTGCTGGAGCGTGTCAGCGAGATGGGCATCACTGTGCTGGTGGTCACCCATGAGCACGAGCTGGTCCGTCACTTTGACCGCCGCGTGGTCACCCTGTCCGGCGGACACATCATCTCGGATGTGCCCACGGGCTCCATGATCCCCCACCCGCCCGTAGACCCGAAGGAACTGGAAATGGAGGTGTCGCTGGTATGATGAAGCCTTCTACGTTCGGTTTCCTTGTGGTGCGCGGCGTGCGCAACCTGGGCAAGCACTGGGCCATGACCATTGCCTGCATCGCCTCCCTGAGCGTCTGTATGACCCTGAACACCTTTGCCACGCTGGCGGAAGTCAATGTGGACAGCATGGTGAACTATCTGGGCCAGCAGAACGAGATGGTGGTCTATGTGGACCCCGAAGCCGACGATGCCACCATCCAGTCGGTAGGGGAGCGCATCACTGCCACCCCGGGCGTGAGCCGGGTGCAGTACATGTCCAAGGAGGACGTGCTCAACCAGTACCGTGGGTACATGGCGGATTACGCCGTCCTGCTGGACGAATTTGAGAATGATAACCCCTTCAAGGCCAACTACCGTGTCTCTCTGGCAGACCTGAGCCAGATGCAGGCCATGAGCCAGAACTTCCAGAGCATTCCGGGCGTGTACAGCGTTACCGCCCCCATTGAGATGACCCAGACCTTTGTGGAGGTCCAGCAGGCCGTGACCAAGGTGGGCCAGATCGTGATCCTGGTGTTGATGGCGGTCAGCATCATCACGGTGGGCAGCACCATCCGCCTGAGCGTTTTTGCCCGCCGCCGTGAGATCGAGATCATGAAGTATGTGGGCGCGACCAACCACCTTGTCACCCTGCCCTTTTTTGTGGAGGGCCTGACCATGGGCCTGATCTCTGGTGCCATCACCTCGGTAGCCGGTATCTTCGGCTATGCCTACATCGTGCAGGCCTCCAGCACGCTGGGCGGGTTGTGGCAGCTGCTCATGGGCACCGCCATGGTGCCTGTGGATGCCGTCTGGCCCACCATCCTGACGTACAGTCTGGCCGGTGGTGCGCTGGTGGGTGCGCTGGGCAGCATGTTCTCCATCCGCAAACATCTGAATGTGTAAGCGAAAGGAGCCTTCTCTGTGAAACAAGCAAAACACTCTGCGGGCTTCCGCCTGCACCTCATGTATACCCCCACCCACGCAAAACCCGCCCCCGGGCACAGCCGGGCCATGCGCGCCGCCAGCCTGTTTCTGGCAGCGGCCTGCCTGCTGCTGAGCGTTTCGGTCTACCCGGCCACGGCGGCTACCAGCATGTCCAGCCTGCAGAACAAGCTGGATAAGCTCTCCCAGTCCATTGTACAGCACAAAAAGGAACTGTCCAATGCAAAAAAGAAGGAGCAGGCCGCCAAGGCGCTGGAATCGGAGCTGAAGGAAAAGGTCACGGTGGTCCAGAGCCAGATCAGCGTGTTGAAGGGCCAGATCGCCGAGGTGCAGAACAGCATCGGCCTGAAGGAACAGGAGATCGCCGCCAAGGAACAGCAGATCACCGAAAAAGAAGCGGAGATCGCCGACCAGTGGGGGGATTTCAAGCAGCACATGGCCGCTATGCAGGAGCTGCGGGACGGCGGCAGCGTTGCCATGCTGTCCGCGGTGAACGACCTGTATGAACTGCTGACCTTCAACGAGGTCATGCAGGACATCTCCATCAAGGACACCGAGATCCTGGACAACATGAAGAACGCCAAGGAAGCGCTGGAAAGCGATAAGCTGACGCTGGAATCCCAGCGCAGCGAGCTGCAAAGCAAAAAGGCAGATCTGGATGCCCAGAACAGCCAGATGCGTGCCAAGCAGAACGAGCTCAACTCCAGCGTGGCCGCCGCCCAGATGAGCGCTGCCGAGGCGCAGCAGGCCCAGAAGGACGCGCAGGCCGCCATTGAATCGGACGAGATGAACTATGAGGCGGTCAAGAAGCAGATCCAGAAGATGATCGCCGCGGCCGCTGCCTCCAAGCCCACCCTGAGCTTTACCGGCTTCATCTGCCCGCTCAAGAGCTATAGCCGCATTTCCAGTGAGTACGGCTGGCGCAAGAACCCCGTTACGGGGGTCAACAAGCTCCACGCCGGTACCGACTTTGCCGCCCCGGGCGGCACGCCCATCTATGCAGCCGCCAGCGGCTATGTGCAGGTGGCGGGCTGGTCCAGCGGCGGTTACGGCAACTATGTCATCATCTACCACGGCAAAATGTCCGATGGCAACCAGTACAGCACCCTGTACGGCCACATGCGGTCGGTCGCCACCTCGGCGGGCAAGTATGTCCAGCAGGGCGAGATCATCGGTTATGTGGGCAGCACGGGCAACTCTACCGGCAACCACCTCCATCTGGAGGTCTGGAAGGGCGGCTCCAAGGCCAATGCCGTCAACCCCCGTGGTTATATCCCCATGAAATAATCTGCATTGTATCAAAGGAGGCCGTCAGGGCTTATGAAGGAAGAAAAACGCAAGCGCATCCTGCGCGTGGGCTGTCTGATCCTGGCAGGGATCTTTGCACTTTCCATGCTGGGCAGCGTGGTTATGATGCTGCTGGTCTGACAGAGGAGGGAAGAAGATGAACCGTAAGATATCGGTCGGCATGGCGGTCAGCATCGTCATCCTGGCCATGACCGTTACCTTTTCCATCACCATGCTGGTGGCGATGCGCCTGTTTGACAGCACCGTTTCCAGCGTGAAGGAAAAGGAAAGCATGTACAACAAGATCGCTGAGGTGGACCGCTATGTCCGCAGCAACGATTACTATCCCATCGACGAGACCACCCTCTACGACCGCCTGACGGCTGGCTATCTGCTGGGTACCGGCGACAAGTACGCCCGCTACTACACCGCCTCGGCCTACACCGACCTGCTCAACGCCCAGAGCGGCAAGCTGATGGGCATCGGCGTGGAGCTGGCCATCGACCAGTCCGGCTACGCCAAGGTCATCAAGGTCTACGATGAATCTCCCGCCAAGGAGGCAGGTATTCAGGTCGGCAACTACATCACCGCTGTGGACGGCACCGATGTCAAGAGCATGAGCAGCGTGGATGCCATCCAGACCCGCCTGCGCGGCGAGAGCGGCACCACCGTCAATGTGACCTGGCTGGACAGCGAGGCCGCTGAGCATACCGCTGACCTGACCCACTCCGGCTACAGCTCCACCACCGTGGATTACCAGATGGTGCAGGGCAATGTGGGCTACATCCGGATCCGCCAGTTTGATTCCACCACCCCCAGTGAGCTGGATTACGCCATCCGCAGCCTGAGCGCCAACGGCGCGGGCAGTCTGGTGTTTGATCTGCGCGACAACGGCGGCGGCCTGCTGGACGATGCCATCCAGTGCATCGACCTGATCGCCCCGGAGGGCACGCTGGCCTTTGCTGAGGACAAGAACGGCACTCAGACCCTGCTGGGCACCAGCACCAGCGAGTCCCGGATCGACCTGCCCGTGGTCTGCCTGGTCAACGGCAGCACCGCCAGCGCTGCGGAGCTCTTTGCCAGCAGCCTGCGCACCCTGAATGGTGCCCGTCTGGTGGGCACCACCACGCAGGGAAAGGGCACCATCCAGAGCAGTCCCCAGCGCCTGTCCGATGGCAGTGCCGTGGTGGTTACCGTGGCAAAGCTGGTCTGCGGCGACGGCAGCTGCTTTGACGGCACCGGCCTGACCGTGGATGTGGAGCGTCCCCTGACTGCGGACGAGCAGACCGCATACTATGATTACACTGTGGAGAACGATCCCCAGATCCAGCGTGCCGTGAGCACCGCCCAGCAGATGAGCGGCACCACCACCGTGAGCGGTGTCAACGAAGCAGCTTCCAGTGAAGCTGCCGACAGTGCCGCCGCCGAGAGCGTAGCGGAAGGGGACGCTGAGGCTGCATCTGCCGAGAGCACTCCGGCAGAGACCGCGCCCGCCGAAAGTGAAGCAGCAGGGGAGAGCACTGCATCCAGTAGTCAAGAATAAGAGAACAACCCTCTCCGTCAGCGCTGACGCGCTGCCACCTCTCCCGAAGGGCGAGGTCTTGGCAATTCATGCAAAGTTTGCGGTTTTGTCAAAAGCTCCCCCTTTGGGGGAGCTGGCGAGCGAAGCGAGACTGAGAGGGTTATTTTGGAAAAGAAAGGATAGAGCCATGCCCGAACTGACCGACCTGTCTTATGTGCGCGCCCTGTGCGAAAAATATGATTTTGCCCTCTCCAAGGGCTTTGGCCAGAACTTCATCGTCAACCCCGGCCTGCCCCCCAAGATCGTGGATGCCAGCGGCGTGGACAAGCGCTACGGCGTGCTCGAGATCGGCCCCGGCATCGGCGTGCTGACCCGGGAGCTGGCAAAGCGGGCGGCAAAGGTAGTCTCCATCGAGGTGGACGAGCGCCTGCCGCCTCTGCTGGCCGAGACCATGGCCGGTGTGGACAATTTCAAGCTGGTGCTGCAGGATGTGCTCAAGGTGGACCTGAAAGCTCTGATCGCGCAGGAGTTCCCCGGGATGCCGGTGGCAGTCTGCGCCAACCTGCCCTACTATATCACAAGCCCCATTGTGATGAAGCTGCTGGGTGACCGCCTGCCCATCGAGAGCCTGACTGTGATGGTGCAGAAGGAAGCAGCCGATCGTCTGGCTGCCGCCCCGGGCACCCGGGCCTCCAGTGCTATCAGCTGTGCGGTGAGCTATTACGCGACCTCTAAGATGATGTTCACCGCCGCCCCGGGCAGCTTTTACCCGGCCCCCAAGGTGACCAGCGCTGTGGTGCGGATGGAGATCCGCCCCACCCCCGCCGTGCAGGTGGAGGACGAGGAGGGCTACTTTGCCCTTGTCCGCGCGGCCTTTGGCCAGCGGCGCAAGACTGCGGCCAATGCCATTGCCAGCGGCCTGGGAATGCCCAAGGATGCCGTGACCGCTGCCATTGAAGCCGCCGGTTTCGATGCCCGCATCCGCCCCGAGGCCCTGACGCTGGAGGATTTTGCAAAGATCCAGAGCACACTGGCCCGGTGACTTGTTTTAATAATTCGGTTTTCCAAAAGCAGGAGCTCTTCGCAAAGCGTGGAGCGCCTGCTCTTTTAGAATATAAAGCAGAAAATACGGTGTCTTTTTGACAAGAACAATTCCGGTTGTTTTGTCCGCAGCATTGTCTGTTAAATTTCCTGCACGCTTTACCATGTAAAAGCAAATATATTTCATCTTTTTTGCACGGCAGACTTTGCTTTTTGAAGAAAAAGCTGTGTGTGTTCCATTGACATCTTTTTATTTCAATGGTACAATATATGACGTGTTAAGGTTTTGCGGGAGGAGCACAGGTGCAGACAGAGGGGTCTGTTTCTGCGCTCTTTTGTATTCCCTGGCAATACAGGATTCAAAAAACCTCCGCAGAATAGTGGGAAAACAGCAGGACATCCCGCCCTGCACCATGCACTGAAGCACGGAATTATTATAGGGAGGAAAACACAATGAACAACAACTACGAGTCTCATGCAATCAGCCGCCGCAGCTTTCTGAAGGCTTCCGGTGTCGTTGGTGCCGCCGGCATTCTGGCCGCCTGCGGCGGCAACTCTGGCAGCAGCTCCACCGCCGCTTCCTCTGGTGCTACCAGCGCTCCCAACACCACCGGCGCTACCCCGCTGAAGGAGTTCATCTCCTGGGAGAGCACCAACCGTGAGCTGGAGAGCTGGAACATGCTGTACAGCCAGATGGCTTCCGACATGAATGTCACCACCAACCTGTGGGAAGGCCTGCTGAGCTTTGACTGCTACGGCAAGGCTGTGCCTTCCGTGGCCAAGGAGTGGAGCCACAATGAGGACTCTTCCGTTTGGACCTTCAACCTCCGCGACGATGTGGACTGGGTGGATGTGAACGGCGAGGTCAAGGCTCACCTGACCAGCAAGGACTTCCTCGTGGGTCTGGAGTGGGTGCTGAACGCAGCCAAGAACCAGGCCAACAACACCTCCATGCCCAACGAGACCCTGACCGGTGCTGCTGATTACTATCAGAAGACCAGCGATATGGGCGATGCCGCTGCCGACCTGACCTACCAGGATATGCTGGACGCAGGCGTGGGCGTTGAGGCTCCGGATGACTACACCCTGGTCTTCACCTGCAAGGATCCCTGCCCCTACTTCGATACCGTTGCTGCCTACACCAGCTTCTACCCCGTCTCTGAGGATCTGATCAACGAGCTGGGCGTTGAGGGCTTCCGTGCATGCGATTACACCAACATGTGGTACAATGGTCCCTATGTGGTGGAGGAGTTCATCAGCCAGAACACCAAGAGCTACATCCCCAACCCCAACTACTATGCAGCTGACGAGGTATCCCGCTTCGACCGCTTCACCGTCACCATGATCAGCGACGGCACCGTTACTTTCCAGCTGTATCAGAACCGTGAGCTGGACGAGATGGATGTGGGCGAGAGCACCCTGACCACCATCCAGGCTGATCCCAACAGCGAGTACAATGCTCAGCTGTGTGAGAAGCGTCCCAAGAAGTTCAGCTACCAGATGCACTTCAACTACCAGAAGAACAACGAGGACGGCACCCCCGACGACAACTGGAACAAGGCCATCGCCAACACCGCCTTCCGTCAGTGCTTCTACAAGGGCCTGAATCTGACCAACTACTATGCCCGTACCAACAAGATCAACCCCCTGAAGTGCGAGAACGACTACTACACCATGCCGGGTGTCTGCTATAACACCCAGGGCCAGGAGTACACCACCCTGGTGGCCAAGGAGATGGGCTTCGACGGCGAGGCTTACGACGGCAAGACCATGATCCGCCTGCGTTCTAACAACGGCGACATTGCTGACCTGAAGAAGCAGGCCATGGACGAGCTGAGCGCCATCGGCGTCACCTTCCCCGTCCACGCTGCTTACCACATCATCGCTGGTTCCACCACCGCTCTGGATACCGCAACGGTTCTGAAGCAGTGCTTCACCGACAGCTTCGGCGATGACTTCATTGTGCTGGACATCAAGACCTACGTCTCCTCCATCACCCAGGAAGTCCGTAATCCTCAGCTGCAGAGCTTCGTCATCAACGGCTGGGGCGCTGACTACGGCGATCCCGTCAACTTCGTTGGTCAGGAGATCCTGCACGACGACAACGCTTACTACAGCTGGTACTACTCCAACATCGCCAAGGTCGTCGAGGCCGGCCCCGCTGACTGGCAGAAGGATCTGGTGGCCTGCTACGAGGAGTTCACCGATCTGGTCAATACCGCAAAGGCCATCGTCGATGATACCGATGCCCGCTATGCTGCCTTTGCAAAGGCTGAGGCCAGCATGCTGAACAGCGTTCTGGCCTGCCCCTGCAACTTCGATGTTTCCTGGACTCTGACCCACGCCAACGAGTACAGCAAGATCAACGCTATGTATGGTCCCTGCAACTACAAGGCTGTGAACTGGGAGACCAGCGAAGAGGCTTACACCACCGAGCAGTACGAGGAGTTCGCCGCTGCATTCGACGCAGCTACCAAGGCTTAAGTTCCCCGTTTCCCCGCCCGAAAGGGCAAGAATAAAAGTTAAGGGTTCGATAACATGTTAAAATACACGGTTAAGCGGCTGCTCCAGTCGCTTGTCACAATCTTTCTGATCGCAACAGCAGTTTTCCTGATGATGCGCTGCCTGCCGACGGACTACTACTTCACTGAGGAACAGCTCATGAAGTTTACCGATCAGCAGAAGACCGCCGCTCTGGAGGCTGCTGGCCTGACCGATCCCATCCCCACCCAGCTGGTCAAGTTCTATAACAACCTGCTGCATCTGGATTTCGGCACTTCCCGCCGCATTCAGAACGGTGCCCCGGTGGTCAAGGTCATTGGTAAAAAGTTTGGTGTCTCCATGCGTCTGGGCCTCATCGCCTCCGGCATCTCTCTGGTGGTCGGTGTGCTGATGGGCATCCTGCAGGCGGCATTCAAGGACAAGGTATTCGACTGGATCGGCACGGCCTACACCGTGTTCGTCAACGCGGTCCCGTCGCTGGTGTCGTATTCTCTGGTGCTGGTCTTTGGTTCCAAGTACCTGGGATTCCCCACGCTGTATTCCACCCGCAATGTGAGTGCTTCCAGTGTGCTGCCCATCACCTGCCTTTCGCTGGCATCCATTGCAGGCTATGCCCTGTGGACCCGCCGCTACATGGTGGATGAGCTGACCCGCGACTATATCAAGCTGGCCCGTGTCAAGGGCCTGAGCTCCCGCGAGATCATGTTTAAGCATGTTCTGCGCAACGCCATGGTTCCCATGGTGCAGTATATCCCCCAGTCCATCCTGCTGACGGTGGGCGGCTCCCTGCTGATGGAACGGTTCTTCTCCGTTCCCGGCATGGGCCCCCTGCTGACGGATGCCATCCAGCGCTATGACCTGAACGTTGTGCAGACCCTGGTCATCCTCTACGCTGTGCTGGGCATCGTGGGCGTGTTCCTGGGCGATGTGCTGATGATGGTGGTTGACCCCCGTATCACCCTGACCGGAAAGGAGGAAGCACGCTGATGGCTAAGGCATCTGATTTTGAAGGCAAGAAGCAGGACGAGCTGTTCTACTTTGTGGATTATTCCCCGGAAGAAGCGGAACGCATCGGCTACTCCAACTATTCCTATTGGGGTTCTGTCATCCAGAACTTCCTCAAGCAGAAGGTCGCTGTCTTCTGCCTGATCCTGTTCCTGGCGCTGACGGTGTTCTCCTTCATTGCGCTGGGCATCGGCAAGTATCACTACACTACCCTGATCTCTGATTCCAGCAAGGCTTTCATCAAGCCCAACAGTGAGTACTGGTTCGGTACCGACAACCTGGGCCGTGACTACTGGTGCCAGGTGTGGTATGCCACCCAGGTTTCCATCCGTCTGGCTCTGGTGGTCGCCGTGGGCGAGAGCATCGTGGGCGTGATCTTCGGCTTGATCTGGGGCTATGTGCGCAGTCTGGACCGCTTCTTCACGGAGCTGTACAACCTGATCGACAATGTGCCCTATATCATTTATATGACCCTGATCGCCCTGATGGTGGGCCAGAGCTTCTGGATCATGGCCATCTCCATGATCGCCATCAACTGGCTTTCTATGGCACGCCGTGTCCGCAACATGGTGTTCATGTTCCGTGACCGCGAGTATAACCTCGCGTCCCGCTGCCTGGGCACTCCGCTGTGGCGCGTGCTGACCAAGAACATCCTGCCGTATCTGGTCTCCGTTATCATCCTGCGTATGGCACTGTCCATCCCGGGCACCATCAATCTGGAATCCACGCTGTCCTACCTGGGCCTGGGCCTGGGCATCGACACGCCTTCTCTGGGCCTGATCCTGAGCAAGGTGCGCGGCTTCTTCCTGGATTATCCGTACCTGCTGGTTTTCCCTGCATCCATCGTGTCCATCATTTCCATTTCTTTCTATATCATGGGCAACGCTTTGTCGGATGCGGCTGATCCGCGCAACCACGTTTGATAGATTGGAGAGAGAGACGTAAATGGATAGACAACCGATTATCTCTGCCAAAGACGTGGAGATCACTTTTAGCCTGCGCGGCCGCAAGCTGAACGCCATCCGCAAGTGCTCGCTGGACCTGTACGAAGGCGAGACCCTTGCCATCGTGGGCGAGTCCGGTTCGGGCAAGTCCGTATTCACCAAGAACTTTGTGGGTATGCTGGATGCCAACGGTAAGATCACCGGCGGCTCCATCATGTTTGAAGGCCGCGATATGACCAAGTTCACCGAGAAGGATTGGCTGGGTGTCCGCGGCAAAAAGATCGCCATGGTCATGCAGGATCCTATGACCAGCCTGAACCCGCTGAAGAAGATCGGCAAGCAGATCCAGGAGAGCATTGAGCATCACCAGGGTCTGAAGGGCGAGGAAGCCAAAAAGGCTGCCATCGAGATGCTGGGCAAGGTGGGTATCCCCGACCCCGAGCGTCGGTACGAGCAGTACCCCCACGAGTTCTCCGGCGGTATGCGTCAGCGTGTCGTCATTGCCATTGCAGCGGCCTGCCGCCCGCAGATCCTGATCTGCGACGAGCCCACCACTGCACTGGACGTGACCATTCAGGCACAGATCCTGCAGCTGATCCGCGACCTGCAGAAGGAGCTGGGCATGTCCGTTATCTACATCACCCATGACCTGGGCGTTGTGGCAAACGTGGCAGACCGTGTGGCCGTGATGTATGCCGGCCAGATCGTGGAATACGGCACCGTGGAGGAGATCTTCTACGACGCATGGCACCCCTACACCTGGGCTCTGCTGCAGGCTCTGCCGCAGCTGGGCACCAAGGGTGAGGCCCTGCCCAGCGTGGATGGTACTCCCCCGAACCTGTTCAACGAGATCAAGGGTGACGCATTTGCGCCCCGCAACAAGCATGCGCTGGCAATCGACTTTGTGCAAGAGCCTCCGTTCTTCCAGGTGTCCGAGACCCACGCCGCAAAGACCTGGTATCTGGACCCGCGCGCTCCCAAGATCGAGCGGCCGCACTCCATCCAGAACCTGCGTGAGAAAATGGGAAAGATGGGAGGCGCCAACTTAAATGGCTGAACGCGAAAAGCTGATTGAGCTGAAAGACCTTCAGATCACCTTTGGCTCCGGTAAGAAGAAATTTGTTGCTGTCGATCATGTCAACTTTGACATCTATAAGGGCGAGACCTTCTCGCTGGTCGGCGAGTCCGGCTCCGGCAAGACCACCATTGGCCGTGCCATCTGCCGCATCAACCCGACCTCCGGCGGCGACATCTTCTTCAAGGGCCAGAAGATCAACGGCAAAATCTCCAAGGAACTGGACAAAGAGGTCATCCGCAAGATCCAGATGATCTTCCAGGACCCCATGGCTTCGCTGAACGAGCGCGCCAAGGTCGAGTATATCATTGCTGAGGGCCTGCTGAACCATCATCTCTACAAGGACCAGGAAGACCTGCATGAAAAGGTGATGAACGCCCTGCATGAGGTCGGCCTGCTGCCGGAGTTTGCCTCCCGCTTCCCCCATGAGTTCTCGGGCGGCCAGCGCCAGCGCATCGGCATTGCCCGTGCTCTGGTCATGGAGCCGGAGTTCATCGTGGCCGACGAGCCCATCTCTGCACTGGATGTCTCCATCCGTGCACAGGTGCTGAACCTGCTGAACGAGATGAAGAAGAGCCGCGGCCTGACCTACCTGTTCATTGCACATGACCTGTCGGTGGTCCGGTTCATCTCGGATCGTATCGCCGTTATCAGCAAGGGCCGTATCGTGGAGCTGGCTGAGGCGGAGGAGCTGTTCCTCCATCCGCTGCATCCCTACACCAAAGCCCTGCTGAGCGCGGTTCCCATCCCTGACCCCAGCCTTGAAAAGCACAAGAAGCTGCTGGTCTATGACCCCTCGATCCACGATTACAGCGTGGACAAGCCGGTCTGGGAAGAGATTGCAAACGGCCACTTCGTGTATGGCAACCAGCGTGAGCTGGAAGGCTACCGCAAGGAGTATGAAAGCCAGCTGTAAGCTGAACCGCTTTCCTGTATTTTAACACAATGACCCCGCCGCGCTGGGAGTTTTCCCGCGCGGCGGGG
>OMFP01000692.1_pt1 | contig 13364 bp, 8 predicted proteins | sample 1674221 | NCBI WGS metagenome assembly OMFP01 (sample SAMEA103958152, study PRJEB25191) | human gut metagenome | biome: human-associated habitat [ENVO:00009003]; feature: intestine environment [ENVO:2100002]; material: feces | place: Germany | collected 2013/2015
CATCGTCGCGGCGGTATTTGCGGCCGTAACCGTCGTCCGGCTCTGCGCCGACAATCCTTTTTCCAATATAATATCCATTTTGCGTAATACGTTTATCCGATAAATAATTACATTTGCAGTGGCCGTGCAGGCTGCGTACGGAGGAGAGCTCCGACCCGCCGCCGGATTTGTCCGCGGCAAAGATAATGCAAACCGGGCTCAAAGGCAAACCCGCGGGCAATGCACAAGGCACGGCCTGCCCCGCGAAAGTCCGCCGTTCGCAAAGATAACGATTTTCACCGAGATGAAAAAGTGGCTCCTGATTCTGGTAATGCTGACCGCCGTGTCCCCCGGGGTACGTGCGCAGGGAGGCCACGGTTTCTGGCACCAGGAATGGACGGTGGAAAAAGGAGACTCGGTACCGTTGGTACATATCCTGCCGGTCTACGTGTTCAGCCGCCCCGTCGACCTGCGCCGTTACCGCAAGCTGGTCGACGCCGTGAAGAAGGTCTACCCCATCGCCAAGATCGCGAAAGCCAGGATGGCCGACATGGAAGAGGAATTATGCCGCCTGCCGACCAAAAAGGCGCAGAAGGAGTACATCAGGCAGGTATACCACCAGATCAAGGACGAGTATACGCCCGTGCTGAAACACATGACCCGCACGCAGGGCAAGGTGTTGCTAAAGTTGATCGACCGCGAAACCGAATACACGGCCTACGAGGTGCTCAAGGAGTTCCGGGGCGGATTCGTGGCGGGGTTCTGGCAGGGCGTGTCGCGGATTTTCGGGCAGAATCTCAAATCGCAGTACGACAAGGACAACGAAGACAAGATGATCGAGCAGATCGTAATTTACTACGAAGCCGGGCTGCTGCGGTAGGCAAACCGGGATAAACTACGATCCGTTACTCGAATTTGTTGTAAAGGACGACGGGGCGTCCGCGGCGTACGCTCATCGCGGGAAACCAGATGTCGTCGGCCGTGAGTCCGCACTTCTCCACCGCCTCGAGCGAGTACTCCAGACGTCCGAAGTCGGCGTCGACGTTGTTGGTGCCGAACGTGAACTTTATTCCGCGCTGCTTGGCCCGGCGGATGATGCCGAAGCTCGGGATACGATAGCGGGCGTTGATCTCCAGGGCGATGCCGTAGCGTTCCAGCACATCCAGTACGCGGTCGACGCGCGCGTCAGTCCAATACCTGTCGTAATCGGCCTGCATGTCGTCGGGCAGGTAGGTCGGGTTGGCGTAGATGTCGGCCGGCTCGTTGGTGAGTATCTTCACCGTCTGGTCGACCAGATGATCCATGTACTGTTCTTTCGTCACGCCGTCGTAGTGCACCTCTTCGGGGCGGTAGATGCGTGCGTTGCGTCCCTTGTGGTCGATGATGGTCATGGCGTCGGTGAACAGGTAGTCGAATACGCCGAGGGCCTCCTGCGAGAAGGTCGCCGTCCACTTGCGGCCCTCGCCCTGCACGCCGCACAGGAAGGGCATCCGCTCCACTTCGTCGAAATAGGCATAGACCTCCCCGTCGTCGGCCAGCATCCGGCCCACACCGCCTTCCCCGGCGTTGGGCGCCACGCCGTAATTGATGCCGTAGTTCATCGACATGGCGTGCGCCCGCTCCTTGGTCAGGCCGCCCTTCAGGTGTACGTGGTAGTCGATGACGGGGAAATCACGCTGCTGGAAGCGGATCACGCCGTCGGTGCGTTCGTCCACGGGCGGCAGTGTGTCGGCCTCGTTGCGGGCCTGCGCGCCGAGGCGCTCGATTGCAAGGTTGCGGAACGCAACTTCGCCCTGCACGCCGCGCAGCGCGATCGCGCCGTGTCCTAACAATTGCCGGGCGTGCGCCTGGGTGCGGTAGGGATGTTCGGGTTCGGTATAGCAGACCACTTCGGTGGTGTCGATGCGGACGACGATGTTGTTTCCGCGCACGGCGATCTCGAACCGGAACCATTCCCCGTCTTCGGCCAGCGAGCGGTAGAGGTTGCGGACCGAGGCGAGCGACCCGCTCTTGCGCGTGCCGTCGATGGCGCCGTTGCGGAAAACCACCTCGTAGCCCGACTCGCCGTCGGTGTGGAAGAGCAGCGCCGCCTGGGCACCGGGCTGCGTGAGGGCTTCCCCCGTAAGGCGGAAGTTGCCGTAGTCGCCTGCTGCCAGGAGCGTACGGCCCGCCGTTACGGCCGGGGCCGTCGTGCGGATCTCCCGCTCGCCGTCGCGCCACCGGTCAAGCGGTTCGAGGGCTCCGGCCTCTCCGCAGGCCGTGAGTGCGGCCAGGGACAAGAGTGCCGCGGCGATCGTCGTCCCGATACGCGGAACAGGATTCGAATGGCAAAAGAGGTTCCTCATAACTTGGATTTTGTAATAATGCGGTTCCGATTCGGACAGGCCGCCCGGCCTATGTGTACGTCAAACTTATCTCAGTCGTTGCTTGCTATCAAATATGCCCATGCAAAAATACACACTTTGTTGGAAAAGTACGGAATGACGCACGCTGTTTTATTTCGGACAGCATGAATTTCGGGAATCCCGGCAGCAAATAGGCTCAGAAATTGAACGACAGGCCAACGCCCAGCTCCATGTAGGAACGCCCCGGGCGGTAATCCCCGAAGGCGAACCCGAAATTGTCGGTCAGGTAACAATGGTAGGTGAAATCGCCGTAGAGGTTGAACCGCCAGATGGGGATGATAAGCCGCACCCCGAGGTCATAGGTACAGCTGAAACGGTGCTTGACGAGGAAATTCCCGGAGGAGGGCTCGCGGCTGAGCGGGCCCAGCATCATGCCCGGCGTAAAACCCGTATGCGCTTCGAATTGCTTGGGAATGATCGAAAGCAATGCCGCGGCGACCCACGACCCGGCCTCGCCGTCGCCCGGGAAAACCAGCCCCCGGATACGTTCCGTGCGCCAGGTGAATTGCATCGGGATCGAATAGTAGTCGCAGACTTCGTCGTCGAAAAACAGGTTCAGCCCCGTGCGGAAACCTATATTATAATAGTTGTACCGGGCGTAGTCGATGCTGATCGCCTCGAATTCCGGGCCACGGCCGTCCCCCATGAAAAGTTGTGCGCCGTATCGCACTCCGATCTCGTTGCCGGAGGGCAGCCCCTTGGGGGTATGCCACTCGTTCGTATTCTGGGCTGCCCCGCTGACGCAATACAGAAGCGCGAGGAGTGCCGCAAAAACTGGTTTCTTCATAATTTACAGGTTGCTTCTGCCCGCAAAGGTAACAGAATAAGGCCGCCTTCCAAACATTTATGCGGAAAAATGCAGGGTGGGCAACCAGATGCCCTGAAAATCGCCGCAGCCCTTGCTCTTTGTGAATTATTCGTTATCTTTGTGGGCAAAATTTCGCTGAGCCATGTTTGAAAATTTAACGGATAAACTCGAACGGTCATTCAAAATCCTCAAGGGCGAGGGGCGCATCACCGAGATCAACGTAGCGGAGACGCTCAAGGAGATCCGTCGTGCGCTGATCGACGCCGACGTCAATTACAAGGTCGCTAAATCGTTTACCGACCAGGTAAAGCAGAAAGCGCTGGGACAGGACGTGCTCAAGGCGGTGAAGCCCGGACAGATGATGACCAAGATCGTACGCGACGAGCTGGCCGAACTGATGGGCGGCACGGCCACAGACATCAGGCTGGAGGGCAACCCGGCCGTGATCCTGATCGCGGGTCTGCAAGGCTCGGGTAAAACCACCTTCTCGGGCAAGCTCGCGGCATTCATCAAAAGCAAGAAAGGCCGCCAGGTACTGCTGGTGGCAGGCGACGTATACCGTCCCGCGGCCATCGACCAGCTGAAGGTGCTCGGCGGGCAGATCGGAGTGGAGGTCTACACCGAAGAGGGGAACAAAAACCCAGTACAGATCGCCGAAAACGCCATCAAATACGCCCGCCAAAACTCGTTCAACGTCGTAATCGTCGATACGGCGGGCCGTCTGGCCGTGGACGAGGCGATGATGCAGGAGATCACGGCCATCAAGGCGGCCGTGAAGCCTTCGGAGACACTCTTCGTGGTGGATGCCATGACGGGCCAGGACGCCGTAAACACGGCCAAGGAGTTCAACGACCGGCTCGACTTCGACGGCGTGGTACTCACCAAGCTCGACGGCGACACCCGCGGCGGTGCGGCCATTTCGATCCGTTCGGTGGTCAACAAGCCCCTCAAGTTCATTTCGAGCGGCGAGAAGATGGACGCCCTGCAGGTGTTTCATCCCGAACGTATGGCCGACCGTATCCTCGGCATGGGTGACGTCGTATCGCTGGTGGAGCGTGCACAGGAGCAGTTCGACGAGGAGGAGGCGCGCCGCCTGAAGAAAAAACTGGTCAAGAACCAGTTCAACTTCAACGATTTCATCGGGCAGATCCAGCAGATCAAAAAGATGGGCAACCTGAAAGACCTCGCGGGAATGCTTCCCGGCGTAGGCAAGATGCTCAAGAACGTGGACATCCCGGACGACGTGTTCAAGCAGACCGAGGCGATCATTTCGTCGATGACCCCGGCCGAGCGCGAGCACCCCGAAATCATCAACGCACACCGCCGCGAACGCATCGCCAAGGGCAGCGGCACGACGATGGCCGACGTGAACCGCCTGATGAAACAGTTCGAGGATACCCGCAAGATGATGAAGGCCGTAGCCGGCGGCAACATGAAGATGCCGAACATGCCCGGAAGACGCCGATAGCCAACAGATTGCAAATAAACCACGATCCCTCATTCGGAATGGGGGATTTTTTATGCGGTAGTTTTTAGGGCCCGAAACGAATTTTTCATCACTTTTTCATAGCAGGACAGTTAAAAATTATTACCTTAGTACACGCAATACTTCAAATCTCACTTTTTCTAATTTAATCACAACCACATGATGCAATTATCATTTTGGAAAAGATTACTCTGCGCGGCGCTCACCCTCGCGCTGGGAGTAACACTGACAGCCTGTTCGGACGACGACACCAAGGACGACAAGCTGATCCCTGAAATCGAGGTTACCCAATCGTTGACGTTCGATTGCACGCAAACCCAGACGAAAAACCTCGAAATCGAGCTTAACGGAAAGCTCAACTGGCAGATCAAGGCCGACGCATGGATCGAGCTGTCGCAAACCAGCGGCAAAGGTTCTGCGACGGTAGCCGTAACCGTACCCGCGAACGTCACGTCGCGTACGGGTACCATCACCGTAACGGCAACCGGTTACATGGGCGCCACCGACACGGGCACATGCTCCGTAAGGCAGATCAAAGAAGGGGAGACGAATACGAACATTGCGGAAATCCGCGAGCTCGTCATGGCGACCAATCCCTCTGCCGATGGAAAAGAACTGACGGACGCGATCAGAGCCATGACGCTGTGCGGTATCGTAGTCTCGGACAAGGGGGGGGGAAACCAGCAGCCCTTCATCGTAATCCTTGCCGACGATACGCAGGATGCCGGTGCCGGCCTCGCACTCTCGATCAGCCAGTCTAACAACACCTTCGAGCGCGGCGACATCGTCGAAGTATCGCTCAGCGACGCATCGGCACAGCTCTTCAGCGGACTGCTGCAGGTTTCGACCCACAACGAACCCATGCTCGTGGGGCAGACCGAACCGCTGGCCCCGATCGCCATCACCGCAGACAAAATCGCGCAGTACGAATCGCAATACGTAAAGATCGAAAACACGCAGCCCGAAGCGTCGGAATCGGGCACCTGGAACAGCGACTCGAACAAGGGCAATGTTTCCATGGAGACCAAGGACGGAAAGTCCTACAAAATCCGCACCCTGCAAACCGCATCCTATGCACAGGATGCCATCCCGACCGACAAGAGCGGTTCCATCGCAGGTATCGCGGGCATCTACAACGGCACACTGCAAATCCTGCCCTGCAACGGTGACGACATCCAGCTTGCCGAAGCTCGTTTCACGGTACAGGGCAACAAGGCTACGCTGGCCGAAGTGCTCGAAGCCGGCGCCGGCTCGGCATTCGAAGTCGAGGGCGTGAGCGTCATCGCCGCCAACGAGCAGGGCGTTCTCCTCCAGCAGGACGGTGCACGCATCTACGCATTCAAGGGCGAAGCCCACGACCTGGCCGTCGGCGACGTGGTCACCGTGTCGGGCAAAACCGAGTCGCGCAACGGCCTGCTGCAATTCGGCAAGGGTTGCAGTTTCACCAAGACCGGCCACCAGGATATTACCCAGCCGCAGCCCGCGGCATTCTCGGCAACGGAAATCGAAGCCTACATGAAAAACCCCGAGGTGGAATACGTGACCTACAAGGGTACCGTCCTCGTATCGGGCAACTACGTCAACGTCGAGATCGACGGCACTTCGGTGCAGGGCAGCCTGGACTACATGAGCGACGATTTCAAGGAGAAGTACAACAGCCACAACGTGACCATCACCGGCTGGCTCTTCGGCTCGTACAAAACCTATATGTACACCATCCCCGTGGAGATCAAGGACGAGGGAGAATTCGAAGAGGAAGTTCCCGACGGAGCGATCTTCTACAGCACGTTCGACAAGGAGCTCGCCTCGCAAACCTTCGGCGACGGCGGCCAGTGGCCGTTCCTCGACCAGTTCGAAGGCTGGATCAACCACAAGGGCTCGGGCGTCGCCAACGTGGCTTATGACTTCAAGAGCATGTCCGCACGTACGAACCAGTCGTCTAAGGGTTCGCTTTCGCTTTACGACGGTTCAGGTAAAAACAACATCTTCTTCAGCACGGCGCCCAACTATTTCACGATCCAGAAGATCGCGGTAACGTCGCAGAACCTTCGCCTCTCGTTCGGCGCGCAGCGCTACGCACAGGGCGCCACCAACACGTTCATCAAGTCTGACTTTGTGGTACGCCTTTCGGCCGACGGGCAGCTTTGGTCGCAGGCGCTCGACTACGATTTCGGCAGCGTAGCGGACGAACCGGGTGAGTGGCGCCTCGCAACAGCAGACTTCACCCTGCCGGCAGGCACCGGCACGCTCTACATCAAGTTCGAAGCCAAGATGAGCAGCGTGAACCGTATCGACGACGTATTGCTGACCCCGGGCAACGGCGGGCAGGCAATCGAGTTCGGTAAGGAAGAGGAGACACCGCTTTCGACGATAGCCGAGGTGCTGGCGGCTCCCATCGACGAAGTTTACAAGGTCGAAGGACAGGTGATCGGCACCCACTCGAAGGGCTTCCTCGTAAAGGACGCCACGGGTACGATCCTCGTATTCAAGAAGAACCACGGCATGACCGTCGGCGACAAAGTCACCGTCGAAGGCGCAACGTCGGAATACGGAGGCATGAAGCAGTTCGGCGAAACGTCGGAACTCACCAAGAACGGCTCGGGAAGCTATACGCAGCCCACCCCGACGGATTTCGGGGCAGCGCAGTTCGACGCCTATGTCAACAACCCGACGATCCAGTATGTAAAATACGAAGGCAACCTCAGCTCGTACCGCGACCAGATTTATCAGTGGCACTATAATGTCGCCGTGGAGGGTACGAATGTAGTCGGCTCGATCGCCTACCCCAACAGCGACCTGAACATCGAAAATTTCGTCGACCGCAAAGTCATCATCACGGGCTACACCGTCGGTGTTTCGGGGACGGATACCAAATACCTCAATACGCTGACCACGTCGATCGAATTCGCAGAACAGGAGACCATGCCCGACGAGAGCCAGGCCATCACGGTGAAAGAACTCAACGCCAAACTCGCCACGATGAATGCGGGCGATGCGCTGGGCGAACTGATCGCCGTGAAGGGCTATGTGGCGGCCAACAACGAAGGAGGAAACTTCTACCAGCTCATTTCGCTGGTGGACAACACCGGCGAGGCCAACACGGGCATCATCATCAAGGGCAGCGACTACACCGAGAAAGACCTGCCTGTGGGCACGAAAGTGATCGTCAGCCTTAAATACGCCAAGTACGACATCAACAATGACCTGCCGCAGTTGAGGATGGCGACGATCTTCCCCACTCAGGAGAAGGTAACGATGAAAGTCCCCCAGATCACCGTTTCGCAGGCAGGAGATTACGTTGGCCAGTATGTGACGGTAAAGAACCTCACCCCGGCGGCAAATTCGACGACCTGGGTCGTGAATAAGAAGACCACTTCGGTCAACTTCACCGACGACGCCGAACTGCCGATGGTGGCACGTACGACCAATCACGCCGTATTCGCCAACGAAGCTATCGCAATAAAGAAGGCGGATCTGAGTGGTATCATGGAGATATACAAGGGGGGCTATCAGATCTTCCCCAACAGCATGGAGGACGTTGCAGGCTTCAAAGTCGAGTAACACGGCACAATCCATCCGTTTGTAAGAAAATCCCTGCGAGCAGCAACCCGCAGGGATTTTCCGTTTCAAAGAGGGGCCAAGGCCGGGGGGGGCTGAAGATTTAAGAGCGGTTTACAGCATGGAATTGAAAAATAATCGCTAAATTGTACCGGGAAACCCAACCCGGAAAACCACATGAAAAAATTACTCCTGCTGTTGCTGGGGATCGCTTCGATCCCGGCCGCCTTCTCCCAGGGCGGGAGCGGCATCGACTGGGCCGCCGACCTGGATTACCTGGCCAGCGAACTGCCCGCGAAACATTGCAACCTCTTTGCGAAATACGACAAAGCGCAGTTCGAGACCGCAATCGGCGCGATCAAGGCTTCGGCCGGGGAGGCCGGAGATTTTGCTACGGCGCTCAAAACCCAGCAGCTGATCGCCAGGCTGGGCGATTCGCACACCATGCTATATTTCAACCAGCTGATGAACCGGCAGCAGATACTGCCGCTCGGGCTGCTCTGGGTTTCCGACGGGCTGTACGTCATACAGACGGCCGAGGAAAACAAAGAGTTGCTGGGGCACCGGCTCACAGCGGTCGGCAAGGCACCGGTAGAAACCGTAATCGACAGCCTGAGCACCCTGTTCACGGTCGACAACGAAGCAATGGTAAAATCCATGATTCCCCAATTGTTCCCGTCGTTACAGCTCCTGGAATATTTCGGGTTCGCACACAACGGGCAGGCGGAACTCACGCTGGACGGAGACAAGACCTATACGCTCAAACCGTCCGATCCGCAGCGGGCGGGTCGGGCCGCCTTCCAGCCCGATTCCCTGCCCTTTGCGATCGCGGAAAGGAACGTGCTTTTCACGGATCGCTATTTCCCCGAGGAAAAAATATACTATATCCTCTACAACTCCTGCTGGGGGCGTGAAAGCGAGGCGGAGTTCAAGAGCCGCGAGAAAGCCGCGTCGCTGCCGTCGTTCACGGAATTCGGCCAAAAGGCGTTCGGCATATTGCAGGGCAACCCCGTCGGGAAGATCATTTTCGACATGAGGAACAACGGCGGAGGGAACTCGGCACAGGGGACGGCATTCATCGAAAGGCTGGCCCGGTTCCTGGAACAGCACCCCGGCATAAAAACCTATGTCGTCATCGGGCGAAGCACATTCTCCTCGGCCATCCTGAATACGATGGATTTCAAGCACCTGACCGATGCGGTCGTAGTCGGCGAACAGACCGCCGGCAAACCCAACCACTTCGGCGAGGTACGGAATTTCCAGCTCCCGGGATCGAAGCTGACAGTCGCCTATTCGACCAAATATTTCCGGCGTACGGACGAAGAGGCCGACACGATCACACCCGACGTAAGGATCGAAATGAGTTTTGCGGATTTCACGAAAGGCATCGACCCGGTGTACGAATGGATCAAGGCACAGTAGGCAGTGCAATTTGGTGAGAATACCATCCCGGCTCCCGGCCCGCAACCCGGCGCGGAGGCACGCACCCCCGGGACGAAGGCATCACACCCCCACCGCGCAACGCACGGACAATATACGACGAAAAGTCCCCGGTACGCAATCCGGGACGGAGCATCGCACTCCCGGCGCAGAGGCCCCGTCCCCCGATACGAAGGCATAGCCCCCCACCGCACAGTGCACGGACAATATACGACAGGAAAGCCCCCGAGCCCTGCGGGCCGGGGTGCCCCGTATCATCCGGGAGGGAGCTACTCCGCCCAGCCGTTATACCGGACGTTGGCCGGATTCCACTTCTGCTTGGGTGCCGGATTGTCCGCAGGATAGCCCACCGGAATCAGGTTCAGCGGGACGACATCGGCGGGAAGCCCCAGCACGCGCCGCACGGCCTCTACCCGTTCGCCGCGGGGATAAACCCCAGTCCATACGGCTCCCAACCCCAGGGCATGGGCCGCAAGGAGCAGGTTTTCCGAGGCCGCCGAGGCATCCATCACCCACCAGTCGCCGCAGACGACCACGGCCAGGGGTGCCCGGGCGGCCATCTTCGCAAAGGGCAGCGCCCCGGCGAGTTCGCGTAACAGCTCCCGGTCGTCCACGACAACGAAAGCCCACGGCTGACGGTTCACGGCCGAGGGCGCGGCCATCGCAGCCCGCAGCAGCAGTTCGACCGTATCGGCACCGACCGGGCAATCCCGGTAGGCCCGGATGCTCGTCCGGGTCATAATCACATCGAGGGGGCTCCGCTTGCCGGACTCCCCGGCCGGGGTGCGCTCCCCGGCCGACAGCCACCATACCAGCAACGCGGCCAGCACGGCACCGGCGCAGAAAAAGAGGATTTTCGTCCTGTTCATAATTTTCCGTTATATCGTGTCCCGGCAAATATACGGGAAAAATCGTAAAAAGCACCGCACACCGGTCAAACGACCGTATCGGCGGGTAAATTAATCGACCGGGCGTTTGCAGGGGTCTTTTTTTATCGCTACCTTTGTCCGGATCATATCCCAAAAGGAAAATGCACAAATCGGGCTTTGTAAATATCATCGGGAATCCCAACGTCGGCAAATCGACACTCATGAACGCATTGGTCGGCGAAAAGTTGTCGATCATCACGTCGAAGGCGCAGACCACGCGCCACAGGATCATGGGCATCGTCTCGAGCGAGGATTTCCAGATCGTCTATTCCGATACGCCGGGCATTCTGAAACCCAGCTACAAATTACAGGAGTCGATGATGAAATTCGTGACGGGCGCCGTAGCCGACGCCGACGTCATACTCTATGTCACCGACACCGTGGAGCGGGGGGAACGCTCGGCCGAAATCATCGACCGCATCCGCCAGAGCGGCGTCCCGGCCATCGTGGTCATCAACAAGATCGACCTCACGACGCCCGAGGCACTCGAGGCACTGGTCGACAAATGGCAGGGGGAGTTGCCCGAGGCACGCATCGTACCGGCATCGGCCAAGGAGAATTTCAACATCGAAGGGTTGTTCAAGACCATCCTCGACCTGCTGCCCGAAGGCCCGGCCTTCTATCCGAAGGATACACTGACGGACAAGACGCTGCGGTTTTTCGCCTCGGAAATCATCCGCGAGAAAATCCTCAGGTTCTACGACAAGGAGATCCCCTACTGCTGCGAAATCGAGATCGAAAGCTACAAGGAGGAGCCGGCGATCGACCGCATCGCCGCAACGATCTATGTCGCCCGCGACTCGCAGAAAGGCATCCTGATCGGGCATAAGGGCGAGAAACTCAAACGGGTCGGGCAGGCCGCACGCGAGGACATGGAGCAGTTCCTCGGCAAAAAGGTTTTCCTGCAACTGTTCGTCAAAGTGAACGACGACTGGCGCAACAACGAACGCCAACTGCGCCGTTTCGGGTACGAATTGGAATAAACCGGAATAATAAACCGCCCGAAAAGGACGTTAATGGGACAAGTGAGTCGGAAATTGAAAAAATACATCCTCGGGATCGCACTGGGCATCGCACTGATGTGCGGGAAGGAATCGTATGCGCAGTACAACCGGGAATATTTCTTCTGGGTGGGACGTTCATGCATGATGAACAACGACTACCAGGAGGCCATCCGGACGCTCAACACCCTGCTGCGGTTCGACGAGGATGCCTTCGAAGGCTATTTCCTGCGCGGCATCGCCAAATACAACCTCGACGACCTGCTGGGCGCCGAGGCCGATTTCTCGACCGCCATCCGGCTCAACCCCGTATACACACAAGCCTATACCTACCGCGCGATCACGCGTTCGCGGCTGGGTAATTACGATGACGCCCTGCAGGACTTCCGCGAGGCGATCGACCTGCGCCCGGATCTGCCGGGCCCCTATTACAGCCGCGGCGTGACACGGCTGCTGAACCAGCAGTTCAAGGAGGCCATCGACGATTTCGACAAGTTCATCCGCCAGGAGAACAAAGTCGCCGACGCCTTCATCTGCCGGGGCCTGAGCTACCTGCACCTGAAGGATACGGTACGCGCCTACGACAATTTCAACACCGCCATCCGCACGAACCGCGAGAACCCCGGCGGGTACAACCGCCGCGGTGGGCTCTACATGGAACAGAAACGCTTTGCGGAAGCCGAAGCTGACTTCAACAAGGCCATCGAATGCGATTCGGCCTACCTGCTTTCGTATTTCAACCGCGCACTGGTCTACTCGGACACCAACCGTCCGATGCTGGCCCTCGCGGATTTCGACAAGGTGATCCAGCTCGACTCGACCAATTCGCTGACCTACTTCAACCGTGCCATGCTGCGCACGCAGATCGGCGACTACAACCGTGCGCTGGACGACTACGACAAGGTGGCGCTCTATTCGCCCAACAACGTGCTGGTCTACTACAACCGCGCAGGGGTCTATGCCCAGCTGGGCGAACTGGAGAAGGCGATAGACGACTACTCCTCGGCCATCAAGCTCTACCCCGATTTCGCCAACGCCTATATTTACCGCGGCCGTCTGCGCGAACTGCTGCGCGACCCGCAGGGCGCGAAGAAAGACCGCGACACGGCCCAGAAGAAGATTGCGGAGTACCGCTCCCGCCTGAGCGACAGCACCTACTCGATCTATGCCGACACGACGCAGCGTTTCGACCGCCTGTTGTCGTTCGACAGCAAATTCTCGGGCGGCAGCTTCGACCGCATCACGGGCCACAACGGCGGCCACGAGGAGATGCGCCTGCTGCCGCTGTTCAAGTTCACGCTCATGCGGCCCGACACGGCGGCCGCGCCGAACCCCTACCGCTTGCAGCGTGTCGAGGATTTCCTCGCCCGCGTCGGCGACGGCCTGCTCACGCTCTCGTGCCGCGAAAGCAACATCGCCCCCGACTCGCTGCTGGCCATCGACCGCCGGCGCGCCGAGGAGCTCAAAGCGGGCGACGCATCGTGGATCACCCAGTTCGAACGGGGCGTGTCGCAGGCGCTCATCAAGCAGTACACCAACTCGGTGAACACCTACACGGCGGCCATCGACCGCAACCCGTCGAATCCGTTCCTCTACTTCAACCGTTCGACCACGCGGGCCGAAATGATCGACTTCATCTCCTCGATCGACAACTCCTACCAGCGGATCACGATCGACTCGGACCCCGCCAACCGACTGAACAACAATTCGAAACGCACGTACAGCTACGACGAGGCGGTGGCCGACCTGAACAAGGCC
>OMFP01000695.1_pt1 | contig 13336 bp, 7 predicted proteins | sample 1674221 | NCBI WGS metagenome assembly OMFP01 (sample SAMEA103958152, study PRJEB25191) | human gut metagenome | biome: human-associated habitat [ENVO:00009003]; feature: intestine environment [ENVO:2100002]; material: feces | place: Germany | collected 2013/2015
CCTCCTCGTCGGTGAAGCCCAGGGCCCGGAACATGGCCTCCTGAGTCTCGGGGACGGAGATGCGGATGGAGCCGCCGCCCAGCTCGGTGCCGTTGAGGACGATGTCATAGGCCTTGGCCCGGCAGTTCTTCTTGTCGGTCTCCAGCTTGTCGATGTCCTCGTCCATGGGGGCGGTGAAGGGGTGGTGCATGGCCACGTAGCGGCCCTCCTCCTCGCTGTACTCAAACATGGGGAACTCGGTGACCCACAGGAACTTGAAGTCCTTGGGGTCCAGGATGCCCAGCTGCTTGGCGATGGCCACAGCGGTGTCGATGTGGTCGCCCGTGATCATGACGGTGCGGATGCCGGCGTCGTGCGCCTCGCGGATAGCGTCGGCCACCTCGGGACGGACCGGATCAATCATGCCGGACAGGCCGCAGAAGACCAGGTCATGCTCGAGCGCAGCGGGGCTGCAGTCGGCGGGAACCTCGGTATAGGTGCGGCTCGCCAGCGCCAGCACGCGCAGGGCCTCGTCGGCCATGGCCTTGTTGGCGGCCACGAGCTCGGCGCGACGCTCCTCGGTCAGCGGGACGACCTTTTCGCCCTCGTAGATATGGGTGCACAGGCCGATCACCACGTCGGGCGCGCCCTTGGTGTACTGCTCGCACTCGCCGTCCAGGGTCTCGACGACCACGGACATCATCTTACGGCCCGAGTCGAACGGGGCCTCGCCCACGCGCGGGTGCTCGGCAGTCAGGCCAGTGAGGCCCGCCTTGCCGGCATCGTTGACAAGCGCGCACTCAGTCGGCTCGCCCACGGCCTCGCCCAGTTCCTCGTCCCACTGAGCATCGGAGCAAAGGGCCATACCTGCCAGGAACTTCTCCTTAGGCGCGGCGAGCTCGTGCTTGACGACGGTCATCTTGTTTTGGGTAAGGGTACCGGTCTTGTCGGAGCAAATAGTCTGCGTGCAGCCGAGGGTCTCGACAGCAGAAAGCTTGCGGATAATCGCCTGGCGCTTGGCCATCTTGGTCACGCCAAGCGACAGCACGATGGTCACGACGGCGACCAGACCCTCGGGGATGGCGGCGACGGCGAGCGAGACGGCGACCATAAAGGTATCGAGCAGGGCGGTCGGGTCGGTAAGAACGTTGCCCACGCCGTGGCGGATGATGTCGACACCAAAGATAACGACGCAGATGACGATAACCATGATGGTGAGGATGCGGCTGAGCTCGGCAAGCTTCACCTGCAGCGGCGTGAGCTCTTCCTTGGCCTCGGCCAGGGCACCGGCGATCTTGCCCATCTCGGTATCCATGCCGGTACCGACCACGACGGCACGGCCACGGCCGTACACCACGGTGGAACCCATGTAGCACATGTTCTTGCGGTCGCCGAGCGGCACGTCATCGGTGCCCGCGGCAAGCTCGATCACGTTGGCGTGCTTCTCTACGGGCACGGACTCGCCGGTGAGCGCGGCCTCTTCGATCTTCATCGTGGCGCTCTCGAGCACGCGGCAGTCGGCCGGGACGGAGTCGCCTGCCTCGAGCATGATCACATCGCCGGGCACGAGCTCGGCGCTCGGCAGGTGCACGAGCTTGCCGTCGCGCAGTACCTTGGACTGCGCCGCGCTCATCTCCTGCAGAGCCTCAAGGGCCTCTTCGCTCTTGGCTTCCTGAACCACGCCCAACACCGAGTTGACGATAACGACGAACATGATGATGACGACATCGGCAAAGTCGGGCTCGCCCTTGACCATACCCGTGAGCGCGCTGATGACGGCGGCAACGATCAGCATGATGACCATGGGGTCGGCCATCTGCTCAAAGAAGCGCTTCCACAACGGGGTCTTCTCGGCTTCCTCGAGCTTGTTAGGGCCTGTCTTGGCGAGGCGCGACGACGCCTCGTCGTGGCTCAGGCCGAGGTTCTCATCGACACCCTGGTCGCTGAGCACCTCCGCCGCGGCGGACAGGTATTCCTTTTGCATATAGAGTCCCCTCCTGGGATTCGGGCCACTCAGCAGATTGATGCCCGATCATAATTCCCAGGAGAAGGGCAAGGGCTCATCAAGGCTGCCGTGCTGAGCGGCAGTTGATAGTGGAGCTATGGTACCCCAAAGCGACGCGTCTAGCCAAAACAATCCATTTGGAAATAGGGTCCATTCGCAACGATGCAGACCGTATGATGCTCAACATTGATAAAACGTTTTTTCTTCGGCGCATCATCAAACTGAAATATCGCCCAGATAGCAGCGGTTAGAACGGTTGGTAAAGTTTTTGCATATACCGTTTTTCCGCAAAAAATGAACTTCTAATTCGGCATACGGTCGATTTTTGGGGGTATTCGGTCGTCATTTCGTTATAATCAAGTCAGTTTTATTTCTTATGGTTTATCTATCAGCGCAAGACGATGTCAGATGGAGGTCTGAATGTACAAGCGCACCAAGATTGTATGCACCATGGGTCCCGCCTGCGATAGCGACGAGACCATCCGCGAGATGATCAAGGCGGGCATGAACGTCGCCCGTTTTAACTTCTCGCACGGCTCCTACGACGAGCACCACGGTCGCATCGAGCGCGTCCGTCGTATTTCCAAGGAGCTCGGTATGCCCGTCGGCATCCTGCTCGACACCAAGGGCCCCGAGGTCCGCACCGGTCTTCTGGTCGACGGCAAGAAGGTTGCCGTCAAGACCGGCGACAAGATCGTCGTCACCGCTCAGCCCACGTCCGAGGATTTCCACGGCACCGCTGAGCACATCTCCCTCGACTACCTGGCTCTGCCCTCCGAGGTCGAGAAGGGCTCCCTCATCCTGATCGATGACGGTCTGGTTGCCCTCGAGGTCGAGTCCGTCGACGGCCAGGACATGACCTGCGTCGTTAAGAACGACGGCCTGATTGGCGAGCGCAAGGGCGTCAACATGCCCAACGTCAACATCTCGCTGCCCGCCATCACCGAGCGCGATCGTCAGGACATCCTCTTTGGCCTGACCGAGAACATCGACTACATCGCCGCTTCCTTCATCCGTGACGGCGAGTCCGTCCGCGGCATCCGCGAGCTTTGCCGCGAGAACGGTGGCGAGCACGTGACGATCTTCCCGAAGATCGAGTGCGCCCTGGGCGTCGAGAACTTCGACGAGATCCTCGAGGCTTCCGACGGCATCATGGTCGCCCGTGGCGACCTGGGCATCGAGATCAAGCCCGAGCTCGTTCCGCACATCCAGAAGGAGATCATCGCCAAGTGCAACGCGGCCTACAAGCCCGTTATCACCGCTACGCAGATGCTCGACTCCATGCAGCAGAACCCGCGCCCGACGCGCGCCGAGGTTGCCGACGTTGCTAACGCCATCTACGACGGCACCGACGCTGTCATGCTGTCCGGCGAGTCCGCTGCCGGTAAGTACCCGGTCGAGGCCGTAAAGATGCAGGCCAGCATTGCTCTCGAGACCGAGAAGTACCTCCCGGCTCACGCTCCGCTTGAGGTTCCGGCCGATGCTCACGGTACCCGCGTCGTCAACAACGTTGTGGGTATGTCCGCTGTGAACATGGCCACCACCGTTGGCGCCAAGTGCATCACCGTGCCGACGACCACCGGTCGTACTGCTCGCCTGATCTCGCACTTCCGTCCCAACATGCCGATCTGCGCGTTCTCCCGCCACGAGTGGGCCGTCCAGCAGATGATCATGTACTGGGGCGTCATCCCGCACCAGGCAGAGATTACCCAGGGCACCGTCAACGGCACGATCGTCAAGGCGATCGAGACCGCTAAGGAGCTCGGCTACGTCGAGACTGGCGATTTGACTGTCGCTACCGCCGGCGATCCCCGTATGAGCGTCCAGCTCGAGGACAAGGTCTCCTCGACCAACGTCGCTTACGTCGCTCAGGTGCGCTAAAACGCACTTGCAAGCACATTTGCATTGCAAAGGGCCCGGAAGGCTTCGCCTTCCGGGCCCTTTTTCTGTACGTCGATGCCTCCTGCACGGCATGACACGCAACCAGCTGCTTATGGCATGCTATGAAATGTGCAGCTCGTTTGCCGTGTTTACGCCCTGCGACGGGAGCTGTTAGTCAGTTGGGATGAGCCGTTCACCGTCAAGCCGGCCGGCTAGCAGCTAGCGATCAGAGGCAGAGCGGGCGCACCGGGTGATGCGACGCGGGCGGCAAATCCCGCCTCGGTCAGCTCGATGACCTCGGTAAACGTTGCATCGAAAAAGTCCTCGGTTAGCAAGCGATACGGCGGATGATCGGGCTCGCCGGGGTTTTCGCGTACAATCTCGTGCATAACGCCGATGGTCTTGAGCACATACTCCTTATGGATGGGATACTGACCAAAACGCGTCGCCGCAGTATACAGGCGATCGGTCGCGCGCGGAATTGAAACAATGCCGAGCGTCTTGCCGAACCAGTCAAAGTCGCCTTGCTTTTTAATGCGGAACTCCTCGCACGGCTTGCCGCCGTGCGCCTCCAGGTACTGATTCACGCGCGTATTCCATACGGTATCTGCCACCAGATGCGACCAAACGCCCAGCGTCAGATCGAGCAGCGACTGCGCCACGTCATCGGGCGCGAGCGAAAGCTCGCTAGCACCGGGACCGGCAACCGGCTCGGCATCCTTGTAGCGTTGGGGATAATGCACCCGATTGAGTCGCTCGCGCTCCTCGACAATCGAGGTCGCGTCAGCCGGCGTACCAACAGGCGCCCCTTTGAGCAGCGGCGCCACATAGGTATCCCAAAACTCATGCTCGCGCGGCTTGGGGATAGGCTCAGGCTTGGCAAAATGCGTGATGCGATACGGGATGGGATCGGCGATGCCAGGGACCATATAGCCCACGAAGATATCCGGAACCACGCAGCCAAACAAAAAGGCATTGCGGTCGCGCACGCTATTGGCAAGCGCACCGGTGCGCTCCAGCAAACGCTCCGTTTGAGCGATATGAATGTTCCAGCTTGGCATAGCCACCCCCATAAAAACCTGGATAACTATACCATCACGGCAAAGCCACGCGGGCGGCTACGCACGCTCTACGCAGCAACTAATCCGTAGCACCGCTTTCGGTTCCATACGACGGCGAAGGCGCCTCGACCACATGGTGATATCGATCGATATAGATGGCGCGGGCACCCAGACGTCGTACCAAATCCTGATGGTGCGTGCTCATCAAGACCGTCTTACCGGCAGCAACATAGGCCAGTAGAAAGTTGACCACGATGTCGCACGAGTCCTCGTCAAGTCCGTTGGTAGGCTCGTCGAGCACCAGGATATCGGCAACCTGGAACAGCTCCATGGCATCGCGGACGCGGCGCTCGAGCTCGTCTGCCGGCAGCCCCATTTGAGCCGGGCCAAACGCGACTTCCTCGCCGACCGTGGCACAAAAGAGCTGCGCATCGGCGTTTTGGAACACAAAGCCCACGCGCTGATGGAACCGCTGGGCCGTCGCGGAATCCTTGAGATATGCCGTATCGACCGCATGCCCGTCAAACAGATACGTGCCCGCGTCCGCGAGCTCAAGGCCGTTAATAAGGCGCATGATCGTCGTCTTGCCGCAGCCGTTAGGACCAAGCAGAGCAACGAGCTCCCCACGGTTCACCCGCAATGAAACGCCGTCGATCACCGTATGACCCGCATAGGAAAACACCACGTCGCGAAACTCGATGAGCGGCGTGACCTCAGTGCCGGCAGCACCGCTCGCACCCATCGCGTTATTCGTATCGTTTGCCAAAACGTCGCCCTTCCCTACTCACATCGACGGTTCGACCGTCCGCGCTACAGCACCGCGCACAACACGGCGAGCAACGCAACGCCGGCCGCGTAAACCGCATCGCGCCAGCCAAAGCCGCTCCGTGCAGGCGCCGGATACACGCCGGCGAAGCCGCGGCACAGCATGGCCTCGTCCATCGCACGACTGCATTCCATCGCCTTGATAAAGGTCATGCCCATGATACCCGCGATCGAATCGGTACGCGAAAATCCCTCAGGCGCACGGCCAACGCTGCGCAGCATGACCGATTCGCACAGGTCGTGCGCCGTGCGTCCCAGCACCTCGATATGCTTGAGTGCCATGTCAAACGTAAAGATAACCTCGTCGGGCAGGTGCAGCATTTTGAGCGCCGCCGACATGCGGCTCCAGGTGAGCGTCCACGAAACACCCAGCACCAGTGACACATTAATAAACGTCTTGAGCGCGATCTTGAGCATGGCGCCCGTGGCAGAAGCGCCCAGCAGCAGGGCAGGCAGTGCCAGAACCACTGCAAGCCCCGTGGCGCCGAGCGCCGGTACAAAGGTCGCACGCAGCCCGCGTGCGGGGCGCACCGCGACCAGCACCAGCGCGATAGCCGCCATCAGCATCAGATACAGCGGACTCTGCGTCAGGCACACGCACAGGACGCAGACGAACATCCCCACCAGGCGCACCGAAGCCGAAACGCAAGAAAGGGCGCGGTCGACCATCGACCCGCCCTCGTGCGCGCCTCCACCCAGGCGAACCCGCTCAAGCAGGCTCGCCAGGTGCAGGACATTCTTTTGCATCACACGATGCCGAGCCCCCGCGGGCTCGTATCGCTGCTCGACCGCAAGCCAGCTAGGCAGCTCGACCATCTGCATGCGCTCAGTTTTCCTTAACCGTCAGCGAGATCAGACGGAATGCGATGGTGAGCACCGCCACGCCAATCACACCGGAAAGGATATACATGGCAGCCTGGCCGACAAAGCCAAGGCCTTGCTCCTCGGAATAGGCCTGCAGGTAATCACCCGTGGGCAGGGCATCGGCAAAGGTCGGAGTATCGAGGCCGACCGAAGCCTGCAGGCTGTCGTCGCCAGCCTCCTGAACGGCAGTTGCGGCGCCCTCGGCGTCCCACTCACCCCAGGCGTCACCGGTGGCAAGCAATCCCAGCGGCGTGGCCACCACGAGCACGGCGACCAAAATGAGCGTGGGAACCAGCGAGGTCTTCTTGACAGTAGCGCCCTCGGCAGCAAGCTGGCCATCGACGGCCTCGGGCCCGACGATAATGCCCGGCGCCGTCTTCTTGATAAAGCCGTAGATGGCGGCCGTCGCCACGCCCTCGATCACGCCGGCAACCAGCATATGCGGGATCAACATGGCAGGAATAGCCACGGACAGCGGGAAGGGGCAGTACAGCGGAGCGCCCGAAGCATTCGTGAAGAGCATCGGCTGAATACCAAACTCGATTGCCGCGCACAGGGCCGCCAGGCACAGGCCGACCCAACCGCTCGCGATGGCAGAAACCGAGGTGCCCCAGCTCTTGTCGTGCAGACGGCTGTTGAGCGCACGAAACACGATAGCAGCGACAAACGGCAGCACAAAGGCCATGTTAAAGCAGTTGGCGCCAAACGACAGAACGCCGCCGTCGCCAAATAGCAGCGCCTGCAGCGCCAGCGCGACCGAGACGGCAATGGCAGCGGCCTCGGGGCCAAGCAGCAGCGCGATGAGCGCGCCGCCAACGGCGTGACCCGTGGTACCGCCGGGCAGCGGCACGTTGAACATCATGAGCAAGAAGGAGAATGCGGCGCAGATGCCCAGGAACGCCATATGCTCGCGATCGAGCGTGGCGCGCACCTTTTTGATGCAGTGAACCCATACGGGCACCATCGCCACCGCCATGACGGCATCGGTCTGCGGGGACAGGTAGTTGTCTGGAATGTGCATATACGCCTCCCGGTTATCGGCGCACGGAATTGCAACGCCGCTAAAATCACCTTGTCAGTGTTACGTAATGTCAGATTCGTAACACGCCGCGGGCTATCATAGCAAAACGGCGCACTGCCGACAAAGCAGCACGCCGTTATGTAATGCGCGTGTCATATATGCAGGCTCAGCAGCGCCTTATATCGAGCATAGCAGTCACGTAGGACTCGGCGGCAGCCACCGCTGGCCTATACCCAGCGCAAATCCTAGCCGCGGACCTCGCCGTTTACGCCCTTGCACACCTTGGTGACGATCTTCTGGTGTGCTTTTTCGACCTCTTCGCTGGTGAGCGTGTGGTCGTCGGAGCGATACGTGAGCGCAAAGGCCATGGACTTCTTGCCCACGCCCACGCGGACCGGATCGCGGTAGACGTCGAACAGGCGCACACCCTCGAGCAGCTTGCCGCCGGCACTGGTAATGCGGCGCTCAAGATCCTCGCAGGTCACAGCGTTGTCGACCACGATAGCAAGGTCGTGCTCAACGGCAGGGTACTGCGAGAACTCGCGGTAGTTCTCCTGGTTGCGGGCGCCCTTGATCAGCTTGTCCAGGTCGAGCTCAAAGGCAACGACAACCTCGTCAATGCCCATAGCCTCGCGCGCCTCGGGGTGAATCTCGCCAACCCAGCCCAGCACGGTACCGCCCGACAGAACCTCGGCGGCGCGACCCGGCTGCAAGAAGGCATAGCCCTCGCCCTCGACGGGACGGAAGCGAACCTTCTCGATGCGCAGCTGGGCGAGCAACTCCTCGACGATGCCCTTGCCAAAGAAGAAGCGCAGCTTGCGGTACTTCATGCTCCAAGACTGCTCGCTCCACTGGCCCGAGAGCACGCCCGCCACGGACTTGGTCTCCTTGGGCAGACTGGCGTTCTCGCGACCGTGGAACAGGCTGCCAACCTCGTACAGGTGCACGTTGGGCGTGCCGTGGGCCTCGTTATAGGCCACGGATTGCAGCAGGCCCGGCAGCAGCGAACGACGCATCTCGGTCTGCTCGGCTACCAGCGGATTCATAAGCACCACGGGGCAACCGCGGCCCTCGGTGGACATGCCGATCTTCTCCAGGTCGCCCGGGGCGGCAAAGCCAAAAGTCGTGGTCTCGTTGAGGCCGCAGGCGCGCAGGATCTCGCCGACCTTACGGGTGAGCTTCTGCTCGCGGGTCAGGCCGCCGATGTGGTTCTTGGCAGCCGGGATGGTCGCCGTCACGCGGCCCATGCCCCATAGGCGCAGGACCTCCTCGATCAGATCGATCTCGCGCGGCAGGTCGGGGCGGAAGCTCGGCGGGGTGACCATAAAGTCCTCGCCGTCGCGCTCGACGGTGCAGCCCAGGCGGGTGAGCGAGCGCTCGATAAAGTCGGGCTCGATGTCGGCGCCGCAGATGGCATGCACGCGGGCCAAGCGCAGCTTGATGCTATCGATGGTCTTGGGCGCGGGGAAAACGTCGACGTAGCCGGGAGCGACCTCGCCGTCGGCGATCTCCTCGATGAGCGCGCAGGTAACGTTGGCGACATCTACGCAGCCGGTCTCGTCGACCTGGCGCTCAAAGCGAATGGAGGCGTCGGAGATCAGCGACAGGTCGCGGCTGGTGTGCGAGGTGCGACCGGCGTTGAAGCAGGCGCTCTCGACCATCACGTCGACGGTATCGTCCTCGATCTCGGAATCCATGCCGCCCATAACGCCAGCCAGTGCCACGGGACGCTCGCCGTCGGTGATAAGGCCCATGCCGGCGTCGAGCGTGCGCTCCTCGCCATCGAGCGTCGTAAACTTCTCGTCCTGCTGGGCGGCGCGAACCACCACGCGACGGTGGCCATCGCGCTCGGCAAAGGTGTCCAGGTCAAAGGCGTGCAGCGGCTGACCGGTGAGCATCATCACATAGTTGGTGATGTCGACGATGTTGTTGTGCGGACGCACGCCCAGGGCGTTGAGACGCTTGACCATCCAGTCGGGCGAGGGGCCGACCTTCACGTTGCGCACGATGCGGGCGACATAGCGGTCGCACAGGCCCTCGTCGGCAATCTCGACCGAAAGCTCGTCGTCGGTCGCGCGGCCGGTCTCGGCCTTGATGGCAGGCAGCTCAACGTGGAAATCGCGGTCGAAAATGGCGCCGGTCTCGCGGGCCATGCCGATCATGGACAGGCAGTCGGGACGGTTGGGCGTGATCTCGCAGTCGAGCACGGTGTCGCTCGAGCCCACGTACTCGGCAAACGGCATGCCGCAGGGCGTATCCTCGGGCAGGATCATGATGCCGGAGTGGTCGCCGCCCAGGCCGAGCTCACGCGCAGAGCAGTTCATGCCCATGGACACGACGCCGCGAAGCTTGCTCTTCTTGATCTTGACGTCGCCGGGAAGCACAGCGCCGATCATTGCCGTGACGATGTGGTCGCCAGCCTCGAAGTTCTGCGCACCGCAAACGATCTGCAGCGGGGCGGGGTTGCCGTCGGCGTCGAGATTCTTGTCGCCCACATCGACCGAGCACACATACATGTGGTCGCTATCGGGGTGCGGGATCTTGGTGAGCACCTTGGCGGTCACCACGTGGTCGAAGGACTCACCCACGGTGTCGATCGCCTCGACCTCGGTGCCGGTACGGATATATTCGTCCGAAAGGGTCTTGGGATCCTCCGGAATATCGATCATGGTCTTGAGCCAGTCGTAAGAAACGCGCATCTAACTGGTCTCCTTTCATAAATGCGGCTTTGAGCCGGAAACTGCAACTAAGAAGAAAGCGTTCTAGAACTGGTTCAAGAACCTCATGTCACCAGTCATCAACGTGCGCAGGTCGGGCAGGTCGTAGCGCAGGGCCGCGACGCGCTCGGCGCCAATGCCAAAGGCGAAGCCGGTGTACTTCTCGGGGTCGATGCCGCAGTTGATCAGGACGTTGGGGTCGACCATGCCGCAGCCCAGGATCTCGATCCAGCCGCTGTGCTTGCAGAAGTTGCAGCCCTTGCCGCCGCACACGTGGCAGCTCACGTCCACCTCGCAGGAAGGCTCGGTGAAGGGGAAGAAGTGCGGGCGATAGCGCGTCTTGCGATCCTCGCCAAACATGCACTTAACAAAGTAGTCGAGCGTGCCCTTAAGATCGCCAAAGGTAATGCCCTCGTCGACGACCAGGCCCTCGATCTGGTTGAACTGCGGCAGGTGGCAGGCATCGGCCGTGTCGGGACGGTAGACGGTGCCCGGGCAGATCATGTAGATGGGCGGCTTCTGCGACTCCATGGTGTGGATCTGCACGCCCGAAGTCTGGGTGCGCAGCAGTACGTCGGACTCGCCATGGGCGTGAGCCTCGGGGTGTGCAACGCTGCCGGGGTTGTTGTCGACCACGTAGAAGGTATCGCGGGCCGAGCGGCTCGGGTGATCCATGGGGGCGTTGAGCGCAGTGAAGTTGTAGTAGGAAGTATCGACCATGGGACCGGACTCGACGGTGTAGCCGATGCCGCAGAAGATGTTCTCGGCCTCCTCGATGATCTGCTTGATCAGGTGCTGGTGACCGATCTGCGGACGGATACCCGGCAGGGTAATGTCGACGGCCTCGTGCTCGAGAGTGTGCTTGAGGGCGGCGGCCTTCATCTCGGTGGTGCGCTCGTCGAGCATGCCCTCGATCAGTTGGCGCATCTCGTTGGCACGCTTGCCCATCATGGGACGATCCTCGGGGGCGAGCTTGCCCATCATACGCATCAGGCCAGTGATGCGGCCCTTGCGGCCGAGCAGCTCAACGCGCGCGGCCTCGAGCTTTGCGGCGTCATCGGCGCCTGCGACGAGCTCCTTGGCCTCTTCCTCGAGTTTGACCAGATCATCAATCAGACTCATGTCTTCCCTTTCGTCTCTCGCGCTCCCCGCTTGCCGAGGCGGCTGCCGCCGTCTGACGTTGCGAAAACGCGGCCCGGTTCGGTAACAAAAAACCGCCCTCGGGCATGTGCATTGCCCAAGGACGGTTGAATTCCGCGGTACCACCTTGTTTGACCCAGCGGATGTCTGGCCCGCCGCGCCCACTCTTTGCCCCTTGTCGCGAGGCTCACGGCTTCCCTACTGGGGCTTCGCCGCCGCTGGCCGCGTGCCCGTTGAGGTCGCTGCTCGGGAGTGAACGCTTGGCCCTTGCCACCGCAGGAAGGCTTGCAGCCCATGACCTTCCCTCTCTTGCCGGCGACGCGACGGGCAAAACCCTCTCCGTCAACGCATTGGGCTATAGGATAACACATTCTGCGAGCATATCGCCGCGTTCCGTTTTGTTCGCACTGGGTACAAGGCGGGTAGCTGTGCAAACTGGCCGTGCGCCCACCCGTGGTGCACGGCTCGCGAGATCAAGGATATGGTATGGGAAAGAAACTCGACAAGAAGGCCAAAGCCGCCGTGGCCAAGGCCTCTAAGAACGCCAAGGCGGGCAAGGGCATCAAGAAGCTCCGCAAGTTCGAGGGCAAGCTGTGGACCCGCGAGTACCTGCTCAAGATTGCCGAGTTTGACGGCGCGACCATTGCCCCCGCCAACGGCGCCGCAGCGCGCGCCGATGCTATGGGCACCCTTGCCGGCGAACATCACAAGCTCCTGACCAGCAAAAAGTCCGTTGAGCTCGTGCGCTCTCTCGCGCGTGAGACGGTCGCCGACGGCAAGATCGACGACCCGCAGCTGCTCGACGAAATTCGCGTGCTCGGCCGCGACCAGCGCGAGGCAAGCGCCATTCCCACCGAAGAAGCCGAAGCCTGGACCAGGCTTACCTGCGAGGCCGATGCCGTGTGGCACAAAGCCAAAGCAGCCAACGACTGGGCGAGCTTTGAACCCTATGTGGACAAGATCGTCTGCCAGCTCAAGCATCAGGCCGAGCTCATGGACCCCAAGCGCGACCCATACGATGTTTGGCTCGACCAGTACGAGCGCGGCCTTTCTGCCAAGAGCTTCGACGCGTTTTGCGACGAAGTCAAGGCCACGGTCGTGCCACTCGTGCACGCCATCGGCGAGCGCGGCCAGCAGCCCGCTGCCGACTTTCTGCATGCCCGCGTGCCCGAGGCCGCCCAGCGCGCCATGAGCTTCGACCTGATGAAGCTCGTCGGCCTGGACCTGGACGACACCACGCTTGCCTTTACCGAGCATCCGTTTAGCGAGGGCTTCTCGGTGGGCGATGCGCGCATCGCGACGCACATCTACGAGAACGACTGTATCTCCAACGTCTACAGCATCATCCACGAGGCGGGGCACACCATGTACGAGCTGGGCGTCAATCCCGCCTATGCGCGCACCTGTCTTGAGGGCGGCACCTCCATGGGCATCCACGAGAGCCAGAGCCGCTTTTTCGAGAACACCGTTGGTCGCAGTCGCGCCTTTATGGGACCGCTGCTCGAGGTACTGCGCCGTCACGCGCCCGAGGTTTACGGCAGCGTGGACGAAGACACGCTCTACCGCGCCGTGAACATCGCGCAGCCGTCGCTGATCCGTACCGAGGCCGACGAGCTCACCTACCCGCTGCATATTATGGTGCGCTACCAGATCGAGCGCATGCTGTTTGCCGGCGAGGCCACGGCCAAGGACATCCCTGCGCTTTGGAATCGCTTTATGGACGAGTACCTGGGCATTCCCGTTCCCGACGACACGCGCGGCTGCCTGCAGGATACGCACTGGAGCGGCGGCTCGTTTGGCTACTTCCCCACGTATGCGCTGGGCAGCGCCTACGACGCCATGT
>OMFP01000696.1_pt1 | contig 13330 bp, 7 predicted proteins | sample 1674221 | NCBI WGS metagenome assembly OMFP01 (sample SAMEA103958152, study PRJEB25191) | human gut metagenome | biome: human-associated habitat [ENVO:00009003]; feature: intestine environment [ENVO:2100002]; material: feces | place: Germany | collected 2013/2015
CCCGCAGGTAGAGCGCTTGTGCATATGCGGCGTGGTCGACCCATCAAGATTTTGCCGCATACTTCCGAAATCGCACCTCAAAATGATCCGTTTTCCTCCGTCCCCAAGGGATCAACGGAACGCAACAGGTTGAGCATACGCAAGCGAGCGGGCCCCAGAGCGTACAAGGTGGCATGAAAAAGGCAGGGCATTGACCTTTTGGTCATGCCCTGCCTTTTGAATGACAGATTGTAGCTCTGGGGGCCGCGCAGCGACGGAGGTCGCCGCCGTTCGTTAGAACGGCGGAACTAGTTACTCCTCGTCGTTGTCCTTGGCCTCTTCGGCGTCATCGGTGTCCACGAGCTGGTTGAGCAGCTCGTCGAGGGAAGCCATATCCTCGTTGATCGCGCCGTTGGCGGGAGCCTTCTTATCGTCGATCGGAGCGCCCAGGAGCTCCTCGTCGGCGTCGGCGTGATGCGTCGGAGCGGAGGTACCCAGCAGGATATCGTCCGGACCGTCGGGGCTAAAGACCATCTGCAGCAGCTGCGAGAGGTCTTCCTCGTCGGCAACGTCGTCGTTGTTCTCGAGGATGTAGAGCAGGTCGTGGGCCTCCAGGCCGTCACGGAGCTCCTCGATCGCCTTGGCACCGATACCATCGATGCGCAGCAGATCCTCCTCGGACTTGCCGACCAGGTCGCCGACCGTCTCGATGCCGACCTCGCTGAACTTGTTGGTCCAGCGCTGCGACACGCCCAGGTCGTCGAACAGGTACAGGCGAGCCTTCTCGGCGGAGATGGTGTGGCCGTTGCGGGTGAACGAACCGTCAGCACCACCGAACTCGTCGTAGCCGGCCCAGTCGAGCTGCTGCGGGAGCTGCTCGTCCAGGTCCTTGAGCTCCACCGGAGCCCACTCGGGCAGCGACTTGGCGTTGGGCGAAGCCGGGCCGTCGATGTCGACATAGCCGTCGGCCGTACGATACGTCAGCTTGGCGTTGGCGTACGGCTTGAGGCCGGTACCGGCCGGGATCTTCTTACCGACGATGACGTTGGACTTAAGGTCGAGCAGGTGGTCGACCTTGCCCTCGATGGCAGCCTCGGTAAGGACGCCGGCGGTACGGATGAACGAAGCGCTCGACAGCCAGGAGTCGATGTTGGACGCGACCTTGAGCGTACCCAGGATGACGGGCTCGGCCACAGGAGCCTGACCGCCCAGACGGGCAACGCGCTCGACCTCGTCGGCGAACTCATAACGGTCGACGTACTGACCAAGCAGGTACTTGGAGTCACCGGGGTTGGTGATCTGAACGCGACGCAGCATCTGACGTGCGAGCACCTCGATGTGCTTGTCGTTCAGGTCGACGCCCTGGCTGGTGTAAACGTCCTTGACGCTCTCGACGAAGGTGTGCATCGTCGACTCGATGTCGGTCAGCTTGCGCAGGTTGCGGAAGTTGACGAAGCCCTTGGTGATCTGGTCGCCGGCGCGAACCTCGCAGCCGTCCTCGATCTCGGGCATAAAGCGCACCGAAGCGGGGACGCGACGCTCGTCGAGGACACGGGTGTGATCCTCGGAGTCGGTGAGCGTCAGCACGTACTCGGACTTCTCGGGCTTGATCGAGAGGTGACCGGAGTACGGAGCCAGCTCGGCCTCGCGACCCAGAATCTTCTCGTTGACGTTGCCGACGATATCGAACATACGGCTGACCGTAGGCAGACCCTGCGTAATATCGTCGACGCCAGCGACGCCGCCGGAGTGAATGGTACGCATCGTAAGCTGCGTACCGGGCTCGCCGATGGACTGGGCGGCAATAATGCCGACCGCGGTACCGATGGCGACCGGACGACGGGTGGAAAGATCCCAGCCGTAGCACTTCTGGCACACGCCGTACTTGGAGCGGCAGGTGAGCAGCGCGCGGAGCTTGACCTTCTTAAGGCCCGCATCGACCATCTTCTGGATGTCGGCGACCTTCTCGATGTAGCCGTCCTGCTCAAAGAGCACGGTGCCGTCGGGAGCCACGACGTCCTCGATGAAGCAACGGCCGACGAGGTCGGTGTTGAGGTCAGTGGTGCCGGGGATGATGAGGTTGTAGGTGACGCCCTCGTGCGTACCGCAGTCCTCCTCGCGGACGATGACGTCCTGGGCCACGTCGACCAGACGACGGGTCAGGTAACCAGAGTCCGAGGTGTGGGATGCGGTATCGACCAGGCCCTTACGGGCGCCGTAGGTCGAAATGAAGTACTCGAGCGGCAGCAGGCCCTCGCGGAAGTTCGCCTTAATGGGAAGGTCGATCGTCTCGCCGGACATGTCTGCCATCAGGCCACGCATGCCGCCGAGCTGACGCAGCTGGGTCTTAGAACCACGGGCGCCGGAGTCGGCCATCATGTACAGCGGGTTCTCCTCGTCGAACATGTCGAGCATGAGCGCTGCGACCTTGTCGGTACAAGCGGTCCACTCGTTAACGACTTCGATGTGGCGCTCCGTCTCGTTGATGAAGCCCTCCTCGAAGTACTCGTTGATCTGGTCGACGTTGGCCTGGGCGCGATCGAGCAGCTCCTGCTTCTCGGCAGGGATGAGAGCGTCCCACACCGAGATGGTGAGGCCAGCGCGGGTAGCGTAGTGGAAGCCGGAGTACTTGATGGCGTCGAGGATCGGACCGACCTTGGCCTCGGGGTAACGATCGCAGCAGTCGGCAACCAGCTTGGCCACATCGCCCTTGACCATCTTGTAGTTCATGAACTCGTAGTCTTCGGGCAGGCACTGGCGGTTGAAGATGATGCGGCCGATAGAGGTCTCGAAGCGCGCGGTCTTGTTGCCGGTGACATCGTAGTCGACAAACTCGTTCTTGCCGTTCTTGACGCGGAAGATACGGGTGCCGTCCTCGTTGATGACGTTGGCGTCGGCAGCGGACACGCGGACCTGAATCTTGGCCTGCATGTCGACCTCGGAGCGGCAGTCATAGGCGTGCAGCGCGTCGTCGAAGCTGGCGAACACGTGGTTCTCGCCCGGCAGACCGTCGCGGACCTGGGTGAGGTAGTACACACCGATGATCATGTCCTGCGAGGGGATGTTGACCGGCTTGCCGGATGCCGGCGAGCGCAGGTTGTTCGCAGAGAGCATGAGCACGCGAGCCTCGGCCTGAGCCTGGCTGGACAGCGGCACGTGGACAGACATCTGGTCGCCGTCGAAGTCGGCGTTGAAGGGCGAGCAGACCAGCGGGTGCAGGTGGATAGCCTTGCCCTCGACCAGCACCGGCTCAAAGGCCTGGATGGACAGACGGTGCAGGGTCGGTGCACGGTTGAGCAGCACGACGCGGCCGTCGATGACCTCTTCGAGGATATCCCACACAAAGGTGGCACCGCGGTCGATAGCGCGCTTGGCGCCCTTGATGTTCTCGACCTTGCCAAGCTCGACCAGGCGCTTCATAACGAAGGGCTTGAAGAGCTCCAGCGCCATGGTCTTGGGCAGACCGCACTGGTGCAGCAGCAGCTTGGGGTCGGTAACGATGACTGAACGGCCGGAGTAGTCGACACGCTTGCCCAGCAGGTTCTGACGGAAACGGCCCTGCTTGCCCTTGAGCATGTCGCTCAGGGACTTGAGCGGACGGTTCGAAGCGCCGGTGACCGGACGGCCACGACGGCCGTTGTCGAACAGGGAGTCGACGGCTTCCTGGAGCATGCGCTTCTCGTTGTTGAGCATGATCTCCGGGGCGCCGAGCTCGATGAGGCGCTTCAGACGGTTGTTACGGTTGATCACACGACGGTAGAGGTCGTTGAGGTCGGAGGTGGCGAAACGGCCACCGTCGAGCTGCACCATCGGGCGCAGGTCCGGCGGGATGACCGGGATCACGTCGAGCACCATGGCCTCCGGCTTGTTGCCGGTGGTCAGGAACGCGTTGACGACCTTCAGACGCTTCAGGGCGCGGGCCTTGCGCTGGCCGGTGCCCGTGTCGATCTCTTCGCGCAGCTGCTTGGAGGCTGCCTCGAGGTCGAAGTCCTGCAGACGCTTCTTGATGGCTTCGGCGCCCATGCAGCCTTCGAAGTAATCGCCGTAGCGGTCTTCCATCTCACGCCACAGGTCGACGTCGCCTTCCATGTCTCCCGGCTTCAGGGTCTTGAAGCGGTCGAACACGGCGCTCAGACGCTGGATCTGCTCGTCGTAGCGGGTACGGATGGCGGCCATTTCACGCTCGGCGCTGTTGCGCAGCTTGGCGCGTGCGGAGCCCTTGGCTTCGCCTTCGGCTTCGAGCTCGGCCAAATCGGCTTCGACCTTCTTGGCGCGCTCCTCGATTTCGGCGTTGCGGCGCTTCTCGAGGTTGGCGATCTCGTTGTCGAACTCCTGCTGCAGGTCCGGCAGGTCCTGATGACGCTGCTCTTCGTCCACCTTGGTGACCATGTAGGCCGCGAAGTAGATGACCTTCTCGAGGTCCTTCGGCGCGATGTCCAGCAGGTAGCCCAGTCGGGACGGCACACCCTTGAAGAACCAGATGTGGGTCACCGGAGCGGCGAGCTCGATGTGGCCCATGCGCTCACGACGCACACGGCTCTTGGTGACTTCCACGCCGCAGCGTTCGCAGACGATGCCCTTGAAGCGCACGCGCTTGTACTTGCCGCAGGCGCATTCCCAGTCGCGGGTAGGTCCGAAGATCTGCTCGCCGAACAGGCCGTCTTTCTCCGGCTTCAGGGTACGGTAGTTGATGGTCTCCGGCTTCTTGACCTCGCCGTAGCTCCAGTTACGGATGTCGTCGGCGGTGGCCAGTCCGATCCTCAGTTTGTCAAATTCGTTGACGTCCAGCACTCTATTGTCCTGTCTATCGATTCTTAATGCTTATCACGTTGTTCGGGGATTGGCCGCGCTGCACGCTGTGCTGCAGCGCGGCCAATCCTTTCAATCACTGGAATTCGGGCTCCTCGGCAACCTGGTCTTCCTTGGCGGCGGCGTCAGGACGCGCACCGATGTTGAAGCCGAGGTCATCGGAGGAAGTGGACGGATCGTCATCCTCGTCCTTCATGTCGATGGCCACGCCTTCGGCGTTGAGCACTTCGACATTCAGGGACAGGGACTGCATTTCCTTAAGCAGCACCTTGAAGGACTCCGGGATGCCTGCCGGCGGCAGGTTCTCACCCTTCACGATGGCGCCGTAGACGCGCACGCGGCCGTCGACGTCATCGGACTTGGTGGTCATCATTTCGTGCAGCGTGTAGGCGGCACCGTAGGCCTCGAGGGCCCACACTTCCATCTCGCCGAAGCGCTGGCCACCGAACTGAGCCTTGCCGCCCAGCGGCTGCTGGGTGATCATGGAGTACGGGCCGGTGGAGCGGGCGTGGATCTTGTCGTCGACCAGGTGGTGCAGCTTCAGCATGTACATGTAGCCCACGGAGATCGGCTTCGGGAACGGTTCGCCGGTACGGCCGTCGAACAGGGTCGCCTTGCCGTCGGGGCCGACGAGCTTGTTGCCGTCGCGGTCCGGAAGGGTGCAGCTGAGCAGGCCCTTGATGGTTTCCGGACGGACGCCGTCGAACACCGGGGTGGCCACCGGAGTGCCCGGAGCGCCCTTTTCGGCGCCCTGCGGCACGTACTTCTTCCAAGCGGCCTCGGCATCCGGATCCAGGGAGATGTCCCAGCCGGCGTGCGCGATCCAGCCGAGGTGCAGTTCCAGCACCTGGCCAAGGTTCATTCGAGAAGGCACGCCCAGCGGGTTCAGCATGATGTCGACCGGAGTACCGTCGGCGAGGAACGGCATGTCCTCTTCCGGCAGGATGCGGGAGATGACGCCCTTGTTGCCGTGACGGCCGGAGAGCTTGTCGCCCTGGGTGATCTTACGGTGCTGTGCGATGTAGACGCGAATCATCTGGTTCACGCCGTTCGGCAGTTCGTCGCCGTCTTCCTCGGCATCCTCGCGGGTGATTTCCTTGACCGCGATGACGGTGCCGGTCTCGCCGTGAGGCACGCGCAGCGAGGTGTCACGCACCTCGCGGCTCTTCTCACCGAAGATGGCGCGCAGCAGACGCTCTTCCGGAGTCAGCTCGGTCTCGCCCTTCGGGGTGACCTTGCCGACCAGAATGTCGCCGGCTTCGACTTCGGCGCCGATGCGGATGATGCCACGCTCGTCGAGGTTGGCCACCGCGTCCTCGCCGACGTTCGGCAGGTCGCGGGTGATCTCTTCGGCACCCAGCTTGGTTTCGCGGGCGTCGATCTCGTACTCCTCGATGTGGATGGAGCTCAGGGTGTCGTCCTGCACGAGGCGCTGGGAGATGATCACAGCATCCTCGTAGTTGTAGCCGTTCCACGGCATGAAGGCGATGAGCAGGTTCTTGCCCAGTGCCATCTCGCCCTTCTGGGTTGCCGGACCATCGGCCAGCACGGTGCCGGCTTCCACGCGTTCGCCGTCGTGGATGAGCGGGACCTGGTTGTAGCAGGTGGTCTGGTTGGAGCGCTGGAACTTGGCCAGCTTGTAAGAGCTGGTGGTGCCATCGTCGTTCATGGTACGGATGATGTCGGCGGACACGTAGGTCACCACGCCCGGCTTCTCAGCCAGGATGACGTCGCCGGAATCGACGGCGGCGCGCCATTCGGCGCCGGTGCCCACGAGCGGACGCTCGGATTCGATCAGCGGCACTGCCTGACGCTGCATGTTGGTGCCCATCAGCGCTCGGTGTCCCTCATCGTGCTCCAGGAACGGAATCAGGGAGGCGCCGACGGAAACCATCTGACGCGGGGAGACGTCCATGTAATCGACGGAGCTGACCGGCACATCGACCGCTTCCTCTTCGCCGACTCGGGCAAGGGCCTGCTTCTTGACGAAGTTGCCGTTCTCGTCGAGCTCCTGGTTGGCCTGGGCGATGACGTGCTCGGCATCGCGGTCTGCGGTCATGTACTCGACTTCGTCGGTGACGTGGCCGTTGACGACCTTGCGGTACGGGGTCTCGATGAAACCGAACGGGTTGATGCGTCCGAAGGTTGCCAGAGAGCCGATCAGACCGATGTTCGGGCCGCCGGGGCCCAGGGCGGACAGACGGCGCTTGTGGGTCAGCTCGGCCAGCGGGTTGTTCTGGTCCATGAACTGGGACAGCTGGGAGGTTCCGAAGAACTCCTTGATGGTGGCGTTCACCGGACGGATGTTGATCAGGGACTGCGGGGTGATGGCCTCGGGATCCTGGGTGGTCATACGTTCGCGGACCACACGCTCCATACGGCTCAGACCGGTGCGCAGCTGGTTCTGGATCAGCTCGCCGACCTGGCGGATACGACGGTTGCCGAAGTGGTCGATATCGTCGACGTCCACGCGCAGGTCAACGTCCTGGCCGTCGCGCTTGCCCGGGAACTTGGTCTCGCCCGCATGCAGGGTGACCAGGTACTTGATGGTGGCGATGATGTCTTCGCGGGACAGGCTGCGGTCGTTGACGTCCTTTTCCAGACCAAGCTTGCGGTTGATCTTGTAACGGCCGACGCGGGCCAGATCGTAACGCTTGGTGTTGAAGTAGAAGGAGTCCAGCAGGTTCTTGCCGGCTTCCGGGGTCGGGGTGTCGGCCGGACGGATCTTGCGGTACAGGTCGGTCAGGGCCTCGTCCTGGGTCTGCACGGTCTCCTTGACGAGCGCGTCCATGACCAGCGGGTAGTCCTTGAAAGCGTCGGCGATCTCATCCTTGGTCATGCCGATGGCCATGAGGAACACGATGGCAGACTGCTTGCGCTTGCGGTCCACACGCACGCCGAGGACGTCGCGCTTGTCGATCTCGAACTCGAGCCATGCGCCACGGCTCGGGATGATCTTCGCGCCGAAGACTTCCTTATCGGAAGTACGGTCCTGGGAACGGTCAAAGTACACGCCCGGGGAACGCACGAGCTGGGACACGATCACTCGCTCGGTGCCGCCGATGATGAAGGTACCGTGCGGGGTCTGCAGCGGGAAATCGCCCATGAACACGGTCTGGGACTTGATTTCGCCGGTGTCGCCGTTTTCGAATTCGGCGTTCACGTACAGCGGCGCGGAGTAGGTGTAATCCTTCTCCTTGCACTCCTGCACGGTGTGGCGCGGCTCTTCGAAGTACGGATCGGAGAAGGTCAGGCTCATGGTCTGAGCGAAGTTCTCGATCGGGGAGATCTCCTGGAAGACCTCATCAAGACCGGAGGTGTGCGGCACGGTGTTGGTGCCGTTCTCCAGATCTTCCTGGACTCGCTTCTGCCAGCGCTCGTTGCCGATGAGCCAGTCAAAGCTGTCAGTCTGTACACCCAACAGGTAGGGTACATCAATGGGCTCGCGGATGGAGCCGAAATTCACACGGTCCGACGCCTTGTGCAGATCAATATCATGCTGGTCGGCGCGTGCGATGATGGTGGTGGTGTTCGTCGTAGCCTCAGCCAATGGACGTTCCTTATCGCTCGCTAATCGTATCGATATGTTTCCCCGGAAGCGCTCTCATTGGCCACCATATGCCTAATACGCGGGCGCTTCTTCCTTGTCAGCGTGCCCGCTATATGACACGCATCTACGCAAAGTCATTAGAATAACATAACCTGTAGATTTTATTCCACTGTGATGCCGACCGGTTCCGACTTGGTTTTCGCATGGCCTTCGACCGACAGTTGGGCCGAATACACGCCACGGTCCACGTTCGGCAGGTCCGCCGCGTCGGCGCATTCGCTGCCGGAACGCACGCCCGGCCAAGTGATCGTCTGCTTGACCTCGTCGCCCTTGGCTATCAGCCGGTAATCCGTGTCCACGGGGCATACGTTCGATTTCCAGACCACGTCCTTGCCCGACTTGATCGTCAGCACCATGCCCGCCTGGGACACGTCGATCAGACAGCCAGCCTTGCCGGAACCGTTGTATTTCACGGAAGCGGTGAAGTCCATCGTGCCGCCCACACCGAAGCTCGATGCGGCCGGAGTAAGCGACAGCGCGACGTTGGATGCGTCGCAATCGGGAACGCTGCTTTTCTGCTGTTGGGTCGGCGACGGCACCTCCTTGCGGGAGATCGCGTAAACATCGGCATGGTGGATTTCGCGGTTGACAGCGACGACGCCCTGCGTCAGCGAATACAGGCAGAATACGATGAAGCTCAGCACCAGCACCGTCGCGATACCGAAAACGATGCGGCGGCGGCGATACATCGCCTGCTGTTGTTTCGTACGTTTCTTACCGGTCCGCGGGGAGGTCTTGTGAGCCATGGCTCCCAGTCTAGCGTGTCATCCTCCGTGCGGCACCGCGGCCGCACGCACCACGCATGCCGTGTACGTTACACCGGCAGCCGCACCCCTCCCCCGGGCAGGATTTCGATCAGACCGTCCTCGTCAAGCGACGCGATGCATTTGTCCAGCTGCACGTGGTCTTTCCACAGCCGTTCGACGCTCTTGCGATCAAGCACCGTCTCGCCATCCGGCAGGCCGCGCAGCGCGTTCAGCACCAGCCCGCGCACCTGCCGGTCCGTACCTTGGAATCGTTGGCGTGGTCGCGTACGCCGCTGCCCCAATCCCGGTCTTCCGTTGCGTAGGAACGCGCATTTTCCGGCGATCGGACAGGCTTCGCATAATGGCGATTTCGCAGTGCACACCGTCGCGCCGAGTTCCATGACGGCCTGGTTCCACACGACGGACGGGCGATCGAAACGACGGCATTTCGCGGAATCATCGTCCGGCAGCAGCCGTTTCGCCAGCGCGCGTTCCGCGGGACTTGCGCTGCCGCCGAGCGATTCGACGCCGACGAACGCACGTGACAGCACACGGCGGATGTTCGTGTCGACCACCGCGATACGTTCGCCGAAAGCGAACGACAGCACCGCGCTTGCCGTGTAATCACCGATGCCGGGCAGAGCAAGCAATTCGTCGTACGTATGCGGCAGCTCGTCGGCGTAATCGTATGCGATGACGTGCGCGCATTCCTGCAATCGCAGGGCGCGCCGCGGATAGCCAAGCCGCCCCCATGCGGTGATCACGTCGGATTTCGGGGCGTCGGCGAGCGCGGCTGCGTCCGGCCATCGGTCCATCCATGCGGTCCAATACGGCACGACGCGGCCCATCTGCGTCTGCTGGCTCATCACTTCGGAAACGAGCACGCCCCACGGTGTGGTGCGGCCGAATCGCCATGGCAGGTCGCGCGCGTTGGTCTGCCACCATTGCGCGAGCGTCGTTGCGATTTCGTCAGCATCGGAAGCATCGGAGGTGACGGCGGTGGCGGAATCGGCAAAGTCGTCAAAGTCGGCGTCACGTACGGCGGTGTCGTATGTGGTGTTCGTGTCGTTCATCGTTCCTATTCTTAGCATTTATGACGAACGAAGAACATACCGATAACGCGCAGGGCGCAACGCGCGACGCCGAGACGCAGGCGGCCGAAGCCAAGGTCGAGAAGATGTTCGAATACGGGTACCGCAAGTCCAATTACGGCCCGGACGAACTGGTGACCGACGCGCACGGCAATCCGATTTCCGTGGTGGACGCGATGCTGAGCGCGAAGGACGCGGCGAAGGCGGAGACCTCCACCCCGCACCTGTGCTACTACTCCCCGCGTATTCCGGGCAACACGGGTTCCGCGATCCGCCTGTGCGCCGTGACGGGAACGATTCTGCACCTGGTGGAACCTTTGGGTTTCAATCTGCGGGATACCAAGCTGCGCCGTGCGGGGCTCGACTACCATGACATGGCGCATGTGGTGCTGCACCCGAATTTCGAGGATCTGGTGGAATCGATGCCGGATTCGCGCATCATCGCCTTCACCGCGCACGCCACCAAGCTGTACACCGACATCGAATACAGGCCGACCGACATCCTGCTGTTCGGTCCGGAACCGGGCAATATCCCCGATCCGATGGACATCATGGCCGGCCCGCATGTGGCCGAGCAGGTGCGTCTGCCGATGCGTCCTTCGCTGCGTAGCCTGAATCTCACCAACTGCGCCTCCATCGCCATCTACGAAGCCTGGCGACAGTTGAACTTTGCCGGCGGTAAGTAAAAACAGTTTTACAAACGCAAAAGAGCCCGGCCCTCCGTGCAGGAAGGTCGGGTTCTTTCGTAAGAACGTCAGTTCTTGAAGGAGTGGATCGGTGCCGGAATGCGGCCGCCACGGGTCACGAAGGCCTCGCAGCTGGTCTGGTTCACCGGAATGATCGGCGCGTAGCCCATGAGGCCGCCGAAGTTGGCCATCTCGCCCACGCCCTTGCCTTCCACCGGGATTACACGCACGGCGGTGGTCTTCTGGTTGACCATGCCGATGGCCGCCTCGTCGGCGATGATGCCGGAAATGGTGGCCGCGGTGGTGTCGCCGGGGATGGCGATCATGTCAAGGCCGACGGAGCATACGCAGGTCATGGCCTCAAGCTTTTCGATCTTCAGGCAGCCGTTGTTGGCCGCGTCGATCATGTTCTTGTCTTCGGAGACCGGAATGAACGCGCCGGACAGGCCGCCCACATAGGAGGACGCCATGATGCCGCCCTTCTTCACCTGGTCGTTGAGCATGGCGAGCGCGGCGGTGGTGCCTGGGGCGCCCACCTGTTCGAGGCCGATCTTCTCCAGCACTTCGCCGACGGAGTCGCCCACGGCGGGGGTCGGGGCGAGCGAGAGGTCGATGATGCCGAATGGCACTCCGAGTCGGCGGGAGGCCTCCTGGGCCACCAGCTGGCCGACGCGCGTGATCTTGAACGCGGTGCGCTTGATGGTTTCGCACAGGAACTCGAAGTCCTTGCCCTTGGCCTCGTCGAGCGCGCGGGAGACCACGCCCGGTCCGGAGACGCCGACGTTGATGACCGCGTCGCCTTCGGTCACGCCGTGGAAGCCGCCTGCCATGAACGGGTTGTCGTCCGGGGCGTTGCAGAACGCCACGAACTTCACGCAACCGTAGGAATCATTGTCTGCGGTGGCGTGCGCGATGTCCTTGACGATGTGGCCGAGCAGTTCGACGGAGTTCATGTCGATGCCGGTTTTGGTGGAGCCCACGTTCACGGAGGAGCAAACGATGTCGGTTTCGGACAGGGCCTGCGGCAGGGAGCGGATGAGCATTTCCTCGGCCGGGGTCATGGACTTGGACACGAGCGCGGAATAGCCGCCGATCAGGTCGACGCCGACCTTCTTGGCCGCGCGGTCGAGTGCGTGTGCGATCTTGACAAAATCCTCGGAGCTCTTGCAGGAGCTTGCGCCCACCAGCGAGATCGGAGTGACGGTGATACGCTTATTGACGATCGGGATGCCGTAGTCGCGTTCGATGGCCTGGCCGGTGGATACGAGATCCTTGGCGTACGTGGTGATCTTGTTGTAGATGTTCTCGCAGACCTCGTCGACGCTGTCGGCTGCGCAATCCAGCAGGCTGATGCCCATGGTGATGGTGCGCACGTCGAGCTTCTCCTGCTCGATCATCTTGTTGGTCTCGTGGACCTCCATGATATTCAGCATGGTTTTTCCTTACGGTTGCTCGGATTCGAAGATTCGGTTACTTGCCTGACCAGCAGCTCAGACGCGGTGCATCTTGGTGAAGATCTCTTCGCGCTGGCAGCGGATGCGCACGCCGATCTCCTCGCCGAGCTTGTCGAGATCGTCGACGACGGTGCCGAATTCTTCGTCGGCGTTGGAGTAGTCCACAATCATCATCATGTTGAAGAAACCGTCGATGATGGTCTGCGAAATGTCGAGTACGTTGACCTTGTGCGCGGAAAGATAGGTGCAGACGCGTGCGATGATGCCGACAGTGTCCTGGCCGACGACGGTGATGATTGCCTTGTTCATGGAACTCCCTAAACGTGAGGTGTGAATATCCAGTTACCGCCTCGGCGAATTGCCGGGCGTGCTCCCAAGTATAGGAAACGCACGCGCCAAAACACCCCTCTCTCCCGCTTTTCGCATTACATGGTGAGACGCCACACGCGCATGTCAGTAGTCAAACGTTTACCTAGGTCGTCACCGCCCACGGATTCACCCGCGCCGTGTCGCAACACAGCATAACATGCAACATCCGCCGGCAAATTACAACGCAGCGCACATATCGCGTACATACCCCTGCACATACGGCAGCGGCCCCGCACCCGCCGTGTCACAAGGAACACGCAGGAACGGGGCCGCCGGATACGGCTCTACGTCTTAGCGCCAAATACCGTTCAATGCACGCGCATCAACCGCATCGATCTTGCCGGACGACGCGATGCGAAGCTCACCGTCGCCATCAGCGCCTTGGAACAGCATGCTTCCTGCCGTCTGACCGCCATTGAGGAACACTTCGACAACATTGCGGTCGAAGAACACCTCCACCTGGCGAACATCGGTGATGCCGCTGTCGAAGTCGACATCCTCCACCGCAGTGCCCTTGGCCACCAGGCGGGTCACGCCATCAGTGCGCTGCAGCAGCAGTTCGGTCGGCCTGCCGTCCTGCGGGTTG
>OMFP01000719.1_pt1 | contig 13061 bp, 10 predicted proteins | sample 1674221 | NCBI WGS metagenome assembly OMFP01 (sample SAMEA103958152, study PRJEB25191) | human gut metagenome | biome: human-associated habitat [ENVO:00009003]; feature: intestine environment [ENVO:2100002]; material: feces | place: Germany | collected 2013/2015
TTATAGAACATCTAAATAATAAACAACATGAAATCAACACTTATCGTAGGGATCGGTGCCTCGCTTCTTACAGCCGGTATCGCAAAAGCCCAACAGAGACAAGACATTACACCTAGAACGCCAAACGTATTGTTCATCTACGCGGATGACTTGGGATATGGAGACTTGGAATGCTACGACGGCACGCAAGTGAAAACCCCGAATATCAACCGACTCGCCAAGAACGGCATCCGCTTCACCAATGCTCACGCGACCGCTTCTACCAGTACGCCCTCCCGATATTCCATGCTAACCGGAGAGTACGCATGGCGCCGCCCGGGAACGGACATCGCCGCGGGAAACGCCGGAATGATCATACGACCGGAGCGTTATACGATAGCCGATATGTTCAAGAACGCGGGATACGCCACGGCCGCTATCGGCAAATGGCATCTTGGCCTAGGAGACAAAGCGGGAGAGCAAGACTGGAACGCCCCACTCCCCACCGCCCTTGGCGATCTGGGATTTGATTATTCCTATATCATGGCGGCGACGGCAGACCGCGTCCCCTGCGTATTCATCGAGAACGGGCAGGTGGCGAACTACGATCCGGACACCCCGATCTATGTCAGTTACCAGAAGAACTTTCCCGGAGAGCCGACCGGAAAAGATAATCCGGAATTATTATACAACCAGAAGCCTAGTTTCGGGCACGACCAATCCATCGTAAACGGAATCAGCCGTATCGGTTACATGAAAGGTGGCGGCAAGGCGTTTTGGAAAGACGAGAATATCGCCGATTCTATCGTGACACACGCCATCGATTTTATCAAGGAGAATAAAGAGAAGCCTTTCTTCATGTATTTCGCCACGAACGACGTGCATGTACCCCGCTTCCCGCACGACCGTTTCCGGGGAAAGAACCCGATGGGCGTGAGGGGCGACGCTATCGAGCAATTCGACTGGAGCGTAGGCCAATTGATGAAAACATTGGATGAGATGGGATTGACGGAAAACACCTTGATCATCTTGTCAAGCGACAACGGACCTGTCGTAGACGATGGTTACGCGGACCGGGCCGTGGAGCTATTAGGCGATCATAAACCCGCCGGACCGCTTAGAGGTAATAAATACAGTGCCTTCGAAGGGGGAACCCGTATCCCGGCTATCGTACATTGGCCAAAGGAGATCAAGCAAGCCGCCGTATCAGATGCGCTAGTGAGCCAGATCGACTGGTTCGCCTCCCTTGCCTCACTGACGAATTCCCGTCTTCCGGAAGGAAGCGCACCGGATAGCTATGATTATCTGGATACTTGGATCGGGAAAAGCAAGGAAGACCGCCCGTGGGTAATTGAGCAAGCGCTTAATAAGGCACTTTCCGTCCGTACGAAAGATTGGAAATATATCGAGCCGAGCGTAGGTTCCGCTATCATGGAATATGAGAAGATTGAGACCGGATATTCCCCCGAGCCTCAGTTATACGACATGACGAAGGTCTACGAGGAAGGAAACAAGGCCTTGCAACATCCGGAGATCGTTTTCCAATTGCAGGGAATCTTAAAAGGAGTTCGGGATCACACAATCAAGGCTAAATAATGGAAAGAAGAAACTTCATTAAGTCATCCCTCGGAATCGGTCTGGGTGCGACACTTCCGGGGATGACGCATAGCAAAAGCGGGAAAGAGGCAGAGACCGCCGTCTCTCCCGCCATGCCCGTAAAGAGCGGTAAGCCGCATATCATCTTGATCATGACCGATCAACAACGGGGCGACGCCCTCGGCTGCATGGGAAACAAGGCGGTGATCTCACCGAATATCGACCGGCTGGCGCAAGAAGGCTCGTTGTTCGTGAGCGGATATTCCTCCGCTCCAAGTAGTACTCCGGGACGGGCCGGTTTATTGACCGGGATGTCTCCTTGGCATCATGGTATGCTGGGATACGGACGCATGGCCTTGAAGTATCGTTACGAGATGCCTCAGATGATGCGGAATCTGGGGTATTATACCTTCGGGATCGGTAAGATGCATTGGTTTCCGCAGAAAGCGCTTCACGGATTCCACGCGACCTTGATCGACGAGAGTGGTCGGGTGGAAAGCCCCGATTTCATCAGCGATTACCGGGAATGGTTTCAATTGCGGGCACCCGGAAAAGACCCGGATCTTACGGGTATCGGCTGGAACGACCATGCCGCCGGTGTCTATAAGTTAGACGAGAGACTTCATCCTACGGCTTGGACCGGACAGACCGCTTGCGAGTTGATCCAGAACTACGACAACGACAAGCCCTTATTCCTCAAGATATCATTCGCCCGCCCGCATAGTCCTTATGATCCGCCTCAACGTTATCTGGATATGTATAAGGACGCGGATATCCCGAAACCCCATATAGGAGATTGGTGCGGACAATACGCCGAGCCGAAAGATCCTCTCCAAGGAGCATCGGATGCCCCATTCGGTAATTTCGGGGATGCGTATGCCATAAACTCCCGTCGCCATTATTACGCCAATATCACCTTTATCGACGATCAAGTAGGGCAAATCATCCAGACCCTAAAAGACAAAGGTATGTACGACAATGCCCTGATTTGTTTCACGGCGGATCATGGCGATATGTTGGGCGATCATTATCATTGGCGGAAAACCTATCCGTACGAGGGTTCGGCCCATATTCCTTATATCGTAAAATGGCCCGCCGGTATATCCAAATCCATACCGGACGGAAGCAGCATAGAACAACCTGTAGAACTGAGAGACTTCTTGCCTACCTTTATCGATATCGCCGGCGGGTCGGTTCCTCCCGATATGGACGGGCGGTCTTTACTTAAGCTGATCCAAGGCCAGCAGGAACAATGGCGCCCCTATATAGACATGGAGCATGCCACTTGCTATAGCGACGATAATTACTGGGCAGCCCTTACCGATGGGAAGATTAAGTATATCTGGAATTTCCACAACGGAAGCGAGCAGTTGTTCGATTTACGGGAAGACCCGGGAGAGACACATAACCTTAGTGAGGATACAGCCTATCAGAATAAGTTGTCCGAACTACGCAAGATGATGGTAGAGCATCTGTCCGAGCGAGGAGATTCATTCGTGAAAGACGGTAAATTGATGACTCTCGATACGACCCTATTGTACAGTCCCAATTTCCCGAAATAAGGGACGAGCGAGCCTCGTCCCTACAGTATCTTACGTTTTTTACCTTTTTTTTATCGCGGAATGGATGTATCTTTGCCCGAGAAACTAGAAGAGACTCAACTTAATGCTAGGAATCGTTAGTAAAGGAATCATTATAGGTGTATTGGTTTCGGCCCCCATGGGCCCCATCGGTATGCTCTGTATACAAAGAACACTAAATAAAGGACGTTGGCACGGGTTCGTCACCGGATTAGGGGCCGCTCTATCCGACGTGATTTATGCGGCACTGACTTGTCTGGGCATGGGAGTTGTGGTCAACTTCGTGGAGGCGAACCAAGCGCCCCTGCAATTGATCGGAAGTATCGTTCTCGGCATTTTCGGGTATTATATCTTCCAAAGTAACCCGACTAGGAACCTAAAGAAACACCGAGAAAAAAAATTATCGTTCACCCAAGACTTTATTACAGCTTTTCTACTTACCTTTAGCAACGTGTTAATCGTCTTGCTCTATATAGGATTATTCGCCCGGTTTGGTTTCGTGCTGCCTGAACATTCGTATTGTTTGCATAGGGTTAGGGGCCGTTCTTTGGTGGTTCGGCATAACATATATTATTGGAAAACTGAGAAAATGGTTCAACGTTAGAGGTATTTGGTTACTGAACCGGATCGTGGGCTCTGTCATTATCGTATTGTCTATTATCGGTGCCCTATCGGTTTTATTGACCTCCTACTTACAATGGCCTTTACTTCAAATCTATAGTTAAAATGAAAAGACTGAAAGTTCCTGTTATCCCTGTTCTGGATGTACTCGATATAACATCCATAGAACCGATTCTTGAGGTGCAATCCCAACGTGAGTTCCTCACCCATGCCAATTGGCATGAGTATCCATATAAGCCGATCACCGCTTTTAATATAGCCCGGACAGAGAAAAATCTATATATACGATATAGCGTGCAGGGTAATTCGCTAAAGGCGTCTTATGAGATGGACAATTCCTCGGTCCATAAGGATAGTTGCGTGGAATTCTTCATGAAAAAGGAAGGTGACTCGCATTATATGAATTTCGAGTTTAATTGTATCGGGACTTGCGATGCCGCCCGCCGTACCTCACGGGATATCAAGACGTCGCTTTCGCAAGAAGAGTATAAAAGCATCATAAGACTCCCATCCGTGAGAAGAAGGGCATTCGAGGAGATTAAAGGTATTCATACATGGAACTTAATCGTAGTCATACCACTCAAGTTGATGGGGTTAGATCCTAGTAATCTGCCGGAGAAAATACTAGGGAACTTCTATAAATGCGCCGATGAGACAATGAATCCGCATTTCGTAAGTTGGAGTCCGATCGACCTTCCCGAGCCTAATTTCCATTGTCCTGAATTCTTCGGGGAGATCTACCTGTAGTATAGACGTAGCGTGCTGCATGCAGCACGCTACGTCTATACAGGCAAGCCTATGGCTATTTATTATTCTTACCTAGTTTCAGCTCAATGACGAACGCTATTATCAAGCCGATTCCCCCGAACAAAAGAACCGAAGCCCCATAAGCCGTACCCGCTACCTCATGCCTGTACCAACCATCATCATAATAAGAATTTGTCGCCATACACATATTAATAATAAAGCCTACCAACAAACCTAATCCGATTCCCACCAAAAGGCACCCGGCCTTTAAGCTACTGAACGAGAAGTTTCGCATGTAGTGAGGCAGTCCCAATTTACCATCGAAAGCAGAGGCATCCAGTTTATCACCGATCTTCTCGATAATCGCCAAACGTTCCCTCTTGCGAACAAACAACTCAAATAATCCGTAAATACCTGCACAAACGATTCCGACAACTAGCGGAACAGAAATAAAATCCATCATAACTGTATAATTTTAATTGATTCATTCATATTGTTTGCTAATTTGACGCAACAGTTTCCCATAGGTTACACCTCCGGGCTGAAAAATATTTTTTATTTTTGTTACCGCAAGTTGTAACCTATTTACCCGGCTTGCGTCCATTAAGTACAATGGAATTGTATACCGATACATATTACATACAAAGGATACAAGCGGGGGACGTGGCATGTTTCGCTTGCCTTTTGGACAAGTATAGCCGTCCGATTAACTCGTTGATCCTCAAAGTGGTACAAAACCAAGAGGAGGCTGAGGAGTTGGCGCAAGATACGTTTATGAAGGTATTCAAAAACCTCGCCTCATTCAAAGGGGATTGCAGTTTCTCCACATGGATTTACCGGATCGCTTACAACACGGCGATCTCGTCGGTCCGGAAGAAGAGATATGAGTTTCTAGCGATTGAGGAGACTACACTTGAAAACGTATCGGAGGAGGAAATTACGAACCTGTTCGGACAAACCGAATCCACGGAACAGGTTCAAAGATTGGAAGTCGCCCTTGAACAACTTCTACCGGACGAACGGGCCTTGATCTTGCTCTTTTATTGGAAAGAAAAAACAATAGAAGAACTGGTCTCTATCACCGGCTTGACCGCCTCGAATATTAAAGTCAAGCTACATCGCATCCGAAAAAAATTGTTTGTATTATTAAATGGAATGGATCATGAGTAAGATAAACACAAATAAGGAACAACCCGATTTATTGGGGGATTTATTCAAACGCATACCGGAGGAGGAGCTTCCCGCCTCGTTCCGTTCGAACGTAATGCGACAAATCATGCTTGAGTCCGCAAAGGCGAAGAAACGTGACGAACGGTTCAGCCTGTTAGCGGCGATCGTGGCCTCGCTTATCATGATTTCCCTCGCGATCGTATCTTTCGTATATATGGAGATACCCAAGATAGCCATCCCCACGATAAGCACATCGGCCTTGGCTTTCTATTTATACATAGGGGCCATCACGCTCATACTTCTATTGGCGGATTATAAATTGAGGAATCTATTTCACAAGAAAGGATAAGCACGAAGCGAGCCCCGTCTGTATACGAAGAGTCGATAAACAAGGCGCCGTCCAGCCGCTCGGCGATCAGGAGACAGATAGAGAGCCCCAAACCCACGCCGGGCTTGTAATCGTCCAGCTTCTCAAAGCGGTTGAATATGGTAGCCTGTTTTTCAAGGGGGATTCCGGCGCCCGTATCCGTAACGGCTATACGTACCTTCTTCCGGTCCGGCTCAAGTTGAAACGATAGATTAATCTCGCCTTTCTCCGTAAATTTAGCGGCGTTTGTCAACAGGTTTGTCAACAGTTGTTGCAGGCGCAGATTATCTGCATGTACCACGATTGGTTCCCCGGCGGGAGAAAAAGTCAATTTAACCCCATCCGGTATCCGGTGGCGTACACTCTCCAAAGCCATTTGGCAACATACTAAAAGCAGATGATCCTTGATGTCAAAATGAAGGTCTCCGGTCTCCATCCGGGATAAGTCCAATACGTCGTTTACCAGATTCAACATCAGATCCGTGTTGTTCCGGATGATAGACGAATATTCCTTCCGCTCCTCCTCATCGGTAGAAGGTTCCACCAATAAACCGGAGAACCCCACGATAGCATTTAACGGAGTCCGGACCTCGTGGCTCATATTCGCCAGGAAAGCGCTTTTCATCAAGCTAGCCTCTTCCGCAAGGGTCTTTTCCTTTATCAACTGTCTTTGAGATTCCAAAAGCAACTCTTTCTCCCGCTGCAACTGGTTCTTCAAGGATCGTAGATGACGGTAGTACAAAAACAGGACATAGAGAAGGATCAACAGCACGACCGATATGGATAGGATAAAGATCAGCAGATCCTGTTTCCGGGCGATGCGTTGCCCGGCCTCCTTCAATTCCGTTTCTTTCAACTCCTTTTCATGCAGCTCATGCAAGGTACGCAATTGGTTTACCTGCCGGAGAAAAGAAGTTCCCCGCCTTTTCGTCAGCGTACTATAAAGTTCGTCATATAGAGCCATGACCTCCCCAAGTAGTCCCTGTTCCTTCAAGATATCCGCCTTGAACTGGATATCCTCGGGCAGCCGCTCGGTCTCCAGCACTTCATTTATACAATGAAGCGCCAGCGGAATGTCTCCTGCCGCCTTATGATAACGGGCCTTAACCGCCAGGTAGGTATTGATCGCATAATCTCCCTCAACCCAATTACTATCCGCATAAGAAGAGGCTTGATCCAACGAACGCTTGGCATTCTCCAAGTCTCCTTGCGAAAGATAAAAACTCGTGTAAAAAGAATAAAGTAACCAATATTCTCTTTTAATAGACAAAAGATCGTTTTTCTCTTGGTAGATCTTATACTGCTCATCGAGCAAAGCCTTATATTGCCCTAAGATCCGTTCCGTCGACGCGTATTGCTTCGTCCGTACGCTACTCTCCAATTGATAAGAAGTTAACCGGACCTTAGTATCCATGATATCCGGCACATCCTTTATATCCTTCAATAAATCAAGGCTTTCCTGAAAAGAGACGACAGCGTCGCTATCCCTCCGGATTCGTTGGTAAATCAATCCTAATGTCTCCGAGCAACGGAGCAAGCCATATCTATGATCCAAGTTGCTCGCCAACCGATACAGATCCATAGCTTCGCTCATCGCCAGCTCATAATTCCCAAGCCAAAGGAGATCTTGGCAGGAAAGGCTCTTCACGTCAAACAACACATTCGGGTATTCATGCCGGGCCTTGGCTATGGAGTCTACGAGAGAACAATAATATTCCAAACTATCACGTACAGACTGATCGTAATAATATTCGGCTAAGTTCTTCAATCCCAAGTATGCGACAGATATAGAATCCACCGCCATCGCATTTTCATAAAGACGTTCATTATAAACCTTCATCTCGGATTGCTGCTGGTACAGGAATGCCAACCTCCGCAATAAGGGCAAGGTAGACGCTATTGTCGGGCAGTCCGGCAATAACCTCTCCAAGCTGTCGATCTCCGTTAAACGATCCTTGGCGGGAGGAGGTGTGGAAGATTTCATCGAACCGCAAGATACGCCTAGGAAGATCACGATGACCATCCCCATACGTATGGATATCCAGTTATTGAGTCGATTCTTCTGTCTCATATGGGGGTCTCAATTAAATTCGTTGGATGTATAAAGACAAACCGGGCTCCATCCTTATAAGAGATGTCCACCGATAAAGAGCCATTAAGCTGCTCCGAGATGATCTGGCAAACAGATAGTCCTAGGCCGGTACCTTGAATAAAGTCGTCCAGTTTCTCAAAACGCTCGAATATCTTTTCGCACTTATCCTCCGGGATCCCGCAGCCCGTATCCGTAACGGAGAAACGGACCTCCTCCTTGCCCTCATCCACGGTAAACGAGAGATTGATCTCTCCCTCAGAGGTGAATTTAGCGGCATTCGACAACAAGTTAGTCAGCAACTGCTGTAAACGCAAGGCATCCGTATTCAAGGTATAAGATTCAAGCGAGGGAGTAAACGTCAATCGGACCCCGGGCTTCACCCGATGGCGAATCGAATCCAACGCCCTCTGGCAACAGGCGACCAGATCGTTTGGCTTCACGCTGAACTTGATCTTGCCGGATTCCAAACGGGATAAATCCAGGACATCGTTCACCAGATTCAATAGCAACTCGGAACTATGGTTCACCTCCCCGGCAAACCGGATCTTCTCCTCCTCGCTATACTCGCTACTCGCCAATAATTCCGAGAACCCGACAATGGCGTTCAACGGCGTACGCACCTCATGGCTGATATTGGCGATAAATGCGCTTTTCTTCTTGTTCGCCGCCTCCGCCTCTTTCGTCACGACCCTCAGTTGCTTCTCCGAAGCGATCAAGGAGTCTTTCTCCTGAAGCAACTCATTTCTCAACCGCTTAGTATGCATATAAATACGCCACAACATATAGAGTAGGCCCATCAAGACCAATAGAAGACCGATAGATACGACAATCTGCTTCTGCTTCAAAGCTTCTTGCTCCGATTTCAGCTTCAACTCCCGATCTTGCTTTTCCATGTCATTCAAGTCATTCAATACACGGAGTTGCTCGATTTGCCGGTCGAAGGCATCCATGTTGATCGTCTCCGTCTTATTGATGATCTCCTCATAGATAGTGACCGCCTCTTGCAATTGGCCGGACGATTGCAATATCGCTTTCTTCATCTCCAACTTATCCAGATCACGATTGATCTTTAAAGCCAGATTGACGGCGGACAACGCATGCCTATAATCTTTCTCCTTCCAATAATAAAATGATTTTGTCCGCAGATATTGAGCCTCCACCCTATCCCCAAAAGAACTATCCAAATAAGCGGTCGCCTGATCCAAATACGCCTGTGCCTTTCCCGAATTCCCTTTCATGGTATACAGCTCGCAATAATAGCAACTCATCAAGCAACGATGACGTTTTACCGGAAAAATCTTTCCCTCCCCATTATACTTCCTTTCCAAGGAATCCAATAAATGATCATACTGTTTCAAGAGCGCCCCCGACTCGGACAAACGTCCTAATAGCAGGGTAATAACGACTCAAGCCAGCCATCGCATCGTATACGATCCCGATGGAATCCAAAGGCATCGCGATATCGATTATCTCTTTCAACGCTGGTACCTCCTCCGGCAATTGCCAGTACAAGCCGATTAATTCTTTAAGAAGGGGTATCTTATCCTGAGGTTTTTGGATACGTGATAAAGATTGGCGTATGCTATCCGCACGAAATTTACTCACGGCATTCTGCGCACTTGTGCCCACCGCAAACAAAATCCACACTATTCCTATAAAAGTATTGACGCTGGACTTTCTTAAAAATCCTCTACTCATTGATTTATCGCTTACAATTCGCAAACTTACAAAATAAATATCAATAAAAATCAACAGTTTTCCGTAATTACAGCCAACACGACCCAAATGAATGTTTTTACCCCTCAAAACTCTTGTCAATCAGAAAAAAAGCATTACCTTTGCCCCGATTTTTGAGAGATGACAACATAAAGTCTAACTTACTAATTAAAACAAACTTAAGTATTAACAATTAGAGAATGGAAAATTTAAAGAACATTCAGCCCATTGAAGATTTCAACTGGGATGCTCTTGAAAAGGGCGATTCTTACGGTGAAGTAAGCAAGGACGATCTTGTAAAAACGTATGACGAGACCCTAAACACGGTAAAAGACAAAGAAGTGGTTATGGGTACCGTTACTTCTATGAACAAACGTGAGGTTGTTGTAAACATCGGTTTCAAATCTGACGGTGTTGTTCCTATGTCCGAGTTCCGTTATAACCCGGATTTAAAGATTGGTGACGAGGTAGAGGTTTACATCGAGAGCCAAGAAGACAAAAAAGGACAATTGATCCTTTCACACAAGAAAGCACGCGCTACACGTTCTTGGGATCGTGTTAACGAGGCTCTTGAAAAAGACGAAATTATCAAAGGTTACATCAAATGTCGTACGAAGGGCGGTATGATCGTTGACGTATTCGGTATCGAAGCATTCTTGCCGGGTTCTCAGATCGACGTTAAACCGATCCGTGACTATGATGTATTCGTTGGCAAAACAATGGAATTCAAAGTGGTTAAAATCAACCAGGAATTCAAAAACGTTGTTGTTTCTCACAAAGCTCTTATCGAAGCTGAACTTGAACAGCAGAAGAAAGAAATCATCGGTAAACTTGAAAAAGGACAAGTACTGGAAGGTACTGTTAAAAATATCACATCATACGGTGTATTCATCGACCTTGGTGGCGTAGACGGTTTGATTCACATCACTGACCTGTCTTGGGGCCGTGTAAGCGATCCGAAAGAAGTTGTAGAACTCGACCAGAAGTTGAACGTTGTTATCCTTGACTTCGATGACGAAAAGAAACGTATCGCTCTTGGTTTGAAACAACTGACTCCGCACCCATGGGATGCTTTGGATGCTAACTTGCAGGTAGGTGACAAAGTGAAAGGTAAAGTAGTCGTTATGGCTGACTACGGTGCATTCATCGAAATTGCTCCGGGCGTAGAAGGTTTGATTCACGTATCTGAAATGTCTTGGTCACAGCACTTGCGTTCTGCTCAGGACTTCATGAAGGTAGGTGACGAAGTAGAAGCTGTTATCCTGACACTTGACCGTGACGAACGTAAGATGTCTTTGGGTATCAAACAGCTGAAACAAGATCCATGGGAAACTATCGAAGAAAAGTATCCTGTAGGTTCCAAGCACACTGCAAAAGTTCGTAACTTCACTAACTTCGGTGTATTCGTAGAAATCGAAGAAGGTGTTGACGGACTGATCCACATCTCTGACCTTTCTTGGACTAAGAAGGTTAAACACCCGTCAGAATTTACTCAGATTGGTGCTGATATCGAAGTTCAGGTATTGGAAATCGACAAAGAAAACCGTCGTTTGAGCCTTGGTCACAAGCAACTCGAAGAAAATCCTTGGGATGTATTCGAAACAGTATTCACTGTAGGTTCTGTACACGAAGGTACTATCATCGAAATGTTGGATAAGGGTGCTGTTGTAGCTCTTCCTTACGGTGTAGAAGGTTTCGCAACTCCGAAACACCTTGTAAAAGAAGACGGTTCACAAGCTCAGCTGGATGAGAAACTTGAATTCAAAGTGATCGAATTCAACAAGGACGCTAAGAGAATCATCCTGTCTCACAGCCGTATCTTCGAAGATGTAGCTAAGGCTGAAGAAAGAGCAGAAAAGAAAGCTGCTTCCGGTGCTAAGAAGTCTTCTAACAACAAGAGAGAAGATGCTCCGATGATCCAGAACCAGGCTGCTTCAACTACGCTGGGCGACATCGACGCTTTGGCTGCTTTGAAAGAACAGTTGGAAGGAAAGAAATAATCGTTATTTCTATATAATGGAAAAGCGCTCCGATTATCGGGGCGCTTTTTTTGTTTTGCCATGATAGCACAAATACCAAAAAACTTGTGTACATTTGTGCCGCTATGGAGAAATTCGAACTACATATACTTGGATGCGGTTCTGCTTTGCCCACCACTCGCCATTTTGCGACATCGCAGGTTGTGAACTTGCGTGAAAAGCTTTTTATGATTGACTGTGGGGAAGGAGCGCAGATGCAGTTGCGTCGTTCCCGCTTGAAGTTTTCCCGCTTGAATCATATTTTTATTTCTCATCTGCATGGAGATCATTGCTTTGGTTTGTTGGGATTGATATCTACGCTCAATCTGCTGGGGCGTACGGCTGAGTTGCATATCCATTCACCCAAAGGACTGGAAGAACTGTTTGCTCCCTTACTTTCTTTCTTTTGCAAAACGCTGGCCTATAAAGTCTTTTTCCATGAATTTGAGACGAAGGAGCCGACGCTGATCTATGACGACCGCTCGGTGGCTGTGACCACCATTCCTTTGAGACACCGTATTCCTTGCTGCGGTTTTCTTTTTGAAGAAAAGCAGCGTCCCAATCATATCATCAGAGATATGGTGGATTTCTATAAAGTACCCGTCTACGAACTGAACCGGATCAAGAACGGAGCGGATTTTGTAACTCCCGAAGGAGAAGTCATTCCGAATCATCGTCTGACCCGTCCTTCTGCCCCTGCACGAAAATATGCTTATTGCTCCGACACGATTTACCGACCTGAGATCGTGGAGCAGATAAAGGGGATAGACCTCCTTTTCCACGAAGCTACCTTTGCTCAGACCGAACAGGTGCGGGCAAGGGAAACTCATCATACAACTGCTGCACAGGCCGCACAGATTGCTTTGAATGCTGAAGTGAAACAATTAGTCATCGGACATTTTTCCGCCCGCTATGAGGACGAGTCTGTATTGTTGAATGAAGCAGCGGCTATCTTCCCCCAAACGGTTTTGGCAAGAGAGAATATGTGCATAACCATAAATAACTATACAGATACGAGAGACTATGACCCCTTATAACGAACGTGAGGTTCTGAAACTCCTTCAGGAGGAGAGTACACAGCGGAAAGGATTTGAGTTGATTGTGGCGCAGTACAGCGAGCAGTTATACTGGCAGATCCGCCGGATGGTACTGTCGCATGAGGATGCGAACGACCT
>OMFP01000720.1_pt1 | contig 13028 bp, 9 predicted proteins | sample 1674221 | NCBI WGS metagenome assembly OMFP01 (sample SAMEA103958152, study PRJEB25191) | human gut metagenome | biome: human-associated habitat [ENVO:00009003]; feature: intestine environment [ENVO:2100002]; material: feces | place: Germany | collected 2013/2015
GTTGTACGGGCGGCAAGCACAGAAGTGTTACAATTGCAATGCAGCTGAACGACCACTTTCGTGAAAAAGGCTATAGGTGTGTTATTCAGCACAGAGATATTGACAGGTAAGGTGCAGAAATGTCATTTTCCTCGGATGTAAAAAAAGAAATTTGTTCGGTTGAACAGTTTGACCGTGAGGCTCTCAAAGCGGAGCTTTACGGAATGCTTTTATTCAGCAGAAATTTTTCTCCGAACAAAATAACCTTCACAACAGAAAGCAATTATGCGGGAAATCGTCTTATATTTCTTTTGCAGAATTTATATATGCCGATAATTGAAAAACAATCGGCTTTGCGAACAAAATCAAGCGACAGCCATCTTTACAAAATAATTGTGGTTGACGGAAACGATTGCAAGCGTATTTTTGAAGATTTCGGTCATACGGACGGTCAGATTACTTTGCGTGTCAACAGGGCAAATCTTTCAAGCGAAGAACTTTCGCAAGCGTTTTTGCGCGGAGTTTTTCTTAGCTGCGGTTCGGTATCCGATCCCATGAAAAGCTATCATCTTGAATTCTGTGTTCCGCACAAAAATCTTTCTCAGGATTTGTGCAAGATTCTTTCCGAAATAACCGAATGTACCCTTATTCCAAAAACGGTTGTCCGCAGCGGCAGTTACATTGTCTATTTTAAGGAGAGCGAGCAGATTTGTGACTTGCTTACCTACATAGGCTCACCGATAAGATCAATGGAAATTATGGGTACAAAGGCAATAAAGCAGGTTCGCAACAATGTGAACCGCAGAATTAACGGCGAGGTTGCGAATATCGGAAAAATCGCAACGGCGTCTGCAAAACAGCTCAGTGCAATTGAACATATAAAAAAGACAGTCGGAATCGATTCTTTGCCCGAGGATTTGCGTGAAATCGCATATTTAAGGCTTGAAAATCCCGATATGTCACTTCGTGATTTGGGACAGAATCTTTCAACCCCAATCAGCCGAAGCGGTGCAAATCACCGTATGCAAAGACTGCTTGAATATGCAGGTACAGAGGTAAAAACCAATGGAAAATAAAAATTTGACTTTTGAGCAGGCAAACGAACTGCTTGAAAAAACGGTTTCAAAAATGGAGAGCGGTGAACTTACTCTCGAACAGACAATGGAGGAGTACGCAAAAGCGTGTGAACTCCTTGCTTATTGTATGAAACAGCTTGAACAATGCAAGGGTAAAATTATTGATATAAACGAGAGAATTTCAAAGCTTTCAAAGGGTGATGACAATGACTAAAGATTATGCAAAAAATATTGAAAACGCTTTAAAGAGCTGTCTGCCGAGTACGGATTGCCGTGAAAAAAAGCTGATTGACGCAATGGCTTACAGCCTTGAGGCAGGCGGAAAGCGTGTCCGTCCGTATCTTGTGTTCTCGTTTAACAGCCTTTGCGGCGGAAGTGAAGAGTCTGCAACGGCATTTGCCTGTGCAGTTGAAATGATTCACACATATTCTCTCATTCACGATGATTTGCCGTGTATGGACAACGATGACCTCAGAAGAGGCAAGCCGTCAAACCACAAGGTATTCGGCGAAGATATCGCCTTGCTTGCAGGTGACGCCCTTCTGACGCTTGCCTTTGAAATCCTTACAAACGAAAAGACAGTAAAAATCTGCGGAACTTCTGCGTGTTGCAGAGGTGTTTCCGTACTTTCAAAATACGCAGGTGTGACAGGAATGATAGGCGGTCAGGTGATTGACCTTATGAGCGAAAACACAAACGCTCCGATTGAAGTCCTCCGTGAAATGGACTACAAAAAAACAGCCTGTCTTATCAAAGCAGCTTGTGAATTGGGCTGTATAAGCGCAGGTGCAAACGATAAGCAAATTAAAGCTGCCTCTGAATTTGGCGAATGCATCGGCATTGCGTTCCAAATTCAGGACGATATTCTCGATGTAACCTCCTCCGATGAGGAACTCGGCAAGCCCGTTGGCAGTGACGCAGAAAACAGTAAATCAACATATGTTTCACTTCTCGGAATTGAAAAGTGCCGTGAGCTTGTTGATGAACTTACCGAAAAAGCTGTTAACGCACTTCATGGCTTTGACGGTGATACAAAAGAGCTTGAAGAATTTGCTTACAAGCTTGCAAAGAGAAATAAATAATTCTTTGCAAATATTAATTATACGGATAGGAAATAAATTATGGGTGAGTATGAACTGCTTTCTAAAATTAAATCACCGCATGATGTCAAAAAGCTTAATGACGAACAGCTTGAAAAGCTGTGTACCGAAATAAGGGAAAAGCTCGTTGAAACCGTGTCTGTAAACGGGGGACATCTTTCACCGAACCTCGGTGTTGTTGAACTTACCGTTGCTCTTGAGCGTAGCTTTAATCTGCCGAAAGACAGCATTGTATGGGATGTCGGACATCAGGCATATACCCACAAGCTGCTGACGGGACGCTACGAGCAGTTTGACACAATCCGCAAAAAAGGCGGAATTTCAGGCTTTCCGAAGCGTGCCGAGAGCAAATACGACGATTTTAACACAGGTCACAGCAGTACATCAATATCAGCCGCATACGGAATTGCAAGAGCAAAACACCTTATGGGCGACCAAAGCTACACCGTTGCCGTGATTGGTGACGGTTCATTTACGGGTGGACTTGCTTTTGAGGGAATGAACAACTCAGGCAGATTCAACAAGAACTTTATTGTTGTTCTCAATGATAACAAAATGTCCATTTCACCGAATGTAGGCGCATTGTCACGCTACCTTACAACGGTAAGAATTCAGCCGTGGTATATGCGAGTCAAGAAAATTACGGAAAAAATTCTTTTACACATTCCGCTTATCGGAAAACCTCTGAAAAGATTTCTTCAGGGAGGAAAGTCTAAACTTAAAAATCTTGTGTACAAAAACACTCTTTTTGACTGCTTCGGTTTTACCTATCTCGGACCTATTGACGGACACAACATTGATGAGCTTGAAAATGCGTTTGAGTGTGCAAAAAAGGTGAATTCTCCCGTTCTTGTTCATGTTGTTACCAAAAAAGGCAAAGGCTATCAGCCTGCCGAGGACAATCCGGGCGGATTTCACGGAATAGGCAGGTTCGATATTGATTCGGGCGAACCGCTTTCAAGTCACAAGGGGTTTTCGGCTGAGTTCGGAAAGACTATGTGCGAATTAGCCGAGGACGATAAAAAGATTTGCGCAATTACAGCCGCAATGTCGGGAGGAACGGGACTTACCGAATTTTCAAGGCTTTTTAAGGAAAGATTTTTTGATGTCGGTATTGCTGAAGAACACGCAGTAACTTTTGGATGCGGACTTGCCGCAAAGGGTATGCGACCTGTTTTTGCCGTGTATTCAACATTTCTCCAGAGAGCCTATGACCAGCTTTTGCATGATGCGGCTCTCGGAAAACTTCACCTCGTAATCGGGGTTGACCGTGCGGGAATTGTAGGTGATGACGGTGAAACTCATCAGGGTGTGTTTGATGTTTCGATACTCAACACCATTCCGAACACAACAATTTTTTCTCCGGCATATTTTGACGGTATGAGAAAATCTCTTTCAACCTCAATTTACATTTGCGACAGCCTCGCTGTTGTGCGTTATCCCCGTGGCGGAGAGCTTTACAAACCCGATGATTTCGGTGAAGAAAATCTTTCATACGATGTTTACGGAAATCCGAATTGTAAAAATCTTCTCATAACCTACGGCAGACTTTTCTCTTATGCCTGCAAAGCCAAGGAAACCCTTGCAAAACAGGGCATTGAGATTTGCATATTAAAACTTTGCAGAATTAAACCGATTGACGAAAATGCCGTTGATTTTGCGGCAGATTTCGATAATGTATGGTTTTTTGAAGAGGGCATCAAAAACGGCGGTATTGCGAGAAATTTCTCCGATTTACTCTGTTGCACACAGTTCTGCGGAGATTATCATATAAAGGCTATTAATGACAAATTTGTCAAGCAGATGTCTGTCAGTGAGGCTCTTCATGAGCTTAAACTCGATGATGACGGAATGGTGAACACCATTACCAAAAATTTAAAGGAAAAGAATTAGAATGAAAAAAAGACTTGATATTCTTGTATATGAAAAAGGTTTTACCGACAGCCGTGAAAAGGCTAAGGCGATTATAATGTCGGGACAGGTTTATGTTGACAATCAGAAAGCCGACAAGTGCGGAACTTCTTATGATGAAAATGTTAAAATTGAAGTAAGGGGCAACACACAGAAATATGTCAGCCGTGGCGGTTTAAAGCTTGAAAAGGCCATAGACAATTTTGATTTTGATTTAAAAGATAAGATAACAATGGATATCGGAGCGTCAACGGGTGGCTTTACCGACTGTATGCTACAAAACGGTGCAAAAAAGGTGTATTCAATTGATGTCGGTTACGGTCAGCTTGCATGGAAGCTTCGCAACGATCCCCGTGTTGTCAATCTTGAACGCACCAATATGAGAAAGGTTACAAGGGAGCAGGTTCCCGATGAAATTGACTTTTTCTCGGTTGATGTTTCGTTCATTTCATTAAAGCTGATTCTGCCTGTTGCAAGACAGCTTATGAGCGAAAACGCACAGGCTGTCTGCCTAATCAAACCGCAGTTTGAGGCAGGCAGGGAAAAGGTGGGCAAAAAGGGCGTAGTTCGTGATCCTGCCGTTCATGTTGAGGTTGTCAGAAAAATATTTGATTTTTGCCTTGAAAACGGCTTTGATGTGCTTAATCTCGACTATTCGCCAATCAAAGGTCCAGAGGGCAATATAGAATACCTTATCCATCTTCGCAAAAGTGATGATCCTAAGTCATACACAGATGTAACACCCGAGCAGCTTGTCGAAAATTCACATGCCGCTCTTGACAAAAAATAAGCAGGTGCTTTTATGAAATTTGCATTAGTGGTCAATCTTTCAAAAGAACGGGCAATTAAATATGCAAAAAAGATTTCTCTTTTTCTTCTTGATAAAAATGCAGAAATTGCTATGATTGAGGAATGCAGTCAGTATTTTAAGGGAATCCACATTCATTATTCAAAAAATATTACGGAGCTTTTTGAATACTGCGATATGGCGATTACAGTAGGCGGTGACGGAACGATTATCCATGCCGCAAAATATGCCGCAAAAGCCGATAAACAGCTTATCGGTGTGAATGTCGGCAGACTCGGTTTCGCCGCAGATGTTGAACCGCACGAATATGAACAGCTTGAACGACTTATTACGGGTGATTACGCAACAGAGGAGAGAATTTTGCTTGATGTTGAGGTCATAAAAGAGGACGGCTCAAAGCACTATCTTGCAGTGAACGATGCCGTTGTCGCAAGAGGTCAGCTTTCAAAAACAATTGATTTGCACCTGAGTCTTGACGGTGACGAAATTTCAAAATACAGAGCGGACGGTCTGCTTTTTTCAACTCCGACAGGTTCAACCGCTTATTCATTGTCGGCAGGCGGACCAATCCTCGCACCTAAAATGGAATGTATTCTTATGACTCCCGTTTGTCCCCATTCATTATTTTCCCGTTCCGTACTTTTCAGCGGAGAATCGGAGCTTTCGGTTCATGTGAAAATCCCCGAAGAATGCTGTTGCGTGTTGACAATTGACGGTGAAAAAAATGTTCCTGTTCTTGCAACCGACAGGGTTGTAATCCGCAAATCCGATTTAAAGCTTAAACTTGCGTTACTTCATAACCGCAATTTTTATAAACTGCTTAATGAAAAACTGAAAGAGAGGGATTTTTGATGAAAACAGGGCGACACGCACGAATTCTTGATATTATAGCCGAACATCCCATTGAAACACAGGATGAGTTGCTTACCCGACTTCGTGAGGAAGGTTTCAAGGCAACGCAGGCTACAATTTCAAGAGATATCAAGGATTTACGCCTTGTTAAAACTCTCGGAAGTGACGGAAAATATCGCTATGTTTCTGCATCTCGCAGTTCAACCGATATCCGTACCAATTTTTCAAATCTTTTCAGCACTTCGGTAAATTCAATAGATGTAGCACAGAATCTTGTTGTAATAAAAACCCTCAGCGGTATGGCACAGGCAGTTTGTGCCGCACTCGATTCAGCCGACTATCCGTCTGTTGTCGGAACAATTGCAGGTGACGATACAATCTTCATTGCCTGCCGAACAGCCGATCTTGCGGTGTCACTTACCGAAGAACTCAAAAAGCTTATTTGACAGGACTGATTGAAATGCTCAGAACTTTATATATAGAAAACATTGCCGTGATTGAAAAAACTTCAATAGATTTTGAAAACGGTCTTAATGTCCTCACAGGTGAAACAGGTGCAGGTAAAAGTATAATAATTGACGCAATCAATGCAATTATGGGACAGCGTACATCAAAGGAAATTATTCGCACCGAGGCTGATTCAGCCTTTGTAAGTGCCCAATTTGACGATATTAACCAAAGCATTGTTGAAAAGCTTGATGAACTCGGCTTTTCCGATGATGAGGGAACACTCATTTTGCAGAGAACTCTCAACAGAAACGGCAAGAGCAGTTGTAAAATCAACGGCAAGCCTGCAACGGTTTCAATGCTCAAAGAACTTTCAAAGCACCTTATAAACATTCACGGTCAGCACGAAAGCTACGAACTTTTCTCTCCCGAAACTCATATTGATTATATTGACCGTTTCGGCGGTTGCGAAATGCTTTTGACTGATTATAAAAAATGTTATGATGAATATAAAATTCTCAAAAAGAAATTAAATTCAGCCAATTCGGACGAAAGTGAAAGATTGAAAGAAATCGATTTACTTTCATATCAGGTGAATGAACTCACAGAATCCGATGTTAAGCAGGGCGAAGAACAGGAGCTTGAGAGCGAAAGAACAGCGCTTATGAGCTTTGAGAAAATCTTTTCTCTGCTCAATGATGCTAAAATGGCTCTTGACGGTGACGAAAACTATGGCGGCGGTCTTGAATCGGTCGATTCTGCATCAACTGCCCTTCAAAAAGCGTCATCATATAATGCTGAATATGAAGAAATTGCAAATACGCTTACAGATGCATATTACAATTTAAAGGATTGTTGCGACAGCATTTCCGACGCTATTGATTCGCTTGAATCCGATCCGCAAAGGCTTGAAGAAGTTGAAGAAAGGCTTGACCTTATCAATCGTCTTACAAGAAAATATAATTGTCCGTCAGACGAGCTTTCGGACCTTGCCGAAAAATATCAGGCAAGACTTGACGAACTTATGAACTATGACCGCAACCGTGACGAGCTTGCGGAAAAATGCAGAGAAAGCGAAGAAAAAATGCTTGCGGCTGCCGAAAAACTCGGAACTCTGCGCAGAAAAGCCGCAAAAACCTTTGCAACAAAAGTAAAATCCGAAATGGCATTTTTGAATATGCCGAATGTTGAGCTTGTTCCGTACTTTGAAAAGTGCGAACCAAATTCAAAGGGTACGGATAAAATGGAACTGCTCATCTCCGCAAACCCGGGTGAAACACCTCGCCCTGTTGCAAAAATCGCATCGGGCGGTGAGCTTTCAAGAATGATGCTTGCAATCAAAACAGTTCTTGCAAGCACGGATACGGTTGATACCCTCATTTTTGATGAGGTTGACACAGGTATTTCGGGTTCAGCGGCAGAAAAGGTCGGCTTAAAACTGCGTGAAGTCAGCAAAAGCAGTCAGGTTCTATGCGTGACACATCAGGCACAAATCGCAGCTCTTGCGGATTTTCACTATCTTATCCGCAAACAGGTTGAAAAAGGAAGAACATTTACAAATGTAACCCTCCTTGACCATAACGGCAGAGCAGGCGAACTTGCGCGAATAATCGGCGGTGTTGATATAACCGATGCCGCACTTAAACACGCAGAATCAATGCTTGAAAAGTATAATAACTAATATAAATTAACTATACAAACGAAAGGGAGCGGCATTTTGAAGCTGTGGTCGGTTGCAAAACTTGATAAAACTAAGGCGGGGGAGATTCAGTCCCGTTATGAGCTGCCTGCAATTGTTGCAATGCTGCTTCAGATACGGAATATTACAACGAAAGATGAAATTGAAGGCTTTCTTTACAACGATTCTTTCATTGCCGATCCGTTTGAAATAAAAGATATGGATAAGGCTGTTGAACGCATTAACAAGGCGCTTGATTGCGGTGAACCGATTTGTGTTTACGGTGATTATGATGCCGACGGTGTCACCTCAACAGCACTTTTATATTCTTACCTTGAAACAATTGACGCAAACGCAATGTACTATATTCCGTCCCGTGAAACCGAGGGCTACGGAATGAACAAAAACGCTGTTGACAAACTTAATGAGCGTGGAATAAAACTCATAATTACGGTTGATAACGGAATTGCGGCAGCACAGGAGGTTGCATACGCAAGCTCACTCGGAATTGATACCGTGGTCACAGACCACCATATGCCCTCAGGCGAGTTGCCAAAGGCTTGTGCCGTAGTTGACTTGCACAGAGAGGACTGTAAAAGCAGATTCAAAAATCTTTCGGGGGTGGGTGTTGCATTCAAGCTGATTATGGCGCTTGAAGGCGAATACTGCGACACAACCACCTTGCTTGACAACTATTCCGACCTTTTGAGCATCGGCACAATCGGTGATGTTGTTGAGTTGAAGGATGAAAACCGAGTATTTGTCAAACACGGACTTGAAAGCATTACAAATACCGACCGTCCCGGACTGCAGGCACTTATCAAAAATTCCGGTCTTACGGGCAAAACCGTATCTTCAACAAATGTGTCATTTACAATTGTTCCGAGAATAAATGCAGTAGGACGACTCGGTTTGTCTGAAAAATCAGTATCGCTTCTTCTTACGGAAGATTATGATGAGGCGGCTGAAATTTCATCGCAGCTCTGCGTTGACAACTCCGAAAGGCAAGAGATTGAGCGTGATATTCTTGAAAAAATTGACGGAATAATCCGCAGAAAACCGTCGCTTGTCAATGATAAAATCATAGTAATTGACGGTGAAAACTGGCATCAGGGCGTAATCGGACTTATTGCCGCCAAAGTCAAAGAGGCTTACGGCAAGCCGGCAATCGTCATTTCAAAGCTCGGTGATATTGCAAAGGGCTCGGGCAGAAGTGTTGAGGGATTTCCTCTTTGTGACGCTGTTTTTGCCTGTTCGGATCTTCTCACACACAGAGGCGGTCATCCTATGGCGGTCGGGCTTTCTCTTGATTCCGAGAATATCCCTGCTTTTCGCAGGAAAATAAACGAATTTGCCGACAATTTCGGAAAGATGCCGTATGATAAAATCAACATTGAGTGTAAGCTCAATCCGGCATACATAAACCTTGATTTGATTGATTCTCTGTCGCTTATGCAGCCCTACGGTGCCGGCAATCCGACACCTGTTTTCGGTTTGTACAATATGACATTGAAGAACATTACTCCGCTTTCGGCAAACAGACATTTAAGACTCACTCTGTCCCGCAATAACATACAGATTACTGCGATGAAATTCTTTACATCAACCGAAGAATTTCCGTATAAAATCGGTGAAACACTTGATCTTGCAGTAAATCTTGACCGCAATGAGTTCAACGGAAATGTGTCTGTTTCCGTAATTGTCAAAGATATAAAATCATCGGACTGCGATACCGAAAAGCTCCTTGACAGCCGTACAAACTACGAGGATTTTTGCAGAGGGAAACAGCTTGACCGCTCACAGCTTTCGGATTTAATGCCCGACAGAAATGATTTTGCACTGCTTTACAGATATCTGAAAAGCAACGGCGGTTATGCTTTTGAAACCGCAACTTTGGCTCACATGCTTGACAACAGGCTGTCTTTTGGTAAAATTAAAGTGATACTTGAGGCCATGAGAGAGCTCAGGCTTATCGAAATTTCAGAGGGAATGAAAACCTCAAAAATTTCAGTCCTGCCCGTAAACGGCAGGGTTGACCTCGAATCAGCCCCGATTATCAAGAAATTAAGGGAGGTATTCTGATGGGTAAATTTTCAAATGTTGCACACTATCAGGATTTTACGGAACTGAAAAAGATTCTTTCCGCATCTGCTGCCAACACTTACGATATGGATAAAATCGAAAAGGCATATAAATTTGCCGAAAAAGCTCACGGTGACCAGCGCAGAGTATCGGGAATTCCGTACATTCTTCATCCCGTTTCAGTAGCCTGTATTGTTGCAGAGCTCGGTATGGATACCGATTCCGTCTGCGGTGCATTGCTTCATGACACAGTAGAGGACACAGGAGTCACACTTGAAGAGGTTACAAAGCTTTTCGGTGCGGATGTTGCCAAGCTGATTGACGGCGTTACAAAAATTTCAAAAATTCCGTACTCAACCCGTGAACAGCAACAGGCTGAAAATATAAGAAAAATGCTTATCGCAATGGCTGATGATATCCGTGTAATTATCATCAAGCTTGCCGACAGGCTTCATAATATGCGTACAATGAACTGTATGCCAGAACAAAAAAGGAGAGATAAATCACTTGAAAATATGCAGGTGTTTGCTCCGATTGCTCATCGGCTCGGTATTAAAACCATAAAAGATGAGCTTGAGGATCGTTCCCTTCAGTACCTCGATCCAATCGGCTATAAGGAAATCGAAGACGATCTTCTTATGACCGAAGAGGGTCGTGACAAGTTTATTGAATCCATTAAGAATCAGATTCTCGCAAAAACCGAGGGTACAATACCCGGTGTGTATATCAGCGGTCGAGTAAAGAGTATTAACAGTATTTACCGCAAAACATATATGCAGGGCAAAACAATGGATCAGATTTTTGATATTTTTGCCGTGCGTGTAATCGTTGATACAGTATCCGATTGCTACAATGTTCTCGGTGTAGTGCATGATATATTTAAGCCTATCCCTAACCGCTTTAAGGACTATATATCAATGCCTAAGCCGAATATGTACCAGTCGCTCCATACAACCGTACTCGACAAAAACGCAATTCCTTTTGAAATTCAGATAAGAACATGGGAAATGCATTACACCGCTGAATACGGAATTGCCGCCCATTGGAAGTATAAGCTTGGAATGGGCGCAGGCGGCAAAAATAATGACAAAATGGAGGAGAACATCAAAAAGGTCAAGGATATGATTCTTGATCAGCTTGAGGCAGAAGATGTTACCGACATCGCAAAGAATATCAGAAACGATTTTACGGAAAACGATGTTTATGTGTTCAGCCCGAGAGGTGATGTGTTCAATCTTCCTCAGGGTTCAACTCCGATTGATATGGCTTATCTTATTCACACACAGGTAGGTCACAGAATGGTCGGCGCAAAAATCAACGGAAAGATCGTTCCGATTGACTATAAGCTTAAAACAGGCGATATCTGCGAAATTATCACCCAGAAAGAGGAACACCCAAACAGGGGATGGGTTGATATCTGTAAAACCGCATCGGCAAAATCAAAAATCCGCTCGTGGTATAAGCATGAAAAGCGTGATGAAAATATTGCCGAAGGCAGGCAGATGCTTGACAAGGAGTTCAAGCGCCACGGCATCAATCTTTCCGAAGAAGAATATCCCGATTTCCTCCAGAAACTGATGATTAAAAAGCAGTATAATTCCATGGATGATTTCTATGCTGCAGTAGGCTACGGCGGTATTCAGCTTTGGAAGATAATGCCAAGGCTCAAAGAAGAATATCAGAAAGCATATGCGTCAGATATTGAAGAAATTGATGTTCCGCAAGCACCCGTAAAGCGACCGAAGGCATCCGCAGGCGTTGTAATTGAGGGTGCAGACGATGTTCTTGTAAAATTCTCAAAGTGCTGCAATCCTCTGCCGGGTGACGATATTATCGGCTATATTACAAGGGGCTACGGCGTTTCAATTCATAAAAGACATTGCACGAATGTGCCGAAAGATATCAGTAAAAGTGAAGAACCCGAAAGATGGGTAAGCTGTTACTGGGAGGACGAGGTAGGAGAGGCGTTCAGAAGTACGCTCCAGATTACCGCAACCGACAGAACAGGACTTCTTGCAGATGTTACAATCAAGCTTTCGGATATGCACATTTTTATACATTCGCTTAATTCAAGAGAGGCTGGCAACGGCACTGCCGTTGTTACCGCAACAATTGATGTAATGGGCAGAAATCACCTCCGTGGTGTAATTTCAAAGCTTTCCGACATCAACGGAACAATCGAAGTAAAAAGACTGTAATTGAGGTTATAATTTATGAAAGCAATTTTACAAAGAGTTACCAAGGCCAAGGTTGAGGTTGATTCAAAAACCGTGGGCGAAATCGGTACGGGTTTTCTTATTCTTCTCGGAGTTGAAAACGGTGACACCGAAAAAGAGGCGGACGCACTTGCCGCAAAAATTGCAGGTCTGAGAATCTTTACGGATGAAAATGATAAAATGAATCTTGCTCTTGCCGATGTAAACGGTTCGGTGCTTGTAATTTCAAACTTTACCCTCTGCGCCGACTGCTCACACGGCAGACGCCCTAACTTTATGGCTGCCGCAAGACCTGACACAGCCGATCCGCTCTACGAATATTTCTGCAAAAAAATGCACGATAACGGAATTGAGCGTGTTGAAAAGGGAATTTTCGGCGCCGATATGAAGGTTTCGCTTGTGAATGACGGACCCGTTACTATTGAAATCAACACAAAGGATTTGAAAATATGATAGATGTAAAAATTTTTAATGTTACGGTTCTTATGACAAACTGTTGTTTGCTTACAGACAGAAAAACAGGCAAAATGGCTGTAACCGATCCGGGCGCACCGAATGAAGAACTTAATTCTGAAATTGAGAAAAACGGCGGAAAGCTTGAGTATGTAATTCTTACACACGGTCACTACGATCACATAAGCTATGCAAAACAGCTTGCGGAAAAGTTTGACGCAAAAATTGTTACAGGCGAGAAGAATAACGAATTTCTCAGCAATCCTGCACTCAATCTTACCGAAAAGCACAGACTTTCACTCAAACCGTTCTCAGCCGATATTCTGCTTAAAGACGGTGACAATTTCATGCTCGGCAATACTGAAATCAAATATATCACCACGCCGGGACATACAAGCGGTTGCGGTTCATATATTTTTGATGACA
>OMFP01000725.1_pt1 | contig 12964 bp, 7 predicted proteins | sample 1674221 | NCBI WGS metagenome assembly OMFP01 (sample SAMEA103958152, study PRJEB25191) | human gut metagenome | biome: human-associated habitat [ENVO:00009003]; feature: intestine environment [ENVO:2100002]; material: feces | place: Germany | collected 2013/2015
TCATACGTCCGGCGATTACCACCTCGCGCTTTTCGTCCTCGTCCTTGAAGTCGTTCTTAATATCCTCCGAGAAGGCGTTGGTTGGAAATTCGGCTGCAGGATACGGTTCAATGCCCATATCGCGCAGTTCCTGAAGACTCTGTCTTCTTACAATCTCTTGTTCACTTAGTTCTAAAACGTTCATATTTATTTCTTCTTTTTATCTTCTAACTATACTTTTCTTATTCGCTTTAAGCCGTGCGCACAGCTGCCGGACTATGCCGACATCACACAACTATGCAAAATACAAATGCAAATTTACTAAATATTTCTGAAAGGGTGCGCCTTTTTATGATTTTATAATAAATAATTGCTGTCCGATGAAAACTTGTAACGTAATTACCGCGCACTGGTAACATCATTACAGCGCTGCGGTAACATCATTACAGCGCTGCGGTAACATCGTTACCAGACCGCGGTAACGAGCGTTTTCTTAAGTTTCAGTTTTGTTTCATCAGACAGCGGCTCTCGCCTACAGACATTGTTCGAGCAATCCCTCGCAAGCGTCCTCTATAAGGTCGAGCGCATAGTCGAAGTCGCTGAGGTCGCCGTAGTAAGGGTCGGGCACGATGTCGGTGTTCTTGTGCTCCTGCAGATAGTCGGTGAGCATGCGCACCTTCTTGCGCGACTCCTCGTCGGGAGCTTTCGAGGTGATGATGCGATAGTTCTCGCGATCCATGACGAGCAGCAAGTCAAAGTCGTCGAAGTCAGACTGGCGTATCTGGCGTGCGCGACTGTCCAGGCGGTATCCACGGCGTGCACCACGCTCGCGCATACGGCTGTCGGGCAGTTGTCCAACATGCCAGTCGCCGATACCTGCCGAGTCGATGAAGAACTTGTCGTCGAGCTTTGCGGCGTGCACCTTCGCCTTCATCACGCCTTCGGCAGCCGGCGAGCGGCATATATTGCCGAGACAGATGAACAAGAGGCAGTGTTTGGGAGTGATGTTTGTCGGTGTATTCATATTTCTTTAAGTTTAAGAGTTGAAAAGTGATGGGGGGTTGATTTGAAAAACGTTGTGATTACGAATGAAAAGCGGATGGTTGATGCTCCGAAAAGCCTGGAGCTGCAACCAACAGTTCTACCCTTCCTGCGCCATCCGGAGAGCCTCCGCTCGCGCCGGCTTACCCGTTTCGGTGTATGGCAGATGGTCTACGGCGACGAACGCTCGCGGTGTTTCGTATTTCGTGAGGTGTTCTTGGCACGCTGTCTTGAGCTGTTCGATGTCCGCATCCGCAGCAAGCAGCACCACCGTCTCGCCGAGGCGCGCATCTGTGCGCTTAGTTATCATGAACGGCACGCTGACAAACGGCTGCAGATGGGCTTCTATCTCCTCTATCTGCAGTTTTATGCCACCGCTGCACACCACATTGTCGCGTCTGCCGCGTATGCGGAAGTGTCTGCCGTCGGTAGCTATCTCCGCGATGTCGTTGGTGGTGAGCGTAGTGGCGCATACAGCCGGAGCATCTATCACAAGACAGCCATCGGCGTTGAGACTAACGTCGACGCCTTCAAACGGTTCGTACCAGTCGCTTGCCTCTTCGCCGCTGAGTCGGCGCAGAGCGATGTGCGAGAGCGTCTCGGTCATGCCATACGTGCTCCAAACGGCGTTGGGGAACTGCCTAAGTTGGGCTGCCATCTCGCCGCTCACGGCTCCGCCGCCAATGATGAGATGCTTTATCTGCCTGAGCAGCGCGCGCTCCTCCTCCACCTGCAAGCTGTTGTACACCTGCAGCGGAACCATTGCCGCGAACACCGGCGCTTCGCTTAGTCCGCGCAGCGGATGTCCGCACGGCTCTACCGTCAAGAGTCGCAAACCGCATACAAGCGAACGCACCACCACCATCTTGCCCGCAATATAGTCGAGCGGCATGCAAAGCAGAGCGGTGTCGCCGCGTTGCAGTCCGAGAAAGGCACACGTTATATGCGCCGAAGCCGCCATACGTAGCTTCTCTACGCGTAGCGGCTTCGGTTTTCCGGTAGAACCGCTGGTGTGTACAAGCACCGTCGGTTCGTCATTGTTCCATTCGTCAATAAATTCTTTAAGAGTCATTCCGCTTAAATGAATGTCAAATGTCTAATTACTTAAGTATCTTCTTCGCAACCTTTGTGCCGTCGGCAGCAACGGTTGTCTTCACGAACACGCCCTTTGTAGGACGCTGTATGCGGCGACCGCTAAGGTCGTAGTAGCTTACTGTGCCTGCTTCGCCGGCTGTGATAGCGCCTACAGATGTAGAAGAAGCCGGGCGGAACTTAGGCTTTGTGTAGTAAACATACGGATAATAGTTGTGACCGCGGTTGATTGCGATAGTCAGTTCGTCGGTAGAGAAGGTCTTTGTAGCCGCATCGTAGTCGAACGCAGGGTTCTCAATCTCGTAGAGTCCGTACTTCTCGCCTTCAGCGTCTGTGAACTTGCCCCAACCGAACGGATAAAGATACATGTGACCGGTGCCGTATGTAGCGTTGTCGCGGTCGATACCCATATACTGCCACTTTGTGAGCTGCAGTTTGTTGCCGTTGATAGTGCCGCAGATCCAAAGGTCTGGCGACTCGTAGTCGAGGTCGCCGATGTAAACCTTGTCGCCCTCGAACACTACGCGTACCGTTCTGTCTGCCTCGTCGTCCTCGCTGTCGTTGTACGAAACCTTGTACTTCACAGCCTTGCTTGCGTCAGCCGGAACCGGCGCTGCGTCCTTCACCTTATTATATATAGACACCGTATCGCCGTAGCCATAGAAGTAGCCGTCGGCTGAACCGAGACCGATGAACGCATCCTTAGCACCAACCTTTACAAGCGAGTCGTTGCGCAGCTCGAACTTAACGACCTGCGATGCGGCGTCAACAGCAGCGTATTCTTCGCTGCCCTCGCTGTTCTTGACGTAGCGCCAAGCGTAGAGAATTGGATCCTGCTTGTCACCTTCGTTGTCGTATACAGCCTGCGGCATGCGCACCTCGTAGGTGTTGCCCTCGCCCTTAACTGCCTTCATCCAAATGTCACCGTACGGGAAGAAGCCGAACGGATTCTTTATGTACAAGCTACCATCGGCAGCCTCAACGATGTCCGACACGTAGCCGTCGCCGAGGTGGTCGTAGATATAGTTGTCAGTTTTGTTCACGTATGCACCCTCGAAGTAGTGGTTGAGGTCTTTGTGAAGTGTGCCTTCGGGCTGTGTCTTGATGATGTCAGCCAAGCCAGGCAGGGTCTGTGCCGAAGCACCGATTGTGGCGAAAGTCACAGCTAAAAGTGTAAAGATTTTCTTCATATAGTTGTTATTTAATTTGTTACGGCGGTTTCGAAAACATTGTGAATGAATGTTTTTCGCACACAAAATTAGTAAAAGTAAGGTAAATACGGAAATAAATAACTAATTTTGTACGCATTATCTAATCTTATTATAACCAAAATCACTTTTATGAGTTTTTCTACAATCAAAGCTATTACCTTTACAGCAGTGTTTGCCGCTGCTACTCCATTGGCATACGCACAATCAGCAACAGAACTTGAAGAAGACTTCAGCCTCTTCACAGCAGGCAGCGAGAGCGAGCCTTCGAGCGCCATCAGCAACGAGACCGGCACAATACCGAGCAGCTACTTCCACCAGAGCGGTTGGAGCGGCTACGGCGTTCACCAGGCAGGCGGCGCGTGCGCACTCATCAGCCCCGACAACTACGGAGCGCAGCTCTACACACCGCTCGGCGCATACATCGGCGAGTACGAGGTGAAGGTGCGTGCAAAAACACTCGCAAGCAACTATCGCGACAACGCACAGCTCACCATCGGTCTGTGGGAGGACGCAGCAACACAGTACAACCAGACTCCGTACCACGAGCCGTTCACAACAACAAAGAGCGAGTGGCGCGAGTTTACGTTCTACTTCAACAATACCACCTACAACAGCAACAACCTGCTAATCGCGTTCAGCACATTGGACAAAGTGCTCATCGACGACGTGAAGATAAGCCGACCGACTACGCTCACAGCTCCAACACCTGCAGGCATAAGCGGATTCAAGGCAGACGGTTTCACTGCTCACTGGAATGCTGTGAACGGCGCTACCCACTATCTGTTCTCTCTCTTTCACGACGTGAAGGAAGGCGAGACAGAAGAACAGACATTCCTCGAGAACTTCACTTCGATGAAGACCAGCGGCAAGCTGCCTGAGGGCTGGGGTTACAAGTCGCAGAGCGGCAAGGAGCCCGAGTTCTTCGAGAAGTCGGCAGACGGCATAAAAGGTGCTTTGCTGTTCAAGAACGGCGACGTCATCACCATGCCCGACAACGGCGGCTACTATAATACGCTTGAGATAAACATCGTTGAGTGCAAGATGCCGAAGAACGCGGAGGAGATAGGCGACGCACAAATCATCGTTGAGCTCTTCGACGGACACGCTTGGAAGAAGTTCACGACTATCTACGTCGATGCTTCTGAATACGGTCAGGGCAACATCCACGACTTCGACTGGACACGTTTCGTTACACAGGACAAGTATAAGTGTACATCTGTGCGCTTCCGTCTTGCGGGTTTCCCCGACGACTGCGCATTGGGTCTCACAGACATGGCATGGAGCACAAAGAACACCACTACCACTCACTACGACATCAAGGACAAGCGCGTTGAGGGCACAAGCTTCACCGTCGACGGTCTCGACCCGGCTATCGACTACTCGTTCGTCGTTAAGGCTTGCAACGCAGAGAGCACATCGCCTTCGTCTGAGGCTTACGAGGCTATCGGCGTAGCTGCTCCGGTAGCAGAACCTGCCAACGACGTGCGCAAGGACAGCTATACAGCCAACTGGCAGCTCTCGCCGAAGGCTGAAAGCTACTACGTTGAGAACAACGACCTATACACGGCTCCGGCTGACGCAGCGGGCTACGTGGTGATCAACGAGGACTTCTCTAAGATTTCGGGCTCGGGCGTAACTATCGACAAGCCGTTCGCTTTCCAGAACGGCAAGTACGAGAAGGTGGGCTTGGATATGGTATACAACAACGGATGGGAGTGCTACTGGGGCGGATACGCTGAGGGCTGCTTCGTTTGCACCGGCATGACCGACTACAACATCAGCGGCGAACTCGTCACTCCGCAGCTTACACTCAACAACGACGGCGGAAGCTATCAGGTGAAGGTGAAGGCACGCTCTATGCTCAAGGACGAGACACTCATCGTCTACAGCAAGAACACACGCGAGACTAAGCAGTGCCAGCTCAACCCCGACGACTGGAGCACATTCACGCTCAACTTCACAGCGGGCCAGCTCAGCGACCGCATCGCATTCACTTGCCAGAACCACTATCCGTTCATCATCGACGAAATAAAGATTACTCAGAATCTGAAGGCTGGCGACCGCGTTTATACCTTCCTCAACAACTCTGAAGAGATTGAGGAGGAGGAGACAAGCTACACTCTTACTAAGCTCGCTCAGCCGAAGGCTAATCACACTTACGCTTACCGCGTGTACGGACAGAGAATGTACAACAACAAGAAGGTGGTTTCAGCTCCGTCCGACTACGTAGCTGTCGACTTCTCGACTGGCATCAACAAGACTGAGGCTGCGGAGAACGCAGTTGAGGTGGGTCGCTACACCGTAGACGGCGTGAAGGTTGGTGCTAACGCGCGTGGCGTTGTGCTCGTTAAGTACGCTGACGGCAGCGTAAAGAAGCAGGTTAAGTAAACGGATTGCGTTCGCTGTCCGATGACAAAACAATAGAATTTAGGGGGTGTGTCAAAATTCACACCCTCTTTTAAAATATCACAAAGCCCGAACTTTCACAAGCTCGGGCTTTGCTATTCCATAATTTTTTTGTACCTTTATGGAAAGAAATTTCTAATATGTCAAAGGTACAATTTATTCCCAATCTAAGCAAGGAAATCCTGCTTTTTCCTTCAAGAATCGACGAAGATATCGCCGATGACGCTCCAGTACGCATTATCGACTATGTGCTTGACAAGATTGATATCAGCAACATATTGAAACTTTATCATGTAAAAGGGCGTAATGCATTCTATCCCCGTATGATGCTCAAGGTGATCATCTACGCCTACATGAACAATATTTATTCTTGTCGCCGCATAGAGGAATTGCTAAAACGCGATATCCACTTTATTTGGCTTGCAGGCTACAACAAGCCTGACTTCATCACCATCAACCGCTTCCGCAACCGTGTGAAAGACGAGATTTCAAACGTGTTCACACAGTTGGTTCTTCTGTTGGCAGAGAAAGGTTTTATCACACTTGATGTGGAGTATGTCGACGGCACGAAGATAGAGTCCAAGGCCAACAAGTACACCTTTGTCTGGCGCAAGAACGTGGAACGCAATATAGACAAGCTCAAGCGTCAGCTTGCCGTGCTCCTGTCTCAGGTAGACGACGCTATAGCCCAGGACAATGCAATCAAGACCGAGTCAATCGAGATAACCCCAGCCATTATCTGCGAGATAACATCACGTCTGAAAGAGGAGTTATCGAAAGAGGCGCCACAGGCAAAAGAGGCGAAGAAAGCACTGCGTGAGAAAAAGAAGCAGATAAAGGAGATAGAGAAAAAGGCGGTCTCTCTTGCAGATTATGAACAGAAGAAGGAAACGCTCGGCAAGAGAAACTCCTTCAGCAAGACGGACCCCGATGCCACCTTCATGCGCATGAAGGAGGATGCGATGAACAATGGACAGACCAAACCTGGATACAATCTGCAGATAGGCACCGAGAATCAGTTCATTCTCAACTACGCCTTGTTCCCCAATCCCACAGACACTCTGACATACATTCCATTCATGTACTCCTTTGCTGCACGCTATGGACATCTGGCAAGTACTGAGGTTGCTGACTCTGGCTACGGTTCTGAGGAAAACTACCGCTTTATGGAGGAGAACGGTATCGAGGCCTACGTCAAATACAACATGTTCCACAAGGAGCAGCGTATGCACTATGCTCCAAGTCCATTTCATCAGGACAGCTTCTTCTACAATGCCGAACAAGACTATTATGTATGCCCGATGGGGCAGCACATGGAACGCATTGGCACCAAGCTCGACAAGACAGCAAATGGATACCAGACGGAAAGCGTAAGGTACAGAGCCCAAAACTGCGAAGGATGCCCGCTTAGAGGATCTTGTTTCAAGGCTAAAGGCAACAGAGTCATAGAAGTCAATCACCGCTTGAAGGAATACAAGCGCAAAGCATCAGAAAGGCTGACATCTGAGGATGGAATAAAGCATCGAGGTCGTAGGTGCATCGAACCAGAGGCGGTCTTTGGGCAGATGAAGGCTGACTACGGCTACAAACGATTCAGACATTTTGGAAAAGACAAGGTCGAAATGGACTTTGCCTTCTTTGCCATTGCCTTCAATCTGAAGAAAATGTGTAGAAAGTTGAAAAAGGCGGTATAATGGGCCTGTGTTTGCCATATTTTCTGTTTCGTAGAGTGTCTGGATGGCAATTTTAAGACAATGGGGCACCATATAACAAAAATAAATAAAAAACTTTGGTTTTGCTCTCGCTAAACGATATACAAAAGGAGGGTGCACCATAAATGACCATAGTCAATTATGACACACCCCCTAACAGTGTGTATCTTAACGGGATATTACGCTTGTTTGTCTCGCCAGGCTATAGGCGTGCATCCCTCTTTCTCCTTAAACACTCTGTAGAGATAGGAGCGTGAGGAGAAGCCACATTCGGAGGATATGATGTCGTTGCTGTAGTCGGGATTCTCCATCATCATGCGTTTGGCTGCATTGAAACGTATCTCGCTGAGCCATATACGGAACGTGGTGTTCTGGCACTGGCTGAAGAACTGCGTCAGTTCGTTTTTGTTGATGTCCAGCGAATGTGACAATGTAAGCATATTGACCGAACTGTCCTTATAGCCCATGTCTGCACACCACTTGTCGAGCGCCGCCTGGATGAAGGCGCTGCGTTCGGCTGAGAGGCGCTGCGCGGACTGGTCAGAGTCAGCCGCCGACTGCCGGGCGCAGCTCTCTGCCGTCGTCTGTTCGTCGTCGGCATTGTCCTCGTCATCGGTTTCGCCGTTGCCTCTTTCCCTATCCAGCAACTCCTCGGTAGGTACGTAATAGTTGCCGAACGCCACAAAGTTCACGATGAAAAAAAGCGTTATAAGGAGTCCCAACGGACCAACTACATACAACAACTTGGTGGAGAGAATGGCGAACGGCATGGATATGGCTATGAGGGAAAGCATCGCGATGCTCGCGCGGGCATATCTTATAAAAGGCAGCATATCCGTGGCTGTCATCGTCTCAAGGAGTTTCTTCCGCTTGTTCATCTCTATTATTATCATGTATATGCAGTAGACAATATTGCCAAAAAAGAGAGCAAGCATCACGTAAAGCCATGCGCCAATGTTCAGGGAACCGCTAAAGCTGTAGCCCACAGCGAAGGCGGCAAGCATGGCGGCGTATACGGCGGCGCAGATAAGGTTCATCTTACGGCGCTTGGTGTGGGTAGCCTCAATGTTGTAGATAGCCATCGAGAAAAGCGTGAAGCAAGGCAGGTAGACCAGCACGTTGATGACGGCTCCCACATCTTCGCCCATGGCGCGGAAGCCGAAGTACATCTGCAGGAAGAAGTGTACCGCCATAAAAAGCAGGGCTGAGAATATCATCCAGCGCGACCACTCATACCGCCGGTTTATCCATCTCACGTGAAGACGCGTGACGGCAATGAAGAATGCGCTGATAAACATGAATATCAGACATGCAAACTGTAACAAATATAACATAACTCTTCTGGTATATATTAATCGTATCTTTCTCTGCGGATGCGCATCCGCTTATGTTAAGATACGCAAAGTTACGCAAAAAACGGAAAAGCATAAAGAATAAAGAAAAGAAGTTGAGCGTTTTTCTTGCGAAAGAGCCGCAACAATGCTGTTCCCGTGGCGTGGTAACGATGTTACCGTTGCGCGGTAACGATGTTACAGCACTGCGGTAATGACGTTACACCACCGCGGTAATGGGCTGCAGCTCCACAAGGTTTGCATTTTTTGCATAAATAATTCATCATTTTTCCCATTCGTGTTGTTTTATTTCATATATTTGCAAAATCTTTTATAGAAATAACAATCGTAAAGCAACGATGCGCAATCGTAAAGCAAACCGACAACTACTATTATCTATTATCAACCTAATAAACAAGACGTTATGAACAACATTCCATTAGTATTTTGGCTTATCCCGATAGCCAGCGTTGTAGCATTGGGAATGGCATGGTTCTTCTTCCGCTCGATGATGAACGAAGACGAAGGCACGGACAGAATGAAAGAGATAGCAGAGCACGTGCGCAAAGGCGCAATGGCTTACCTCAAGCAGCAGTACAAGGTTGTGACAATCGTGTTCGTGGTGCTCGCCATCGTGTTTGCGTTCATGGCTTATGTGCTTAAGGTGCAGAACCCGTGGGTGCCGTTCGCATTCCTCACCGGCGGTCTGTTCTCGGGCTTGGCAGGCTTCTTCGGCATGAAGACCGCAACCTACGCTTCGGCACGCACCGCAAACGGAGCACGCGCAAGTCTGGACAAAGGTCTGAAGATAGCATTCCGCAGCGGCGCCGTTATGGGTCTCGTCGTTGTGGGTCTCGGACTGCTCGACATCGCCATCTGGTTTGTTGTTCTTAACGCCGTTTACGACGGAGAGGCTACCGCCCTCGTCACCATCACCACCACTATGCTCACCTTCGGTATGGGTGCTTCTACGCAGGCTCTCTTCGCCCGCGTCGGCGGAGGCATCTACACCAAGGCTGCCGACGTAGGAGCCGACCTTGTGGGCAAGGTGGAGGCTAACATACCCGAGGACGACCCGCGCAACCCCGCCACCATCGCCGACAACGTGGGCGACAACGTGGGCGACGTGGCAGGTATGGGCGCCGACCTCTACGAGAGCTACTGCGGATCTATCCTGTCGACAGCAGCGCTCGGCGCAACGGCGTTCGCCATGAACGCAGACATGCAGCTGCGCGCCGTGATTGCGCCAATGGTGATTGCAGCTATCGGCATCTTCCTCTCGCTCATCGGCATCTTCCTCGTGCGCACCAAGGAGGGCGCAACGATGAAGGAACTGCTCCACTCGCTCGGTCTCGGCACCAACGTGAGTGCGGCGCTCATAGCCGTTGCCACCTTTATTATATTATACCTGCTGGGCATTGAGAACTGGCTCGGACTCTCGTTCTCGGTGATTAGCGGACTCGTGGCAGGCGTCGTAATCGGTCAGGCTACCGAATACTACACCTCGCACAGCTACACTCCGACGCAGAAGATTGCGGAGGCTTCGCAGACCGGTCCCGCTACGGTTATTATAAAAGGTATAGGAACGGGCATGATATCGACAATGATACCCGTAGTGACCATCTCGGTAGCCATCATGCTCAGCTATCTCTGCGCCAACGGCTTCGATATGTCGCTCTCGGCTAAGTCGATAAGCACCGGTCTCTACGGCATCGGCATCGCTGCCGTCGGCATGCTCTCGACGCTCGGTATCACGCTGGCGACGGACGCCTACGGACCGATCGCCGACAACGCCGAGATGAGCGGACTGGGCAAGGAAGTGCGCGAGCGCACCGACGCTCTCGACGCTCTCGGCAACACCACAGCGGCTACGGGCAAGGGCTTCGCCATCGGTTCGGCGGCACTCACGGCGCTGGCTCTGCTGGCTTCGTACATAGAGGAGATAAAGATAGCGATGATACGCGCCGTGGACAACGGCAAGCAGTATCTCGACGCAGCGGGCAACGTGTTCGACCCGACCAACGCAAGCACAATAGACTTCATAGCGTTCTTCCAGGTGAACCTCATCAATCCGAAGGTGCTCGTCGGAGCATTACTCGGAGCCATGGCAGCCTTCCTGTTCTGCGGCCTCACGATGGGCGCAGTAGGTCGCGCTGCGGAGTCGATGGTGCAGGAGGTGCGCCGTCAGTTCCGCGAGATTAAGGGCATACTCGAAGGCAAGGCTACGCCCGACTACGGTCGTTGCGTGGAGATAAGCACACGCAGCGCACAGCGCGAGATGATTGTGCCGTCGCTCCTCGCCATCGTCATACCTATCGTCGTGGGCTTGGTGCTCGGCGTAGCCGGTGTGCTCGGTCTGCTCACGGGTGGCTTGGCGGCAGGCTTCACGCTCGCCGTGTTCATGTCCAACTCGGGCGGCGCATGGGACAACGCGAAGAAGATGATTGAGGAAGGCCACTTCGAAGGCAAGGGCAGCGACAACCACAAGGCCACCATCGTAGGCGACACCGTGGGCGATCCGTTCAAGGATACCTCAGGACCGTCGCTCAACATCCTCATCAAGCTCATGTCGATGGTGAGCATCGTGATGGCTGGTCTTACCATCGCCTTCTTGTAACGTAAGGGATTATTGGGCTAAAAACAGAAAGCCCCAGCAAATAAAAACGTTTGCCGGGGCTTTCTTTTTAACTAATAATGGGCATGAAACAAAAAATTAATGCTTTTTTATTAACTTTCTCATTTATTTAGTTTAATTTTGCAAAACGAAAGGAAATAACAACCATATAACTAAATTTTTGTGTAATATGAAAAAGTTCCTCCTTACTTTTGCTATGCTGATAGTAGCTGTCAGCTCGGCATTGGCACAGGTTACGACCTCTGCGTTATCAGGAAAAGTTTCGCTTCAGAGCAACGGCGAGTCGCTTATCGGCGCTGTTGTGCAGGCTGTGCATGAGCCTTCGGGCACACGCTACGCTACAGCGACTAACATCGATGGACGCTATACCATCCAGGGTATGCGTGTCGGCGGTCCGTACAAGGTGACTGTTAGCTACATCGGCTACACCAAGAAGAACATTACGGGCATCACGCTGCAGCTCGGTGAGACCTACAACCTCAACGTGAACATGAGCGAAGACCAGAACGAGCTGGGCGAGGTAGTAGTAAGCGCGAAGGGTTCGAAGTTCGCAGGCGAGAAGACCGGTGCAACAACCAACATCTCGCAGACACAGATGCAGAACATTCCGACCATCAACCGCAGCATCTCTGACATCGCACGTCTCTCGCCGTACGCTAACGGCATGAGCTTTGCAGGCGGTGACGGACGTTCTACAAACTTCACACTCGACGGTGCGAACCTCAACAACAACTTCGGTCTGACATCTAAGCTCCCTGGCGGCGGCAATCCTATCTCTATGGACGCCATCGACGAGGTGCAGGTAGTGGTTTCGCCGTACGACGTGCGCCAGACCAACTTCATCGGCGGCGGCATCAACGCCGTTACAAAGTCGGGTACGAACACCTTCAAGGGTTCGGCATACATCTACTACAACAACGAGAACATGCACGGCAACCGCGTTGACGACGCCGACCTCGGCGAGCGCGGCAAGAACCGCACAACGACATACGGCTTCACCCTCGGTGGCCGGATCGTGAAGGACAAGCTCTTCTTCTTCGCCAACGCCGAATATACAAAGGTGCCGGGCGTAGCTAACCGCTGGGCTCCGTCTGATAACGGCAAGGCTGACATCGACAAGTACATCTCTCGTACAAAGAAGAGCGACCTCGACCGCGTCGCTCAGTTCCTTAAGGAGAAGTACGGCTACAACCCGGGTTCTTACACCAACTGGGGCGCCGACGAGCACAACCTCAAGTTGCTCGGCCGCATCGACTGGAACATCACCAACGACCACCATCTTGCAGTGCGCTTCAACCACACAGCCAACAAGATGTGGAACGCGCCTAACGGCAACTCGTCTGACACGGGCTACCGTCTGCGCAACATGGACCGCCTCTCGCAGTACTCGATGGCGTTCTCAAACTCTATGTACTCAATGGATAACAATGTGACATCTGTAACTGCCGACCTCAACAGCCGCTTCGGCGAAAAGTTCGCCAACCAGTTGCTCTTCACATATACAGACATGAAGGACGGACGCGGTTCTGACTCTTCTATCTTCCCGTTCGTCGACAT
>OMFP01000728.1_pt1 | contig 12932 bp, 3 predicted proteins | sample 1674221 | NCBI WGS metagenome assembly OMFP01 (sample SAMEA103958152, study PRJEB25191) | human gut metagenome | biome: human-associated habitat [ENVO:00009003]; feature: intestine environment [ENVO:2100002]; material: feces | place: Germany | collected 2013/2015
GTGCGCGCATATGGCACGCCACGGCCCACGGTGCCGTCGCATACGTTGACCATGGTGTCGCCGACCTGCGACTGGTACCACCCGTTACCGTCCGGACGGTCCGCGCCCGTGCCGTCGGTGAAGTAGAACTTCGCCGCCGCGAGATTCGCGCCTTCCGGCAGATTCACGCTGTACCAGCCGTTCGCATCGGTGGAATCGGAAACGTCCACGGCCTTCATAGCAAGGTTTTGCTCGGAACCGTCGGCCTTCTGATAGTGCAGTTCCGGCACGGCGGCATCATCCTGCTTCGGCTTGTAATACACGGTCAGTGTCTTGTCGCCGATCAACGTGCTGTTCGGCGAATCACTGTACTGCGGCTCATACTGACCCTTGCCGGAATCGCTTTCCGCCACAGCGCCCTGATACAGCGCGATCGCGCTGCGCTTGCCGATGGTGGTTTTAACATGTCCGCCGGATACCGTCACCGTCTTCGAACAGTCGCGTGACGCGTACACGTCACAGTATTCCCCATCGGGCAGCGTCGTCGTGTAATCCACGTCATGATCCTGCAGGGTGTTGTTGATGGCCATGAAGCCTTTCGCCGGCGAGGAACCGTCGGCGGCCCTGTCGAATGCGATGTTGTTGTCGCCGCGTTCCTGCCAATTCGTCACCTTCGTGCCGTTGACGGCGTTGTGGAAGCGGATCATGCCTCGGATCGACGTCCAACGCTGCTGGCAGTTCCAGTCGCCGTAGGTCATCTGCGTCCGATCCTTCGAAGTGGCGCATGCCTCGTCCATGTCCACGTATGGCACCTTGGTGTCGGACGTGTCCTTCACGCCATCGTCGTACTGCGTGGATTTGTCGAAGTAGTAGTCAGACAGAATCTTCGGATGCCCGTAGTCGTAACCGAGCATGAACGCGTTCGCGAGCTCATAGCGGGCGCCGGACGTGGGGCTCAGCGTTTCGGAGCCGCGGGCGCTGTCCCAGTTCGCTACGAACACTGTGGCGTCGTCGGAGCGTTTCAGTAAATCGGAGGTGATGTATTTCAAGTCGGTGATGGAGCCGTTGAAGTCCTTGAGCAGCGAATACGCATAGGAGAATTGGGTCACTTCGCCGTTTTTCTCGTACCGTTCGGGAGCGAACTTGCTCGATTCGCCCTGATGGTAGATCACTTCCTGCGACCACGGGAACGACTGGCCATTGATACCAGCCTTGTCCATGAATTTGCGTTTGATGGCCGCGATGTCGTCCGGATCCATATGTTTGGCGGAGTCGATGCGGAAGCCACGCACGCCATCCTGCCATAACCGGTTCAGATAATCGGCCTGCATGTTCTGCACACGTCCGTTACCTGTATTGATGTCCCACATGGTGGACAGCCTGCAGTTCCATACCTCGTCGGCGTTGGAGTAGTCGGAGATGTTGTCGGAGACGTTGGACTTGCAGGTGTGGAAGTCCCCGCTCGGCAGACCGTACTGGTGGTTGTTGCCGCTTTCCTGGTACTGGTAGAGGCCTTGCGTGCCACCTTCCGCATACGGGTCCATGCTTGGATAGCGTCCGTAGGATCCGTTGTATGCGGTGCCGTCCACACCATACTGGTCATCCACCCAGGACACGTCATGGCCGGTGGTGTGGTTGAGCACCACGTCGGCTATCACGTCCACGCCGGCCGTCTTGCACTGTTCGATCATGCTTTTTAGATCGCCCTCAGTGCCGAAGCGCGAGTTGAGCTTGTAGCTGACCGGCTGGTAGACGGTCCACCATTGCGTGCCCTGCACGGATTCCTGCGGCGGGGAGATCTGCACGTATTTCACGCCTTCCGGACCGTATGTGTTCGCGCATTCCTTGGCCACGGTCGTCCAGTTCTGCTGGAATGCGATCACCGTCACGTCGGTGGCCGCCGGCTGTGTGGCGTATGCGACGGCTTGCGAGCCAAGCCCCGCGCAGGAAAGCGCCAGTCCGATTGCAGCGGCCGTGATGCGGCGTGCAGTGTGGTGCGCATGCTGGTTCATCGTCAGTCCCTTTCCTTACGACGCAGCGCCATGGCCAGGCATAGCGTGCCGACGAGCAGCGCGATCAGTCCGGCCCGCATGTAGGTTCCATCGCCTTCGCCACCGGTGGAGGGCAGCTTGACCGCCGTGTACTTGTTGGTCAGCTGGTAGTTCCACGATTCGGCGGTTGCGTTCGTTCCGTCAGTCGAATCCTGTGATTCGTCCGTTGCCGTATTCGGATCAGCCGCTGCGGTTTGGGCGTTGCTTTCGTCAGCGCCGGTTTCCGATTGATTCGGCTGTTGCGGCACGGTCTTGCCGCCGGTGAGCGAAACCGGCTTGTAGCCGTTCACGGCTTCTTCGGTTACGGAATAGTGGATTTCCTTGCCCTTGTAATACTTGGGCAGGTTGGTGAACGCGTAGGCCCATTCGTTGGAGGCGACGTTCGTCGTATCCGAGCCGGACGAACCAGCCGTCTCCTTCGCGCCATCCGAGGATGCCTCGGTGGTGGTCACGGCGTTCTTGGCATTGTCTTTGGTAAGCACCGCGCAGCTGACGCCGACGGGGTTCTTGGCCTCCGTATCCTTCGGATCCGAACACATGCTGTTATTCTGCGGCGTCGGCCATCCCGGCAGAGGCTGGTCGTTCTTGCCGTTCCAGATGCTGGACAGCACCCAGATCGTCAGACTGTTCGGCCTGCCATTGTCAGAATCGGAATCGTCGTCCCACTGTTTGGTGACGTTCAGCGTAGTCGTTTCCGGCGTATGCTTGTTCGTCACCTGGAAGTCCTTCTCCTTTTCGGTGGAGGAGCCTGTCGGCGTGAACACGCATCCGGTCCGTTGTTCCGCGGCTTTCGCGTCCGAACCATTCGTACCATCCGCATCTGTGGAGCATCCGCTTGTCGTATAGCCGTCGACGCTTTCCTCGGTTACGGTGTACGTGTACAAGTCGCCGTAGATGTTCCGTTTCGGCAGGCCCTCAAAGGTCCAGAATTGCTTGTCGGCGTCACTGGACACGTTCACGTCCTGCACGATTATCTGTTCGGTTCTGGCTTCGAAACCTTGCATCAGATCCGTCGGATCCTTCGGCTGGTTGCTGGTACCCCACACGTGGAAGGTAAGTTTCGTCGGGCGTTTGCCGTCATTGTTGGCGTTGTCTTCCCATGTCTTGGTCACCTTGGCGTTGATGGCGTCCGGCTCGCGCGTGTTCAGCACTGTGTATTCGGCGCCGTCCTGATACGGTCGCTTGGTGATCGACACTCGGTAGGAGCCATCCTTGAGCTTTTGCGTGGTTTCCTCGTCCACGGTGTAGTTGTAGCGTTCGCCGTTCTCGTCGTATTGGGGCAGATCGGTCCACGTATGCGTCCACGAGCTGGAACTATCCACCTCGACCGTGTACTGCTGGTCGGTCAGTTCCTTGGCATTGCGTAGCAAATGGAAGGTGACTTTCTCCGGACGGTTCCTATAGTTCGAGTCGGACCAGACTTTGCGCACGCGCACCATGGTGGTGGCGATGCAGTCCTCTACACGTATGGTACGGTCGCTTTGCAGCACACCGTCGATGTACACCTGGCCTTCTCTTACGGTGAATGTGAGCGGTTTGACCGCCTCGTATCCGGTTGGGGCCTTGGTTTCGGTAAGCGTGTAGACGCCGTCCTCGAGCATGAACCGCTTCGGTGTTCCACCGCTGGTCCATGTGATCGGGTCGATGGTTTTGCCTTCGAATGTGCTGCCGGTCAGGTTGAATTCGGCTCCGGCGAGTTCGGCTCCGCCGCCTACCGCGGTTTTAGAGAAGAAGATGCCGTTGGTGTCGGGCTTATCCACCATGGTGAGCGTCCCTTCCGTCTGGATCTTGCCATCCACGGTGATTTTGCCGTTGATGTCGACGCTGAACGTGATGTCATCGGCCTTCGTATAGCCTGCCGGCGGATTGGTCTCGGACAGCGTGTAGGTGCCCGGCTGCAGGTCGAGCTGCTGCGATTGTCCCTGCTTGGTAATCCATGTGATCGAATTGACGGATTTGCCGTCAAGCGTGCGTCCCGTGACGCTCATGGTTGCGCCCGCGATGTTGGTGATGCCGTCCGTCAGGCTGTTCTTGGCGATGGTGACGCGATGCGGTTGGTACGCGTCGACCATAGTGATCAGGCTGTCGTCCGCTGCGACGTAGCTGCCGTCGGACTGTTGTATCCGGACCTGCAACTCGCCGTCGGTGCCGGTGTCCACGCGGAAGACGATGTCATCGGCCTTCGTATATCCCGCAGGAGCTTCGGTTTCCGTCAGCGTGTAGGTGCCCGGTTCCAGTGTGAAGCTCCGCTGGCTGCCGTCGGAAGGCCATGTTTTGGCGGCGAAGGTTTTCGTCGTATCGTCCAACGTTCCGGTGAGCCTCATCGTCGCGCCGGCGAGTTCTTGCCCTCCAAGACTCTGCTTGGAGAACCACACCTCCTTATTGTTGGGATGGTGGGTGTTGGTCAGGGTGATGTTGCGGTTCTTGTCGACGCCGTCTGTGGTGACGGTGTAGCCGGACGGCACATCCTCCTGCACGCCATAGGTGATCTTCATGCCGTTCTCGTAGACGGGCAGATTGGTGAACTTGGCATTGCTCCAATTATTGGCTGCGTTCAACGTGGCTGACTGGTTGGTTTTCACACCGTTTTTCACCAGATGCACGGTGATGGAGTTCGGTCGGCTTCCGTCCTGGTTATTGGCGTCGTCCCACACCTTTTTCACGCCGAGGCTGGTGGTTTCCGGCGCATGCGTGTTGATGCAGGTCATGACCATGCCGTCGGCCGCGGAGGCCGGATCGGTGCATTGCGCTGTGTATCCATCGATCGTGGTGGCTTCCACGGCTTTGTATTCGGCCTGCTTGCCGCCTACCATGACCGGCAGGTCGAACCAATATGCGGCGGAATCACCGGCGTTGACGTTGATGTCGCGGCTCTGGCCGTCCATCTTCGTATAGTCGGCTTCTCCCGCAAGCTTGCGATATAGGTCGAAGGTCACGGTGCGGCGTTTGCCGTCCTGGTCATCGTTGTCTTTCCACACCTTGTTCACGGTGAGATTCGTGGTCTTCGGCGCATCCAAGGCCTGCACCTGGCCGGTGCCGCCCTTGTCGGTCACGTTATGGCCGTTAACTGTCACGACGCCGTCAGCGCCCACGATGATGGTGATCGGACTCATGATCTGGTATCCGGCGGGGGCTGCGGTTTCCTCCAGCCAGTAGCGTCCAGGCAGCAGTTCGAATGTCTGTTTCCCGGTATCGCCGGTGGTCCAAATCAGTGCGGTACCAGTGGAATCTTTGTTGACATCCCGCACTGATGCATTCCAATTCGACCAGACTTCCGGCGCTTCGGACGACCCCCATTTGGATAGCTTCAACGAGGCACCAGCCACCGGAACCTTGATGTCGGCAGCATCCAATTTGGCGATGCTGACCTTGGTCTTCTTCTTGTGGTTGTTGTTGACATACCACAGGTAGTTGCCCAACGTGGCGTTGTTGGCCACGGCCACGGTCAAAGAGCCCGAGTTGCCTTTATTATCGGAGATGACCAGATTGTCGTATTTGCCATTGTAGGTTTTCGAATCCGCGCTTCGCGCATCGTTGCCGGGGAAGACCACATACAGTGGCTTGGCTTTCTCGTACGCGATGTTGGTAGTGTCGGCTTTTTCTCCCGGGGCCACGAGTTCCGTGACTTTGTAGATGCGGTCCGCATTCAGCTGCACTTGGCTGGAGTAGCCGGTCGTGCCCGTGGTGAGGTTGTTCGTCACGGTCTCGCCCACAGTGCCGGAGCAGGTCTTCTTGCCTGTGGTTTCAGCTGCCGTGCTGCACTTGGTCAGGTCCACGTTCACTTCCTGCACTTCGAACATCGCGTTGGCGCCCGGCCGGCCGGTATCGCCATCAATGTACTTGTAGATTTGCAGGGTGTTGCTGTCGAATGTCATGCCACCTTGGGCCGTTTTCACCGTTCCGGTGACAGTGGAGACATCACTGCCCTTGCTTGCATCTACGCCTTCAAGCAAAATCTCATTGCGGCCCACGGCTCCCTCGATGGTCTCTCCGGCTTTGAGCTGCACGGTCGCCTTGTATGTGATGGTGACAGCCTGCTTGTCCGGAATGAAGAAGACCAGTTTCTTGGAATTCGGCTCATATGACCATGTCGCGCCATTGATCTGCTTTCCCGAGGCGGAATCGGCGATGAGGATGCTGTCCATGCGCAGATCAAGCGCGCTGCCCAACGTATCGGTCAGGGTCAGGGCCTTGCCGTTGTTCAGCGTCTGTGCGCCCGGATTGATCTTCACCGTGTAGTTGACGTTCGGCGCCGTGGACTCGTTGTACGTTCCCTGCTTGCTCACCAGCTTCGGCGTGTTCATGCCGAGTTTGTAGGACTGGGGCGTCTGGCCATTGCCGTCTACGCTGATATGCGCTGTGTTGGTGTATTCGTGGTATCCTTCCTGCGCTTTCAACGCGTCGACGCGCGTGTCATAGACGATTTGCAGGCCTTCTGAGGTGGTGGCCTGTTTGAATGCGGCCGTGCCCGGCGATATGGTGAACGTCACTGTGCCGTTGCCGTTGTCCTTGGCCGATACGCCACTCAATGTGGTGGTTTTGGCATTGGGACTCACCGCTTTGACGGAACCGGGCACGAACATCGTGTTCTCAGGCAACGAGTCGCTGATAGTCACCGATTGGGCCTTCTCCGGCAGGTCGTGCACGGTCAGCAGCCAGCGTAGGACCCCGGCTGCGTTGGCGGTCTGGCCGTATCCGTATTCGTCCCAATACTGGTTCACTGCCTCCTTTTTCAGATTGTCACCTTGGTGAGTATGGCTTGCCGTTGCCGTCTTATGCTTCGATTCGGCGGTGTTGTACACCGTTTCGGCGGTCACGCCATCCTTGACGGTGGACTGGTAGGCCACGTACACGGTCTGGTTGGCATTGAGATGCTCGAATGTGATGGTGAAGCCACGGTCCGTGGACATAATCGAATAGGCGCTGGCATTAATGCGCTTCGTCATTGCCTCGTCCGTATACGCGACGATGCTGTTTTGTACCAGACTCTGCTGGAATCCGGCGGATGAGCCGTCCCCCTTCTGATCGAGGGTGTCTTTGAGATCCACGTTGTCCATCGCGGTCAATGCGGTCAGCGAGGTCACCCATGTGAGGTTCTTGCTTTCGGATCCCGGGGAGGTGCACTTCTTGACAAGATTCACTACGTCCTTGCCGACGTCCGCCGTACCGGTGGCGTCTTTGCTGGGGTGACCTTTCGGCGTGACCGTCACATCGTTGGTGTAGGTCTTATGCTCGCCACTGTCGGCATTGGGCGCGTCCGTCACTTCGGTGGTGTAGGTGATGGCGAAGGAGTCGAAGCTGGACGGCAACTTATATGTGCCTTTCACCAGATCCAGCCAGGGAACCTTGATGGACCACTGTTTGTTGTACGGATCGCTTTCGAATGCGCCCAGAGCGTTTGTGGGGCACTGTGTCTTCCAATCATTGGCTTTTCTGCAGGTCAGAATCACATCGCCGGATGGCTCTTCCAGCCCGTTGCCCAGCGCGTCTTTGATGCTGGCTCCGGAAATGTTGGTGTCAGTGCCGTTGGTGATGTTGATGGTCCATTGGATGCCTGGAACGTCCTTCTTGCCGTTCAAGCCGGGCTTGTCTATCGTCGTTTGGGTGCCGCCTTTGGTCACCGACCAGTCCTTGTAAGTGACCCAGATGGCGTTTTCGGTCTTTTTGTGGTCCGTGTTGTCATCGCTGTGGTATTCCACGGAGTTCTTCAGTCCGAGCACTTGCGAGCAATCGCCCGCTTGTTTGCAGGCCGCCACGAGAGTGGCGCGGTCGGCAGTCACGGCGTAGCGCACATACAGCGTTTCACCGTCCTCCATGGACTTAATCGTGGCGCTGAACCCGGTATTGCCCGCCGCTGGCGTGGCGTTCCATGTCCCCTCATACGGTTGCTGGCAATCCGCGTCGGTGTAGATATGGATGCTGTCCGGATCAAGCTTCATCAGCTCGCCCATGGTGTCGTTCAATTGCACGTTCTGGTTGGTGCCGACGGAATTGACCTTGATGACGAATTCCCACTTCGAGGGGTCCGAGGTGGAGATGGCCGCGGATTTGGAAGCGTTCACTTCATGCTTCGGATTCACCTTCAGCGTCACGTCGCCGTAGCCCGGATATGAGAACGTCTTGTCTCCGCCGTTGTTGCCGCCGGTTTTGTCGGAGTTGATGGTGCCTTTGACCGTCACGTACGCGGTGACGTTCGATCCCGCGTCCTCGCCGCGGGTGTACGTGGCCACCATGCGATTGCCGTTGATCACATAATGCCCGACCACATCGCCCGATTCGTTGATGATGTCGTACTGTTGCCCGGATTGGAAGGTCAGGTTCTCGGGCAGATCGTAGACGAAGGTGTCGCCCGATTTGACGGTGATGTTGTTCGGCACGTTCCAATGCAGCTGCATGTTGATCTCATCGCCGTAGTCGACGGTGGTGCCGGAGATGAACGGCTTTTCCTGGCCGCCGGACACGATGGTCAGCTTGGAGGAGTCCTTGTCCACCCAGCCGAGTTCGCCGATGTTGTATTCCGCGGCCTGCGCATGAACGGGCCCGATCAATACGCATGCCAGCATGGTCGCCAATGTCACCAGCATGGCGGCAAACGTTTTCACACAGCGCTTTGACGCCAACTCCTTGCGCCTATGCATAATCCCTCGCTTCACGATTAAGCACAACCTAAGGTGGCGGCAGCCACTACCTTGCCCCAGCTACCGCCACTGTCATGCAAGCACGGTGTCACGACGTCAACATTGACGTATGAAACAGTGTCTTTCCTTATAAAAGTGCTAAAAAGCGCGGTATAAAACGTTTGACGTTAGAGTGCCCCGAAAGGGGATTCGCGAAACGCCGAAGGGTGTTTGCAATGTTTCATGAAAATTTTCTGAAACAAAAACCCATTGCCGCAAACGATTGCAACAATGGGTTTTCGTCAGTCATGATTCTTCTACCCTCGGAAAATCCCCCGGAGTACCCTCGGGGCCACTCAGCCGCCGATGCCCATCATCGACAGGCACCAGGCGTTCTCGTACGAGACTTCCTCCCACTGCTTGTACCGCCCGGACGTACCCCCATGGCCGGCTTCCACCTCGATTTTCGCCACGGCGTCCACACCGGCATGCTGCAGCCGGGCCAGCCATTTCATCGGCTCCACATACAGCACGCGGGTGTCGTTCATGGATGTGGTAATGAAAATTTTCGGAAAAACGGCAGTTCTTTCGTCATTTTCACTATCTGGCGCATTCTCGTATGGCGTGTACGACTTCATGTACGCGTACACATCCGCGTCGTGCAGCGGATCGCCCCACTCGTCCCATTCGGTGACGGTCAACGGCAGCGAAGGATCAAGGATCGAGGTCAGCGCGTCCACGAACGGCACATCCGCCTCCACGCCCGCATAGCATTCCGGAGCCATGTTGGCGACCGCCCCCATCAATAGGCCGCCCGCCGAGCCGCCGTTCGCCACCGTACGCAGCGGCGAGGCCAGTCCGGCACGTTGCAGCGCGCGCGTGGCGTCGATGAAATCCTCAAACGAATGCTTCTTGTTGAGCAGATGCCCCTGCTCGTACCAGGCGCGTCCCATTTCGCCGCCGCCGCGGATGTGCGGCACAGCGTACAGCACGCCGCGGTCGAGCATGCTGATGCGTGACACCGCGAATCCCGGATCGGAACTGATCTCGTACGCGCCGTAGCCGGTGATGAACATGGCGGAATCGCAGGTCGGCACGTCACGCCGCCATACCAGCGAGACGGGGATGCGTTCGCCGTCGCGCGCGGTGACCCACACCCGGCGTTCCATGTAGTCGCGCGGATCGAAACCACCCAGCACGGTGGCGCGTTTGAGCAGACGGTCCTCGCCGGTGTCCGGATCGTAGTCATGCAGCTCGCCGGGGCGCGTGTAGCTGGCGAACGAGTAGCGCATGCGCGGCGCGTCATACGAGGGGTTGCCACCAACGCCGATCGAATACAGGCGGCGCGTCTCCCCCGGCATGCGGTCGGCGGTGGCGCCGTCCGACGACGTCATCGCCCGACGCGAGACGCCATGCACGGCCGATCCCTTGCCTTGCGCGGCGGCGGCCGCGTCCAGTTTGCCCCAGATCTCGGCGCGTTCCTCGTTGATCTCGTCCACGGATTCGTCGACATCCCAATCGTCCTCCAGCGCGTGCGGCACCAGTTCAGTGAACCGCCATGGCCGGCCGGCCAGGAAATCCTCGGCGGCGGCCTGCTTCGTCATCACCGCGATATGAGGCAGACTTTCCGCGCGGTACTGCAATGCGACGAAATGCCGATGGATTGAGATACCCTCGATGCCCAAACCATGCGCGCCCCGCAGAATGGCGGGATTGCAAGGATTCGAATACGGGGTGCCGATCGGCATGGAGGAGGCGCCGGGGTCCACGTCGTCGCCGTGCTCGCAACCGTAGGGCGATCCGACCGCCACGCGCACGCCTTCGCCCAGCCGGTATGGAGGCTCGTGCGTCCGCATATCGATCACGTCAATCTCGAAATTCGGATTCAACGCGTTGTGGTACACCACGGCGAGCGGAATATCCTCGCCATGCTCCCCCGCGCCTTCGAAGCAGGCGAAGCTCACATCGTATTCCACGTCGGTTTCGCGCGGAATGAACGCCTGGAACGAGCCCTCTGGGGTGTCCACCGGCAGCATCAGCACCTCGGTGGTGGTTTTCGACCCGGTGCCAATCACGATGTTCCGTTCGTCGAAGGACAGTCCGATGCCCACCCAGAAGCGTTCATCCGCCTCGCGGTAGACCTCCACGTCATCCGCGACGGGGGTGCCGACACGGTGGCGCATCACCGCGTACGGACGCCATGCGCCGTCGAGCAGCACGTAGAACACCCATTGCGCGTCCGGCGTGAAGCAGGCGCCGCCGATGCCCTCGAACCGTTCCTCCAACTCGTCGCCGGTCTCAAGATCGCGGATGCGGAAATCGTAGCGTTCGTCGCCGCTCGTGTCGGTGCCGTACAGCATCCAGCGGCCGTCCTTGGAGATGTCCATGCCGCCGACACGGAAGAAATCATGGCCTTGCGCCTCGGCGTTCGTATCGAACACCACCTGTTCGCCGTCGAGTGGCACACCGGCCTCCACCGTCGGCGGATCCCAATCGTCCGCGCCGCGAATCGGCACCCGGCATTGCACGGCATACTGTTCGCCCTGCGTGGTGCGGGTGAAATACCAGTAGCCATCCATGCGCGTCGGCACGGACATGTCGGTTTCCTGCACATGCGACTTGAATTCGTCGAACAACGTTTTGCGCAACGATGCGAGCGGTGCCATGCGCTGTTCGCAGTAGCGGTTCTCCGCCGCCACATAGTCGCGCACATCCTGCGATTCCTTGTCGCGCAGCCATTCGTAGTTATCGATGAACGTATCGCCGTGGAAGGTGCGCTCCTTTGGCACCCGCTTCGCTTCCGGCACCGCCAGTCCATTCTGGTGTTCGTCGTGCGCGTTCGTCGCTTCCTTCACGTTCATAGTGTTTTCCATACCCCGAAATTCACTCATGCACGCGATTATACTGACGACCCACCCAAACTTGTGTCGGCCGTCAGTCGCCGTTTTGCGCGGCGCGCAGGTACGGCAGCATGGTTTTCATGATGTTCGATCCGGTCGTTCCCGTGAATACCGGCACGTCGGTGACCGGCATCGGCTGCGTGGCCACGCGCCCGGCGACGGAACCGAAATTGCCGGTCACTTCGCGCGGGGACAGCTGCCGGATGCCGATCGCCAGCACACGCCCCGGGTAGCGGCGTGCGATTGTGGCGTATGTGGTCGGATCCTTCTGCCCGTCGTCGCCGATCAGAATGAACTTCATATCGGGAAAATCCGCCATCAGCTGTTCGGCGTATTCAAGCTTGTGCTGCACGCCCGACGGAATGAAGGTTTTCGGCCTCGGGTCAAGGTCGCGCAGCAGCAGCGGACCTTCCGGAAAACCGTGGTTCGTAATGAAATGGCGGATCGAGCTTTCCACATTCCATGGCGAAGTGGACAGGTAGAAGAACGGCGCGTCCGGGAACATGTCCGCGATGCGGTTGAACAGCAGGTTCATGCTGGCCACCGGCACTTTTTTGCGCGGATTAAGCAGCAGCAGATTGTAGGCGGCCTTCATCAGACGCGGCGCCTGCGTGACCATGATGGTGTCGTCCACGTCGGAGATCACGCCCACTTTGGTGCCGCTGGGAATGGTGAAAAGATTGGCGTTGACCGGCTTGCGGCTACGCACTTTGTACGAGACGTTGTGGATGCCCGGTTCGAGCGAATGCTCGGCGACGAGGTCGAGGTAGCCGGCATCGTCGGATGCCGCGAATTCGCTGGAAATATCAGGATTGCTGTCAATCGCGTCGTATACTTCCGACGCACCCACCTGCACTGTTTCGATGGGCACGTCATCGATGGCGATCCGCACTTTGGTATGCGGGGACGGCACCATCAGCATGCCACGGATGCCGCGAATCAGGCGGCCGGCCTGCCGTTTGAACGGGCCGTATACGGTACGGCAGATCAGTCGGGAGTAGTGTTCGGTGCCGTAGCCGACGTAGGGTTCGACACGTGGATACCAGTCGAGCGACCGTACCAATGCGGTCGAGAATTTCAGCCAGACACTGAATGCTTTGGTGATCGTGCGGCGGAACAGCCTGGTCAGCGGCGGTTTGACTTCAAGACGCTCATGTCTGGAGGCCGCGTCGAAGGTGGTGACCACCTTGCGTGCCGGAATCGGCACGGTGGGCATGTCATCGCAAGAATCGTCCATCCGCTCCCCCATACGCTGCTGTTCGCGCTGCTGGTCATGCTGCGGCGCACGCTGCGGCGGGAACTGCGGCAACGGCTGAATTTCACTCATATGCCCACTATAGAGGTCGCGTTCGAACAAACAGTAACGCCACCGAGAAAATCAGGGA
>OMFP01000730.1_pt1 | contig 12902 bp, 9 predicted proteins | sample 1674221 | NCBI WGS metagenome assembly OMFP01 (sample SAMEA103958152, study PRJEB25191) | human gut metagenome | biome: human-associated habitat [ENVO:00009003]; feature: intestine environment [ENVO:2100002]; material: feces | place: Germany | collected 2013/2015
CCGCTGGCCTTCGCGACCATGATCGAGCATATCGGCGATATCTCTGCTATCGGTTCGACTTGCGAGCGCAACTACATTGCCGATCCCGGTCTGCATCGCACGCTGCTCGGCGACGGCCTTGCCACGATTCTGGCTTCGCTCTTTGGCGCTCCGGCCAACACTACGTATGGTGAGAACACCGGCGTGCTCGCCCTGACGCGCGTGTTCGACCCGCACGTAATTCGAATTGCCGCGTGTTGCGCTATCGTGCTTTCGTTCTGCCCCAAGTTCGCTGCCGTGATTGCCGCCATGCCGGCATGCGTTATCGGCGGCGTGTCGCTCGTGCTTTACGGCATGATCAGCGCCGTGGGCGTCCGCAACCTCATCGAGAACCAGGTCGATTTCCAGAACAACCGCAACGTGCTTGTGGCCGCTCTGGTGCTCGTGCTTTCACTCGGCATTGCTTACAGCACTGCCGGTGCCATCGTGCTGGAGCTGGGCGGCGTGACGATTTCGCTTTCCGGTCTTGCCGTGGGCTCGCTGGTTGGCATCGTGCTCAACGCGATTCTTCCCGGCAACGACTTTGAGTTTGCCGTTTCTGAACTCGAGGAGACTGTCGAGTAGAAGTTGTGTTCAGCTAAATCAAAAAATGGCGCCCGTGCGTACGCGTGGGCGCCATTTTTAATGCGTCAGTATCCAGCGTATGCCACGCGCCATTCGTAGATCGGTTTGGGCAAAGTGATTGCCGGGGTTGAGTTCCATCGTTGTTGGGATGCCGCGCTCGATGAGTAGCTCTTCCATTGCGCGCGTGTCGTCGAGTACGTGTCTCATCATGCGGTTGGGCGTCTTGGTTTCTTTTTTGCCGAGTGACAGATAGACAGCTTGTGGGCTGCCGGCAAATGGCGCCGTGCTGGCGCGATCGACATAGTCGGGAAACCATAGTGACCCCGATGCGCTCGCGATGCGGTCAAAGGCGTCGGTTTGCCAGAGGGACCAGAGCGCGAAGAGGCCCGCGAGCGAGTAGCCGGCAATGCCGCGCCAGGTGGGCGGCAGTGGGAGCGATAATTCGACCTTTGGGATTATCCGGTTCAGCAGTTCATCGAGAAATCCGGGCGCCTGCCCACCAAAAGGTTCGGCATCGCGTACGGTCCCGTCGCATGCCCAGGGGCTCAGCTCGCGATTCCAATCGAGCCCGCCAATGGCGACGAGGGTGAATGGCGGGCAGCCGAGCTCAAGACAACGGTTGTAGACCTCGCTGCCGTCGCCCATGACTACGGGGAGGTAGATGACAGGTACGCTTTCCGCATGATTCGAATAGACGGTTATCTGCTTTCGATGCGCTTCCATGGCCTGCTTCTCTCAGCGTTGTGATATCGACGGTCCCAATTGTCGCACGCTGGCACATATAGGTTGGGCTGCATTAAGAATAATCGCATGCGCAACGCGCGAGCGCAAACTGGAAAACGCCACCGCCGGAGGGGAACTCGGCGATGGCGTCGTTAAACGGTGCTCGGGCTAGGCGCTTTCATGGGCGCCGTTCCGTGCGTTAAAGGCCAAAGGCGTCTATGAGCGCTTGCGGCTCACCACGGCGCCTGCGGCGATGGCGGCTGTTCCCGTAAGGGCGGCTGCCACGATGGCTACGCTCGAGGCGTCGCCGGTTGCCGCGAGCTTGCCGGTGGTCTTGGCTCCCGTGGCTGCAACTGCAACGGTCTTGGTCGCCTTTGTGCCCTCAGGCTTGGAATCAGGCTTGGAATCCTCGGGCTTGGTCTCCTCGGACGGTGCGATGACGGCTTTCTTGGCGATGACATCGTCGTAGGGAGAATCAATCACGGCGTCGCCCGTGCCAATGACTTGGCCTGCCTCGTACATGATGCCGTTACTGAGCTCTTCTTTGTGGCGATAGTCAATGACTTTGCCGCCTTCAGGCGTCAGGATGCTGGCGCCTTCGATTTCGATGGTGCCGATTGCCTTGCCGTCCGTGCTCATGGCAAGGGCGAAAATCGCTGCCGTGTCTCCCTCGGCCGTGACCTTACTGCGGACGATGGAGATGGTCGCGGGCATAATACCCTCGGTGGTCTGAGCATAGATGCCGATGTTCACGCCCCTGCGCTCAGGGGTGATCTCGCCATCCTGGTCTGTACTGTAGCAGTCGGGGCCATCGCCACCGGTCTCGACATAGCGGGCTATAGCCTTAACAACGGAGTCGCTGATGTAGATGTGACCGCCAGCGACGTTTGGCTGGTGGTTTCTGGTAGAGATTGCAACCGAGAATTTGCCTTCCGCGAACGCGTCCACGATGGAACCATTCTTGATGACGATGTCGTCCCCGTCAGTGATGAGGGCGATGGCCTGGCCGCCGATCGCGCTTGTGCGGACCGTCACGGTCGCGTGATCGAGCGTAACGCCCTTGTAGGCATAGATACCATATTCAACACCGCTTGCGTCAAGGGAGGCGTTCGTGACCGCGAGACTGCCCTCAGCGTCGACGGCAAGATCTCCCTGGGAGCTTGCCTCGACCTGGCTGCCGCCCGAGATGTCGATGTTGCCGTCAGCCCAAATCGCCGCTTCTTCTATCGAGCTTGCTTCTACCTTGCCACCGCCTTTGATGATGATGTCACTGCCCGCGGCGACGCCGTAACCTTCGCCTCCTTTAGCGATCACTGTGCCAGAGGAATCGATGGTGGTCTTGCCCTTGGATTGGATACCTTCGGTACCGCCCGTTGCATTCACGGTGCCCGAGCCCGTGATAGAGAGGTCGCCCTTTGCCTCAATTCCGTCGGAAGTAGTGCTTGTGGTGTTCACGGTGCCTGGGCCAGAAATGGAGAGGTCGCCTGTGGATTTAATTGCATCGGCCTCGGCTGTCACATTGAGCTCATCCGTGCTATTCGAGCTCGTTATGTTCAACTCCGCTTTCTGGTTAGTGCCATCCTGCGCTTTGATGGCGGCTCCGGTGTAATCGGGTTCGGTTTTCACGGTGTTCTTGCCCTCGTACGCAATGTTGAGCTTGCCTGCAGAGTTGATCGCACCGCCGTCATAGCCGTTGAGCTTCATATCGTCGGCGCCGTCCCAGCTCCAGGTGCCGGCCTCGTCGCCTGCCGGGGTGCCGCCGACGTCCACCCACTCGGCCGCGAGCGAGACGCTCGGCATGAGCAGCGAACTTACCGTGAGTGCGCAAACGGCGCCTACAACGATGCGGCGTGTCACGCGGCGCCAACTGCCGTGTGCGAGCAGCGTGCGGCGGCGCACGTCGGGCTCGACAAAATGGGCTCCAGAGGTTTTGTCATTGCGCTTGGGGGTCGTGAACAAGGCGGCCATGGTTACTCCCATCCTCATAGGGCCTATGCGATTACGCCCAGCATATCTGCAGGATGTAGCCGGCGGTAGTGCCGTTTTGAGGGCAAAATGTCCAAAACTCGGGAAGCAATACATCGCGCGTCCGTGCGTTGCCTGGCTTTAAAAGAAAAGCGCGGAGCCGCTCGATGCGACTCCGCGCTTTGGTGTTCTGCTTTGGCAGCTTTGCCGCTACGCTACAAAGAAGTAGACGAGGAAGGCGAGGGCTGCGATCCACATGAGCGGCTTGATCTTGGAGGCCTCGCCCTTAAAGAGCGCGACGATCACGTAGGCGATAAAGCCCAGGCCAATGCCGGCAGAGATGGAGTAGGTGAAGGGCACGCCGGCGATAATCATGAACGCCGGGAAACCCTGCGACACGTCGGACCAGTCGATCTCGGAGGCCTCGCTCATCATGAGGTAGCCGACGTAGACCAGGGCACCGCAGGTGGCGGCGCTGGAAACGATGGTGACGATGGGGGAGAAGAACGCGGCGAGAATGAACAGCACGCCGGTGGTGACGGAGGTGAGGCCCGTGCGGCCACCGTCGGCAGCGCCAGAGGTGGACTCGACGAACGTGGTGATGGAGGAGACGCCCATGAAACCGCCCACAGCGGCGGCGGCGGAGTCGACGATCAGGATCTCCTTGATATTCTCGACGTTGCCGTCGTCGGTGAGGAACTCGCCCTGCTTGGCCACGGCCATCGCGGTGCCCATGGTGTCGAAGAAGTCACTCATGAGCAGCGAGAACGAGATGACGAGGAGCGCGGGGTCGGTAAGGACCTTGACGATGGCGGGCACGCCGCCGGCGTCGGCGATGGGGCCACCGATGCTCGAGAAGTCGAGCGGGGCGATGATACCGGTCGGAGCCTGGGTTACACCTAGGGGGATACCGGCGATGACGGCGACGACGATGCCGATGAGCAGCGAGCCGGGGACGTTGCGGCAGGCGAGGGCGACCGTCACCAGGATGGAGGTGATGCCGACGATGAAGGTGGGGGAGGTGATGTCGCCCAGACCGACGAGTGTACCGGCGCCAGCGGTGATAATGCCGGCATCGCACAGGCCAATCATGGCGATGAACAGGCCCAGACCCACCGAGATGGCGTGACGCAGGACAACCGGGATGGCGTCCATGATGGCCTCGCGCAGGCCACAAAGCACGAGCAGCAAGATGACGACGCCCTCAAGGAAGATGACGCTCATGGCCACGTGCCAGTCACCGCCGCAGACGGTGGTGGTGATTCCGGCGATCATCGCGTTGACGCCTAAGCCCGACGCGCAGGCGAGCGGGCGGTTTGCGAAGATGCCCATGCAGATGGTCATGATGCCGGCGCCCAGGCAGGTGGCGCAGGCGAGCGCTCCCGCATCGATGCCAGCGCCCGAGAGCACCGCGGGGTTGACGGCGATGATGTAGGCCATCGCCAGGAATGTTGTCAGTCCAGCGCGTAGTTCGGTCCCGATTGTGGACTTGCGCTCGCTGACGTGAAATAGTTCGTCCATGCATACCCTTTCCTTGTTCGGCCCCGAGTTTAGGCCGATCGACACGAACGCTCTCACTATAGCCCCTTTACGACGCTGTTGTTCCTCGCATGTTGATGTTCGGCGCTTTGCGGCAGACGGACGGTATTTTTCGCATGAAAATGTGTGGGTACCGTATACTTAAGCGGTTACAACGACCCCTATGGAGGAACGTATGATTAAAGAGCTTTGCCACGACGAGGCTATCCTGTCCCAGCGTTGCGAGGTTGCGACCGTCGAGGACGAGTCGGTTGCTCAGGACCTGATCGATACCATCAAGTCGCTCGATGATGCCGGCTGCCTTGCCGCTAACCAGATTGGCGTTACCAAGAAGGTCTGCGTCTACCTGGACGACGCCGGCGAGCCCCACGTGCTCTACAACCCCCGTCTGGTGTTTGGTCTGGGCGCCAGCAAGATGGAAGAGAGCTGCCTGACGCACGAGGAGGTCACCAAGTCCACGCGCTATATCAAGTGCAAGGTTGCCTTTGACCAGATCGTCGATGGCAAGATGAAGGAGTGCCGCCGCGACTACGCGGGCTTTGAGGCACAGATGATCCAGCATATGATCGATCACTGTCTAGGAAAGTTGGTCTAAGGGGACCAAAGCACCGCACCTTGCCGCTCAATCGTCGCTCGCGTACCTTAAGTACGCTTCGCTCCTCTTTCGTGGCAATCTGCGGCACTTTGACCTCTTAGACGACCTGCGGGGTTAACTTGGTTGAGTTTATCCTGCTTGAATAGCCCGGGCATGACATTGTTGTCATGTCCGGGCTTTTGTGTTTAGCGCCTTTTTGTTTGGAGACAATGAAATTAGCAAGAACGTAAAGCTAGGAGGCGCCATGTGCACGAGCATTCGATTTACCGATAATTCTGGCCACATGTATCTGGGCCGCAATCTCGACTGGAGCTTTGACTACGGCCAACAGGTTCGCGTGATGCCGCGCGGGTTTCACATTCCGTATTCGTTTATCGACGACGCGACAGCGGCGCACGCGGTGATCGGTATGTGCATCGATTACAGGAACTACCCTATGTTCTTCGATTGCGGCAACGATGCGGGCCTCGCCGTGGCGGGTCTCAATTTCCCGGGTTATGCCGAGTATGCCGAGGACCCTGTCGACGGCAAGACCAATATCGCGGCCTATGAGTTTCCCCTGTGGGTGGCAGCGACGTTCTCGACGGTCGATGAGGTCGAGGCTGCGCTGCGCGACACGGTGATTGTCGCCAAATCTGCTGGAGAGGGGCTGGGCGTGTCGCTGCTCCATTGGATTATCGGCGACAGCCAGCGCAGCATCGTGGTCGAGATGATGGCTGACGGCCTGCATGTATACGACGATCCGGTCGACACCCTTGCCAATCAGCCCACCTTCCCGTGGCACATGGAAAACCTGCGCACCTATATTACCGCCACAAGCGATTTTCCGCAGACGGCGACGTGGCGTGGCGCCGAGCTTAAGCCCTATGGCGCGGGCGCCGGCATGCGCGGTATCCCGGGTGACTGCTATTCGCCGAGCCGTTTTGTAAAGGCGGCGTACCTCAATGCCAATTACCCGCAAAAGGAGAGCGAGGCCGAAAACGTCGTCCGTATGTTCCGCTCGCTCGAGGGCGTGGTGATGATCGAGGGGGCGTCCAGGATGGGCGATGGCAAGTTCGAGAAGACTATCTACACCGGATGCTTTAGCGCGCGAACGGGCAATTACTATTACTCAACGTATGAGGATCCGTCGATTCGCTACGTGAGCCTGATGGATGCCGAGGGTGCGAGCCCCGATAAGCTCGTGGCTCCCGAGCCGCGTCGTTCGTAGCCGTTAGCTTTACTGCAATGCAAAGCGGCCCTGCGTCTCTCGTGAGGTGCAGGGCCGCTGTCGTTGATTTATGACGTCGCTAGAAGTTGGCGTCGTTGAGTTGTTCGTTCTCGAGGCCGTCGAGCTGTTGCTGTTCGGGCATATCGGCGACGCTCTCGAGCAACTCGGTGGGATCGACGTTCATGTTCCTACCGGCCTCGTTGCCGTTGACCAAGTCGTCCGAGAAGATGTCGACCTCCATTTCCTCGGCCTCTTCGATCTGGATCTCGAGCGGCACCTGGGTGCGCACGAGTTTAACGGCCGGGCGCATGCGGGCAAAGAGGGGTACGTACTCGATGATGATGGCCGAGTTCTCAAGACCGTACCAGCGTGCCGGGCTTCCGCAGGCGCGGCGGACGGCGTACTTGATGGCCATGACGCGATGGTCATTGCGGTTGATGTCCGTTTCGGGGGCGAGCATCTTGCGCAGCATGCAAAAGCGGAAGTCGCCCACGTTGCCGCGTGTCTCGTAGATGGAGTAGGTGTGATGTTGCGGCGGCAGCTCGCCCGATGCCATCAAGTCGCCAACAATCTGGCGCAGGTAGGCGTTGATGCGCTGATTGACCTTAAAGCCTAGGTCCAAGCGCACGCGGAACAAAAAGTCCGTGCCAAAGGTCTCGACGGAATACTCGTGCGTATAGGGCTCATCGGTAACGTGCACGTTAATGAACCAGTATGCTTTGGCGCGCTTGGGATGCTTGTCCAAGATGGAGTAGAGCACGTCGCGGTCGAGCGTGAGCGGGTCGGGGCTGTTGGTGAGGAACACCAGATTGTCGGCGAGCACGGGGTAGGTCTCGTCGTTGCGCAGGCGGTTGAGCTGATCGATGTACTTGGAGACGGGCAGCAGGATCGTTTGCGTGCGCTCGATGGCGGTGCCGCGGCGCCACACATACATAAGGCCAAACAGCAGCGAGGCCAAGAAGATCATGACGTAACCGCCGTCAAAGAACATGGTGAGGCACGAGGCGAAGAAGCACAGCTCAATGGCGCCGAAGAGCAGGGCGAAGACACAGGCGCCCAGCTTGTGCTTAAGAATGCCGGCGATATAGCTCGTCAGCAGCGTGGTGGTCATAAGCATGGTCACGGTAATGGCGAGGCCATAGGCGCTCTCCATGCGCTCGGAGTTCTGGAACAGCAGCACGATGAAGATACAGCCGACCCACATGATGTTATTGACGAGCGGAATATAGAGCTGGCCCTTGGTGTCGCTGGGGTAGTGGATGCGCAGGTGCGGCATAAGGTTGAGGCGCGTTGCCTCGGATACCAGTGAGAACGAGCCGGTGATGAGGGCCTGCGAGGCGATGATGGCCGCTACGGCCGAAAGCACGATGGCAAAGGGGCGCAGGGGCTCGGGAAGCATCATGTAGAACGGGTTGACGATGTCCATCGCGAGCATCTGGGGATTGGAGTTGTTGGCGAGCAGCCAAGCGCCCTGGCCCAGATAGTTAAGGATGAGGGCCGCCTTTACGAACGGCCAGGATGCGTAAATGTTAGCCTTGCCCACGTGACCCATGTCCGAGTAGAGGGCCTCGGCACCGGTTGTCGACAGAAAGACAAAGCCGAGCACCATAATGCCCGAATGGTTGATGGGCGAGAACAGGAACATAATGCCGCGGATGGGGTTGAGCGCGCGCAAGATGGACAGGTTGCCGAGCATGTTGAACAGACCGGCACCTGCCAGGAACAGGAACCACAGCGTCATGAGCGGGCCGAAGAGCTTGCCGATTGACGAGGTGCCGGCGCGCTGCATGGCAAATAGGCCGCAGATAATGATGATTGTGATGATGATGACGTTGGTCTGGCCGTCGCCCAGCAGCGCATGGCCCCATTCGATGGTGCGCAGACCCTCGATGGCTGTGGTGACCGTGACGGCGGGGGTGAGGATGCCGTCGGCGAGCAGCGCCGCGCCGCCGATCATGGCGGGAAGGATCAGCCACGGCGCCACTTTGCGCACCAAGCTAAACAGGGCGAAGATGCCGCCCTCGTTGTGGTTATCGGCCTTCATGGCGATAACCACGTACTTGACCGTGGTCACGAGCGTCATGGTCCAGATGACAAGCGAAAGCGCTCCCAAGATCATGTCTTCGCTGACGGTGCCGATGCCGCCGTTGTTGGCGACGATTGATTTCATGGTGTACATGGGGCTCGTGCCGATGTCGCCATAGACGACGCCGAGCGTTACGAGCAGCATGCCAGCGGAGAGGGGAATGGCTCCGTGCCCGCCCTGCCCATGCTGGCCTTGGAGGTTTGCCTCCAGTTTGGTGTGTGCCACGTGGACTCCCTTAGACATCTGGCCTCTGCCAAGGGCAGTAGACCTTTATGCCATCTTTATACATATAAGAGCAGTTTGGCACATCGGGGTGTTTTAGACAATAATCCCCAGCTGGGGATTATTTACGTACGCAGGTAGCATTTCAAAGCAGGGGCATATCCGATGAATAGCTTGCTGCAATGTGATAACCGCAGACGCGCCCCTGCTTCGAAACTGAAGAGGGGCTTTTAAGCATGTGCCGCCTGGGCGATGCCCGCTTTGGCGCCTGCGCGTTTGCCGGCGAGTTCGCAAAAGAGCGCGCCGCCGATGATAAGTGCGGCGCCCATCAGGCGGACCGGTGTTATGGCTTCGCCTAAAAGGACGGCGGAGAACACGACCGCCGAAAGCGGCTCGAGGTAGCCGACGACGGCGACGGTCTGGACTGGCAGCTTGGCGACAGCGCTAAAGTAGAGCAGGCAACCGATGCCGGTGTTGACGACGCCGAGCATGACGACTGCGCGCCAATCAATACTGGCGGCGACGCCGGCGGACAGGAATGAGGGAGCGCCCTGCTTGATGAGCGTGAGGACCAGCGCGGTCACAAAGGCGGCGCTTACCTGGAGCGTGGAGTTTTCGAGACCTTCGATGTGTGGCGCACCCTTGCTAGCGATGACCATCAGCGCATAGCAAAATGCCGAGGCGATTCCGCAGGCGATACCAGCAATGGGCATATTGCCGCCTAGACCTTGCGCTGCAATGAGAAAAGCACCGCAAGCAACGGCGATAAACCCGGCGATTTTGCCGCCGGTCAGTTTTTCGCCAAAGATAAACGGCGAGAGGGCCATGACAATGATGGGGCCGCAGTAGTACAGCAGCGAGGAAACGCCGACGCCGATCGTCTGGTAGGCGCGGAACAGGAATATCCAGCTGGCGCCCAGTGCGGCCCCCGAGAGGATGAGAGCCGCAGCTTCGCAGGGACGAGATGGCGCCTGCAGTTTATGACGTTGGGTGATGGCGAGGATGGTGACAAGCGAGAGAGCGCCCAAAAACGTGCGTAGTAGCACGATATCGGAGCTCGGCAGCGCGATGGCAGCGGCGATGATGCCGTTGGAGCCAAACAATAGCAATGCTGCTAAGTACGTAAACAGTCCGTTGTTCATGCGCTGACATCCCCTCTATATCCGAGCATGTTCACTATGGGTGAACTGGCTTTAGAATAAAAGCGAATATAATGCATGGATAGTATGAGAAAAACTCATGCAAAGGCGGAGGGGTGCCGTGGAAACGAATATTCAAAAGATGCAGGTGCTGCTCGAGACCGTGCGCGCCGGCAGTTTTACGCGCGCCGCCGAGCGGCTGAGCTATTCGCAGTCGGGCGTGAGCCGTATGGTGGCCGACCTTGAGGCGGATTGGGGTTTTAAGGTGCTTGACCGCAGCCGTGAGGGCGTGGTGCTTTCTGCTGACGGGCGGCAGGTCATGCCGGCAGTCGAGGTGCTCTGCGAGGAATTCACTCGCTTGCAGCGACGGGTGGGTGAGATGCGGGGGCTCATGCGCGGCAAAATCTGCATCGGTACGTTTTCGAGTGTGGCGACCCACGTGCTGCCGCCGGTGATTGCGCGCTTTCGCGCCGATCACCCGGACGTCGATTATGAGTTGCTGATGGGTGATTACTCAGAGATTGAACAATGGGTGGGAGAGGGCCGCTGCGATTTGGGCTTTATCCCGCGTGAGCCCCGAGAAAACGGCATGACATCGCTGCCTTTGGTGCGCGACGAGTTGATGGCGGTAGTGCCGGCAGACTCTTTACTTGCCGCAGCGGAGGTCGTCTCTCTTGCCGATTTGGCCAACGAGCAGTTTATTCTGCTGGAACGGGGTACCGATGATGAGATTACGCCGCTGTTTCGCCGCGCAGGCCTGGCGGTGCGCTCTAAGCTGTCGACCTGGGATGATTATGCGATTATGGCCATGGTCGAGGACGGTCTGGGCGTGAGCATTCTTCCGGCGCTCATCTTGCGCCGCTGCCAGTTCGATGTTGCCGTGCGCCCGCTCGAGGGGCATGCCCATCGGCAGATCAATGCGATATATCGCACCGCTGACGTTTCGCTTGCCGCCGCTCGATTCCTTGAATACCTCTAAACGTGTGCACGTTATTGTCCGCTTTGGGCAAATCTCGGAGTTCGGTACGTTTTCTTATGAAATTGAACTTTCGAATGAGGTACGGCGCTATACTGCTTGCTAAATTGAACTCTGGTTCAATTCGTGTTCTATAAATTGAACTTTGCCAGCAAGGAGGTTCTAGTGGCCCAAGAGACGTTTAGCGATCGCCTGCGACGGACTATGTCCGATCGCGATGTTCGCCAGTCGGACGTAATCCGCGCATCGGAGATGCTCGGCAAAAAACTCGGCAAGAGTCAGATGAGCCAATATGTGAGCGGCAAGACGATCCCGCGGCGCGATGTGGCAGAGCTGCTCGCCCGCATTTTGGAGGTCGATGTTACCTGGCTGCTTGCCGGTGACGCCGATCAAGGCGAGACATCATCGCCCCGCAACGTTTCCAAGCCTGAACCCCATCCCTCAGCTCAAATTCCAAGGAGCACCACCATGCGTACTTTTTCTAAATCCACCAAGCTTGATAACGTCCTGTATGATGTGCGCGGTCCCGTCGTCGACGAGGCTGCCCGTATGGAGGACGAGGGCGAGCGCATCCTCAAGCTCAATATCGGCAACCCGGCGCCCTTCGGTTTCCGCACGCCCGACGAGGTCATCAAGGATATGCGCCAGCAGCTGCCCGATTGCGAAGGCTATTCCAACTCGCGCGGCCTGTTCTCGGCACGCAAGGCGATTATGCAGTACTCGCAGATCAAGGGCCTGCCCAATGTTCAGATGGAGCACATCTACACGGGCAACGGCGTGTCCGAGCTCATTCAGCTTTCGATGAACGCGCTGCTCGACAATGGCGACGAGATTCTGATCCCCAGCCCCGACTATCCGCTCTGGACGGCGTGCGCAACCCTTGCCGGCGGTCATCCCGTGCACTATCTGTGCGATGAGCAAGCTGATTGGTATCCCGACCTGGAGGATATGGAGTCCAAGATCACGAGTGCGACCAAGGCCCTCGTCATCATCAACCCCAACAACCCCACGGGCTCGGTCTACCCGCGCGAGGTGCTCGAGGGCATCGTCGAGGTTGCGCGCAAGCACCAGCTCATGATCTTTGCCGATGAGATCTACGACCGTCTGTGCATGGACGGCTACGAGCACGTCTCGATTGCCTCGCTCGCTCCCGATCTGCCCTGCGTCACCTTTAGCGGCCTTTCCAAGTCGCACATGATTGCGGGCTATCGTATTGGCTGGATGGTGCTTTCGGGCAACCAGCGCTGTATGAGCGATTTCATCATGGGCATCAACATGCTCTCTAACATGCGCCTGTGCTCCAACGTGCCGGCTCAGTCGATCGTCCAGACGGCACTCGGCGGCCATCAGTCGGTCAACGACTACATCCGTCCCGGCGGCCGTGTCTACGAGCAGCGCAACTTTGTGTATGAGGCGCTCAGCAAGATCGACGGCATCTCGGTGGTCAAGCCGCGTGCGGCGTTCTATATCTTCCCTAAGATGGATGTTAAAAAGTTCAACATTACCGACGACGAGCAGTTTGCTCTCGACCTACTGCACGAGAAGAAGATTCTGATCACGCGCGGCGGCGGTTTTAACTGGGGTGAGCCCGACCACTTCCGCATCGTGTACCTGCCGCGCATGGAAGTGCTCAAAGAGTCGCTCGAAGACCTCGCCGACTTCTTCGATCATTACCGCCAAGCGTAGGGGATTAGGTATCTGCCGCCGCAAGAATCGAGGCGTCGCAGGATAGACATACGACAGCGAGCGAGCCGCATTTACGCCAAGGTGACGTGAAATGAGAGGGCGCTGACCTTCTGGTCGCGCCCTTGAAATTGAACGTCAGATTGGCGTGAATGCGGCTC
>OMFP01000744.1_pt1 | contig 12773 bp, 8 predicted proteins | sample 1674221 | NCBI WGS metagenome assembly OMFP01 (sample SAMEA103958152, study PRJEB25191) | human gut metagenome | biome: human-associated habitat [ENVO:00009003]; feature: intestine environment [ENVO:2100002]; material: feces | place: Germany | collected 2013/2015
CTCAAACCACTTGCCCGAGACGCCGTACGTGCGGCGTCCCCACACGTCGGCGCTGTACGCGTCGTCGTAAGAGAATCGGTTTGTGGCGTCGTCGAATGTGTAGCATCCGCCGAAACTCTTCTCTCCGCTCACCGTAGCGTGGAACGACGAGTTGGCGGCGAGGTTGAGGCTGAGCGTAGGCTCTGCACTCTGCAGCACGCCGTTTGTGCCGACCGAGATGGGGAAGCCCTTATAGTCGCCCACGAAGGCGCGACCTGCGAACGTAGTCTTCTCCTTGCCCACGGTCTCTATGGTTATCGGCTCCGCCGGCATGATGCAGAGCCAGCACGAGCCGAAGTCCTCGTCGTCGGTGACGTACTCGTAGGGCACGTCGTCGCCGCTTGCCGACGTAATCTTCAGCGTGCCGTCGAATCCGTAGTCGCTATACCACACGAATTTCACAGGCTGTCCGGCAAGCTGGTCGAACTTTCGCTCCGCCGGGTCCTTGTCCCAGTCGTCGCTCGCGTTGTACATCACGATGGTTGTGCCCTTGCCCTGCTTCAGCGTGATAGGCAGGTAGAACTGCTGTGTGCCGTCGAACGTGATGAAGTCGACGTCCGAAGCGGGGAATGTAGCTACAACTTTCTTGCCTTTCACAAGATACAACTGACGGGTGCTTTGTGCTTGTGCGAGTCCTACGGCAGATGCCAGCAGACCCAGTGCGATTAACCTGTGTTTCATTACGATGGTTTTTTAAATGGTTATGCCACGTTCTGTTAGCCTAACAGCATGACTTGTGGCAAATGTACAAAGAATCAGTGAAACAGCAAACAAATATCAATGAAATGTTGGTTTCTAACTGTTGCTTGTCCTGTAAGCTTTTCTCACCGTTTCCGTCCGCTGCCCGATCGGATTCCGTCCGCCGCCCAATCGGATTCCGTTCGGGTGACGATGACTTTTCGTGAGGGTTTTGCTGCGAGAATTGAACAGCTAAAGATGCAAGTCGTAGTTCGATGTGCAGCAAAACAATGCGTAAAGCTGACCGACGGCACGAATTATTGCTATATATAATAGGTGGTATGAAGTTTTTTCGTTAATTTTGCGAATGATTAATCAGCACACCCCAAACATAACTTTATATTTCCGGAATGAAAGAATTTGTAATATCTGAAGTAAAGGCTGAGACAGCCATTCTTGTCGGTCTGATAACGAAGGACCAGGACGAGGCAAAGACAAAGGAATATCTCGACGAGCTGGAGTTTCTCGCCGACACGGCGGGCGCCGTAACCGTGAAGCGCTTCACACAGCGCGTGGGCGGACCAAGCTCGGTGACGTACGTGGGTACGGGTAAGCTGGAGGAGATACGCGAATACATAGAGGCTGAGGAGGACGCTGAGCGCCCCATCGGCATGGTTATCTTCGACGACGAGCTGTCGGCGAAGCAGATACGCAACATCGAGAAGGTGCTGCAGGTGAAGATACTCGACCGCACGTCGCTCATCCTCGACATCTTCGCCATGCGCGCGCAGACGGCTGCCGCCAAGACGCAGGTGGAGCTGGCGCAGTATCGCTACATGCTGCCACGTCTGCAGCGCCTGTGGACGCACCTTGAGCGTCAGGGCGGTGGCTCTGGCTCCGGTGGCGGCAAAGGCTCCGTGGGTCTGCGCGGACCGGGTGAGACGCAGCTCGAGATGGACCGCCGTATCATCCTCAACCGCATCACGCTGCTCAAGCAGCGCCTCGTGGAGATTGACAAACAGATGAGCACTCAGCGCAAGAACCGCGGACGCACCATACGTGTGGCGCTCGTGGGATATACCAACGTGGGCAAATCGACCATCATGAACATGCTCGCAAAGAGCGAGGTGTTCGCCGAGAACAAGCTGTTCGCCACGCTCGACACCACGGTGCGCAAGGTGGTGATAGACAACCTGCCGTTCCTGCTTGCCGACACCGTGGGCTTCATACGCAAGTTGCCCACCGACCTGGTCGACTCGTTCAAGTCGACGCTCGACGAGACGCGCGAAGCCGACCTGCTGCTGCACGTCGTAGACATCTCTCACCCCGACTTCGAGGAGCAGATACGCGTAGTGGAGAACACGCTGAAGGAGCTGGGCTGCGCCGACAAGCCGTCGATGATTGTGTTCAACAAGATTGACAACTACACGTGGACCGAGAAGGAGGAGGACGACCTCACGCCGATGACCAAGGAGAACATCACGCTCGACGAGCTGAAGCGCACATGGATGGCGCGTCTGGGCGAGAACTGCATGTTCATCTCGGCGAAGGAGAAGCTGAACATCGACGAGTTCCGCGAGACGATATACCTCAAGGTGCGCGAGCTGCACGTGCAGAAGTATCCGTACAACGACTTCCTGTATATGGATGTAGAATGATGTTGTGGTGGTGAGGTGTTGAGATGGTGAGATATGATGGTGAGGTGATGAAAAGATGAAAAGGTGTTGTAATGGTGAGATGGTGTTGTGTTGACATATGCATATCTCAACACAACAACACCTCAACATCACAACATCTTTACAACATCTCAACACAACAACACCACAACATCACATCTCAACATCATATCTCAACACCTCAACACCTCACCACAACAACATCTTTACAACACCTCAACATAACAACATTTCAACACCAAAAGCACATGATTTATCGCAAGTTAACCGAAGACGAAATCTCGACTCTACAGGCCAACAGCTGCTGGGCGGAAGACTGGCAGCGCATAGAGGTGAGCGAAGATTTCGAGCCACGCTTCTTCCACCGCGTGATGTTCTACGGCGACATTCGCCTCGGGGCGTTCACAGACAATGTGGAGGTGAGCCGCGGCTTCATGAAACATTCTGGCGTGAACAACGCCACCCTGCGCAACGTAACCATAGGCAACAACTGTCTCATCGAGAACATCTCGGGCTACATCAACAACTACACCATCGGCGACGACTGCATCATATCTAACGTATGCACGATGGAGACTACCGACGGTGCTACGTATGGCGAGGGCAACCTCATATCGGTGCTCAACGAGGTGGGCGAAGGCAACCTCATCCTCTTCCACGGACTGACCAGTCAAGTGGCGGCGCTCATGGTGAAACACTTCCACAACCGACCGCTGAAGGACACCATACGCCGCTTGATACGTGAGGAGATAGAGCGCACGGCGCCCGACATGGCTGCTATAGGCAACCGTGTGAAGATAGTGAACACGAAGGAGATAACGAACACCGTAATATACGACGACTGCGAGATAGCGGGCGCCGCACGTCTCAGCGACTGCACCCTCATGAGCAACAGCAACGCGTCGGTGTATATCGGCACGGGGGTCATCTGCGAGAACTCTATCATCGGCGACGGATCGTCGATAATAAATAGCGTGAAGATGCAAGACTGCTTCGTGGGCGAGGCGTGCAAGCTGAGCAACGGATTCACCGCGGCGGGCAGTGTGTTCTTCGCCAACTCGTACATGGCGAACGGAGAGGCGTGCGCTGCGTTCTGCGGTCCGTTCACGGCGTCGCACCACAAGAGTTCGCTGCTCATCGGCGGACAGTTCTCGTTCTACAACGCCGGTTCGGCTACCAACTTCTCCAACCATGCCTACAAGATGGGACCGATGCACTACGGAACGCTCGAACGCGGATCGAAGACTGCCAGCGGAGCCTACATTCTGATGCCGGCGCATATCGGAGCCTTCTCGGTGTGCTTCGGCAAACTGATGTATCATCCCGACACACGCTCGCTGCCGTTCTCATATCTCATAGCCTACAACGACACGATGTATCTCGTGCCGGGTCGCAATCTGACCACCGTCGGTCTGTACCGCGACATCAGAAAATGGCCGAAACGCGACATGCGCCCCGCCGGAACACGCAAGAGTATTGTGAACTTCGACTGGCTCTCGCCGTTCACCGTGGGCGAGATACTGCGCGGAAAGAAGATTCTGGAGGACCTGCGCGACGCTTCGGGCGAAGACGTCTCTACGTACAACTATCACGAGTACGTCATAAAGAATTCGTCGCTGCGCAAGGGCATCAAATACTACGACATAGCACTGCGCATATACATGGGAGCGGTGCTCAAACGCCATGCGCCGGTGGAGCCGACGACTACCGTGGGCACCGGACCGTGGACCGACTTATCGGGTCTGCTGCTGCCTGTGTCTGAAGAGCAGCGCCTCGTAGACGACATCCTCTCGGGCGAGATAGACACTACCGAGGGCCTCGCCGAACGCTTCGAGGAGATAAACGCCAACTACTCTGAATACCGATGGGCGTGGTCGTACCAGATGATAATGGACTACTACGGCTTCGCGGAACTGAACGAGGAGAACGTGGAGCGAGTGAAGCGCGACTATGTAACGGCGCGCCGTGCGTGGATAGCCGAGATAAAGAAGGACGCCGCAAAGGAGTATCGTCTGGGCGACGTGGAGGAAGAGGTGTTCAACAACTTCAACGAACAGCTCGACAAGGAGGTAGACTTCGAGAACCAGAAACTATATATGTAACCCTATTTCAACAAAACTATACAAATGAAATTCAAGTCTTTTCTTATTGCCGCTCTCCTCTCGGTAGGATTCGGCAGTCAGGCTTCGGCCTACGAGTATGAGACCGTGAAGGGCGACCCTATGCAGACACGCATCTACACGCTGCCCAACGGACTGAAGGTTTATCTTTCTGTGAACAAGGAGCAGCCGCGCATACAGACTTACGTGGCGGTGCGCACCGGTTCGCGCAACGACCCTGCCGAGACTACGGGTCTGGCTCACTATCTGGAGCACCTGATGTTCAAGGGAACACGACTCTTCGGCACCACAGACGCTGTGAAGGAACAGCCTTATCTCGACGACATCGAGCGCCGATACGAGCACTACCGCACCGTGACCGACCCCGAAAAGCGCCGACAGCTCTATCACGAGATAGACTCGGTATCGCAGATTGCTGCGCAGTATTTCATACCGAACGAGTACGACAAGCTGATGGCTTCCATCGGAGCCAACGGAACTAACGCATATACAAGCAACGACGTGACGTGCTACGTGGAGAACATTCCGTCGAACGAGGTGGACAACTGGGCACGCATCCAGGCAGACCGCTTCCAGAACATGGTTATACGCGGATTCCACACTGAGCTTGAGGCTGTGTACGAGGAGTATAACATGCACCTCTCAAGCGACTTCGACAAGGAGTGGGCGGCGCTCGGCAAGAAACTCTTCCCTACTCACCCCTACGGCACACAGACCACTATCGGTACGCAGGAGCATCTGAAGAACCCGTCTATCACGAACATAAAGAACTACTTCAAGCACTACTATGTGCCGAACAACGTGGCTATCTGCATGGCGGGCGACTTCGACCCTGAGGCTGTGATGGCTATCATCGACAAGTACTTCGGTTCGTGGAAGAAGGGCGAACATGTGAAATACCCACACTTCGCACCGGTGAAGGACCTCACGGCGCCGGTTGACACTACCGTAATCGGACAGGAGGCTGAGAACGTGTTCCTCGGCTGGAAGATGGACGGCTCGGCTTCGCTGCAGGCTGACACACTCGACGTCATCGACCGCATGCTCGCCAACGGCAACGCCGGACTCATCGACATCAACGTGAACCAGAAGATGCTCTGTCAGGGTGTGCAGTCGGGCAAGATTGACATGCGCGACTACTCGCAGTTCATCATGATCGGTCAGCCCAACGAGGGACAGTCGCTCGACGAGGTGAAGGCTATCATGCTCGGCGAGATAGAGAAGCTGAAGCGTGGCGAGTTCAGCGACAAGCTGCTGCCTTCGGTGAAGAACAACATGAAGCTCGAATTCCTGCGCTCGCTCGACAGCAACGAGAGTCGAGCTACATCGTTCGTCAACACCTTCATCTACGGACGCCCGTGGAAGACGCAGGTGGAGCGCTTCGACCGCATCGCCGGCATCACAAAGGAGCAGATTATGGACTTCGCCAAGCGCCACTTTACCGACGGCTACGCCATCGTCTACAAGCGTCAGGGCGAAGACCCTACACAGAAGAAGATAGAGAAGCCGGCTATCACGCCGATACCTTCTAACCGCGACTTGCAGAGCGCTCTGGTGAAGGAGATTAAGGAGTCGAAGGTGAAGCCTATAGAGCCGGTATTCCTCGACTACGAAAAGGACTTCGCTCGCACTACTACAAAGAAGAAGCAGCCGGTTTACTACATACAGAACAAGCAGAACGACCTCTTCGAGCTTCACTTCGTGTACGATTTCGGTTCGGAGGCTAACAAGTGGCTGTCTTACGCTACCGACTATCTCGACTTGCTCGGCACCGGAACGATGTCGGCTGCAGAGGTTAAGGAGCGCTTCTACGAGCTGGGCTGCGAATACAGCTTCAACCCTACATGGTCTACAATGACGGTATCGCTCAGCGGTCTCGGCGAGAACATGACCGAGGCTATGAAGCTCATGGAGCAGATACTCAACAACGCAAAGGTAGACCGCGAGGCTTACAACAAGTACGTAGACAACCTGCTGAAAGGCAGACGCGACGCTAAACTCAACCAGAAGGCCAACTTCGGTGCGCTGCGCAACTACGCTTTCTACGGCAAGTACAACCCTACACGCAACACGCCCGACAGCACAGAACTCGTAACGACCAATCCGCAGGACGTTGTCAACATGATTGCTGCGCTGAAGAACTACAAGCACGACGTGGTTTACTATGGTCCGCTCGCTATGAAGCAGCTGGTTGCTACCGTCGACAAGAACCATATCACGGCGAAGACTCTGCAGGATGCGCCTGAGAACAAGCCGTACAAGATGGTGGAGACTCCGAAGAACGAGATTCTCCTCGCACCTGCACAACGAGAACCAGAAGTGGACTCCGGAGGACGAGGCTAAGATTTCGTTGTTCAACGAGTATTTCGGTGGCGGCATGAACGGCATCGTGTTCCAGGAACTGCGCGAGAGCCGCGGACTTGCTTACAGCGCATTCGCCGACTACAGAACAACGAAGCGCAAGGAGCAGCAGACCAACCATGCTTATACATATATCATCTCGCAGAACGACAAGATGATGGACTGCATACGCGTGTTCAACAATATTCTCGACACAATGCCGCAGTCGCAGCCGGCGTTCGAACTGGCTCAGCAGGCTGCCATGAAGCGCATCGCGTCGCAGCGCATCACTAAGGCAAACATCATCTTCTCTTATCTTGGCAACAAGCGCATCGGCATGAACTACGATATTCGCCGCGGCGTATACGAGGCTCTGCCGAAACTCACACTCGAGGACATCGTGAAGTTCGAGCACGACAACATGGCTAACAAGCCGTGGCTCTACCTCATCCTCGGCGACGAGAAGAACCTCGACATGAAGTCGCTCGAGAAGATTGCACCTATCAAGCGCGTGTCGACAGAAGAGATATTCGGATATTAATGATGGTGAGATGGTGAGATGGTGTTGTGGTGACAAATGCATATCTCAACACCTCAACACCTCAACATCACACCATATCATCTCAACTTCACAACATTTCTTTTGCAATATTCGCAAAAGAAATGTACCTTTGCAAAAGAACTAATTTAATTTAAACCAAATAACATTATGGCATCAACACCAGATTTCAAGTATGCTCCTATGTTCCAGTTAGGAAAGGACAATACTGAATACCGTTTGCTTACTACAGACGGCGTAAGTACAGGTGAATTTGAAGGCAAAACAATCTTGAAAGTTTCGAAGGAAGCGCTCACACTGCTCTCTCAGCAGGCGTTCCACGACGTAGAGTTCATGCTGCGTCGCGAGCACAACCTGCAGGTGGCTCAGATTCTCTCTGACCCTGAGGCATCAGAGAACGACAAGTACGTAGCTCTGCAGTTCCTCCGCAACGCCGAGACTGCTGCCAAGGGCATCCTGCCTTTCTGCCAGGACACCGGCACCGCTATCATCCACGGCGAAAAGGGACAGCGCGTATGGACCGACTTCGAGGACGAAGAGGCTCTCTCACGCGGTGTTTACAACACATTCACTCAGGACAACCTGCGCTACTCGCAGAACGCCCCGCTGAACATGTACGACGAGGTGAACACACGCTGCAACCTCCCCGCACAGATCGACATCGAGGCTGTAGAGGGTGACGAGTATCGCTTCGTAATGGTGGCTAAGGGTGGCGGCTCTGCCAACAAGACATACTTCTACCCGATGACAAAGGCTACTATACAGACGAGGGCACACTACTGCCGTTCCTCGTAGAGAAGATGAAGAGCCTCGGTACAGCGGCTTGTCCTCCGTACCACATCGCATTCGTTATCGGCGGTACATCGGCTGAGAAGAACCTCCTCACTGTGAAGCTTGCTTCTATCAAGTACTACGACTCGCTGCCTACAACAGGCGACGAGACAGGACGCGCTTTCCGCGACATCGACCTCGAAGAGAAACTCCTCAAGGAGGCTCACAAGATCGGTCTCGGCGCACAGTTCGGCGGCAAATATCTTGCTCACGACATCCGCGTAATCCGTCTGCCACGCCACGGCGCAAGCTGCCCGATCGGTATGGGCGTTAGCTGCTCGGCTGACCGCAACATCAAGGCTAAGATCACTAAGGACGGTGTGTTCCTCGAGAAGATGGACGCTAATCCTTCTGAGCTTATTCCGGAGGAACTCCGTCGTCCGGGTGAGGGCACAACCGGCATCGAGATCGACCTCGACAAGGGTATCGACGCTGTACGTGCAGAGCTTTCTAAGTATCCGGTTAGCACACGCGTTAACCTCAAGGGCACTATCATCGTAGCTCGCGACATCGCTCACGCTAAGCTCAAGGCTCGTCTCGACGCAGGCGAGGAGATGCCGGCTTACTTCAAGAATCATCCTATCCTCTACGCTGGTCCGGCAAAGACTCCGGAGGGTTATCCTTGCGGCTCTATGGGCCCGACAACAGCCAACCGTATGGACCCGTACGTAGACGAGTTCCAGGATCACGGCGCTTCGCTCGTGATGATCGCCAAGGGCAACCGCTCACAGATTGTGACAGACGCTTGCAAGAAGCACGGCGGCTTCTATCTCGGCACAATCGGCGGCGTTGCTGCTGTTCTCTCGCAGAGCTCTATCAAGAGCATCGAGTGCGTAGAGTATCCGGAGCTCGGCATGGAGGCTATCTGGAAGATCACTGTTGAGGACTTCCCTGCTTTCATCCTCGTTGACGACAAGGGTAACGACTTCTTCCAGCAGCTGAAGCCGTGGTGCCCTAACTGCAAGTAATGAAAATACGCAGAACCTACTAATAAGAATGTACTGCACCGACTAAAGAGAATGTACATACACAACAACGGTTCTGAATCATAAAACAAAAAATCTCCCATAACCCGTTGCAGGTTATAGGAGATTTTTTTGTATTGTATCGGTTGAGAGCTGCTTTCGATTCGTTTGCAGAAACAACCTATATATGTTCTTCGATGTTTTTATTTAGAACGTAACGTTGAAACCGAGGTTCACACTTGCGTTCGAGCTGAGCGGAATGAACTCCTTGCTCATCTTGCCAAGGATATGATCCATACCGATGAACATGTTGAAGCCCTTCGGATGCACGTTGAGAACCCATCCGCAACTTGCTGTATAGCTGTTCAAGGCGAAGTTTATGCCGCCGTCAATCCACTTCAGCGGAGATACATTGGCGCTCAGACGACCATCCGTCCATGTGTACTTGCCATTGAAGCGTGTAGAGCTGAGCAAACCGAACTTGAGTTTGCGATAGAGCGGGAAGGTGTATTCGGCGCCAACGTTGAGCGTAGCGCCGATGCCGGTTGTGCGGCCCCCCTGGTCGCCTTCGTCAGTAAGGTTGGCGAAGTCGGCAAGCTGGTCGCCGTACTTGTCACCCTGACTCTCGAACGAGTTGTCCTTAAGATTGCCGTTAGCATCGTGCTTGTCGTATGAGATGTCGTGGAAACCGTTGAACTCGAAGGTCTCCTGCTTGTTCACAGCCGTCACGTTGTTCGACCAGCTGATGAATCCGAGGTCTACGAGTGAGGCGCTCACCTGCCAGTCGTCGTTTATCTTGTATACCGCACCGAGGTCGAACGCCATACCGAAACCGCCGAGGCCCGGTCCGTCGATGTCGATATCATTGACATACTTGTATGTGCCCTTGCCGTCCTGCTTATATTTCTTCTCCTCCTGCTTGAACGCAAAGCCCTTCATAGAGATGTTAGCCTTTGCGCTACCCTGCATTGACCACTTGTCCTCGCCTGCAAGGTCGGCACGCAGATTGCTTATCTGCACGTCGCCGCGGGCTGCACCGAAGAGCAACTTCATCTTGGCACCGACACGCAACTTGTCGTTTATCTTGCGCGAATGGCCGAACGCCAACTGCACGAACGACTGCGCATGCACGTTGATGTCGTCCATGACGTAGGTCTTGTTGCCTGTGTTCTTGGCAAACTCGAACAGAGAGTATGGCAGAGCCATGCCTACGTTAGTGCGGGCGTCGAGCGATATGGTGTTATAGCCGCCGAACTTCTTAAAGCCTGCCGAGAGGATGGTGATGTCTACATCGGCATTGATGCGGTTAGTGCCCGAAGCGAAGCCTGCCAAAGCGTCCTTCGTAGAGATGTACGGGTTCATGAACGTTGTCTTCTTCTTGTCACTGTCGATGCCGTAGCGCGGATTGTCGAACAGTACGTCACCAATGCCGAAGTTGCCCTGAGTGCGCACATTCAGATTGCCCAGCGCCGGTATCGACACGTAGTTCTGCTCATTGTCGAAAGCAGGGTTCATAGTGTGGCGGAACTTATAGTCCTCGATGAAGTATGCCGAGTTGAGTCCCTGCGCCATCGCGTTGCAGCCCATAGCTGCAAGCGAAGTGGCGAGTATATATTTACCTATTCTTTTCATGTTAGTTGAAGTCTAATCATTATTAGTTTAAGTCTGCGATTATCTTGCCCACGAGTTTCACCTTTATGTTGCGTGCCGTGAGCGTGTGCTTGTAGGCGTTGATGGTCTTGCCGACGATGGCTTCCGATCCCTTGCCCGAAGCAGCTGCGATGCGGAACACCAAGCCGTCTACGGTCTTCAGCGCGCCCTTCTCGCCCTCGCTCAACTGTATTCTAACCGGCGTTGTCACTGCTGTCTCGCCGTCTGCCGACGCCTTCACATTGTTAGATACGTCTACCTTGATGCGGTTCTGCGCTATCTCCTTGCCGTCCACGTCAATGGCGTATGCGCTCACCTCCAGATATGCCGGCACCTTGTTGTCGATGTCTGTTGTCAACTCTATGTATGCACCGTCTGCAAAGCTGAACTGGTCGATATCTGAGTTCCATCCGTCTATGCTGTCGGTATATACAATCTGTGCGCCCTCGTCGAAAGCGAGCGGAGCCGACATCGAGTAATCTGCATAAATGGTGTATTCCTTGCCGAGCACGAGTGTTCCCTCACGTGTTGCGTCGGCATGTGCCTCTGCTACGTAACGTATGCGCTTCGGTATGCGCTTCACTATATCAGAGAGGTTCGGCACCTCAATCACCTCGTCGTACTTCGACTTGTCTACACCGTCCTGACGTTTGCAGATACAGATATGTGTCTTGGTGTTCGGCTTTGTAGTCATCTTCGGAATCACAACCTTAGCGATATCATTGCCGTGCTCGTCTTCTGCTGTCAGCGTACTGTATACTACGCCTGCCACGTCAATATCGCTCGTAACAACCAGATCAATAATCGGATTGTAGAGATCGATGGTCACATCCTTATCCGTAAGGAAGTCGGGCACGTCGTTGATGTCAACGCTGCCGAGGTCCTCAAGCTTAATCTCTGGGTCGAACTTACCGGTAGCTTCCGTTATGACGATTGTTCCCAAAGACATCGAAGCCGACAAGTATAGGTTGTCTGTAGAGTTGTTGCCCAGGTTCACCTCGTCGAATGTAACGCCCATCAGCACCTCGCCGTTAAGATCGATAAAACCATCAGCGTCATTCTTGCCCGGTGTGAAAGTAAGATGGTTCTCTTTTGAAGCCTTGGTCTTAAAATCGAGACGGTTTACTGTTGCATTAAGCGCAATATTCGCCGCACTTGAAACGTTGCGGAAGGTCACAATGCCCTTCTCTGCATCATACTCCGGCTGCATCGGTGCACACTTAGCTACGTTGAGCTTCATATACGAAGGCAGCTGGATGGTCATGGTCTTGAATGTCGGCACAACCTTCTTCAACTCATTGGTTACATTCACGCGGATAGTGACGTCAGCCGAACACTTGGCTGATGTCAACTCGCGAATCTCATACGGAGTCGTACCTGTATAATGAAACTCGATAGCTTTGCCTTCAACGCTTGCGGGGGTGTGGAGTTTCTCGCGGCGTGCCGACTTACGCTTTGCCTGCGTAAGAGAGCTGACCGGAATCTCCACCTTGAAGTTGTTGTTGATACGAGCCTCCGTCACTACCACCTTATCAATATTAGGGTGTGCAGGTGTCATATCCCCACCGTCCTTGGTGAAGATATAGTCACCATTGTCGGCGATTGATATAAAGTCACTGTTGTTCAAATCGAGCACATCGTCGAGAAGCATGTCTTCTGTACTGCAGGCAGGAAGCTGCAAACCATCGCCTCCCAGTCCAATCGTAGAATCAATGCTCGACAAATCGAAGTCGCTGTCCGTACAGCCCGAACCTACAGCCATAAAGCCGAGTGCAAGCATACAAGCAACAATTTTTGAGTTGTTGATACGTTTACTCATAAATTTATTTTAGTTTAAAATGAAATTAAGAAATGTGTTTATTAAGCTACTTTAGTTCTAAAAAAAATCGCTACTTATTGATGCTATCAGCGAGCT
>OMFP01000755.1_pt1 | contig 12625 bp, 10 predicted proteins | sample 1674221 | NCBI WGS metagenome assembly OMFP01 (sample SAMEA103958152, study PRJEB25191) | human gut metagenome | biome: human-associated habitat [ENVO:00009003]; feature: intestine environment [ENVO:2100002]; material: feces | place: Germany | collected 2013/2015
GTAACAAGGTAGCCGTACCGGAAGGTGCGGCTGGATCACCTCCTTTCTAGGGAGACACGTACAGTGCCGATCGGAGTCGAGCCGAGCTCCTCCGACCTGGAAGGCAACCTACGGGGCATCCCGCCCCGGTCTGCGGTTCAAGAACTCACAGTACCCGGCTCCGAGGGTCCCCGCCGTCTCAGGCGGACGGACGCCTGCGGGGCACCTTGAGAGTTGCATAGCGTTTTAGTGAATCAAAATCGAATCACAACCATCTAACTCGATTCTCGAGTTAGCGACCACAGACATCATTTTCAAGTGACTTGTCTGCAGGAAAGAAAGTGATTCGCATCCATATCACGATCGTGAATGTATGATCGATACCCAAATATCAGGAATATTGAGATTTTTTACTCGTAGACCTAGCAAGATTTGTTAGATGAAGATATTAAGGGCACACGGTGGATGCCTTGGCATAGGAAGCCGACGAAGGACGTGGCAAGCTGCGATAAGCCGCGGTGAGGGGCAAGCACCCTTCGACCCGCGGATCTCCGAATGGGGGAACCCTGCTGGGGTCGAGCCCAGCAACCCCGAGCTGAATCAAATAGGCTCGGAGGAGGCAACCCGGGGAACTGAAACATCTAAGTACCCGGAGGAAAGGAAATCAACCGAGACTGCGCGAGTAGCGGCGAGCGAAAGCGCAAGAGCCTAAACCCGTGCGCGTGTAAGCCTCCAGGCGTTGCCGCACGTGGGGTAGTGGGACCCTCCGTCCCGTCGCTGGAGCGGCGGGGTCGGGTCAGAAACCCTCGGTCCAGGGGAACCGGCTGGGAAGCCGGGCGATACAGGGTGAGAGCCCCGTACCCGAAGGACCGCGGGCCCGAGAGAGGGATCCCGAGTAATGCCGGACACGTGAAACCCGGTATGAATCTGGGGGGACCACCCTCCAAGGCTAAGCACTCTCCTATGACCGATAGCGAACCAGTACCGTGAGGGAAAGGTGAAAAGCACCCCGAGAGGGGAGTGAAACAGTACCTGAAACCGTGTGCCTACAAGCAGTCGGAGCAGCCATGCGCTGTGACGGCGTGCCTTTTGTAGAATGAGCCAGCGAGTTGCGGTTGGCGGCGAGGTTAAGGCGTGAACCGAGCCGCAGTGAAAGCGAGCCTTTAAGATGGCGATCAGTCGCCAGCCGCAGACGCGAAGCCGGGTGATCTATCCATGGGCAGGCTGAGGCAGAGGTAAGACTCTGTGGAGGGCCGAACCCACTTCGGTTGAAAACGGAGGGGATGACCTGTGGATAGGGGTGAAAGGCCAATCAAACCCGGAGATATCTCGTTCTCCCCGAAATAGCTTTAGGGCTAGCGTCGCGCGTTCACCGCCGGAGGTAGAGCACCGGATGGACGAGGGGGCTTCGCCGCCTACCGAATCCAACCGAACTCCGAATGCCGGCGGCCCAGAGCGCGGCAGTCAGAGCATGTGGGCTAAGCTGTGTGCTCGAGAGGGAAACAGCCCGGACCGCCCGCTAAGGTCCCCAAGTTCCAGCCGAGTGGCAAAGGATGTGCGTCCGCCCAGACAACCAGGATGTTGGCTTAGAAGCAGCCATCCATTCAAAGAGTGCGTAACAGCTCACTGGTCGAGTGGACATGCGCCGACAATACACGGGGCTAAGCTGGACACCGAAGCGGCGGGATTTTACCTAAGTAGAATCGGTAGGGGAGCTTCCCATGGGCGGAGAAGCCGGAGGGCGACCGACGGTGGAGCGCATGGGAGTGAGAATGCTGGCATGAGTAGCGAGAGACGAGAGAGTAACTCGTCCGCCGTGAACCCGAGGTTTCCTGGGCAAGGCTAATCCTCCCAGGGTCAGTCGGGGGCTAAGGCGAGGCCGGAAGGCGTAGCCGACGCGCAGCAGGCAGACATTCCTGCACCGCGCACGCGGCGCTACGACCGACGGGGCGACGGATGGGGGTGGCTCGGCGGGGTTCTGGACGTCCCCGTGATGGAGCGCGGCCCGCGGACCAGGGAAATCCGGTCCGCATACAGGGCGAGGCTCCGGACGAAGCGACTGAGCGAAGCGAGTGAGCCCGAGGTCCCTAGAAAAACCCCTAGGCAGGCGCGTGCGCGCCCGTACCGCAAACCGACACAGGTGGGTGGGTAGAACATACCGAGGCGATCGGGTCAACCATGGTCAAGGAACTCGGCACAATGGCCCCGTAACTTCGGGAGAAGGGGTGCCCGCGCGTACGTGAACCGGCTTGCCCGGGGAGCGGAGGCGGGCCGCAGTGGAGAGGCCCAAGCGACTGTTTACCAAAAACACAGGACTCTGCAGAAGCCGCAAGGCGACGTATAGGGTCTGACGCCTGCCCGGTGCCGGAAGGTCACGCGGAGGAGTTAGCCGTTAAGGCGAAGCCCCGAAGCCAAGCCCCGGTAAACGGCGGCCGTAACTATAACGGTCCTAAGGTAGCGAAATTCCTTGTCGGGTAAGTTCCGACCTGCACGAAAGGCGCAACGACTTGGGCGCTGTCTCGACCATGGACCCGGTGAAATTGCACTGGTCGTGAAGATGCGACTTACCCGCGGAAGGACGGAAAGACCCCGTGAACCTTCACTGCAGCTTGGCATTGGCCGCTGGTCCCGCGTGTAGAGGATAGGCAGGAGGCATCGATCCGGAGGCGCCAGCCCCCGGGGAGCCGCCCTTGGAATACTGCCCTCGCGCGACCGGCGTCCTAACCCGAGGCCGTCAACCGGCTCGGGGACCGTGCCAGGCGGGCAGTTTGACTGGGGCGGTCGCCTCCTAAAGGGTAACGGAGGCGCGCGAAGGTCCGCTCGGGACGGTCGGCAACCGTCCTTTTGAATGCAAGAGTACAAGCGGGCTTGACTGCGAGGCCCACAAGCCGAGCAGGTGCGAAAGCAGGCTCTAGTGATCCGGCGGCCCCGAGTGGGTGGGCCGTCGCTCAACGGATAAAAGGTACTCCGGGGATAACAGGCTGATCTTGCCCAAGAGTCCACATCGACGGCAAGGTTTGGCACCTCGATGTCGGCTCATCGCATCCTGGGGCTGGAGCAGGTCCCAAGGGTACGGCTGTTCGCCGTTTAAAGCGGTACGCGAGCTGGGTTCAGAACGTCGTGAGACAGTTCGGTCCCTATCCTCCGTGGGCGCAGGAGAATCGATGGAGGCTGCCCCCAGTACGAGAGGACCGGGGTGGACGCACCTCCGGTGAACCGGTTGTCGACCAACGGCACGGCCGGGTAGCCGCGTGCGGCGCGGATAACCGCTGAAGGCATCTAAGCGGGAAGCCGTTCCAGGGATTAGTTCTCCTTCCGGTAAGGGCCCAGGTAGACTACCTGGTCGATAGACGGCAGGTGCAAGGGCGGCGACGTCCTCAGCCGAGCCGCACTAATCGCCCGAGCTCTTCCGGAACCGCACCTCGCGGCCCGCGGGACATGCGCTCTTAGGCGCGGTCCGGGCACGAGGATGCCCCCGAGTCGATCTCCCCTATGCGCCATGCGGCCCCCAGGGCACGTGAAGAGACACCGGACACCGTAACGGTGGGCGCCGCCCACCGGTCAGCGGCCAGAGCATGGGGGGCACGCCCGGTCCCGTTCCGAACCCGGAAGCTAAGCCCCATCGCGCCGAGAGTACTGCGGGGTCAGCCCGTGGGAGGCCAGGGCGCCGCTGACCGGTGGACGGCACCGAGCCGTCGCATGGAATTGAGAAGGGGGAGGCCTCGCGGCCTCCCCCTTTTTTGCGTTTAGTCGATATGGGCTAAACGCCTCTATGGTTTAATAGCCTTCTCTATTTGAAGAAAACAAAATGAATGGCCATCGCTAGTGCCACGATGGCAATGATCAAGAGCGCGATTTGGAGACGGTGCTGTTTGCGTCGTCTGCTTGACGATATAAATATCGATTTCCCCTGCTTTGGCGTCTCAAGATAGCGGGCGGAATGCGTTAGGGTTTGCTTGGGGCGAGGCCCTCTTTGTTGTTGCTTAACGGGTGTCTGTGTTTGCTCCTGGCTGCATGCGCTGTTTTTGGATAAGGGGGCATCCTTTAGATACACCGGATCGCTCGAGGCGACACCCATGTGTCTGCGACCTGATTGAGATTCTTCAAGGGTTTGATAACGATTGCGAGTTATATATTCAGGTTCCGCATCGTCAATAGGATCTTGGGAAATATGGGGACGATGGTAGCGTCTGGGCTGTGAATAAGCAGAACTATCGTTCTGCAGCGGCTCATACGAATTATCGGTGGTCTGATCGTCCATGATGCCCTTAGGTTGCCATTAACAACGTGTATGCGCCTATTGTAAGCCCTTGCCTCGTTTTGACAGGCGCGTATACGGTATTTAAGGCACGGTTCAAAGAACCTTAATCTCGTTAAAACCTTAGTCGCCCAGACTTAGATATGCTTATAGATAGAGACTTAAAAAACTTTATAGCAAAATGTATATATACATAATCGTTGGGCATATATTAGAGCGTCAAACGAAGTCCCTGCCACCTGGAAGATGGCTCGGCAGTCCCTAAAAGGAGTGGTAGTCATGGCAAGCATGGTTCCTTATCGTTCGGTCTTTGGTGTTCGTCCCTCTGCTAGCTCATTGTTTGATCTCTTTGATGATATGACCGATCTGGCAAACAACTCGATTGCCTCTAAGGCTTTTCCTGTCGATGTTGAGGACAAGGGCGATGGGTACGAGGTCAAGGCCTATTTAACCGGCGTCGCCAAGGATGACATCGATGTTGAGCTCAATGAGGGTCGTCTTTCCATTAGTGTGAATGTCGAGGAGAGCGAAGAGAACGAGGGCAAGAACTTCCTGCAGAAGGAGTTTAGCTCGTACAGCGCGACGCGCGGTGTGTACCTGAAGGATGCTTCGAGCGAGGGCCTTTCTGCAAAGTACGCCGACGGCATCCTTACCGTTACGGTTCCTAAGATTGTCGAGAAGAAGAACGTTACGAAGATTTCCATCGACTAACGCTATCGGCTATTAGCATCGGTGCCTGCGTTAAGGGGGCTGGGAAGTGATTCCCGGCCCCCTTTTCCATTTGAGAAGGCCTACTGAATGGTCATGGGCCGATATTGCCCGGCGGGACGTATTGTGAGTTTACGCAGCCCCTCAACGCGGGTGGCGGTGCTGCCAAGCTCGTTGTCGAGTGTTGCGCCGAGGGAGCTTGCGTAGCTTTTGACGGTAAGGCTTGGGCGATTGTTGTCTTGGCTAATGTGCATCGCGATAAGCTGCTCGGTGCGATCGGTTACCAGCACGCGTGCGGCATCGGCGGCCTGATTGTTGGAGAGATGTCCTTTTGCAGACAGGATGCGTTCCTGAAGAAAGCGAGGATAGTCTCCTTGGCGCAGCATGGCTACATCGTGGTTGCTTTCGAGTGCGAGAATGCGACAGTCCTTGAGCGTATCGATGGCACGCTTCGACAACTCGCCGGTGTCGGTGGCAAAGCCAACCGAATCACCCTGAGTGTCAAAACGGTAGCCGACGGGATTGACGACGTCGTGGGATGTCGAATACGTCTGAATGTGGACTCCGGCAATTGAGAGGGTGTCGCCTGGATCGAATTCTTCAACAGGCAGATGTGCGAGGCTTTCTTTTGATGTGAGCGTGCCTCTACTGGAAAAGATCGGGCCATTCCAATGCTTACACCATACCTCAAGCCCCTTGATGTGGTCGCTGTGCTCATGGGTGACAACAAGGGCGGACACGTTGTCTGCCGTAAGGCCGAGCTCCGCCATGCGTTTGAGCGTTTCGCGACGAGACAGTCCGTCATCGACCATAATGAGCCCCTGCGGGCCCTCGATGAGTGCGCAGTTGCCTTTAGAGCCACTGCCGAGGATATGAAGGCGCAGACGAGACATAAGATTCCAAAGGATACAATGGGTGCGGACGAATAGAGGAGGAAGCGAATGCCAACGGTATCACAGCATTACGGACACCATGCCGCGCCTGGGACGGTTGATGAGACCCGGATGAGGCAGCAGGCTGCTCCTGTGGTGCTCATGGTATCAGGCGGTGCGGACTCGACGGCACTGCTTCTTATGGCGTGTACATCAAAGCTGGATATCCAAGATGGACGCGGCGTTGCCCCCATTGCTCGCGAGCGCCTTCATGTGCTGCATGTAAACCATCATCTACGAGGTAAGGCGTCCGATGGCGACGAGGCCTTTGTGCGTGAGCTTTGCGCGCAATATGGTTTGCCGCTGTGCGTTGAGCACGCTTATTTTGATGGGGAGTCGGGCAATATCGAGGCGGCTGCGCGCGAGGTGCGTTATGCAGCGGCGCGAAGGTATGTTCGCGAACTATGTGCCAAGACGGGGGCGCCGAGAACGGCGGCGCGCATCTGCACTGCCCATACCTCTTCGGACCGCGCGGAAACATTTTTGATGAACGCCATTAAGGGGTCGGGTCCAGCTGGGCTTTCGAGCATTCCCCGCCGAAGGAATATCGTGGTGCGTCCCTTGCTCGACCTAACTCATGGCGAGCTAGTGGGCTATCTGCAGGTACATGGTCAGCCGTGGCGTGAAGACGAGAGCAACGAGGATGTTTCGTATCTACGAAACTACGTGCGCCATCGGGTAATGCCAGTGGTGGCACAGCGTAACGCGAGCGTGTGCAAGACGATTGGCGCCGCCTGCGAGATCCTTGGTGACGAAGATGCGTTTCTGTCCCAGCTGTCGGCACAGGCGTTTCGAAGCTGCCTGCGCAAGGAGGCGGCGGGTGCGCTAGTGCTCGATGCCAGACGCCTTGCTGCGGCCGAGGTGGTAATCGCGCGGCGCATCGTGCGACTGGCGATCAAACGCATCGATCCGGACGCTCGTCCAGAGATGCGACATGTGGAGCGAGTCCTTTCCTGCGTTGCCGAGGGCGCAGGCTCGGTCACGCTTCCGGCGGGGATTGACGCACGCGTCGAATTTGGCATGCTGGCGTTTAAGGCTCCGGTGGCTCGCGAGGGCCTGGTCGCGGACTGGGTTACCGTACCCGGTCGTTTGCCGTTGGGCGGGGGACGTATGCTGGTCGCAGAGCCGATGGCCGTTGAACCGGGATGCGATATCGTGCGCCGCGCCCGTGAGCTTGCGGCTGCCGGGGAAGTGGCAGCTTTGGTAGACGCGGCTGCCCTGGGTTTTGCCGACAGCGATAGTGAGCGGATCCTGGCGGGCTCGCGTGGCGAGATCCCTGCCGAGGCGCGATTGGCGCGCCTGTGGGTGGACGGTCCCGCACCGGGAGACGTGATGTGCCCGTTAGGAATGAGTGGCCGAAGCAAGAAGGTATCCGACTTGCTAGGAGAGGCTCGCATTCCCGTTTCCGAGCGCGCCGGCGTGCCCATGGTGAGGACGGCGCCGGGAGGTGCCGTGGTGTGGGTCGCCGGAGTTCGCGCGGACGAACGCTTTAAGTGCACGGCGGCGACGCGTGTGGCCTATCTGCTTCACGTGGTTGGCGCGGATTAGCCCCTCGCACCAGCTTTTCTGTGCGGCGTTGACGGTATTCCCGCGCTGATGATGCGCGGGCTGGAAAATATACCCCGTGCGCTGCTAGAATGTGTAGTTCGCGTCCATACGGCGGTGTGTGGGCGATTAAGCACAAGAAAGGGTTGTCATGGCTTCTCAACATCCGGATATCGAGAAGGTTCTGTTTACGCAGGAGGATATCGACGGTATCGTTTCTCGCCTGGGCGAGGAGATTACGCGCGACTACGCTGGTAAGGATCTGGTGCTGATCGCGGTTCTGCGCGGCGCTGTTGTCTTTATGGGCGATCTGATGCGCAAGATCGAGCTGCCGACCAACATCGATTTCATGGCTGTTTCGAGCTACGGCGACGGTGTGAAGTCTTCGGGCATCGTGCGTATCATTAAGGACCTGGATATCGACATCCGTGGTCGCGACGTGCTGATCGTCGAGGACATTTTGGACTCGGGCCTGACCCTCAAGTACCTGATGAAGAACCTCGAGAGCCGTAAGCCCGCTTCGCTGGAGGTCGCTGCCTTCCTGTGGAAGGACGTTGAGGACCGTACCTCGGCCATCACGCCCAAGTATGTTGGAACCCATTGCCCCGATGCCTTTGTGGTGGGCTACGGCCTCGACTATGCCGAGCGCTATCGCAACCTTCCGTATCTGGGCATTTTGAAACCGGAGGTTTATTCGTAAGATGCCCGACGACCGTAACGATAATAATTCTCAGGCTCCCCGGGACCCAAAGATTCCGGGGATGCCCGGAGGCAAGAAGCCCACGCGTACGGGCTGGCTGTATTTCCTTTTGGCTTGCGCGCTTCTGGGTTATGCCTTCTTTAATATGGGTTCCGGCTTTGCCAACTCCAGCAATACCGTTAAGCTCGCGACGAGCGAGATGGTCAGCGCCATTAAGCAGGATCGCGTCGAAGATTTGACCTATACGGTTCAAGACGGAAGCGTGGCGGGTCATTACTGGAAGACGAAAAAGGACAAGGGCGATACGAGCGAGCTCAAGAGCTTCTCCTCGACCTATGTCGGCTCCGATTCGCTTGCCGAGCTCATGGCGGAGCACCCCGACACCAAGTATATCGTCAACACCAACGACCCCGATTTTTGGGGGGACTTGGCGATGAGCGTGCTGCCGACGATTGCCCTGATCGCCATCATGTTCTACTTTATGCGCCAGATGATGGGCGCCAATAATAGGAACATGCAGTTTGGCAAGACCAACGCCAAGACTAACGAGGCTACGCGTCCCAAGGTCAAGTTCGAGGACGTTGCCGGTGTGGACGAGGCCGTCGAGGAACTCGAGGAGATCCGCGATTTCCTGAGCGATCCGGACCGCTATCGCAAGTTGGGTGCCAAGATTCCGCGCGGCGTTTTGCTGGTTGGCCCTCCGGGTACCGGTAAGACGCTGCTGGCCAAGGCTGTTGCCGGCGAGGCGGGCGTGCCGTTCTTTAGCATCTCGGGTTCTGACTTTGTTGAGATGTTCGTGGGTGTCGGCGCCAGCCGCGTGCGCGACCTCTTTAAGGAGGCCAAGTCTCAGGCCCCGTCGATTATCTTTATTGACGAGATCGATGCCGTGGGACGTCAGCGCGGAGCCGGTCTGGGCGGCGGTCACGACGAACGCGAGCAGACGCTCAACCAGCTGCTGGTCGAGATGGACGGTTTTGAGGAAAGCGAGTCGGTCATCCTGATTGCCGCGACCAACCGCCCCGATATTCTGGACCCGGCATTGCTGCGCCCCGGTCGTTTTGACCGCCAAGTCACGGTCGACCGCCCGGACGTAAAGGGTCGCGAGCAGATCTTGCGCGTGCATGCCGAGAACAAGCCGATGGACGAGGACGTTAAGTTTGAGAAGCTCGCCCAGATGACCGTTGGCTTTACTGGTGCTGATCTGGCGAACCTGCTCAATGAGTCTGCGCTGCTGGCCGCTCGCCGTCATCGTTCCGTGATCTCGATGGACGAGGTCGAGGAGTCGATGGAGCGCGTGATTGCCGGACCGCAACGCAAGGGTCGTATGATGACCGAAGCCGAGCGCACCACGATTGCCTATCATGAGAGCGGCCATGCCCTGGTGGGCCACATCTTGGAGCACTCCGATCCGGTCCACAAGATTTCGATTGTCAGCCGCGGCCAGGCTCTGGGCTACACGCTGCAGCTTCCGCAGGAGGATCACTTCCTCAAGACCAAGAACGAGATGCTCGACGAGCTTGCCGTGTTCTTGGGCGGCCGCGTTGCCGAGGAGCTCATGTGCGATGACATCACGTCGGGCGCGAGCAACGACCTGGAGCGCGCGACCAAGATGGCGCGCGAGATGGTTACGCGTCTGGGCATGAGCGAGGAGCTGGGAACGCAGGTGTTTGGCGAGGCACAACATCAGGTGTTCCTTGGTCGTGATTACGCCGATCACCAGGATTACTCCGAGGAGACGGCGCGGCGCATCGACATCGAGGTCCAGCGCATTATGCGTGAGGCCCATCGTCGCGCGGTCGAGATCCTGGACGCCCGCCGCGATCAGCTCGATCTGATGGCCAAGGTGCTGCTTGAGCGCGAGACCGTCGAAGGCGACGCCGTGAATGCCCTGCTCGACAACGAGTGGGATGCCTACCTTGAGCGCGAGGGCGATATCCTGGCAGCCAAGGAGGAGCGCAATGCCAAGGCGGCCGGCATGCCGACCAAAAAGCGCACGCCTCGCATGAGCGAGGAGGAGCTGGCGGCTGATGCCGCGGCATTTGCGCAGGCGGCCATGCAGGAGGATGCCGAAGCCGCATCCGATGATGCCGGCGATGACTGTGCCGTCAATGCCGGTGCCGACACCGACGACGACAAATAGTCTTTGTGGCGAAAGCCTCCGCGGGGAAACCTGCGGAGGCTTTTTTTTGAGCTATATGGGCCATCTGTTGATTGGGGACAGACTTAAATGAGCGTTTTCACGCATTTAAGTCTGTCCCCAATTAACATTGCTGCGGCGCTTTGCTCGGCTAAAGCGTACAATAGCGCCTATGCGAAAGGGGAACAGATGATCAACGAAACTATGTATGCTCGCGGTGCGGAAAGCTCCATCATCCGCGAGATCTTTAGCTATGGTCTTGAGCGCAAGGCGCAGATCGGTGCGGAGAACGTATTCGATTTTTCGCTGGGCAACCCGAGTGTTCCGGCGCCCGCTGCCGTGGCGGAGTCCATTAAGAAGGCCTTAGAGCTGCCGAGTGACCAGCTGCACGGCTACACCCCCGCACCGGGCCTGCCGCAATGTCGAGCAGCTGTCGCCGAATCGCTCAACCGCCGCTTTGGCACGAGCTATGAGGGCAAGGACGTCTTTATGACGGTTGGCGCCGCGGCATCGCTCACCTGCACGCTCAACGCCGTTACGAACCCGGGCGACGAGGTTATTGTTGTCGCCCCGTACTTTCCGGAGTATCGCGTGTGGATTGAGAAGGCCGGCTGCACGTGTGTTGAGGCGCTCGCCGATGAAGATACGTTCCAGCTGAGCGTGGACAACGTGCTCAAGGCGATCAGCGATAAGACGGCGGCTGTCATTATCGACTCGCCCAACAATCCGACCGGTGCCGTGTATACGCGCGACACGCTGACGCGACTGGCCAATGTTCTGCGCGAGGCCAACGCCAAACGCGACCCCGAGAATCCGATTATGCTCATCTCGGATGAGCCGTACCGCGAGATCGTGTACGGCGCCGAGGTGCCTTGGGTGCCCTCGATCTACGAGAACACCGTGGTGTGCTACTCGTATTCTAAGTCGCTGTCGCTGCCTGGTGAGCGCGTGGGCTGGATCTTGGTTCCCAACACCAATCCGCAGGCTGCGCGTCTGATGCCGGCTGTTGCGGGTGCTGCCCGTACGCTGGGTTTTGTATGTGCACCGGCGCTTTTCCAGCGCGTGATTATCGATTGCATCGATGAGCCGAGTGATATCGAGGTCTATGCTCGCAATCGCACGGCGCTCACTGATGCTTTGACGGACTACGGCTATACCTATGTTGAGCCGGACGGCGCTTTCTACCTGTGGGTGAAGGCACTCGAGCCCGATGCGAATGCGTTTTGTGAGCGCGCAAAGAAGTATGAGCTGCTTGCGGTTCCCTCGGACAGCTTTGGTATGCCGGGTTGGTTCCGCCTGGGCTATTGCGTGAGTTACGAAACGATCATCAATTCGCTACCCGCTTGGAAGCGGTTGGCGGACGAGTATCGTTAAAAGTAAAGCGCTCTGCCTACAATGTTTTACGTGAAACGGGGTTTGGTGTTAAGCCGGACCCCGTTGTCATGGACGTTGTGTCTTTGGGATGGAGTGGTTTTACGACTATCGAAGGCTATGCGTACAATGAATATAAGCGACGGCCATGCCAGATAAGGAGACCCGATGCCCTACCTGCTTTCTTGCGACATTCATACCCACACGATGTTCTCTGCGCATGCATATTCGACCATTGAGGAGAATGTGTACTGGGCGGCAGAGCGTGGCTTGCAGGTGCTCGGATCTGCCGACCATCTGAGCTCTATGGTTACGGCTTGCCCTAATGACCTGCGCAGTTACCAGTTCTTTATCAACCAGGATATCTGGCCGCGCATTTGGAGCGGCGTGCTGGTGCTTCGCGGCGCCGAGGCCGATATCGTTTCGCTGGACGGAAGCTTGTTTGGCGAGAACATTCCCGTGTCGCTCAATATTGCCGGCGATTCGTACAGTTACCAGCATTCGCTGTTCGATTTGGTTACGCGTAATTTGGATTATTTGGTTGCAAGCGTGCATAATCCGCAGATTGCTGAGGGCGCGACGCTGGCCCAGACGACCGAGATGTATATCAATGCCTTGGAACACCCCAAGGTGTTTATGCTGGGCCACACGGGTCGCTCGGGCGTGTCGTTCGATATCGACGAGGTGCTGCTGGCGGCTAAGGCCAAGCACAAGATTATCGAGATCAACAACCATAGTCTGGAACACGGTGTCGACACTGAGCATTGGGCCGTATGCCGCAAGATCGCCGAGCGTTGTGCCGAGCTGGGTGTGGGGATTGGTGTCTCGACCGATGCCCACATTGGTATGGCCATTGGCAAGCTCGATCACGCTCGTAAGTTGCTCGATGAGATTCACTTCCCGCTGGACCTGATCGTGACGCGCGACCGCGAGACGCTGTTGCGCGAGATGGCGGCAGCCGGCGTGTGCGACCTGCGCAAGGGGATGTAGCGGAG
>OMFP01000760.1_pt1 | contig 12561 bp, 16 predicted proteins | sample 1674221 | NCBI WGS metagenome assembly OMFP01 (sample SAMEA103958152, study PRJEB25191) | human gut metagenome | biome: human-associated habitat [ENVO:00009003]; feature: intestine environment [ENVO:2100002]; material: feces | place: Germany | collected 2013/2015
CTGGATGCCGCGCCGCTTGACGCAGCGGCACTTGACGCGCACGGTCTTGCCCGCGTACTTCTTGGGCTCCTCGCTCACGTCTCGATACCAGATAGCGTAGTCGCGGTCGGCTATCTCTATTACGGGCGCGTCGATGTCGAAGGGCAGCGGGTCCTCGATGTCGTCGTAGACTACGCTGCCGTCGGCGGCCTCGTAGGCAATGTCTGCGCGGCGGGATGCGGCGCGGACAATCTTGTGGAAGTCCATCTTGTCCATTTCGTGCTTGAAGCGGTTGAACACCACCAGTTCCGCGCTCTTGAGTTTGTCGTAGGTGAGCTGGCGCATGTTGGCGTTGTAGCTGAGGAAGGTCGTCGCGTCGGCAAACATGACCTCCTGCGCGATCTTCCAGTGGTCGGGCGTCTTGAGATAGAAATCCGAGGCCAGATGCATGCCGTTGAGCTCAACGACCACGCGCTCGGCGTTGTATTTCTTCTGCAGCCCGGTCAGCATCTCCGGGCTCAGCTCGTCGTAGTCCAGGACCTGCTCATAGACCTCCTTGTGCGGGTAAGTGGATACGTCGTATTCCTCCTCGCCCTCCTCAAAGACCAGCAGCAGCGTCCGCTCGCCGGTGTTGAAGCGCTCGTCCTCGAGCGTCTCCTGGATGAATTTCGTCTTGCCGGACTCCAGAAAGCCCGTGAAGACGTACATGGGGATATCGGGCATAGCCATGTCGGATTCTCCTTACTGCTTTTCTACGCCGAAGAGCTTCGCGACAGCTTCCTCATTCAGCTTCGAGCCGATGACGCAGATGCGGCCGGTGACCATTGCGCCGCCGTCACGGATGTCAGGCTCGCCGGGCACGTAGTCGAAGTGGATCCACTTCTCGCCCTCGGCATTGGCCACATAGCCCTTGGCCCGCAGGATGATGCCGTAGGTCTCCGCATCCTCCAGCGCCTGCAGGATGTGCTCGATCTCAGCCTTGGTGAACTTCCTGTGCGTCTCCTCGCCCCAGCTGATGAAGACCTCGTCGGCGTCATGGCCGTGGTGATGGTGATGATGGTGGTGATGCTCGTGTTCGTCCTCGTCGTCATCGTCATGGCGATGATGGCAGCTGCAGTCCGGATCGTCGCACTCGTCATCGTCGTCATGATCGTGGTGATGGTGATGATGCTCGTGCTCATCCTCGTCATCATCGTCGTGATGATGGTGGTGGCAGCTGCACTCCGGATCGTCGCATTCCTCGTCGTCATCGTCATCATGGTCATGATGATAGTGATGCGCTTCTTCCTCGAGCTTCGCAAGCTCGACGGCGATGGTGCTGCGCTGCTCCATGGCCTCCATCAGCTGCTCGCCGGTGAGCTCCGGCCACGGCGTCGTGACGATCACGGCGTCCTTGTTGTGCTCGCGGATCATGGCGACGCACTGGTCGAGCTTTTCTTCCTTCATGCCGTCAGTGCGGCTGAGGATGATGGTGTTGGCCGTCTCGATCTGGTTGTTGTAGAACTCGCCGAAGTTCTTCATATACATCTTGCACTTCGTCGCGTCCGCCACAGTCACAAAGTTGCCCAGCTGCACGTCGTCCGACGTGACCTTGCGCACGGCGCCGATGACGTCCGACAGCTTGCCGACGCCCGACGGCTCGATCAGGATGCGGTCCGGCGCATATTCAGCGATGACCTTTTTGAGCGCGCGGCCGAAATCGCCGACCAGCGAGCAGCAGATGCAGCCGGAGTTCATCTCCGTGATCTGGATCCCGGCCTCCTGCAAAAAGCCGCCGTCGATGCCGATCTCGCCGAATTCATTCTCGATCAGCACCAGCTTCTGGCCGTGGTAGGCTTCCTTGATCATTTTCTTGATGAGCGTCGTCTTGCCGGCGCCGAGAAAACCGGAATAAATATCAATTTTTGTCATGCAAAAACACCTTCCAGTAAACAATTTTCGTTCCAATAGTATAGCACTTTCCTACGGGAACATCAAGGTTTCTTCATGAAATATTCACAGTTTCCGCCAAAAGGAATTGACAAACGGGGATCGATATGATAATATAATTCTCGGCTTTGGAGGCCGACATTCGGAGAGATGTCCGAGCGGTTTAAGGAGCTGGTCTTGAAAACCAGTGACACAGCAATGTGCCGTGGGTTCGAATCCCACTCTCTCCGCCATTTTCTTTCCTTCATACCGGCCTGACCGACCTGCGGAAGTACCCAAGTGGCCGAAGGGGCTCCCCTGCTAAGGGAGTAGGCGTCTAAAAAGCGCGCGAGAGTTCAAATCTCTCCTTCCGCGCCAAGGAAAAGACCTTGAAAACACTACGTTTTCGAGGTTTTTTCTTTGCCCAAACGCGCAGTTTTCCCCTATGTTTTCCCCTTACAGGCTGGATGCAGCCTTTTTTGTGCTCTGAAACAGGGCTTCCATGCGGTTCGCAGAATCCCGTTTCATGCGCTCTGTCGCGTGGGCGTAAACGTCCAGCGTGAACGCCGCTGTCGCGTGACCGAGGTTTTCCTGCACGGTCTTCGGGTTGTCGCCCGCCTGCAGAGAATTGACGGCGAACGAATGACGAAGATCATGGAAACGTGCTTCCGGTATGCCGATGCTCTCCACGGCTTTCTTGAAATGCTTGCGCACGGTCACATGGGACAGATGGTGTCCCAGCTCATCCGTAAATACCAGACCGGAATCTTCCCAAAACTCCCCGGCTTTCAATCTCCATTCCGTCTGTACCCGCCGCTGCTCTCTGAGCGCCTTCATCACCGAAGACGCCGGGGTCAGCAGGCGGGTTTTGTCGTTTTTCAGAGAGCCGAAGAAATACGTGCCGCCCTTTTCCTTGGATTTGAGAAGCTGCTGCGCGACGGTCACTGTCCCGGCATCGAAGTCCACGTCTTTCCATCGCAAACCGAGAAGCTCCCCTTGCCGCAATCCCGTCAGCAGATCGACGATAAACAGCCGCTCGAACGGCTGCCCGTGGATCGCGTTCAGGAAGGCGGCGGTCTGTGCTTCGTCCAGCGGCTTGATCTCTGCCCGCTCCACGCGCGGCAGCTTACAGGCATCGGAAGGATTGATCCGCAGATAGCCGACCTCGACGGCCTGTCCCAGCGCCCGGTGCAGAATGCCGTAAATATCTTTGACAGTCTTTGCAGAAAGCGGCTTGCGCCCGCTCGTGCCGCGATGGAGGTCGTTGAGCATCTTCTGGATCTGTGGTGCTTTGAGTGCCTGCAACTTGACAGCGCCGAGCGTGGGCTTGATCGTGCTTTCCACCTTGTTCTTGTAGGTCGAGCGGGTCAGCGGCTTCAGATCGGCCGTGTATTCGGCGAGCCAGATATCAAGCCAGTCGGACACAGTCAGCTTTGATGGCTCCTGATAGGTCGAATCGTTGACCGCTACGGCTGCGGCCTGCATCTTCTCGCGGACTTCCCTTTGCGACGCGCCTGAGAAGCTGCGACGGATCTGCTTGCCGGTTCCAGGATCAACGCCGACCGTCAGCCGCGCTTCCCAATACGTGTATTCCCGACCGTCCCGAAGGACGGTCTTTTTTCGTATGCTGCCCGCTCCTGCGGCGTTTCGTTTTGCCATATCAGTTTGCCTCCGGCTCGGCTTCGTTTGCAAGTTCTTCGTGCAGGACATCAACCACATGAGCTGGATCTAAGAGAGATTTTTTCTTTGCAAGTCTGTCCAGCATATTTCTGAGCTTTGGAATAATATTTTCCGAGAAAAGACGCTGTGCAACTGATTCTGACGTTGCTATTTCAAATCCGTGTTTTTCAAGTTCGGAAATGATTGCTGCATATTCTGTGGTAAAAACATAGTCTTCGGACGACGTTCTCTGCTTCCGTTTGACATATTGTGTGCAATTTGCGAGAAACCACCCTGTAAAGTCCTCATCTTCCAGCAGGTCAGACAAAAGATTTATCCTTGAATACTGTCCTTTTTCTGGAGGTATCTGGCTTATAGCACGGAGCGCTTGCAAGCGGCGCGCAGCTTCCTCTGACAGACCAAATTCATCCGCTGCAACCATCACAGCATTTGGATCTTCCGACAACCCAAGCAGCCAGTCCGCAGACACGTTACAGCAACGGCATATCTGCGCAAGAGTTTCGGAATCTGGGATCCTATCTCCGTTGAGATAAAAGCCGAGCGTCTGCCGTGAAATTTGAAGTTCTTTTGCAAATTCAGTTATTGACCGCGCCCCCATGAGTTCACCGATACGTGTTCTCAAGACAGGAAGTCTTTCTTGATTGCCCATTTACGTCTTCTCCTTTTGCTTCATATGTACGCTTCATCCAAAAAGAACGAAACAGATGTTGACTATTGCTACCGCTGTTGCTATAATGAGTATAGCAGAACACAGATGAAGCGTCAATGACTTACTCAAAAGAAAGGGTTGATTTTATGGCAAATGAAGCAATTCGAGAAAAAGCAAAGAAATCTGGCGTTAGGCTTTGGGAAGTCGCAGAGAAAATTGGTGTTGCCGACTCAACATTTTGCCGCCAGATGCGGCGTGAGTTGCCAGAGGCTCGGCAGCAGCTCATTCTTCGGGCGATTGATGAGCTTGCATGGAGGGATACGGATGGAGAACACTCGTGAAAAGCTGACACTGTCCGTCGCGGAAGCAGCGCAGCTGCTTGGTCTTTCCTTGCCAAAAGTCTATGCGCTTACGCACCGTGCGGACTTCCCCGCGTTCCGGATCGGAAACCGGACATTGGTGAGCCGCCGCCTGCTGGAAAAGTGGGTTGACCGCGAAGCTGGAGGGGACGGAGCATATGAACAATAATGCCGACAACAAGCCGGGCGTGATGATCTATTTTGACATTATCCCGCTCATAGAGGGAATGAGCCCAGACGATGCTGGGCAACTATTCCTTGCGATTTTGAAATACGCACAATATGGTGAAATTCCTTCTTTGAGCGGGTTTGCGCTGGCTGTCTGGCCGTTTGTTAAATCGCTGGTTGACCGTGACAGCCAACGGTACGATCTTGTCCGGAAGAAAAAACAATGGGCGGTTTATTGCAGAGAAGCAAAGCGCCGGGGTGAAACTCCGCTTGAGCTGGAAGCGTGGATCATCGAAAGTGAACGCGATAAACACTGATAATCATAGTTCATCACCGATTATCGATGATGACGTATGCTATCCAACTACAACTCCAGCTCCAACTACAGCCACAACTCCAACCACAACTACATCTCCAATCTCATCTACAGCTGACAGGGGTCTGGGGGGAAGGAACACGTCGCACATGGCAGACTATTCCGCTCCTGCGCCCAATCGCCCGCCGTCTGCTCTTGGAGGCGATTATGCTGTGCCGCCAGAAGATCAATGGGAACATATGCGTCAGAGTGCATCGGACATGCTGGCAGGTTATCCGAGATAGGAGGCGAGCGCGAAGCTGCAAAACAACACACGACTACCAACCACGACAAATGAGGAGGACAAACCATGTATTTTGAAAATCGTTTCCCCGAATCTGGCAGCGGTCAGATTCTCCACCCTGTCCGAGCGGGACAGAACATTCTTGACTTGATTAGACGTCCACGCATCGCGACGATTCTTCTGTGCGTTGACCACGCAGCAGCAGTTACGGTGCAGACCAGCAATCACGACACATTGAGCCGCAAGCTGCGCGAAAGTGAAAAAGGCTCGGATGGTCTTTATCGCTTTGAATACGAGTCCTATACGCAGGACGGATCGGGCGGCATGCACGGGAATATTACCTCGATCACACTGGACTGCGATGCGCAGTTTTACATCATGTACGGAATCACCGTAGGTTGACGAAAGGAAGGGACAAGCAATGACACGCGAAGAATATGTTTTCCGCATCAGTTCTCTCACGCAGGAACTGACCGGCTTGGCAGCAGAATACTTCTCCACGCAGCGCGATCCGTATGAGGTTGCAGGAGAGCGTTTCAATCAGGCCGTCGATGCTTTTGAGCAGGATTTGTCTACAAGGACGGCAGAACTCGAAGCCAGAGCGGCAGCGGCAAACGCCGCAGTTGACGCTGCGGTCCGTGAGCAGGCGCGGACGCGGGTTCGCCTGATTGAAGTCATCCAGCAGGGAGACACTGCCGCTGAGCAGGCAGCAACGGCAGACCTTGACAAGCTGGAAGCAAAGAAGCAGATCGCCATTATCAGCGCTGATGCGTTCAAGGGCGCAAAGGCGTATGGCTCAAAAGATCTTTTCAGTGCGGCAGTTGCTCGCATGAGGGATCGTATGGCAATCAAAAGCTGCGGCATGGGCAATGATCGCAAAGATGTCGTCGATGCAATTCGGGGAGCAGTTAAGCAGTTGACAGAGCTGCTGCCTTCCGGTGCAGACACTTCGTGGTATGCAGAACGAGCAGACGCCAAACGCTGCTTCAGCATTTTCGAAAAAACTGTAGGTCATATCGACCTCACTGCGCCCGGCTGCGGCGGTCCTGATGATGTGAAAGTCAGAATCGGGCTGTCACTTGCCAAAAAAGAAATTGCCCCCGGCCTGGATGGAACGCCGTCCGGAGCCGCGCTGAGCGCGATCTTCGAGGAATGGGACAGCCAGCTAGAGGAAGAATCTGAAACGGACTGATGGGAGGGCTTCACAGCCCTTCCTCTCTGGCGATCCGTCCCGCTCCTGTGCATTTCATGCTATCGAAATCTCTTTCGATCATCAAACTTGCAGGTGCGGCCAGCATGGGGATTTTCCGTGCTGGAGGGCGCGGGAAAAGGTACTGTGACGTGTACCCCCCTATCTGCTGCGGGCTCGACGACCCCAAATTGCTTGTAGTTTCCCTATAATATTTCCGGTAATTTCGTTACGATTTTCCCTATCTTCGGGCGCAGAAAAGCCGCACAGAAAGGCAGGAACGGCATGACCATTGAAGAACTGAACGTGCTGTTTGATCTCCGAGCTGAACTGGAGTGGCTGAACACGGCAAAAGCGCAGTTGATGGATGCAGCGACGTCCACGACGGCAAAGCTGAATGGAATGCCGCATGGAAGTGGTGTCACAGACAAGGTCGGCGGGCTTGCCGCTGAGATCGCCGACCTCGACAGCCAGATTGAGCAGATCGCAGCCAAGAGCGACGCGAAGGAAGCGCAGCTCGCCGTCTGGATCGTGGGCATTCGCGACCCGCGAACACGCCTTGTGTTCCGGTTGCGCTTCTTTCGCGCTCTTTCATGGAAAGAGATTGCAAAAAATAACCCACACAACGACGGACACGGTAAAAGCCATCGTGTACCGATATTTGAGAGAAGAAACCCGCTCCACACATGGAGCCAAGGAAGGAGCATAAACATGAATATCAAGCAGAAAACAGACACAGTCCGCATGAAAGCGGCGCGGATACTGGTGAAGGCTCTGTTTGCAGCGGCCTCCGAAGACGACGCAGCAGATCCCAGTTCTGAAAAGAGCGGATCTGTGGAAACAGACGCCAAAGAGCAGATCAAGCGCCTGCTCGACGCAGAACAGGCGTAGTGCCGTCGTGAGCCGCACAGCGCCCCGTAGAGCGTCGGAAGCATCCGGACATAACGAGAATCCCTGCTCCATACAAACGCGCCGCGCTGCGAGTTGCAAGTGGCTCAAAACAAGACGAAGCCCGCTCCCCTGATTTGGAGAGCGGGCTTTGCTTGTCTTTATAGCTCCAAGCCCTGTATCGCGTTCTCGTACAGAAATGCCTTCAGCGGCTCGGCCTCGGCGGTGTCGGGATGTTGTATCCCACTGCGATCATCGAGTTCAGCAGCGCTTCGTTGAACTGCTCCATGTTCTTCGCGGAGATTGTCAGCATACCTGCCCCAGCTTGCAGCAGGATCTTGTTTGCCAGCGTCAGACTGGTGCGCTTGTTGCCGTCCCAGAAAAGCTGCCCGCGTGTGCCCCAGCAGAAGGCCGTCAGCGCCTTTTCCGTGGCCGAAGTATCGGCGGCAAGGATCGCGGCCAGCTCCGCCCGGACAGACGCTTCCTGCGGCACAGGCGGTGTGTAGTCTGTACCGGAGATGGATACGCTGCCGGTACGCAGTTTGCCCCATTCCAGCGCCTCGTTGCGGGCGATGAAGTCGTTCAGCTTGCAGAGATATTCCAGCGTGACCGGCTCATTGATTGAGCCCATCAGGAAGCGCCATGCGTCGCGCATATTCAAAATCGCCTGAATATCGTCGATCTGCACGCCGGGGACGTTGACACCCTCCAGAATGGTTTTCGTCTGCGGGAAGGTCACGGCGCGGTTTTCCATCTTCATTCCGCAATAGACGTTTTCGTCCCACTTCTTCTTGGCTAAAAAACGACTCTGCTCCGGTGTCAGATGGTATCTGTCAGCGTAGGTCATTCCGCTTCACCGTCCTTTTCTTCTGTGTACTCCAGTATGTCTCCCGGCTGGCATTGTAGCAGCTTGCAGATCGTCGCGATATTCATCCACGAAACAAGCTCTCCGTGTCGGAGCTGCTGGAGTGTTGCTTGCCCCATAAGTTTTTCGTTGCGAATCCGTGTCGAGCTATACCCTGCTGCTTTCAGCGCCGCAAGAATGTCAATCTTGTACCCTACCGGCATATTCTGCGCCCCCTTTTGAAAATCATCCGGGCAATCTGGCGTTGAGCCTCTTTCACATTGTCCATATTATAGCGCAGAAAAGCACATATATCAAGTGCAAATATTCACAGAAATAGCACCTAAAATATGTGCAATTCGTCGATAGACAGCACATGAATTAAGTGCTATAATTAAGACAGTCAAGGGGAACAAAAGAAAACAGTTCAGACACCGGCAGAAGGCGGACGAAAGTACCGATAGGGAAACCAAGAACGCCTATAAGAGCTGGGAAGGATCAGCAAAGCGCAGCAAGGCTCGCGAGATCAGTTGAAGGCCCCCAGCCGCCGGAGTTCCCCAAGAGCAAAGAAAAAGCGTCTCCTGCCGCCGTAGGAAGTGAACAGGAGACGCAGCCGAAAAGGGCTGATTGCAGTATAGCACAGCCCGCCGAAAAAGGAAAGGGTCTTACACATGAGCAACATCGAGATTCAGAGCAAGGTCAACGAGCTTCGCGAGCTGCGCCGCATGGCCGACGAGCTGACTGCCGAGATCGAGAGCATCCAGGACGCGATCAAGGCGCACATGACCGCCATCGACGCTGACACGCTGACGGGCGCGGATTACAAGATCACGTGGAAGGCCGTGACCAGCAGCCGGTTTGACAGCACGGCGTTCAAGAAGGCAATGCCCGAGCTGGCCGAGCGCTTCACCAAGTCCACCACCAGCCGCCGTTTCACGGTCGCATGAGCGGGGCGGGCAGCAGCCCGCTCCAGAAAGGAGAACAGAATGGAAGTTCATGTTTCGATTAACACCAACGGCAGCACGAAGGAGCTGCAGCGGCTGACGGACCGGCTCGGCGATCTGGCAAACCTGCTGGAAGCAATCACAGAAGCGGAGCTGTCGCGGAGCAGCAATTCATACTTCGCTGCCGGTCTGGATTTCGTGAGCAAGGAGATCAACGCCGTGTATGCACAGATATACGACCTGGTGAACGGCTGGGAGGTAACAAAGTGAACACCTCGCTTGCGGCCGTGAGCCGCGCAGACGATGAGCACGAGAAGGCTGAATTGATCGCGCTGGTCAGACAGCTGACACCGAAGGAAGTAGACCGCGTAATTGAGCGGATGCAGGTGCTGCTCAACGAGCAGCAGAAGAAAAAGGAGGTTGCAGGATGAGAGAAAGCAGAGCGCATTTTGACGCACACAAGTACACACCGTCGCCAGAGGAAGCAATCGAAATCGCAAACAGGCGTTTTACAGTTGCCAACGCCAGATCGGCAATCGACGTAGTTTTCGCATTCAAGGCGCAGTCCGGAAACCGAACCTTTCTCCCGCTCCCCGGTCTTGACTATGGAAACGCCGAAGATCAGATGGGAATCATTCGGCTGCTCGGTTCGATCTGGACAAGCGGATATGTCGCAGGCATCCGTTCAGAGCGGGCTCGGCGGCGTGGGGAGTAGAGCAGCAAAACAGGGGACGCCGACCAGTGCGCCCCCCTGTTTTTTGCTCCGGAAATTTCCCCTATTTTTTCCCCTAAGAGCTTTGTATCGCTTTGAACGCCATTGTACGCAATGAAGAGAATGCATTGATTTTTGTATAGGATTTCACGCGGTTTCAAGCGATAAAACGAACTTTCATAGTTCGAATCTCTCCTTCCGCGCCATGAAAAAGACCTTGAAAACGATGTTTTCAAGGCCTTTTTTCGTTGTTTTTTATCATTTGTGCGGCTGGCGGATGCAGACGCTGACGCCGTCGGGAATGAATGTGCGCGAGCCGCTGCCGGCCATGGCCAGGGCGGTCTGCAGATCGGGGGCGTATTCCAGCTTCATATCCTCGATGGCCGCCTGCATTTCAGGCCGGGTCACAAAGATCACTCTGTGCTTCATCAGCACCCGGCACAAAATCTGCGTCTGCCACTGATCCGGGACGGTCTGTGCCTGCGGACGGGAAGCGAATGCGGCGTACAGCTGAGCGGGTGAGGCGCAGGCCTTCATATCCTGATAAAACTGCGCGCCGCCGATCCCGTCGGCCATCTCCGCACACAGGATGATCGCCGCGCCGGGATTTGCGGTCGCCTCGGCCGCCGTCAGTCCCTTGACGCACTGGTAGAGATTCTGATCCAGCGGTGCGCCGCCGTTGGTCGTCACGACAACGTCGCCGAAAACGGGCGCTGTCTCACAATAGCGCCGCAAGAATGCAACGCCCGCGGCGTGCGCCTGCCGGAACTCACCGACAAAGGCTGCCGCTGTTTTCTTTTCCTCGTCTATGACGACGTTCACGATGTATTGCAGCCGCGCCAGCGCTGCGGCAGCCTCCATATCCCGGTGGATGGGATTCTGCACCAAATTTCCGGTCCTTGCGGCGGGGTGCGCAATGAACGGGCCGCAGTGGTTTCCCAACACCGTGGCGCTGCTGCAGATGCCGGGCAGGACGCTCTTTCGTCCGCCGGAGAAGCCCGCGAAGAAATGCGGCTCGATGAAGCCTTCTGCGACGAGCAGCTCCGTTTCGGCGGCCAGCGTATCGATCACCAGCGGCGCACCGGAGGGCAGGACACCGATCTGCGTGCTGCGCTGCGCACAAAACGCGTCGTGGACGACGATCTTTTCCTGCCGGACGATCTCGGGGCCGAGCTTGTGCTTCAGCTCCTGCATGCTGGTCTGCCTGTGGCAGCCGGTCGCGACCAGAAGCGTGATATCGATGTTCGGGTTTCCCTGCCGGAGCTCCTGCAGCATCAGCGGAAGGATATCGCGGCTGGGAACCGGCCGCGTATGATCGCTGATGATGACGACGGCATTGCGTTTTCCCTTTGCCAGCTCGCACAAGCGCGGACCGGCGACCGGATGCCGCATGGCCTCGGCGACCAGCTGCCTGCCGCTGCAGGCAGGCTTCAGCTCGCGGAGTCGGGAGGCGATCACGCGCTCCGGCGGCGCATCGATCGTGATCGCAGTTTTTCCGTAGGGCAGACGAACCTGCATAGGGATCCCTCCTGGCTTCTAGATCGGACGGATGGACGCGCCGCCGTCAGGGCTGCTGCAAAAAACCGTCCTACCGGTAGGCATACGGCGTGCAGCAATAGGCGGATTCCTTGAACGCGTCCATGTCGTTCCGGATGATAAAATCGATATAAGAGGCTACCATTTTTGCTGTCAGCAGATAGCCGCACGGCGACATATGGCCGCCCAGAAAAAAACGGTTCCGGAACGCCGCATCGTACGGCGGCGCATAGCGGTAAAAGTCCAGCACATAGGTGTTGTCAAAAAACGCGCCGAGCTGCCGGATGACAGAGCCCTGCAGCAGGACGGCTTCCTGATCCATGTTAGCATCACGCGGGATCGTCATCAGGAAAAACTTTGCGCGCGGCGAGATCTCCTTCAGCCGCTGGATGATCTGCGCGTAGTATCCGGTGAAGGTCTGCGCGTTTTTCCGCCAGTCCGTAAGGCAGATATCCGCCAGCGTCCCAGGCTGGTGATGATAGTTCACCAGATCGTTGACGCCGAGCGCGAGAATATAGGCCTCGCAGGCAAGCGCCGGGTCCCAGTAGCCCTTTTCTTCGGCAAATGTCCGGCAGTATTCCATGGCCGTCATGTTGCCCCGGGAAAAATTATAGACCCGGCTGCCGCACATTCTAGCCAGATACTGCCCCCAGGAATGTTCATACAGATCATGGCCGAGGATGGTGCCGTCCGGCTGAATGGAGTCGAATTCTCCTGAGGAGAGGCTGTCGCCGATGCAGCCGATGGTGCGGAAAATGCTGCAGAAGCCGCCGTCCTGCAGGATGCTGTCCAGCGGACGTTCCCCGGCGACGGGCATGTAGGCGTTCAGATTCATCGTTGTTCCTCCTTGGTGCTGCTCCGGCAGAGGGCAGGAACCTCTGCCGGAGCCCAGCCTGCCGCTGGTCAAGTGCGTTACTTCTGGTTAAAGTAGGATTCCTGTTCTGTCTTCCACATCAGATCGATCACGTTCTGCGCCGTTTCATTGCCGCCGAAGAAATCCCGCAGTGCGGTGCAGGCGGTGTCGCTGAACTGAGCGGTATAGAGATTGAAGCCCATGGAGACATACGGTGCGGCGTTCATTTCTCCGACCAGACTCGTCATGGCCT
>OMFP01000762.1_pt1 | contig 12555 bp, 8 predicted proteins | sample 1674221 | NCBI WGS metagenome assembly OMFP01 (sample SAMEA103958152, study PRJEB25191) | human gut metagenome | biome: human-associated habitat [ENVO:00009003]; feature: intestine environment [ENVO:2100002]; material: feces | place: Germany | collected 2013/2015
AGTCCCCTTCATTCAGGCATTTTCCCAAATGAATCTTACGAATCATGGCAGGCAGCACATGGCTGTTCTCCAAATGGAAATTATCATTGGGACCGTAAAGGTTCGTAGGCATCACGGCTATGTAATTGGTTCCATATTGCAAGTTAAAGCTTTCGCACATCTTCAACCCGGCAATCTTCGCAATAGCATACGGTTCGTTGGTATATTCCAAGGGAGAAGTCAGTAACACATCTTCCTTCATGGGTTGTACGGCATCACGAGGATAAATGCAAGTGCTTCCCAAAAACAAGAGTTTCTTTACATTGTGACGGAAGCTCTCTCCTATCACATTCTGCTGAATCTGCAAGTTCTGATAAATAAAATCGGCACGGTAAAGACTGTTCGCCATGATGCCTCCCACATGTGCCGCTGCCAGAATGACATACTGGGGCTGCTCTTCATCAAAAAACTTCTTCACAGCCTGCCCGTCCAGCAGATCCAGTTCTTTGTGAGAACGGCCTACCAGATTGGTATATCCTTTTTGCTGCAAATTATTCCATATAGCAGAACCCACCAGTCCGTGGTGTCCTGCTACATATATCTTGGCTGTTTTTTCCATTATTCCGCTATTTGAGCCTTTAAATATAGTTTCTTCACGAACTTCATATCATGCTTCACCATGATTTTCACCAGTTCGGGGAAAGAAGTCTTACGGGGATTCCAGCCCAGCAACGTTTTGGCTTTAGTGGGATCACCCAGCAACTGCTCCACTTCGGCAGGACGGAAATACTTAGGATCGACGGCAACCAGTTCCTTGCCCGTCGCCACATCGATGCCTCTTTCATCCACCCCTTTGCCTTCCCAGCGCAATTCAATGCCCACTTCCTTGAAGGCCAAGGTACAGAACTCGCGCACCGTATGGTACTCGCCGGTCGCAATAACAAAATCTTCGGGAGTATCGTGCTGAAGAATCATCCACATACACTCCACATAATCTTTGGCATAGCCCCAGTCACGCAAAGAATCCAGATTTCCCAGATACAGTTTGTCCTGATATCCCTGGGCTATACGTGCGGCAGCCAAAGTAATCTTGCGTGTTACAAAGTTTTCACCACGACGTTCGCTCTCATGGTTGAACAGGATGCCGTTCACGGCAAACATACCGTAACTTTCACGATAGTTCTTGGTAATCCAGAAACCATACTGCTTGGCCACCCCATACGGAGAACGGGGATAGAAGGGAGTCGTTTCCTTCTGAGGCACTTCCTGTACCAGTCCGAACAATTCGGAAGTCGATGCCTGATAAATCTTGGTCTTCTTTTCCAGGCCCAGAATACGGACCGCTTCCAACATACGCAGCGTGCCTACCGCATCCGCTTCCGCAGTGTACTCGGGCACATCGAAACTTACTTTCACATGGCTCTGAGCAGCCAGATTATAGATTTCATCGGGCTGTACAGCCTGAATGATACGTATCAGCGAACTACTGTCGGTCATATCCCCCCAATGCAGATTCACCAGACGGGTCTTTTGCATATCACGAACCCACTCGTCCAGATAGAGATGTTCTATACGACCTGTGTTGAATGAAGAAGAACGGCGCAGAATACCGTGAACCTCATATCCCTTTTCAATCAAAAACTCTGCCAGGAATGAACCGTCCTGACCTGTAATACCTGAAATTAAAGCTACTTTTTTCATTTCGTTTATTGTAAATGGCCTTATGCAAGCCCTCTTGGTTATTTCATATCACATAGCTATCTACTGCTATCTGCCTTTCGGCATGGCAAAGGGCGGAATGACCAAACAGAACGGCAGATGACAGACAGCATACACTCCATGTATGCAGAAATAAAATATATACAAGAAAGAATATTTACTCCGCCGAAAATTCTTTGATGCGCTGTTCCTCGCTCAACCGGCAGATCAGCAATGTGTTATTCTTCTCAGCAACGATATATCCGTCCAGTCCCTGTACCACCACCCTCTTTTCCTGTGTAGTGTGAATCACACAGTTACGGGTTTCATACAACTTTATATTCTCACCTATCTGCGTATTATTATGGGCATCTTTCGGCAAATTCTCGTGCAACGATCCCCAAGTACCCAAATCACTCCATCCAAAGCTGGCAGGAAGGACAAAAATCTCATCCGCCTTCTCCATAATGGCATAATCCACCGAAATGTTCTCGCACAAAGGAAAATTCCGGTCAATCATTTCCTGCTCCTTGTCCGTATAATAATAAGGAAGCAAACGCTCGAACACCTTCGAAATGGCAGGCTGATATACGCGCAGGGCATTCACCACCGTATTTACATTCCACACAAAAATACCGGCATTCCAGAAGAAATTATTTTTTTGAATATAGCGCCGGGCTGTTTCCAGATCGGGTTTCTCTTTAAAAGAGTACACCCGGAATACCTCCTTATTGGCGGTAGAAGGTACACTGAGATCAGCTTCAATGTAACCGTAGCCCGTCTCAGGACGAGTAGGTTTCATGCCCAGGGTAAGGATAGCGTCCGAATCGGCCGTAAAATTCATCGCCGAATTAATCACCCGCTGAAACTCCGCGATATTCATCACAATGTGATCGCTGGGGGTCACCACCATATTGGCCTTAGGATTACGTGCCTTTATTTTCCAACTGACGTATGCTATACAAGGAGCCGTATTGCGACGGCAAGGCTCACGCAGGATATGATCATCAGCAATATCGGGCAACTGCTCCTTTACAGTATCCGCATACTTCTCTGATGTCACCACCCAAATATTTTCCGGAGGACAGATCCCCTGAAAACGGTCAGCCGTAAGTTGGATCAATGTACGGCCGCAACCCAGTACATCAATAAATTGCTTAGGATAATCAGGAGTACTCATCGGCCAGAAACGGCTTCCAACACCTCCGGCCATTATAACGAGGTGATTATTCTTGATGTTCATATGATTCATTTTTTACGTTGTATGACCGCAAAGATAAGTATTATTTTTTAAAAAAAGTATTGCGTTTTAATTTATATGTCCTATATTTGCATACGACTAACATTTTTTTTGTCATGAAACAACCGACAACTGAAAACTCTGATATAATTAAACTAGTAGCGATATTAGGTGATTTTGCCTTGTTGAACCTTTCTATGATACTTGTGTTTTTTATTCTGAAAGGAATAGATTCACAGGCCATAGCCCATATTTCATTGAAAACCTACCTGCTGACTTCCAACCTGTGCTATATTCCATGCATATCCATCTTTGGGGTCATACTGCACAACCGCATAGTGCGTCCGGAACAGATTGTAGGCCGCCTGTTAGGAACAATCAGTTTGCATGTAGTCATCTTCCTCACGGTGCTGGCCATTATTAAGGTAGATAACTTCTCACGCATCTATCTGCTTGCTTTCTATCTGTCTTTCATACCTTTAGCTATAGGATGGCGACTGACATTGCGGTTCTTTGTGAAAATGTTCCGCCGCAGTGGCAGGAACCTGCACACCACTGTACTGATAGGCGACGGGGACAATATGGTGGAGCTGTACCATACGTTGAACGATTTGACTTACGGATACAGGGTTTTAGGCATTTTCTATGATGAGAAGGACTCTAATTACCCCGAAGGAATTCCCTTTAAAGGTCCTGTAAACCAATTATTTGAATGGTTATCCCATAATACCGTGCACGAACTGTACTGTGGTCTGCCATCCAGCAGAAAGGATGATATTCTGGCCATCATGAACTATTGCGAGAACAATCTGATCCGCTTCTATAGCGTACCTCATGTACGTAATTACATAAAGCGTCAGCTGCAACTGGAATTATTGGGTGAAGTTCCTGTATTGTCCATCCGTACCGAACCGTTGCAGAACCCGGTAAACAGACTGGCAAAACGGTTATTTGATTTGACATTTTCCTCTCTGTTTTTACTTACAATTTTTCCATTTATGTACCTGATTGTAGGTCTTATTATTAAAATTACCTCACCTGGTCCCATATTCTTCAAACAGGAGAGAAACGGGGAAAACGGGAAAATCTTTAAATGCTATAAGTTCCGTTCCATGAAAGTGAACGCATTGTCCGATTCATTGCAGGCTACCAAGAATGATCCCCGCAAGACCAAGTTCGGCAACTTCTTGCGTAAAAGCAATCTGGACGAACTGCCGCAATTCATTAATGTATTCAAAGGAGAGATGTCCATTGTAGGTCCCAGACCCCATATGCTGAAACATACAGAGGAATATTCCCAACTGATTAACAAATACATGATGCGCCACCTTGTCAAACCCGGAATTACCGGATGGGCGCAAGTCACCGGCTACCGGGGAGAAACCAAAGAACTTTCCCAAATGGAAGGCAGGGTGAGAAGAGACTTGTGGTATATTGAGAACTGGACTTTCCTGCTCGACATCCGCATCATGATAAAAACAGTAACCAACATGTTCCGGGGCGAGAAAAACGCCTATTAATCCAAATCGTAGGGACATAAAAAAATAAAAAGATATGAAAGGTATTGTACTAGCCGGAGGTTCGGGCACGCGCCTCTATCCTATTACCAAAGGAGTATCCAAACAGTTGCTCCCTGTCTTCGACAAACCCATGATTTATTATCCTATATCGGTACTTATGCTGGCCGGCATACGGGAAATACTCATTATCTCCACCCCATACGACTTACCGAGCTTCAAAAGACTGTTAGGAGACGGAAGCGATTTCGGAGTACGCTTTGAATATGCGGAACAGCCTTCGCCCGACGGACTGGCTCAGGCTTTCATCATCGGCGAGAAATTCATCGGTAATGATTCCGTCTGCCTTGTACTGGGTGATAACATATTCCACGGCAACGGCCTGTCCGCCATGTTGAGAGAATCCGTACGTGCTGCCGAAGAGGACAAGAAAGCAACGGTATTCGGTTATTGGGTCAGTGACCCCGAAAGATATGGCGTAGCGGAATTCGACAAGGAAGGCAACTGCCTCTCTATTGAAGAAAAACCTGCCCAACCTAAGTCCAACTATGCCGTGGTGGGACTCTATTTCTATCCCAACAAGGTGGTGGAAGTAGCCAAGAATATCAAGCCTTCGGCACGGGGAGAACTGGAAATCACCACCGTAAACCAGCAATTTCTTCAGGACAAGGAATTGAAAGTACAGACATTGGGCAGAGGTTTCGCATGGCTGGATACCGGTACTCACGACTCGCTGGCCGAGGCAAGTACCTACATCGAAGTCATTGAAAAGCGCCAGGGGCTGAAAGTGGCGTGCCTTGAGGGCATAGCTTTGAGAAAAGGCTGGATTACTCCGGAAAAGATGCAGGAACTGGCCCAGCCGATGCTTAAAAACCAATACGGACAATATTTACTGAAAGTTATAAAAGAACTGGGATTAGAATAATGGAAGTTATAAAAACAGCAATAGACGGGGTTTTCATTTTGGAACCCCGTATTTTTAATGATGCAAGAGGGTATTTCTTTGAAAGCTTCTCAGGACGTGAATTTGAAGAAAAAGTATGCAGGACTACATTTGTACAGGATAATGAGAGTTTCTCCACTTACGGTGTATTACGCGGCCTGCATTTCCAGAAACCTCCTTTCACACAAAGCAAGCTGGTGCGTGTGATCAAGGGAGCGGTACTGGATGTGGCTGTAGATATCCGGAAAGGTTCTCCCACTTTCGGGAAGCATGTGGCTGTAGAATTGACCGGAGAGAATCACCGGCAGTTTTTTATCCCCCGCGGATTCGCACACGGCTTTGCGGTACTAAGTGACGAGGTGTTGTTCCAATACAAGTGTGACCATTATTATGCTCCGCAAAGCGAAGGAGGAATCGCATGGGACGACCCCGATCTAGGCATAGACTGGCGACTTCCGGCCGACAAGGTTATTTTGTCCGACAAGGACAAGAAACATCCGAGATTGAAAGACTATCAAACAGATTTCGACTTTAATCAAAGTTTATATTAAAGGCTGTTTTGATTCTGCGTTTGTCCGGTTTTCACCAGTGAAATTAAAGAAGCCGAAAACTGCACACCGGACTATCGTAACGTTCAGGACAACATTTCCGAAGATTGAACCTATAAAAACAGGGTGCACCTCCTACGAAAGAGATGCACCCTGTTTTTATAGGTCAATATCTTTATATCACTTCTTCTCCATCCCCTCCTGAGGAACATTAAGTCCTGCCTTCAGATTTTCAAAGAACTCACGTCCGAACAAGATCCATGCGGAAGCACCCGCCACTGCCAGGAAAATAAATCCGACAAGAATCACCTTCTTGCTGGTTCCCGAAGGCAGCAACGGCACACTGGCAGGTTCCACAACGGCAAATACAGGTTTGGCCTCCTGTACTTTAGCCCGTGCCACCTGCAATTGGGTAGCCACCTGGCTATACACCTGATATGCCAGATTCATATCATTCTGCAACCGTTCTCTCTCCGTCAAAGCACTTTGAAGAACAACCCCCTTGTTAGCATCCATGTAATTGGCATAATTCTGCTGGGCTACATAATACTCCTGCTGGCGTTCCTTATACAATTGTTCCAGATAAGCACAATCCTGCTGGGCTTTGGAGACCCTGTACGCTGTGATATACTCTTGAAGTTTCACCACTACCGTATCTGTAATGGCGGCCGTAACCATCGGGTCCTGCAAAGTCACCGTCACTGTGGTGATGCCGGTTTTCTTATCCACATCAGCAGTAATCGCCTTACGCATGGCTTCCACTTTCTTCGCCTGATCTTCTGTCAGGTGGAAAGGATCCAGCCTGTTCCCTTCTTCCTCTTCCTTATCGGAGAAGAGAGATTTCACCCCGCCTATAGCCGCCCCGGGCAATCCCATAACAGCACCCCACCACGGAGCTTTCTGCTCATCGAGATAAGCTACAAAAGTAGTATCCACCTCACCGTCCAACGTAGTGACATGTGCATTAAACAGTTCCAGAATGAAAGGAGTAGACGCTACTATATCCGGGAAAAGAGATACGTTCAACGCATCCGCCTCACTGCCCAGACTCATGCCGCCGATCCCCAGCATGGCAGCCATTCCCGACAAACTCCCCCCTCCGCTTTTACCGGATTCGGGAGACAATGTCACTTCCACCGTATATTGCTTAGGAATACTCAGAGCGATAATCACCCCTACAATAGCACCTATTCCGGCAACCTTCAGCAGCATCTTTCGGGCAGCCCACAACTTACGGACATACTCCATCAAATCAATTTCCAACTCCTCGTCTTCCCGTGGCCTTTCCTTATTATTCGTATAATTCTTATCTTCCGCCATACTGTTTCTATTTTAAGATATTAGCAATAGATGCAATCATAGTAGCCAACGACGCACTGGTGGTTGCTATGGACAAAGTGTTCTGCAAAGACCAGTTGCTCTTTTCCTTCACCGGAACAATCACCTCACATCCCGGCTGGATCAGCTCACGGCTACCTTTCTTCGCTCTCTTCACCTGACCGTTCATATATACAATATACGCCTTGCTCTTCTTCGCACGGAAACCGTAACCTCCGGCCTGCTCGATATAATATTTCAACGTCTTGCCATCTTCAAATGAAACGGTATTGGGATACATCACAGCCCCGCTGATACGTACCGTGTTGTTGTATTCGGGAATTTCAATCACATCCCCCTCACGCAATACGATATCCGCACTGGAGCCGGGTTTAAGCATCGCTCTTTCCAGATCGATACCCACATAATAGATATCTCCCAAGTCCAGCCGGTTGACATCAATGGAGTCCTTTCCAGTCTTGGCCATGTCCAGAACCGTTTCCATACGTTTGCGTTCATCGTCATTGATACGACGGCTTAAACGGGCCCCTTTGATATAAGCAAACGGAGTCACTCCACCTGCCTTCTTGATCAAATCGGAAAGACGTTCGCTCTTCTCTGTCAGCGCATAATCACCTTCATACAAAACCTCACCGGTCACCTGCACATTCACCTGTTTCTGATAAGCAGGGCTCTTACGCACATATACCTGATCGTATGGCTGCAACACAAAACCCGGTTCTCCGTCTATCACAAAACCGTCTTTCAGAGAAAACGAGTACATTTGTCCTATGGTGGAAACCGCTTCCGTACCTTTGCTATCCTTGATACGACGGGAAACATCCACACGGACGGTAGAAGCCGATTCCATCAATCCGCCAGCCTGGATTATAATATCCTCCAAAGTAGTATTGTCGGCAAAAGCGAACTCACCCGGACGGGCAACCTCACCATACACCATGATAGTTCCCACATCCTCCAAGTCATGAATACTGGGAATATAAAGCACATCATTACGCTGCAAAGGTACATCGGGTGCAGTACCGGCCATGATACCTTTTATATCTACTTGAATAACCTCTTTCTTCAAATTCTCACGCTCGCGATGCAACACTGCACGTCCTGTAAAGGCATCACCCATAAGACCTTCAGCCTTTTCCACCAGTTGGCGGACTGTATTCAAAGTTCCTCCGAACTGATAAATGCCCGGACGATAGACAGCCCCCTTGATTTCAAGCTTGTTCTCAAAACGGTCCAGAATAGCTTCAGCAGTCAGCGCATCACCATCTTTTACCTGGAATACGGAATAATCAATATCATCAATCGTATAAATCTGATACTCCTTTCCATTTTGACGAATCATGCGGAGAGAACGGGTATAGGCATCCCCCGAAAATCCACCGGCATACTTCAACAACGTGGCAACACTTTCGTTGTTTTTCATCTCGTATTTCATGGGGCGTTTCACATTACCCTCTATGCTAACCAACGCCTCGTATGGAGGAACGATGATCACATCGCCTTCCTGCAAGCGGATATCATCATTGATTTTACCTTTCATAATAAAATCGTACACATCTACGGTAGCGATTTTCTGTCCTCCGCGCACTACTTGTATATTGCGCAAGCTACCGATATCGCTCACGCCACCGGCACGGTACAGTGCATGAAACACGGTAGAGAAAGAAGACAATGCATAAGTTCCCGGTTGGAACACTTCCCCCATCACATTCACCTGGATCGTCCGGCTGTTTCCCAAAGTAACCTTGATTTGTGAGGACGGGTTCTGTTCATTATCAAGCCCTGCATAAATCTTATTCAGTTCTTTACGCAAATATTGGTTGGCTTCGGCAATAGTCATGCCGTTCAGATAAATCAATCCCAAATCGGGGATCGTGATAGATCCGTCCGGAGATACATTATCGCGGATGGTAGCCTGGTTTGTACCCCAGATATCAATGATTACCTCATCACCCGGCCCCAGACGGTAATTAGGAGGAGTAGCCAGATTCACACTCGGCTCGAATGTAAGGTTTCTGGTTTCAAAAATGTCCCGTCCGTACACCTTATCCTTCTGCATTTCTTCCATATCGCCCATGCCCATCCCCTCGTAATAGCGATTGGCAGAAACACTGTCCAACGAGTTCTTCCCTACCACTCTGTCCGCAGCTGAACGTTGGTCGAAAGTAAAATTCTCTGTTACATAGATATCTTCCTGCGTCTTTGTCTTTTCACGCAAACGGTTCCGATTTTGCATCGTTGCATTTGCATCTTTATCAGCAGACCCATTTTGCTGTTCATAAAGTTTCTTTACACGCTTAGCCTGTTCTTGTGTCACTCCTCTACGGGCTAACTCTGTAGCAATCTGACGTTGGTCTTTTCCTTGTTGCATGCCCGTCTTCACATATTCCAACACCTGTTGGTCACTCATAGATTGCTGTGCAAGCACAGAACCTGAGAGGGCAAAAACTAAGACCAGTACGGATAATAGTTTTTTTATCATATAAATTCAATAAACTTAGTAATTTAGCAGCCGCAAAGGTAGATATTATTTTCGATATAGGCGAGTATTATTTCATAAAATATCCCTCTAACAAATATAAAAACGGCTGCCACCTGACGGTGTACAGCCGTTTATTCTTTAATAATCCGTTAGCAGAATTCATTCAGACTTCATTGCACAGCCCTCCTTCTTAAAAAAGGTCTGCAAGGGTAAAACTTGTGCAATACCAGTCCGGCCGGATCAGCAATACATATTGACGATGGCTTCGTACAATTCCTGCTTACCGCTTACTTGCTTGGGCTCACCATTCTGCTTAGCATAAGCCACTACATCTTCCAGTGTCAGCTTGCCTTCTTCAAATTCTTTACCTTTGCCACTGTCGAATGAAGCATAACGGTCTGACAACATCTTGCAGTAAGGAGATTCATTAAGCAAAGCAGCAGCACTTTCCAATGCACGCGCCATAGCGTCCATACCTGCAATATGGGCGATAAAGATATCTTCCAGATCAGTAGAGTTACGACGTGTCTTGGCATCAAAGTTGGTACCGCCATTACCCAAACCGCCATTGCGGATAATCTGCATCATGGCCTGGGTCAGTTCGTAATTGTCGATAGGGAACTGGTCTGTATCCCATCCGTTCTGATAATCGCCACGGTTAGCGTCAATAGATCCCAACATTCCATTATCTACCGCAACAGCCAGTTCATGCTCAAATGTATGACCAGCCAACGTAGCATGATTCACTTCAATGTTCACCTTGAAATCCTTGTCCAGTCCGTGAGTTTTCAAGAACCCTACCACAGTTTCGGTATCCACATCATATTGATGCTTAGTCGGCTCCATCGGTTTAGGTTCAATCAGGAAAGTACCTGTAAACCCTTTGCTCCGGGCATAATCGCGGGCGATGGTCAACATCTGAGCCAGATGTTCTTTCTCACGCTTCTGATCTGTATTCAATAAAGACATATACCCTTCACGTCCACCCCAGAACACGTAATTGGAGCCACCCAGTTCGATGGTAGCGTCAATAGCGTTCTTTATCTGGACAGCAGCGCGGGCAACCACATCAAATTCGGGGTTTGTAGCAGCCCCGTTCATATAGCGTGCATGACCAAAAACATTTGCCGTACCCCATAACAATTTGATTCCGGTTTCAGCCTGTTTCTGTTTGGCATAAGCAACTATCTCTTTCAGATTCGCTTCATATTCCTCGATTGTATCGGCTTCCTCACACAAGTCCACATCATGGAAACAATAATATTCGATTCCCATTTTCTGCATGAATTCAAAGCCGGCATCCATCTTATTCTTGGCAGCCTGCACCTTATCGGCATCACCGTTCCAAGGGAATTTCTTTGTTCCGCCGCCAAACTGGTCACCGCCCTCGGCACACAACGTATGCCACCATGCCATAGCAAACTTCAACCAGTCTTTCATCTTCTTGCCGTTTATTACCTTTTCAGCATCATAATAACGGAACGCCATCGGGTTCTTACTTTCCTTACCTTCAAATTTAATCTTTCCTATACCGGGAAAATACTCTTTTGTAGCCATAATTCTTTACTTATTTTAATAACTTGTTCTAATTTATCTACTATCTTTTTTCAACACGCAGGCGGATAGCCATTTCTTTATCCGAAGGTCCTTAAAAGGCAGCCATCGCTCTCTCCAGATTAGATTTCCAGCGGGCATACGCATCATCATAAGCAGTGCGCTGTGCCACATCAGGCTCTATCACCTCCAATTTTTCCAATGTGGCAAATGCCTCGTTGTTATCTTTATAAACACCCGCGCCTATGCCGGCCCCCTTGGCGGCGCCCACCGATCCATCCGTGTCATACAGTTCGATTACAGCCCCTGTCACTCCCGCCAACGTTTCGCGGAAGATAGGACTGAGAAACATATTGGCATGTCCGGCATGAATCTTCTGTACAGGGATACCCATCTGCTCCATGATATCAATACCGTATTTAAACGAGAACACGATCCCTTCCTGTGCGGCACGAACAATATGCTGCTTTCCATGCAGGTTAAAATTAACTCCACATATAGAGCATCCTGTCTCTTTATTTTCCAGCATACGCTCCGCCCCGTTACCAAAAGGAAGAATACTTACTCCGGCACTGCCGACAGGAGCCTGTGCCGCCAGCCTGTTCATATCACTGTAAGAAATACCTTCGGGAGCCACATTACGTTTCACCCACGAATTCAATATACCGGTACCATTGATACACAACAATACTCCCAGACGGGTCTGCTCGGCAGTATGATTTACATGGGCAAAAGTATTCACCCGGGATTTCGGATCATAATTCACCTCACCGTTCACGCCATATACCACTCCCGATGTTCCTGCCGTAGAAGCAATCTCTCCCGGATTAAACACATTCAAAGAAAGGGCATTGTTAGGCTGGTCGCCTGCCCGATAGGTAACTGGTGTCCCCTTCTTCAAACCCAACTCCGAAGCAACCGATCCGAGCAATTCCCCTTGCACACCGAAAGTCGGACGAATATCTGGAATCAGCTCCTTGCCGAACCCAAAATAGTTCATCAAATCTTCAGAAACACTGTTATTCCGGAAATCCCAGAAAATTCCTTCCGAAAGGCCTGAAACAGTCGTAACGATATCGCCTGTCATGCGCATAGCAATAAAGTCGCCAGGCAACATGAATTTATGTACCTGTCCGAATATCTGCGGTTCAAACTCTTTAACCCATGCCAATTTGGAAGCCGTAAAGTTTCCGGGAGAATTCAAAAGATGTGCCAGGCATTGCTTTTCACCGATCGAATTGAAAGCCCGGTCCCCA
>OMFP01000766.1_pt1 | contig 12523 bp, 6 predicted proteins | sample 1674221 | NCBI WGS metagenome assembly OMFP01 (sample SAMEA103958152, study PRJEB25191) | human gut metagenome | biome: human-associated habitat [ENVO:00009003]; feature: intestine environment [ENVO:2100002]; material: feces | place: Germany | collected 2013/2015
AATTAATGAGTGGGTAGTATATTAAGTTACACCCTCTTATGCTGTTTCCGAGTCTTTGGTTATCGCCAAGGTGGGTAAGGATTCTATCAAGATGGCGATGAAATAAGGATTGTGCATCGCTCTGCACCTACCGTAAATTTATAAAAGTAAGGGGAAGAAGGCGAGTAACGTAAATTGCTCACTTTTCCCCTATTTTGTATACTTTTCTGAGAATCATTAAAAAAATCGTATACATTGTGAAAATTAAGTATTTTCACGACTCTTGCATATGTCGAAAATAAAGAGTAATTTAGCACTCAAAATTAAATGTACTGAGTCCACTTGAAAAAGTCCTGAATCATATTTTTGTCTTTGTAACTTATTGACAATCAATGACACGTTTCGTAAAAATGACTTTTTCAAGTGGGCTCAATATATGATTCTTTGAATCTTTTGATTTTCAAATAAAAATCCCTGCCAGCTTTCATAAGCTGGCAGGGATAATTATAAGTAAAAGATGTAATTCGCTATTCTGATTTCACTTAGAAAATCATCTTATAGTCCTTACTGCTACCATCTGTCAATTCTATGTGTATGATTTGAATGCCTGTGGCTATGCTCGCCTTTAAGCACCTTGAACCATTTCCCTGTACCCTGCTGATGATTCTGCCATTCAGGTCTATGACCTTGACACTCTTGAGCAGACCGCAGGCAGATTGCACGAGGACAGAAGAACCTTCCTGAACAATACTGATGCGCTGATCAGTATCGACAGATGTCACATCTGTACTTCCATAACGGCTTCTGATAACAAATCTGCCTAACGAGGTCTCGGCATCCGCAATAATCAGAGGAGAATCGAGTGAATAATCGGCACCCGAAAGCATATCATGGAGAACATATCCGCTCATATCAACACCCTGAATAGGTTTTACCTCGATACGGATGCTATCCTTTTGCGACAGATAGATTCCTAAAGATGTAGCGCCAGTCATCGGAAGGATATCGTAAGCCTGACTCTGCTGAATACCAAATACCTTCAAAGGTGACTTCACTTCACTATCCAGAAGAGTTGGAACCCATACAGAGTTCTTGAAAGAAGAACCGTCAGAAACATCATAAGCAGTTTCTGAATTCTCCATCACCAGCATAGCTGCTGATTTGCTTCGCGTCTTCAGGCTTTCCACACACACTTTCAGTCCCTTGGCTTCAGCAGGTTTACTTTCCTCAGTAGCCTTCTTGCTTCCACCAATCATTTCTGGGGTGAGCAGCAGGGTGATTTGCGTACTCGCCTCATCTTTTGTAGTAACATAGAATGCCTGCATTGGGGCGATGGTGGTGGCGTTGCCCGTAGAAGCGTCCTTGCTTACAGTCTGCTCTTCCATACCTCCTGATTCATTCTCTACTTCCACCTTCACACTGCTTACGTTCTCATTCACCTCCAGGAACTTCTTGATATTCAGGCGGCTCATGAATGGGTTGCCCAGCAAGAAGGTCTGCGTAGGAATATCCGATTTCAGCGTAATCTGATAGTCGCTCTGCCCCACGAACACCGTGCGGTTCTCCGTCACTTCCTTGCCTCCCGACAGATACTTATATTCCATCGTCAAGTCGCCTTCCTGCGGAGAATCCGGTTCGTAGATGAAGCGGTTTATCTTATTTGCATCTTTCATCACTGTTTCACTAGCCACTTTCTCCTGATCGTAATCCACGAAGTAACTATATTCTTTATGCGCCTTAGGCAGGCGGATACTGAACTTATTGGTAGCCGGCAGATTGCCGTTGTCTATCCACATAGAGAAGCCTTCACCCATGCCGTAAGGCTTAGCCACGGCATTGAAGTTGTGCGACCAGGTGGCCTCTTTCACGGCGAGCGTTTTATCATTCTTCAAGCCTGCATTCCCCTTGCTGTCTAGCGAATAAATCTTACCTGGATACGCAGCCGCCCAGAGGCGCTGGTAGATGCTCGGGTTGAAGCGCTGTTCCTTCCAGTTTTCTTCGTTCAGATCCTCGAAGTATTTCGCCTTTGTGGTGTCGGCAGGCATGAACATATCGCCCGTGTACATCTGCTTGAGCGGTGCACTCAGCAGATAGTAATGGTTCGGCTTCTGCTCCAGTTCTACCCACGCCTTGCGATAGTTGAGCGATGGCACGTTATCCACCGCCGAACGGGGTTCGAAGAAGATGTCCTTGCAGCAGTAGTCGGCTGGCTTCACCGGCGTGCCCAGCATTGGGAAGTTATCTGCATCCGACGAGATGATGGCGTTGGTGCAGCAGTAAGGCGAACCGTCGCTCCAGTTGTCCCATTTGTTCCATTCATTGGTAGATGCACTCGGAAGCCATCGGGTCTGTAATGGATGAACCTGATATACTACTGAAGAGAGTGGCGTCCAGCTGCCGTCGAAGAAGGTGAGCTGATATTCGCCCGGCTTCTTGGTGATATAAGAATATTTTATATTGTTCTTGGTGTCTGATGTAGAATGCAGAGACACAATGCCATTATCTCCCGCATTCTTATCACCGAAGTAAAGATGATAATCTACTCCGGTCAATCCGGTAGCAGTTACGACAATCGTATCTCCTACGCATACATTGTTGACAACGATATCGTCTACACCATCTACGCACGACTTGTCGTCCTTACAGTCAGGAATACCATCATTATCAATATCACCACGTGTCACGAGTCCGTAGAATTTCTGCACATCCAATGCGCCTACAATTTTGCCTAAAGTAAATCGCACCTCGTCATACGCTTTCTTTGGCTGAAAGAAGAGGATATTCTTATCGCCATAACCCGCTACATCAGCGGAAATCACCTTCCAGTCGGTAAATTTATCTCCCGTAGAATTACCGTCTTTGAAGGTTTCTACCGTTAGCCAGTCTCCTACGTTTACGGCTGCCAGGAAAGTCTTGTTGTCAATGACAATTCCCAACTGATGATGATAGTCGAGTGTTCTACCCATCTTTACGGCGAATGTTTGACCAACTCCCACACTTACCGTATTGGCAACCGCCATATAGGTATTCAAGTCATCATCCACCAGATAACCTAAGTTATCATCTACAGTAGCCACACTCACCGCTCCGCCAAATTTGGTTTCATTAGCATTGATGGTAGTATGTGAATGATTATGCGACATCACCAGACTGCTACATGCAAGTGGCGAAGAACAGTCATCGGCAGCCTCCTCGATGAAAGCATAGTAGATACGGAGTGTAGAACCGCCCAGATTGAGTACACCCGAATTCCAGAGTTGGAACTCATCCATCTGAATCTGTTTGCCTTTGCTGTCGTAGGCTGGAACTTCGATAGAATATCTTATCTTTTGCAGCTTGCCTGAACCTGCGATATCTGCACCAATCGCATTGTTCTCATCTATCAGATGGCAATATACTTCCTTGCCTTGGTTATAGCAGCGTATCTGCAGGAATTGCAGGGCATGCAAATTGATTACTGTAGCATCAGCCTCTACCACAAAACCAATGCGCTTAGGTTGAGCTCTCTTGACGGCATCCGCCTCTGATTCACCTTCGTGTCGGTCGGTAGCATCGTATATCAGTTGACCATCCTTACGGTGAATTCCGATGATGCAGAGGTTATCGGCAAGATTCAAGCCACTTATATATTCGGCATATTTATCATATTCACCCTTGATAATATTGTCTCTATCCTTGAGTTCAGAGATAGAAAGCAACGAGCCGGATGTTTCGTGAATCTTAGGCGATACCTCGTAGAAATCTTCACCCAGTTTGTTGACAAGTGGTTTGCCGCAAGTTGTATTTCCATCATTAAAACCACCTACGGTAATGGTGGTTTCATCATAACATCCGTCCTGAGCCGTGGCCCTGAAGGTATATTTACCAGGTTCCAGATTGGTAACTTGACCAGCAGAGGTAACCTTTACAGGTGTGATGGCAAGAATATCGTTATTTTTCGAATCCCATGCATTCACCAACTTCCATGTTACGCTCACCTTGGGGTTGGAGCGAAGGTTGAAGGAAGTCTGCGATTGGCAGACATTGCTGCTGATGGTAGGATTGATGGGGCACCGGTGGGATACATCTGGAGCCATTCTTACGAATCCATAGTGGATGCCAATGGCGCCTGCGTCTACTCCGATAACCGTAAGGAATCTGATTTCGCATCCTGAAAACGGCACCTTTGCCTTGATGCTCACCGTTCCGTCGCCAATCTGCACCAGCGAGAGGTGGAGCACCTGGGCAGAAATCGTTTCTTCCTGCACCTTGTTTCCCTTGTGGTCAAAGAGCAGCACGTTGACCCATGTTCCTGCATTGAGGCTCAGCAGGGCATCCATCTTGTATTTGAAGCCAGCCTCCATGCCAGCCTTGAATGCTTCGCCTTGCGGGTTCTTGTTGTTCTGCATCATAAACTTGGCTCCGCCCTGGTAACCTATGTCAAGAAGAGGGACGATGGTGGCGAAATTGTCCAGATTATCATCTGTCATCTTCTTTATATCGTTGTCCAGGAAAGGCAGGGGGATGCCGAGGATAACAGGGCGCCAACCTTTCATCTCTTTGAGCGACACCTGCTTGTCGTCTTTGAAATATTCGTTGTATTTTTTGATGCCTCCATCGGTGATGGTAAACTCCGTAGATTCGCCCACGAAGGCATATTTGATTTTCAGAATATTCGCCACTTCTGCCTGAATGCCGCCCGAGCAGTCGAGAGTGATTTCATCGAAGAGCCAGTCGCTTTCTGCAGTCAGCATGGCGCAGATGTTGTCGGAACCCGGTATCTGGAGCAGCTTCAGCGTTACTCCCGAACCATCCTGTCCTTCTCTCACCGCCTTTACGCCCTGCAGTTTGCCGTCGCGATAGAATCCGATGGAGAATGCCTTGACTACATCGAGACTCAGCACGCTGCTACCCGAACCAGCCACGATGGTAAAGCCTGCCACCGTTCCCTTGGAATAGTAATTATCCATATCTTTTACACTTACTATCGGGTCTACGGTTACCCCTGCCCGTACCACGGAGTTCACCTGTGCATAGTTGTCGAGTGAATCGTCGGTAAGGGCACCCATATCCTTTGCCCAGCTGCCTACGCCTACCACACCAATCAATTTGTTAATGGTGCACGATTCGCCTGTAAGGGCACGGCGGTTGCGCAGTTCACGGAATGTCATGTTGCCATATTTGGGGTCATTGTTGAACTCCACAAAATGGTCCTGCTGCTTGTCGGTTGGCAGATCATCCCAGTTGTTGGTCCAGATGGGTTTCTTGCAGTTCTTGAACGAGTCTCTAACGGCAGCACTCTCGAAATAGGGACTGGTGTTGTCATCCTTGGGTTGTGCCGCCTGTATAGAGGCTGGTACAACCATCAGGAATGCCAACAAAAATGATATGAAAGTTTTGTATATAAAATGCAGTTTCATTGTCTGTTTGATTTTAAAACATAGCATAACGTCTTGATAATTCTCTTGATCTTATTCGAGCAAATGTTTGGAGTCTGTAAGTTTGCTTTGATCAGCGTATGTGAAGACATATTTATGGTTTCGCCTCAGATAGAAGAGGTTGCTTACTCCATCTACCACGATAACGCCCGTGGCTGCTTCAGAAGACATCATATCCTTTGCCTTTATCTGATAGTTGTGGGCGTGAGGATAGGCATCGAAGCCTATTCTCACGGCAAGATGGGTCTTTCCTGGCAGCACAAATGCCTTGAGCACCACTTCCTTACCTTCACCCGGAAATGGGGCATAGGCAATGGCGGTATAGGAGCCTCCCTTTTTTGAATATTTATTGATAGGTTCCCCACCCTGCTTAAAACCGTCGTAGCAGGTAAGAGGCATCTGGGTAAGCACGGTGTCGGCAAGTAGGCAATACCATTGCGTCTGCGCTGTAATGCTGTAATGGGCGGCAGAAGTGATATGAACCTCCACTTCTGCCATGCCTCTATAGAGTGTTCCTACAAGCGGCGTAAGGGTGTTGTTTCCCAGATTTTCCTTCTGGTAATCAGCAGAAGAGATGATTGGATTTTGGGTATCATCCCCCTGCTGGTAGAGGGTGCCATAGAAAAGCTGCGGCACCGTGATGAGCTGGCGGCTCAAGCAATCTACATGATGCAGTAAGAGACCTTTTTTTTTCAGATATTCAAGCCAGTTGTTGGGTGTGTCGGTTTTGTCACCATCGACCAGGTAACTCGCAAACGTGGCCTTGAACTCCTGAAATGTAGTACCTTTTTTTAAATTGAGCATTTCCGTGGTAACCACATTGTTTTCCTCATACTGCGGATAGGGCGATTTCTCCTGGCTATTGTAAGCGAGGGCAATGATGCGATATTCGTAGCCCCTGCTGATGCCGAATTTGCCTTTTACCACATAGTGCTTGTGGGGCTTTCCCGAAAGATAATCGTCTTTCTTGCCGTCTTCTAACGTGGGTTTTCCGTTAATCACCCTGTCGTTGGTAGGGTCGTACTCGAAGCCCTGGATATCGTTGACTGCGGCATCATAGGTTGCAGAATTTTCTCCATTGTTCTGAACTCTTCGGCGAAAAGCTATCAGCCTTACGGCATTGACGTTGTCGGTCTCGGCATATCCGTCGTACTCGCCTGTTGTGCCCGACGAGGAAGAGGATCCTGCACCAGGAGGGGCTACACGGGTGTTTCCGCCCCCCTGCCCTGCATTGCCATCGCTGCCGCTTAATCCGCCCAGAGTGATGGTGAAGGGAACAGTCGTAATCTCGTCGTCCTTTTCAGAAGGCTGATTCATCCCTGCATCTCCATTGCTGCCATCTGGATAAGGTAGCAAATCGGCATCGCTGCTGCATCCCGCGGCTAGTGCGAGGAGGAAGCAAAAACCTGCCGCCATGCCTATCCTGATGGCGTTCATCTTGATGGAGCTTATCTTACAGATGCTAAATCTTGATTTCTGCATATTCTATTTCCGTTTTTATGCTGTTTTTGTAACGTTTATTCTGTAACAAATTCATGTTTTTTTTCGAAGGCTGGTTCTATCTCAACCTTCACTTCGGTCATCACCGGCTCGTAATACTCCTTCAGGTCGTATGGCTGGTTCACGTTCTTGCTCTTGGCTCCCAGGCAATACAGGTGGTTTGCCTCGATAGGGAACTTGAACTTGTCGCCAGTGGTTGTAGACTTCCTGATGTTGTCGTACCTGTGGTGCGTGCCATCCGTGTAATGCAGATAGAAGGTGGTCTCGTTCTCTGCCGAGTTCTTGCTTTTCTGCATTTTTTCCTCTGGTGTAGGCATCATGAAGTTGCTTATCATGTAGCTGTTTGCCTTCCAGTCTTTCTGGGAGTCTGCAGCTCGCTTGAATATGTTCTCTTTAGCATCTACGGTCCATCCGTTTGAGGGGGTGAGGTCGATGGTGCCCAACGTCTGATAAGTCAACGGTTCAGCATCTGCTGGTGCCTTCTTCTGCCTTATCAGCGTTTCGGTGGTGATGCCGGTGGCTACAACGGATAGAGAGGTGGGCGTGAAGGTAACGGTGCTCACGTCTCCTGCTGCATTCGACTCCACCTGTGCCGGGATGTTTTCTACGTAAATCATCAGACCAGCCACGTTACGGCTGGCGGTCAGCGTGCGGTGGAAGTATTTCGTCTTTTCCGTTACGAGCACGGGGGCTTCCTCTCGGGTATTCTCGTCTTGCAGAATGCCGCTAAACAGCTCTGTGGTATTGAGGATACCGACTTTGGCGCTGTTTTTTGCCTGCTCGGTGAGGGCGATTCTTGCGTCCTCCAGTTTCGTTTCGTTTTCAGTGAATTTGGGTTCTGTAAGTACTTTCTTCGTTGCGTATTTGTCATCTCTGCCTATGGCTAGAAACTGGTAGTAGTAGCCGTTCTGCAGATAGGGTTCGATGGTGTATGAATGCTGCTCGGGCATGTTCTGGTGCTCGGCAGAATAGTAGGGTTCTCTATTGTTGAATGCGTCAACGGAATAGTAACCATTCTTGGCTGCTTCCGGTTCAACAGGGATGCAATAGGTATATGCTTCTTCTAAGGTGCCCTTCTTGTCTTCGGGGCATCTGAAGACGTAGATTCTCATATCATTCACCTGCTGTGCTCCATCCCATGTATCAAGTTCTCGTGAGCCGGTAACAACACCTGCGCTTACACCCACTCTCATGCTCAACTTCACGGCATGCGAGCCGTCGGCGAGGGTATCAGGCGCATCATTGCTTGCGCTGCAGCTCATTAGGAGACTGGCAGCGAGGATTACATTTAAACTGTTTTTTATAGATTTTCTCATCATATTCGCCTATTCGATTTCAATGTTCGCCTATTCGATTTGAATGGGAATTACGATAAAATGAATGATAAATTAAATATTGTGATGTTGGGATAGTAAGGGATGCAAGTGCCTATAGCGGGCTCTTCGCATCCCTTGGATATATTTTTCTTAATACTGCCTATATTATGAGCACGTAGTAAGATTAATCACCCAGCTCCATCTGGTGGATAGCCTCCCAGTTGTCGTTCACCTTCAAGATGAGGTTCTGGGACTTAGACAAGTCTTCTGGCTGGTCTGGATCTGGTTTGTCTGGATCTGGTTTTGGATCTGGGTCTGGATTACCTGGATTTGGATCAGTCGTACCTCCATTAGAAGGTTTCACACCCAAGTTGTACATGTGGTTACGAACTACGTTGAAGATAGAAGCGCTTTCGTCTATAGCTCCCTTTGTGGCTTCTTTATTTACATCTGAAGTTGGGATAGAAACGGTCCAGGTCTTGATGATATTGCCTTTGGCATCCAAGAGCTGAAGCTCCATGGTGCTCTTCTCATGTGTCAAAGCAAATGGAATGACGAAGTTGCTTCCGAATACAGAACCCTTCACAACCTGAGTCTTTACATCATCAGGGTGCTTCCAGGTATCTTCAGCATTCAGCAGACCGTCACTGTTTTTATCAAGTTCAGGGAACCATGTCTTCAAATCGATAGAGTAGAGCACATAACCGTTGCCGCCATCTTTGAACTGTGCATCTGAAGTAAGTGCTGCATCTGGTGATTTAGAACCATTAACACAATACTTGATAGTGCTGCCAGTTGCTCCAGCAGCTGTGAATGAGCTGTTGAAGTTATTGAAAGTCAACATATCATTCTTATCTCTTACTACGAGACGGAGGGTCTTGGCAGTTTTGCCACCAACTTTGGCAGGGATGTTACAGAAATAACCGAAGCTACCAGCTACCTGACGATGCAAGGTTACATCCAATCCATCCTCTTCACCAGAAGTAAGGTTGGTAATTTTCTGACCATCGCCGATTGTAAGCGCTGCATCACCAGCGAATACTTCCTCTGCTGCAGCGTTTGCCTTCAAGGTTGCAGTAAGGTCAGTGTAAGAACCAGTAAGGGCAGTTTCACTTGTTACATCCAAAGAATAGTTGTAGTCACTGTTAGTGCTGTAACCTACAGCCATAACCTTGTAGTTACCTTTCTCCAGTCTATCTGCTCCCTTGAAAGTAAGAGTAAGCTGGCGGCCATGATTGTCATAAGTAGAACTCTTTGTCCAGTCCTTCTTTACTTTTTTGACAATAGTCTTTGCTGCATCATCCGTGTAAATTACGACGCAAACATTCTGGATAGTCTGCAAAGCCTGTGAAGAATACAATGGGCGGCCTGCACGTGTTGTCAAGCCATCACCGCTACTTGCTACCTGCAATACAATCTGCTGTACTGCCTCATTCTGACCCTCTGTGCTAACCACAGCGTCGTCACTGCTACATGCGCTGAACAGCAAGCTGCTTGCTGCAAGCGCCAAAAACATACTTTTTTTCATAAATTATAAATTTAAAAATTAAGTATAAATTAATTATCAATCCAATATCATACCGTGAATTTCCTCCCAGTTGTCGTTCACCTTCATATAGATGGTGAAGCGATTGCGGTCGGAATCGTACACATATCTCAGCACCGTAATCTTGTTGCGCTCCATGCTTACCTTCACGTCATCAGGCGTCAACACAGAAGAACTGCTACCAGCGCCTTCGCCACTATTCTTATAGAAATTGACATCCACCACTGACTCTTCCTTCTGGAAAGAAGGAGCCAGGAAAATAGAGGTCTTGGTCTTGACGCCAGCTTCAATTTCCGATTCATGAAAGACGCTGGTCTCTTCAGAATATAGGAAACTTGGATTTACTATTCCATAGAGCTGGCTTACTTCAGTATTCATCAGGTGATACCCGGCAGGAAGATTCTCTGTCCATATAACCAGTTTACCCTTGGTGCGCTCCATCTCGCTGGTATAGCAATAATGGTTTTCATCATAGACGAGGGTATCGCAAACCTGATAGACATCATCGCCCTGACTGTGCTCCGGATGCAGCAACAGCTCGTTTTTATCCAGATTGAGTTCGCCTCGCTTCCTCATACCTCCCCATACCGTAAAGACGTATTTTCCGAAAGGCATGTCGGGGTCGAAGCTTACAGGATAAGTTAATCCATCACCCTCTACTCCGAAACCTTTTTCTTCTACGACAACCTGCTGAGTGCCGTCATCGTTGAGTCGGCTCAGACGATAGGAAAGAGACGGAACAAATGATCTAAATGACTGATTCTCATCTCGTTTCTCTTCGGGTGCAGTCTGGTCGACATTGAAATAATTCTTGTCTTTCACCTCGATGTTGATACGCAGAGGAGGACATTGGTCCAGATTTTCACGGATGCACGAGGTGAATGACATAGCCAGTGCCATGCCATATATGATAACTTTTAATCTTGTCATACGCTGTAATTTATTCTGTGAGTGCCTTCTGGCTGACCAGAGTCTCTTCTACCTTCTGGCGGTTCAATATCTCTTCAGCCACATTCAACTTGCCTTCTTTCTCGAGTAGGATGGCAAGATTATTGGCTGCAATCTTCGACATAGGGTAATATTTCAACGTCGTCTCATACACCTGCTTCTGCTTTTCTGCGCTCTCTGCAATCTGTGCCACATGCAGGAACTCATCTTCGCTGAAGGCATCTGGGCGGAGCTCGTACATCTGCAGCATTTCTTCATCGGTGGTGAAGTTCTTGATGATGTATGTGTAGGTGTATTCCACGCTACGGCTCTTCTGCAGATACTTCTTCTTGATGTTGTTCCAGATAGGCAGGCGGCGGATATAGCGCTCCTGCACATCATCGCTGAAGTTGGCATATCGGGTCAGGATGTTCTTCACCATCGTGCTGTCGGCATCACCGGCGGCCACCATCGCATCCAATACTGGCTGCCATCCTTCAGGGCGTGAACCGATACGTGCTATCTTCTTCACCTTGTCGCCATTTTCTATGTGCGCAAGCAACCACTTCAGGGCAGAGTTGGCACGGTTGCGGGAAAGTGGGGTGTTAAACTTCAGCGGGCCGTCGGCTGACGCCAGACCATAGATGCCCAAAGAAGTGAGGGTAGCGAGGCTGTCGCTGAGCACTGGAGCTATATCGCTCAACATGTGATCGAGCTCAGCCTGGTTGTTGCTCATCTTGAGATTGATATCATATTTATTGATAACAAACTCAAGTCGTGCCACGCCCTTCCCTTCTCTTATCTTCGGCTTGATCTCGAAGGTATGCATCATCCAGTTGAGGTGCAGTTGCTTCTTGATTTCCGGACGGAACACGTCGGCTATCTTGGTATAGCTGATGGCACGGCATTCGCCGCATCCGTCGGCAGAAGCCACTGCCACGAGGCTTCCCTTATGGAAGTTTGCAGGCAGGGTAATGGTGTCGTTATATAACACGGATAAATCTACTTTCGTGTTCGTAACTCTCTGTGCAATAGAATCGTATGGGTCAGCAATGCTGTCGAGTACCCATTTACGTTCCATCTTCCTGCTGTAGATTGGCGCATCCAGCACTATAGGCTTGTATTTAGCCACGATGCTGTCGCTGTCTGTCAATACAGGTATTACGAAGAGACGGCTTCTCTTCGAGAAATAATGCTTCGGGATATGAACCTGAAGGTTGAGTGCAGCCTGATTGCCGCTATCTGGCAGAAGCATAAAGGAATCGGGAGTACATGTAATCTTTTTGTCGCTTGCCATGCTCTGGTTGCTGCATGAAGACATAGCCACTATCAGGGCTAATCCTGCGCCAACAATAGCCAGATATGCTATTTTGAGTTTCATTCTATCATTCATAATGTTCTTTGTGATTCAATGATGCACTTTTTTTTAAAAGATATAGACTAATGATAGTGCAGCCTTGGTAGGACCGATATAGTTCTCGTTCTTCTTTTCCTGGCACTTGATGCAGGGCAAGTTAGGGCTTTGCTTGTACCAGAGGTGGGCGTATCCCACACCGATGGCTGCCTCCAGGTTCCAGTGAGGGGATAGAATCCAGTCGTAACCGTATGTTACGCCTCCGCCAGCCAAGTAGCCATCGTAGAGCTTGCTGCCAAAACCTCCGAAGAATTGAGCACCATGCAGGTGGATACCTACGAAATGTCCTTCGTACTTTTCGCACAGCCAGTATTTCATTTCTGGCTGCACCAAGAGAAGGTGCATCTTCTTGTCTTCCCTGAATGTCCAGGGGTTGTATGCAACATCTGCTTCCAGGGTTACCTGGTTGCTGATTGCCTTTTCT
>OMFP01000771.1_pt1 | contig 12485 bp, 9 predicted proteins | sample 1674221 | NCBI WGS metagenome assembly OMFP01 (sample SAMEA103958152, study PRJEB25191) | human gut metagenome | biome: human-associated habitat [ENVO:00009003]; feature: intestine environment [ENVO:2100002]; material: feces | place: Germany | collected 2013/2015
GTAGCATCCAAATACCCCGTAATAGCAACAACCAGCAAACTTCTGTCTACAGGAGTTGACTGCAAGATGGTGAAGCTCATAGTGCTTGACCAGCGAATCAACTCGATGACCGAGTTCAAGCAGATTGTCGGTCGTGGTACAAGAATCAGAGAAAAGGACGGGAAGACCCATTTCACCATTATGGACTTCCGTAACATCACACGACTTTTTGCTGATCCTGATTGGGATGGTCCTATAGAGGTTGATGAAAGCTATGGCAAACAGAAGCCAAAGCCTTATCCTGAATACAAAGACGACCCGACAATAATTCATGAGCCAGACCCCAAACCGCGCCCCAATCCCAAACCTATAGTTGATAAAAATGGTTGCAGGGTGGAGGTAATAAACAAGGTGGTGTCTGTGTATGACGCTAACGGAAAACTTCTGCGAACAGAAAGCATAACAGACTATACTCGGAAGAACATCAACGATACTTACGTAAATCTGGATGACTTCATAAACCATTGGAATGCGGCAGAAAAGAAAGCGGAAATAACTGACTTGATGCGTGAAAGCGGAATAGACCTTCAGGCTTTGAAGATTGAAAGGAACATGGAGAATGTTGACGACTTTGACTTTATCTGCCACATTGCTTATGGCAAGAAACCTTTAACAAGAAAGGAACGAGCAGAAAACGTGAAGAAGCGTGATGTGTTCAACAGATATGGGGCAGAAGCCAGAAAGGTGCTCGAAGCACTGCTTGACAAGTATGCCAATGATGGCATATCACAGTTGGAGAACAGAATGGTATTAAAACTCGACCCGTTCCGCCAAATGGGATCTCCTGCAAACATAGCCAAACTGTTTGGCGGTAACAAGCAGTATTTCTCTGCGGTAAAGGAACTTGAAAACTTAATATATAACAATAGCATAGCATAACATAAAATATGGCACTTAACAACTTTGTAAAGAGCATACGCAACATCATGCGCAACGATGCTGGTATCAATGGAGATGCACAGCGAATAGAGCAGATAGCTTGGATGTTGTTTCTTAAAGTATATGACGAGAAGGAAAACGATTGGGAGTTCGATGAGGACAATTACGTTTCGTTCATTCCTGAAGAGTGTCGTTGGCGCAACTGGGCTAAAGACAATGGCGATGGCGAAGCGCTGACAGGCGACAACCTCTTGAAATATGTGAATGATACAATATTCCCAACTCTCAAAGCACTGGAGGTTACACCTTCAACACCGATGCGTAGTGCCATAGTTCGCACCACATTCCAGGATGCCAACCAGTATATGAAGGATGGCGTACTTCTGCGTCAAGTCATTAACGTCATCGACCAGCTTGACCTCGGAGATTATGAAGAGAGCCATGCTTTCGGAGATATCTACGAATCAATATTGAAGGAAATGCAGTCGGCAGGTTCAGCAGGCGAGTTTTATACACCGCGAGCTTTGACAGACTTTATGGCAGAAATCATCAACCCGAAAGTTGGTGAAAAGATGGCTGACTTTGCCTGCGGTACGGGTGGCTTCCTTGCAAGTTGGTTGAAAGCCCTTGATAAGAAGGTGCAGACAGCAGAAGACAAAGAGGAATATGCTGATTCTATCTATGGAATAGAGAAGAAACAGTTCCCTTATATGCTGTGCGTTACCAATATGCTCTTGCACGACATCGATTCTCCTAAAGTCATGCACGACAACTCTTTGACATGCGACGTGCTCAACTATACGGACGAAGATAAATTTGATGTTGTTCTTATGAATCCTCCTTATGGCGGAAGCGAGAAGAACGATATCAAACAGCACTTCCCGTCTGATTTGAGTTCAAGCGAAACGGCAGACCTCTTCATGGTTCTTATCATGTATCGTCTTGCAGCGAATGGTCGTGCAGCTGTTATCCTGCCAGACGGTTTCCTTTTTGGCGCTGATAATGCAAAGCTTGCCATCAAAGAGAAACTGCTTCGCGAGTTCAATCTTCATACTATCATTCGTTTGCCTGGTAGCATCTTTGCTCCATATACCAGCATTGCCACCAATATTCTCTTCTTTAACAACGAGAAGGCAGACGGAGCAGAAGAAGGATTCTGCACCAAAGACACCTGGTTCTATCGTCTTGATATGCCGGATGGCTACAAGCACTTCTCAAAGACCAAGCCAATGAGAGCTGAGCACTGTCAGCCGATTGTTGAATGGTGGAACAATCGCCAGGAAATAATAGACGCGGAAAACAACGACGAGAAGTCTCGTTGCTTTACCGCCCAGCAACTTCTTGATATGGATTGCAATCTTGATCAGTGCAAGTTCCCAAAAGAAGAGGAAGAAATTCTGCCTCCTGCCGAACTGCTTGCCGACTATTTCAAGAAGCGCAAGGCTCTTGACCATGAGATAGACAAGACATTGGCTGAGATACAGCGTATCTTGGGAATAGAGGTGAATGTCGAGGAATTGTAAAATGTGGAACGGCGTCCCACAAATGTGGATATTCGATATTGATTAAAGACAATGAACGGAAAGCAATTAAAGAACAGCATATTACAATGGGCGATACAGGGCAAACTTGTACCGCAAGACCCTAATGACGAACCGGCTTCTGCACTTCTAGAACGCATTAGAGCCGAAAAAGCTAGACTGGTCAAGGAAAAGAAAATCAAAAAAGATAAAAACGAATCTATCATTTACCGTGGTGAGGACAATTCCTATTATGAGAAGTTTCTTGCTACGGGCGAGGTGAAGTGTATTGATGATGAGATTCCGTTTGAGATTCCGAAGGGGTGGGAATGGGAAAGATGGGGTAATATTGCATTGTCAATCCAATATGGATATAATGCCCCAGCCCTTGAACGAGGTGATATAAAAATGGTTAGAATCAGTGATATTCATGATAATGTAGTTCAATGGGAAAATGTTCCATTTTGCAATATAGAAGCTTATGATATTGATACTTACCTACTCAAAGAAAATGATATTCTTTTTGCAAGAACTGGTGGAACTGTGGGTAAATCATTTTTAGTTCAGTCTGTTCCTGAACCAGCCATATATGCTGGCTACCTCATAAGAACAAGATATTCAAAAGAGTTGTGTCCACAATATCTTAAATCATTTATGGAAAGCCGATTGTATTGGGAACAATTGAAGTCCGGAACAATCGCTACCGCACAACCCAATTGTAATGGAAAAACATTAGGAAAGATGCTTTTACCAATTCCTCCGAAAGCAGAACAGTCTCGTCTTGTGCAAAAATTAGCAAGCTTTACTCCTATATTTCAACGGTATGCTAAAACACAGCAGGATTTGGACAATCTCAATGAAAGTATAGACGACAAACTAAAGAAGTCTATTCTCCAAGAAGCCATACAAGGCAGACTTGTTCCACAAATTACAGAGGAAGGAACTGCGCAAGAATTGCTTGAACAGATAAAGCAGGAGAAACTGCACCTGCTCAAAGAGGGTAAGCTAAAGAAATCTGCTTTGGTTGATTCTGTTATCTATAAAGGTGACGATAACAAGTATTATGAGAGGATAAATGCGCAAACCGTTGAGATTGAGCTCCCTTTTGAATATCCTAACAATTGGTCTGTGCTACGTTTGAAAGATATATGCCAACTAATAGACGGTGAAAAGAGAAACGGAAAGGGCGTTTGTTTGGATGCAAAATACTTACGTGGAAAATCATCATCAGCCATCGTAGAGAAAGGAAAATTTGTCTATGCTGGGGATAACATCATTCTTGTAGATGGTGAAAATTCCGGTGAAGTTTTCTTGGTTCCACAGGATGGATATATGGGGAGTACGTTCAAACAACTATGGCTTTCTTCAGTCATGTGGAAGCCTTATGTATTGGCTTTCATCCTATTCTACAAAGAGGAGTTGAGAAATTCAAAAAGAGGTGCGGCAATTCCGCACCTCAATAAAGAGTTATTTTATAATTTGCCTATTGGCATTCCACCATTAGCAGAACAGCAACGTATAACAGAACGGGTAAATGAATTATCGCAGTTGCTCAAATAGTTTTTCTATTTGGGTAACAATGCGATATTGCTCTTTTAGTGGAGGCAAAGGTATTAAGTGCTCAACCAGTTTCACACGAGAAATATTAGGTTGGGCACCACCTTCTCCTTTCTTTATGAAAGAATCTCGGCTTGCCATAAGGAAATAAAATAGATACCAATTATAAATCAAATAAGGAGTACAACCACAACAGGCTTGATTTGTAGTGAGTTCCTTACCTACGATTGCTAATTTTCCAATAGTAGCACCATACATTGCAATAAGGACATCCCCAATTTTATTCATACGTAAAGAGCAATCCTGAAAAGCCTTCTGCGTAACTTTTTCCTCAGTATCATACACTATCCCATTATTCAGTTCTCCAGTTTTAAGCCATAGAATTTTGCCATTATAATAATTCGCATCACCTCGTTGGGGAGTTGAGCCAGCACCCCAATTTCCAATTTGCCCCATCCTTACCCAAACCCAATTCTCAGGAATTTCAAAAGGTATCTGTTCTGTTATATCCAAGCATTTTTTGTTTACCTGCTCATAATACTTGTTATCGTCACCTTTGAAGATAATGGAATCGGTCAAAGCAGACTTCTTTAGCTTACCTTCTTTTATGAGGCGTTCTTTCTCTTCGCTAATCTCGGTAAGCAACTTTTCGGCTGTTCCTTCCTCTGCAATTTGAGGAACTAACTTGCCTTGTATTGCTTCTTGCAGGATCGATTTACGTAATTGCTCGTTAAGTGAGGCATTAAGTTCGTTAAGTCCATTCTGTGCTTGTTCATAAGTTTTGACTAACGGAAGTAGTTTTTCTATTTTTGAGACTATGCGTAGTTGCTCAGGAAGCGGAGGTAAAGGTATAAATACTTCAACTATATTGGATACTGCCAAACCGGGTTGAGCTGTTGCGGTTGCATATTGATTTAAGTTCAATGCTGTAAAAAAGTAATAGATGAACAACGATGGAATTATACCAAAGCCATTCACAACTACAGCGTGTTCTGTGGCATAGAATTTCCCACTTTCCATATTAAGGCATCCACATAATGCTCCTTGTCTGCCAATAATAGCAAAATGTCCTTCTGCATTGAATGTGTTTGTAAACCCTCGTAGTCCATTTCCACCGACACATCTATATGGGTGAAGAACTGACTTTTCATCATAAATTTCTGAAGCTGATATATTTTTCCCAGCCTGCATAGAACACATATGCTTCAATCTGCACCATTCCCACCCCTGCGGAATCTCAAACGGAATCTCGTCATCAATGCACTTTACCTCCCCGGTGGCGAGAAACTTCTCATAATAGGAATTGTCGTCACCACGGTAAATGATTGATTCGTTTTTGTCTTTCTTGATTTTCTTTTCCTTGACAAACTTAGCTTTTTCTACCCTGATGCGTTCAAGAAGCACAGATGCTGGTTCGTCATTAGGATCTTGCGGTACAAGTTTCCCCTGTATCGCCCACTGGAGTATGCTGTTTTTTAATTGCTTACCGTTCATTTTATTCTAATTGACTTAGAAGTTTTCGTCTTTTTGTTTTTCCTTCAGATAGAACTGATATAACTTTTTTCCTATCTTGTCTTTTTTGAAGGTACGTTCATGATTCATAGGTGTCATAGACAACCGAATTTTTGCCACACCTTCATTCAAGATTTCAAACTGCTGTGGAGTAATTCTGAATTGAGCAGTAGAACTTATTTCTGTAACGGGGATTACAATATTTCCACTTATAACACCAGCAGATTGACTTCCATTCCCAATCACAGTTCCTCTTAATTCAAGATATTTACCTGTGAATGTCCGAATTTTCATAGTTGGTTCAGCGAGAAAATTCATTCTGTCTGAACGCACTGTTGCTACTATCGAATAAATGGTGTCTTGCTTAGCTACACTGTACTTCATATTGCAACCTTCGGCTGCAAGTGCTTTATAAGTATAACCTACTGTTTGTGCTTTAGCGTTGAGTCCTAAAATAATACAAAACAGTAATAATATAATTTTTATAGTTTTCATATTTAATCTTGTTCGTAATCTTCGCCTTGTATTCCTAATTCGCCCTTACTCATGGCATTGGCAATATCTATTTTCAGTTCCTCGTCATAGTCTTTACTTGTCAAAAAGCTATTGACGATACGCAGCAACAAATCTTGGTCGATATTCGATGCTGCCACATGGTAAATGATAGATTCCAATGTACGCATACAGATGCAGGCGTGCCAGTAGTAGTTGTTCTTGTGTAAGAAGTATGCGCCTAAAGTCAATGCAATACGCTTATTCCCATCATTGAAGAAATGCCCGGAACAGAATCTATACATCAGATAGGTTAGTTTGTCTGCAAAGGTTGGATAGTATAAATCATTTTGCACAAAATCCAATGTTGCACGAATACCACCTTCATCACGCACTCCTTCAAAACCACCATCGCTGGCATCAATCATTTTGCCATAGATGTTTAAGGCTTCATCGTAATCTATGTAAATAATTTCCTTACTCATCTTCTGCCTGCTTTAAGCGTTTAAGCACATCTTTGTTATCAGCTAAGATACGGTCAAAATCAATAGACTGGTCACCGATGAATCGTTCAAACTCTTCAGGAGTAACAGCTTGCAGATAATCTGCTATATTACCATGATACGCATCCCGGAAACTGAAATCCCTTGAAGCCATTTTGGTTCTGGCATCATTTAAATAAGGTTTCTGCATCGGATGTTCGGCAAGTTCATTCACAATGCGCTCTACCTCGTCAATGGTAAGTAACCTGCCACCATTTTCTTTAAACCGTTCACTGAGAGCTGCCCCCACACCGTTTTCAAAAGAAGAAATAACCAATAAAACCTCTGAATACAGCGTGTGTCGAACATTGTCTTTGGAATCCAACTTCAATACTTCCCGATACTCCTTAGCATTCTCCTTGAATACAGCCTTATATATAAAGTCTGTAATTTGAGGATATTTGTATGTGGGATGTCCGTCCACATATTGATTGATGGCAGAAGTGAGATTCTTGCGATAGTTTTCTTCTGTGATTGCAGCAGGAAGATAATGTACATCCCTGCGGTTTATGTATTTTGTTCCGCCACCCGTCTTTTCATTGATGGTGGTAATCACGAAATCCAAGATAAGGCTACGTACTTTTTTTGCTTTCTCACTCTCTGTAAGCAACATACCCATATCCAAGAATGAGCGGAAATTAAACAATCCAAGTTGGGTCGTTTTGCTCCCGACATTTATGACGGGAGCAAATTGTAACTTTAACTCTTTCAGATGTTTACCTTTACATAAAACATAACCGTTAGCTGCTAATTCATCTGAATGTTTTTCCAAATAGCGTTCTATGGTTCGTTCTTCTACTTCGTAGAAATCGGCAACCATTTTTTTTGTAAAGCGATACTCTCCCTCAAAGAGCATTCCTTCAATGTCAAGATGCTCCTGTACTTTGCTGACCGCAAAACGGTTGTTAAGTACATTTTGTCTTTCTATGTTTGAGATGGTCAAATCTTTCATATCACTTCACAATTATCAGTTACACGATTTTATGTCAATGCCGAGAATCTTTTGAATTTCGGAAAGCGTTTTGTCTATTTCATGGTCGAGCGCAGCACGTTTTTCAAAATACTGTTTGAGCAGTTCTGCTGGAGGGAGTATTTCTTCTTCCTCTTTCGGGAACTTACATTGATCAAAATTGCAATCCAAGTCTATCAATTGTTGGGCAGTGAACACACGGCTCTTTTCACCCACTTCGTCACTGATAATTTCTTTCCTGTCTTTCCACCATTCCTGAATAGGTAGGGTATGCTCCACCTTCATTGGTTTGGTCTTTGAGAAGTGTTTGTACCCTTCCGGCATATCAAGACGATAGAACCATGTTTCTTTGGTCTTGAATCCTTCTTCGTAACCTTCGGCTTCTTCATTATTAAAGAAAAGGATGTTGGTTGCAATAGATGTGTATGGAGAGAATATAGAACCCGGCAAACGGATGATTGTATGTAGATTGAACTTGCGAAGGAGATTTTCTTTAAGTGCAAGTTTTGCTCCATCCGTACCAAATAAGAAACCATCAGGGATAATCACACCGCACCGTCCACCAGCTTTGAGGCGATACATGATAAGGGCGATAAACAAATCCGCAGTTTCACTTGAACGGTACTGTACTGGGAAGTTGCTTTTTACGCTGTCTTCCGTGCTACCACCATACGGAGGATTCATGCCGATAACATCAACCTTGTCGCTTTCCTTGAAATCAGTAACATTCGTTCCAAGCGAATCACAGTTGGTTATGTTGGGAGCTTCAATATCATGGAGCAGCAGGTTTGTGATGCTCAAAAGGTAGGGCAACGGTTTCCATTCCTGACCTACAACGGCATTTTGCAGTTTTTCTCCATCTGCCGCAGAGCCAATATTCCTGCCCATATATTTAAGTGCCGAGGTGAGGAAGCCTCCCGTTCCACTGGTGAAGTCGCCAAAGGTTTCGCCCAATTTCGGGTCGAGCATCATCACAATAAAATCAGTCAATGCACGTGGTGTGTAGAACTCTCCGGCATTTCCTGCCGATTGCAGATCTTTCAAAATTCCCTCATAAATATCTCCGAATGTGTGACGGTCGTCAGCATCGTCAAATTCGATTTCGTTTACAATGTTGACCACTTGGCGCAGAAGCGTTCCATTCTTCATATACTGGTTCAAGTCTGCAAATGTTTCTTGAACAATGCTTTTAGCTCTTGGGGTATTGGCATCTATCGGGAGATTCTTCAAGGTAGGAAACAGTTTCTCATTGACGAAAGAGAGTAGGGCTTCTCCAGTCAATGCTTCACCGTCTTTTTTATCTATTGCCCAGTTACGCCAACGCAAATCCTCGGGGATAATGGACTTGTATTTCTCATCTTTCCATTCCCATGTTTCTTCTTGTGTGTCATAGACTTTCAAGAAGAACATCCAAGTCATCTGTTCAATTCTTTGTGCGTCACCATTGATACCCGCGTCTTGACGCATGATATTCTGGATTCGCTTTATGATATTATTTACTGCCATTTTTAAGCTGATTTATATATTTGATATTCCAATTCTTTGATGGCTTGTTCAAAAGCGACTTTGCCACCAAATAGTTTTATGATTTTAGTTGGTTTCCCTATGCTGTTGAATGGAGGAATCTCCAAAATATTTGCCTTTTCAAAGTCAAGAATACCATTCTCCGCATATTTGTCAAGAAGAGCCTCCAATACTTCACGAGCCTTGCCTTCGTACTTTCCGAAGTAGTTACGTTTCTTTATATTGTTAGCCCTTTCTTTCCTCGTCAATGGTGGTTGGTCAAATGCAACGTGACATATCACATCGAAGATATCGGCATCTTTCAATGCCGGATTTGCTTCACGTACTGCGTCTATCAAGATGGCATATTCCTTTAACTCATCCATAACCGCCTGTTTGCGTTCTGCTTCAGTCCACGTTTGTACGAAATCATCCAAACTTTGATAGTGTCGCAACAGTTGCTTTCTCGCAAAGGACTGAACGCTTTCCGTTCTCATGGTTTTGCCATCCTCTCCCAAAACAGATACTATCTCATGTGCAATACGAATATCCTTTCCATTGATAAGATACTTTTCACGAGGTTCGTGAGCTGTTGGAGGATTTGAGGGAACAGGCGGATATGGCTTCGGCTTTTTTTCACCGCCTTTGGGTGGTTCAGGGTCGCCGTCAAATGACGGGTCTTTGAATTTTGCGGTAGCATTGCGGAAGTCGAGGATTTCCAGATGCCACTTGCCTTTGTCTTTTCTAAGTCGTGTGCCACGCCCGATGATTTGCTTAAATTCCGTCATAGAGCCAATTTCTTTATCAATGACGATTAAGCCACAAGTTTTGCAGTCCACTCCTGTAGATAGAAGTTCGGAGGTAGTAACAATTACCGGATAAGGTTCGTCAACACTGATAAAGTTGTCTAACTGCTTCTTCCCCTCTTTGTCCTCTCCGACAATGCGTGTTACGTAGTAAGGAGATTTTTTACATAAATCGCTATTTATGTTGATAAGCAGTGTTCGCATTTCGGCGGCTTCCTCAATATCTGAACAGAACACGATTGTCTTTGTCATACGACCGATGTCGTATAACATTTGGGTAATCCTGTGTGCTACTACTTTACGCCTTAACTTAATGGCAAGGTCACGACCTATATTCTGTCTTTGATATAATTTCTGTTCAATCTCCTTTCCTAACAAATCTATTTCACCTTCATCGGGAGTCCAGCCCTGCAAATCAACGTTGATGAAGTCGGCAGTAACCCGATATGGAGCCAAGAAACCATCTTGGATTCCTTGAAGAAGGGAATAGGTATATACCGGCTCTCCGAAATAATCCAAGTTGTTTGCTCCTTCATCAGCTTTCGGGGTAGCAGTCATACCGATTTGGGTAGCCGAGCTGAAATACTCCAATACTTTGCGCCATGCAGAATCGTCCTTTGCGCTACCACGATGGCACTCGTCAACGATAATCAAATCAAAGAAGTTTGGCTGCACCTCCAAAAACGGATCTGGCTTGCCCTCTTTTCCAACCAGTTGGTGGTATAACGCCATATATACCTCGTATGAGGAGTCAATTTTCTCTTCGCCTTCCCCAACAGAAGTTATCTTAGTCATAAACTTCTTGAAAGGTTTGAAGTCTTGCACCATTGTTTGGTCAATGAGGATATTTCGGTCTGCAAGATAAAGAATCTTTTTCTTTGCTCCGCTTTTATGGAGACGATGGATAATCTGGAAAGCAGTGAAAGTCTTACCAGTACCGGTAGCCATTACGACAAGTACACGCTGTTGTCCTCTTGCAATGGCTTCCACTGTACGGTCAACCGCTATACGTTGGTAATATCTTGGCTCATGGCTATGGGCATCATAATAAAACGGTGTTTCTATTATGTTAAGTTCATCCGATGTATAGTTCTTGGATGCAAGATAACGATTGTATAATTCCTCTTCTGTCGGGAAATTCTCTAATTTGATTTCGGTTTCTTTCCCTGTGATAAAGTCATGTTCCAAGAAAGCATCACCATTACTGGAGTACGCAAATTTCAAGTCAAGGATTTGGGCATAATCCATAGCTTGTTGAATACCACCCCCAACGGCATGTTTGTTATCTTTAGCTTCTACCACTGCAATGGGCTTACCATTATGGTATAATAGATAATCAGCCTTTTTGCCCTCTGCTACTGAATGTTGGTTGCCAACAACAAGTACTCGACCATCAGTGAAATAATACTCTTCACGCATATTTACGCTTACAGCCCAGCCCTTTTGTTGGAGTGCAGGGGTAATGAACAAGGTGCGTATCTCTTGTTCTTTGAGTTCTTTCTTGTTTACTTCCATGATAATAAATTGTTTTAAGATTTATTACTGCTAACAATCAAATCTTTCACATCAATATCAAGAACATTAGCTATATCATTAAGGGTTTTGAGGTCTGGTTGAACAGAATTACTACACCATTTACTCACAGTGCAATTGGATTTACCAATCTGTTCTGCAAGCCATTTTCCTGTTTTTTGTTGTTCTGCAAGTACGACTTTTAGTCTGTTCAAATTAGCCATGAGGTAAAACGTTTTAATTCAAGAGCAAATTTATATAAATACTCTGATAACATAAGCAACTTCCGATAATAATTATTATTTGGAAGCGAAAAAATGGCTTAGATACCGTATTTCGACAGGATATTTTCGTCAATTTCAATTTTATGCCGACCTGTTGTAGTTCGCAGATTCTTTCTTACGGTGTCAAACGTGGAGTTAGTGAACCATTCGGCAAATGTCGCCATCACAAATGATGTAGTTACATCTCCACCTATATTATATTGGAAAGCGATGTTCCAAGCAAAGTTCTTTAAAGAGATTTGTGTGAGCGAACTATGTTTCTTAATATGAATCTCGGTCATGGAAAGCACTTGACGATTAGTCACAAAATAGCGGACAGATTCGCAAATTTGGAAAATCTCTGTTTCGTCCAAATCAAAACGCTTGAATGTGTCTCGTGTATATTTCAGGATAGCATTTAATTTCTCGTCTTCTTCTCTTTCTTTTTGTTGCTTGTATTGTTGTTGCTCATGCTGGTATTCATAATGGAATAATTCCATACGCCTTTTTTGTACTTCTACACAATCTTGGGTATGTAAGGATGCAACAGCCGAAGTCTTTTTATCTGTCACTTCATCGGCTAATGCCAAATGTGACAAAGGAGTTTCTATAATGTATCTTGCTATAGAGATGCAAAGATGATATAGAAGTTTCAGTATCACATATCCGACAGCCATAACGAACGGAAGCAAACTCATTCGTATGCTAAGCATATTGCATATTTGAAATGCAATCATTGAAGCCAGCAACACCGCAATGACCTCTATTGTCAAAGAATGGAGTATATATTGTTTTTGCTTCATGCCTATTGTTTTTTATTTCTCAATGCAAAGGTATAACACTTTTTCATAAAAAACGAAAGAAAAAAAATAGATACCGTTTTGCAAATC
>OMFP01000772.1_pt1 | contig 12475 bp, 9 predicted proteins | sample 1674221 | NCBI WGS metagenome assembly OMFP01 (sample SAMEA103958152, study PRJEB25191) | human gut metagenome | biome: human-associated habitat [ENVO:00009003]; feature: intestine environment [ENVO:2100002]; material: feces | place: Germany | collected 2013/2015
GTCAGAAAATACGCGCTCGCGTCCGCGCAGATCTCCGCGCCGCCGCCGAGCCAGTAGGGGAGCTTCCGGCAGATGCCGAGCCCCAGCAGCGCCAGCAGCGCCGCCAGCGTCAGGGCCGCCGCCAGCCCGTGCCGGACGACGGTCCGGGCCTCGGTGTCCTCGCCCGCGCCGATGCGGTGCGCGACCTGCACGGAAAAGCCCGCGGACACCGCGGTCGTCACGCCGCCGAACAGCCACGTGCTCGAGGCCACGAGGCCGATGGCCGCCGAGGCGTCCGCGCCCAGCGCGCCGACCATGGCAGAGTCGATATACTGCATGGCGATCGTCGTGATCTGCGTCAGAATGGCGGGCAGACTCAGCTGCCAGACCAGCCGGAGCTGCGGCGCGAGCGTCTTCCAGGTTTGTTTCGGCATGACTTCCTCCAAAAAACCGCCCGGGAGGGCCCGGGGCGGCAGATAAAAAACGATACCCAGCCAGGCCGGGTATCGCTGCAGCTTTGGATCACAGATCAGAACAGGTTCAGGACCAGCGTCAGGACGATGAACACGCCGCCGACCCACTTGGTGGCGAGGGCGAGCTTGGCGTCGAGACCCTTGTTCTTGTTCTTGCCGAGATAGGTATCGCCGCTGCCGCCGGCAATGGCGCCAGACAGGCCCGCGGATTTACCGGACTGGATGGTCACGATAACAACAAGGCCGACAGCCAGGATGACCTGAATGATCGTTAAAATCGTATGCAGAGCGTTCATGATAATTCCTCCAAACCATATGCCGCCCTTCGCCGGCAGACGGCTCGCCGAGATCGTATCCAATCAGGCTGCTATTAAACAGCTAGAAAATCATATCATAATTTAAACCCGAATGCAAGGGGATATTTGCTGTTTTCCGCAAAAATCAGCTCTTTGTGACCCAGGTATTCGTGGCAAGGCAGGTGAGATAGGCGTTGATGAAGCCGTCGAGCCCGCCGTCCATCACGGCGTTCACGTTCGAGGTCTCATAGCCCGTGCGCGTGTCCTTGACGAGCGTGTAGGGCATGAAGACGTAGTTGCGGATCTGGCTGCCCCACTCGATCTTGAGCTGCGCGCCCTTGATATCGGAGATCTTGTCGAGATGCTCGCGCTCTTTGATCTCAATGAGCTTGGAGCGGAGCATGCGCATGCAGGTCTCGCGGTTCTGGAACTGGTCACGCTGCGTCTGGCAGGAGACGACGATGCCGGTCGGCTTGTGGATCAGGCGCACGGCGGAGCTTGTCTTGTTGATGTGCTGGCCGCCCGCGCCGGAGGAGCGGTAGACCTGCATCTCGATGTCCTCGGGCCGGATCTCGACGTCCTTGGAGTCATCGGTGATCTCGGGGATGACCTCGACCGCGGCAAACGAGGTCTGCCGCCGGGCGTTGGCGTCGAACGGAGACACGCGCACGAGGCGGTGAACGCCGTTTTCGCTCTTGAGCAGGCCGTAGGCGTTCTCGCCCTCAATGAGGATGCTGGCGGATTTGATGCCCGCCTCGTCGCCGTCGAGGTAGTCGAGGATCTTGTAGCTCAGGCCGTGCTGCTCAGTCCAGTGGGTGTACATGCGGTAGAGCATGGAGGCCCAGTCCTGCGCCTCGGTGCCGCCCGCGCCCGCCTGGAAGGAGACGATGGCGTTGTTGTTGTCGTACTCGCCGGACAGAAGCGTCTCGAGCCGGGCCTTTTCCATCTCCTGCTCGAGCTGGACATAGCCCTCGGTCAGCTCGGGGAGCATGGAGTCGTCGCCTTCCTCGATGGCCATCTCACACAGCGTGTAAAGATCGTCCCACTGGCTGCACATTCTCTCATACAGCTCGACCTTGGACTCGAGCTGGCGGCTCTGCTTCATGACCTTCTGTGAGACCTCCTGGTTGTCCCAGAAGCCGTCGGAGTCGATCTGCGCGTGCAGACGTTCGATCTCCTCCTTCGCCGCCTCAATGCCGAGCGAGTCGGACAGCGCGTCCAGCTTCGGCCGGATATTGTTGAGTTTTACTTTATATTCATCAAATTCGATCATGGTTTCCCCACACTTTTCAAAATTATCGAAGAATATTATACAGGAAAACAAATGGGATGTAAAGAGGCAAAGCGCCTTCCCACGCGGAGAAGACGCTTTTCCGCCTCAGCGGCGGCTGACTTCGTATTCCTCATCCCGGAAGATCAGATCATCCAGATCCCCGTGATCCGTAAACCCACAAAATCTTCTGTCCATACGCTTCCTCCTTTTTGCGATCCTGCTTAGTATATGAGCATCCAGAGGAAAATGCGCGTGAAAATTGACGGCAGAGCATCCCAAAGCCTTCCCCTGCGAGGGGAAGGTGGCACGGCGAAGCCGTGACGAATGAGGTGGAGGCACTTGCATTTGCGCGGCGCTGTCCACCTCATCAGTCGCCTCCGGCGACAGCTTCCCCTCATAGGGGAAGCCATGGGTGGCACAAAAAACCGAACCGCAAGCATCGCTTGCGGTTCGGGAAAAGGAATTGCGGAATTGCTTAGCCGAAGACGGCGAGCAGGAAGCCGGCTGCGATGGCGGAGCCGATGACGCCTGCGACGTTCGGGCCCATGGCGTGCATGAGCAGGAAGTTCGCGGGGTTGGCCTTCTGGCCGACCATCTGGGAAACACGTGCGGCCATCGGGACGGCGGAGACGCCGGCCGAGCCGATCAGCGGGTTGACCTTCTTGCCGGACAGCTTGCACATGATGTTGCCGCCGATGAGGCCACCGGCCGTGGAGATGCCGAACGCGACCAGGCCGAGGAAGATAATCTTCAGGGTTTCCGCCTTCAGGAAGTTGGAAGCGACCATGGTCGCGCCGACAGAAGTGGAAAGGAAGATCGTGACGATGTTCATGAGGGCATTCTGCACGGTGTCGGACAGACGGTCGGTGCAGCCGCACTCACGGAAGAGGTTGCCGAGCATCAGGCAGCCGATCAGCGGAGCCGTGGACGGCAGGAGCAGGATGACGAAGATGGTGACGATGATCGGGAAGAGGATCTTCTCGGTCTTGGAGACCGGGCGGGACTGCACCATCTTGATCTTGCGGTCCGCTTCCGAGGTCATGAGCTTCATGATCGGGGGCTGGATCATCGGGATGAGCGCCATGTAGGAGTATGCCGCGATGGCGATCGCGCCCAGCAGATGCGGAGCGAGCTTGTTGGTCAGGAAGATGGCCGTCGGGCCGTCTGCGCCGCCGATGATGCCGATGGAAGCGGCCTCCGGGCCGGTGAAGCCGAGGCAGATCGCGCCGAAGAAGGCGACAAACACGCCCAGCTGGGCTGCTGCGCCGAGGAGCAGGCTCTTCGGGTCTGCGATCAGGGGACCAAAGTCAGTCATCGCGCCGACGCCCATGAAGATGAGGGACGGATACAGACCGGCCTTGACGCCGATGTAGAAGATGTCCAGCAGACCGGCGTTCGACAGAACGTGGCCGTAGCTGTGGTAGTAGGGGCTGGTGGAGTCCAGGAAGGCGCTCCAGAGCTCGGGATGATACATGGCGTTGGTCGCGTTCAGCTCGGGGTTGACCGCGTCCAGGCCGGGGAAGTAGCTGACATTGGCCAGCAGGCAGCCGAACGCGATGCCGACGAGCAGCAGCGGCTCGAAGCCCTTGACAATGCCGAGGTACAGCAGCACGCAGGCGATCACGATCATGACGAGATTCTGCCAGCCGCCGTTTGCGAAGAAGCCCGCAAAGCCGGATTCCGTCGCCAGCTTTAACAGGGTATCACCAACATTAAACATCTTTGATCCTCCTTATGCCAGAACGACCAGCGGAGCACCCGTATCCACGACTGCGCCCTTGGTGGTCACGACCTGAGCGACCGTGCCGTCACGCGGGGCGAGGATCTCATTTTCCATCTTCATGGCTTCCAGAACGACGAGGATATCGCCGGCCTTGACAGCCTGACCCTGGGAGCAGTTGACCTTCAGGATGTTGCCGGGCATCGGAGCGGCGACAACTTCGCCTGCGGCGACAGCCGTGGGAGCGGCCGGAGCGGCAGCGGGAGCCGGGGCAGCGGCGGGAGCGGCAGCAGGAGCCGGAGCCGGAGCTGCGGCGGGAGCAGCGGGCTTATAAGCCTCGTACTCGTCGACGAGCATGGCCTGGCCTTCTTCGACCTCGACCTCGTAGGTTTTGCCGTTGAGTGTGATCTTGTATTTCATATCAGATGACCTCCTTCATCGATTTGAAGCGCAGGGTATTGAGGGGCTTGCCGAGCTTGTTGGCGACGATGGCCATGAGCATGGCGGCTTCGCGGTCGCCGACGTTATAGAGCTTGCATTCTCCGGCGGTGCCGGCGGCAAGTGCGGGAACAGCCTTGGGCGCGGAAGCCGGAGCGGCAGCGGCAGCTGCGGGAGCAGCCGCAGGTGCGGTCTTTTTCGCGACCATGATCTTGCCGACGATCATAATGACCGCCATCAGCGCGATCAGGCCGACAAACACGACGGCATAGCCCAGCAGGGCCACGAGACCCGCGGTGCCGATGGAAATATCATTGAGAGCAGCGTTGACAAAAAACATCTCTGGCCACCTCGCTTATGCTTCTTCGATGACGTAGGTGCAGACGTTTTCTTCCTTGGCCTTGCGGTCTTCGAAGAACTTCATGGCCTGATCCGGATAGCAGATGTAGCTCATGACGTCCTCTTCGCTCCGGGCCAGATCGCCGAGGGCTTCCTTGGCCTTCTTGAAGTCTTCGCCGGTGCGCTTGGCGTCTTCGATGCGGCAGTCGACGGGCTTGCCGCCCTCGCCGAGGATCTTGGCCTGCAGCTCTTCAGAGACGGGCGCGGGCGCGATGCCGTACTGGCCCTTGAAATAGTTCTGCACTTCCTTGGAGACGATCTTGTAGCGCTCGCCCATCAGGACGTTGGTAACGGCCTGGTTGCCGACCATCTGGCTCAGCGGGGTGACCAGCGGGGGATAGCCCAGATCCTTGCGGACTTCGGGGATCTCCTTGAGCGCGGCGTCGAACTTGTCCATGGCCTTCATGTCGGTCAGGTTGGCGATCATGTTGGAGAGCATGCCGCCCGGGACCTTGTAGACCAGCGCCTGCGCGTCGGTCGCCATGGACTTGGCGCTGATGCGGCCGGAATCGACGTACTTCTGCTTGATGGGCTTGAAGTAGTCGTTGACCTTGTTGATGACGTCCTCATTGAGGCCGGTCTCGATGCCGTACTGGCCGAGGGCGTAGAACATGGTCTCGGTGGAGGGCTGGCTGGTGCCGTTGGAGAAGCAGGAGGTCGCGCAGTCGATCACGTCGATGCCGGACTCGATGGCCTTCGTCACGGTCATGTAAGCCATGCCGGTGGTGCAGTGGGTGTGCAGGATGAGGGGAACATCGCCGACGGCGTCCTTGATGCCCTTGATGAGGTGCTCGGCCTCGTACGGGCTCATGGTGCCGGCCATATCCTTCAGGCAGATGGTGTCGAAGCCCATGTTCTTGAGCTCCTTGCACATCTCGACATATTTTTCGACCGTGTGGACCGGGCTCTGGGTGTAGGAGATACAGCCGGAGGCGACGGTGTTCTTGGTCGCGTATTTCTTGGTAGCTTCCAGCGCGGTGGCGATGTTGCGGAAGTCGTTCAGTGCGTCAAAGATACGCAGGATGTCGATGCCGTTCTTGATGGACAGCTCGACGAACTTCTCGACGACGTCGTCATGATAGTGCTTGTAGCCGAGCAGGTTCTGGCCGCGAAGCAGCATCTGCAGCTTGGTGTCGGGCATGGCCTTGCGGATGTCGCGCAGTCTCTGCCAGGGATCCTCGCCCAGGTAACGCAGGCAGGAGTCGAACGTAGCGCCGCCCCAGCATTCCACCGAATAGTAGCCGGCCTTGTTCATTTCCGGCAGGATATCGGCAAAATCGGAATACGGAAGACGGGTCGCCATCAAAGACTGGTTGGCATCACGAAGGACAGTTTCAGTAATTTGAACTTTTTTCATGTGTGCTCCTCCATTATTTCACGCCGTATGCGGCGTTCTCGATTCTCTTGGGGGATACACCGGAAAAGACACGCTGCAGCGAGAAGCCGCAGCGTGTCTCGCGCTATCATCCAGTATATCCGATGTGCGGCCGAAAGTAAAATCAAGCGGCCGTTAAAATTTTGCGGAATGCGTCAGAAGTTCCGCTTGCGCGCCTGACACGGAGCTTCCGGTCAAGAGCCTTACAGCTGCGGGCCTGCGGCGACCAGAGCCTTGCCGGCCTCGTTGCCTTCGTACTTGGCGAAGTTCTTGATGAAGCGGGAAGCGAGGTCCTTGGCCTTGACGTCCCACTCGGCAGCGTCGGCGTAGGTGTCGCGCGGGTCGAGGATGTTGGTGGCGACGCCGGTCAGCTCGGTCGGGATCTCAAAGTCGAAGTACGGCAGCTTCTTGGTGGGAGCCTTGTTGATATTGCCGTTCAGGATGGCGTCGATAATGCCGCGGGTATCCTTGATGGAGATACGCTTGCCGGTGCCGTTCCAGCCGGTGTTGACGAGGTAAGCCTTTGCGCCGCTCTTTTCCATCTTCTTGACGAGCTCTTCAGCGTACTTGGTCGGATGCAGCTCGAGGAAGGCCTGGCCGAAGCAGGCGGAGAAGGTCGGGGTGGGCTCGGTGATGCCGCGCTCGGTGCCGGCCAGCTTCGCGGTGAAGCCGGAGAGGAAGTAGTACTTGGTCTGCTCCGGGGTCAGGATGGAGACGGGAGGCAGAACGCCGAATGCGTCGGCGGACAGGAAGATGACGTTCTTGGCGTCCGGTGCGGAAGAGACCGGGCGGACGATCTTCTCAATGTGGTTGATGGGGTAGGAGACACGGGTGTTCTCGGTGACGGACTTGTCGGCGAAGTCGATCTTGCCGTCCTTGTCGAGCGTGACGTTCTCGAGCAGCGCGTCGCGGCGGATGGCATTGTAGATGTCGGGCTCGGAGTCCTTGTCGAGGTTGATGACCTTGGCGTAGCAGCCGCCCTCGAAGTTGAATACGCCGTCGTCGTCCCAGCCGTGCTCGTCGTCGCCGATCAGCTCACGCTTCGGGTCGGTCGAAAGCGTGGTCTTGCCGGTGCCCGACAGGCCGAAGAAGATAGCGGTCTCGCCCTTGGCATTGGTGTTGGCCGAGCAGTGCATCGAAGCCATGCCCTTGAGCGGAAGCAGGTAGTTCATGTAGGAGAACATACCCTTCTTCATCTCGCCGCCGTACCAGGTGTTGAGGATAACCTGCATTTTCTCGGTGAGGTTGAAAACGACGGCCGTCTCGGAGTTCAGGCCGAGTTTCTTATAGTTCTTGACCTTGGCCTTCGAAGCGTTGAGCACCACGAAATCGGGCTCGCCGTATTTCTCCAGTTCGGCGTCGGTCGGACGGATGAACATGTTCTTTACGAAATGGGCCTGCCATGCGACCTCCATGATGAAACGGATCTTGAGGCGCGAATTCTCGTTGGCGCCGCAGAAAGTGTCCACGACATAGAGTTTCTTGCCCGACAACTCCTGGGTAGCGAGTTTCTTCAGCTCCTTCCAGGCAGCCTTCGTAACAGGCTTGTTGTCGTTCTTATATTCATCGGAAGTCCACCAGATCGTATCCTTGGTGGTCTCGTCCATTACGAAGAACTTGTCCTTGGGCGAACGGCCGGTATAAACGCCGGTCATCACGTTCACGGCACCGGTCTCGGTCAGCTGGCCTTTTTCGAAACCGCGGAGCCCCTTCTTGGTCTCCTCGCGGAAAAGTTCGTCGTACGACGGATTGTACACGATCTCGGTCACACCCGTGATCCCATACTTTTTCAAATCCATTTTGTCCATAATAATTGTTATTTTAATAAAACATCAAATCCTTGATTAACCTAACGTCGAAAATCCGCAAGACCGGACTTTAACCGCACAAAGGTAGAAAAACTTTTACACTTGTGAAAAAACTAACAGTGAAAAAAGCAAAAAATATCCATTATTTTTCCCGATGCCTGTATATGATTCATTTATAAGCAGCTATCGTATCCCCCAAAGCCGCAGGAAAACCCGGCTCCATATCCTGCTGCAAACATACGGCCGCAATCCGCACCGGGGCTCCGCAGGATGGAATTCGAGGCGGACGCACAGGCCGCACTTCGGTCGAAATGCCCATCGACGGCGCACGGCACTCCCGCCCGACGGAACGCCGCCCGGACAAAAACAATGACGGGAGAGGGCGCTTCCGGAGCAACCGCATCGAAATCAGGAAACCGGAGGTATTTTCCGTAAATCCGATCCGGCAGCCAGACCCGACGCACGGGCACCGAAAAAACCGGGGCGGAAAGGGACGACATCCGGGAATTTTTCCTATCTTTGATTAATCAGCCCTTATACAAAACATCGTTATCATTATAATGCGCCCGATAAAAATACGCCACGACAGGATCTGCCTGAAACCGTTTTCGATCGAATGGGTAAACTACCATTGTTTCTCCATCCTGTTAATTATTTCCGGGATATTCTTTTCCTGTTATTTTATCCGCGACCTCATTCAGGGATTTCGGGATCGGTATTGGCTGGCCGCGCTCCTGCTGTTCGGCGCGGGCTTTGCTCTCCATGTGTTACAACGCAGGAAACTGAAGTTCAAGAGTATCCCGCTCTCCGGGCAACCCGACGGACTGAAAGATCAGATCCGGAAACTGCTGTCCGACGAGGGATGGAGGATCGAATACGACAATCAGCGTTATTTGCAGGCCACAAACCGAAAGGGCATCCCCTATCTGGACTGCGACTTGCTGATCTTGAGCTGGAGAAACGATGAAATCCGGTGGGCTCTGGTCTACGATCCGTGGTATAACATCGCAGGGGGAATATTTACGTTCAACAGATACGGACGGAAAACCGTAAAGGCGATAAAGGCGCTCGCCGCCGAACCGGCGGAAACTCCTGCTCCCCGAAAACTCGGATAGGCCATGGCCGGACTCTATTTCCACATACCGTTCTGCAAACGCATCTGCGCCTACTGCGACTTCTACAAGAGCGCCCGGCTGGAGCAGATGGACGGCGTGACAGCCGCCATGCACCGCGAACTGGACGAACGGCAGGATTACCTGCGCGGCGAAGCGGTCACGACCCGCTATTTCGGCGGCGGCACGCCTTCGCTCTACGCACCCGCCGCGCTGAAAGGACTGCTGGATCATGCCGCGCTGCTGTTCGACTGCTCCGGCACCACGGAAACCACCCTCGAGGCCAACCCCGACGACCTGACGGAAAATTACCTCGACGGGCTGCGCGAAGCGGGCATAGACCGGCTGTCGATCGGCATCCAGTCGTTCGACGACGGGTGCCTGAAGCTGATGAACCGCCGCCATACGGCGGCACAGGCCATCGGTGCGGTGCGGGCGGCACAACGCGCCGGGTTCGGGAACATCACCGCCGACCTGATCTTCGGCATTCCCGGCTTCGGCGGGGATTCGCTGAAAAGATCGCTCGACGGAATGCTGTCGCTCGGCGTACAGCACATTTCGGCATACCATTTGACCATCGAACCCGATACGGCCTTCGGCCGCCGTGCGGCACGGGGCGAGTTCCGCGTCGTGGAGGAAGAGGTCAGCGAGGAGGAGTTCCTCACGGTGCACCAGACGCTTACCGCCGCCGGATTCGAGCATTACGAGGTTTCGAACTACGCCCTGCCGGGTTTTCGCGCCCGCCACAACGCCTCCTACTGGCATGGGACGAAATACCTCGGCATCGGGCCCGCAGCCCACTCGTTCGACGGCGAGGAGAGACACTGGAATGCCTGTTCGGTGGAAAAATACATAGCAGGCGCTCCCGCCGGGAAGGAAGTGCTGACCCAACGCGACCGGTTCAACGAATACGTCATGACGGCGCTCCGGACGGCCGAAGGGATCGATCTGGAAGAGGCCGCGGCACGTTTCGGAGCAAAACGGCTGGCACGGATGCAGGAAGAGGCTGCACCGTTCCTCCGTTCGGGCACGCTCCGCATAGACCGGGGGCGGATGGCCCTCCCTCCGGAAAAATTTCTGATCTCGGATGCCGTGATCGGAGCGCTTTTCGAAACATAACACGACATGCAACGATGTGAAACAGAAATGTTAAGTTATTATTAAATATTTTTACTAACTAACCAGACAAGGTTGTTTTATATAAATATAAGTATTACCTTTGCAGCGGTTTTCAACCGATTCATCGAGTAAATTACAAACAAGCACGACAAATATGAGTAATGCAAAACTGACTCCCGACTACCTTTTCGAGGTGAGCTGGGAGGTCTGCAATAAGGTCGGCGGCATCCATACCGTCATCTCGACCAAAGCACAGACCGTAACCCGTAAATTCGCCGACCGCTATATCCTCATCGGGCCCGACCTCCAGCACGAGGGGGCGAACCCCGAATTCGAGGAAGACCCCGACATGCTGAAGGCATGGCGCCAGAGCGTATACAGCGACGGCCTCCGGATCCGCGTGGGACACTGGAAGATCAAGGGCGAGCCGACGGTGATCCTGGTGGACTTTACTTCGCTGATCCCCCGCAAGGACGAAATACTCAAGAAACTCTGGGAGACGTACCACGTGGATTCGCTCTCGGGACAGTGGGACTACATCGAGCCCGTGCTCTTCGGCTATGCCGCGGGCATGGTCATCGCCTCGTATGTCGACAATTTCTGCAACGCGACGGACAAGATCGCCGCGCATTTCCACGAGTGGATGACCGCCGCAGGCGGACTCCACCTGCGCAAACACGCCCCCTATGTGGCCACGCTCTTCACGACGCACGCCACGGTCATGGGGCGCTGCATCGCCGGCAACGGCCTGCCGCTCTACAACGACCTGGCCAAGTTCAATGCCGACGAACTGGCCCGGCAGTTCAACGTCGTGGCCAAGCACTCGATCGAGAAGATGGCCGCCACGTACCACGACGCCTTCCTCACGGTCAGCGACATCACGGCCAACGAATGCAAATACCTGCTGGGGCGTGACCCGGACGGCATCACCCCCAACGGGTTCGAAAACGACTTCGTATGGACGGGCGAGGAGTACGACGCCAAACGTGCCGAAGCCCGCACGGCGATGATCTCGGTAGCCGAAGCCTGCCTCGGGCACAAGTTCCGGAAGGAACCGCTGATCGTCGGCACCAGCGGCCGCTACGAATTCCGCAACAAGGGGCTCGACGTATTCATCGAGTCGCTCAAAAAGCTGGCCGCCTCCGACCGTCTCAAACGCGAAGTCCTGGCCTATGTCACCGTTCCGGCCGCCAACCGCGGCCCGCGTGCGGACTTGCAGGCACACCTGGCCGACCCGGCCAGCCCGATCGACGGCGGACAATACAGGTATTCGACCCATTACCTCGAATACCAGAACAGCGACCCGATCGTGAACGCCCTGAACGGCAGCATCCTCACGACCGACGATTCGAAGGTGAAGGTGATCTTCGTGCCGACCTACCTGAACAAGGCCGACGGCATCTTCAACAAGGATTACTACGAACTGCTCGTCGGTATGGACATCACGGTATTCCCCTCCTACTACGAACCGTGGGGCTATACGCCGCTCGAATCGGTGGCATTCTCGGTGCCGACCATCACCACGACCCTCGCAGGGTTCGGGCTGTGGGTCGACAAGCAACGCGAGCACCTGGGCGTGGAGGTCATCCGACGCGACGACTACAACGACAAGGAGGTCGAGGAGAAGATCGCCGACTCGCTGCTGCGCTTCAGCGCGCTGGACGAGAAACATGTCTCCGAGATGCGCGTTTCGGCCTACGAGATATCGGAAACTGCGCTCTGGGAGCACCTTTTCGCCGCCTACGAACAGGCCTACTCCGAGGCTGTCGAAAGTTCGGTGATCCGTACCAACCGCGCCGTGCTCGACGAGAGCAACGCCCGCAACGAGCAGATCAACTTCGTGCGCCAGCAGCTCTTCGCCGAGAAACCCAACTGGAACCGCATGATGGTCGACAAGACCCTGCCCAAGCGCCTGCATGCCCTGGAAGAGCTTTCGCGCAACCTCTGGTGGTGCTGGAACCCCGGGCCCCGCGACCTGTTCGAAGGCATCGACCCGGCACTCTGGGCCGAATGCGAGCGCAACCCGATCGCTTTCCTCGACAAACTGAGCGTGGAACGCATAAAGGGGCTCGAACGCGACGAGGCCTTCCTCGGGCAGCTCGACGCCGTATATGCGCAGTTCCGCGACTATATGAACGAAAAACCCGACCCGAAGACCCCCACGATTTCGTATTTTTCGATGGAATACGGCCTGCACTCGTCGCTCAAGATCTACTCGGGCGGCCTGGGCATACTCGCGGGAGACTACCTCAAGGAGGCCTCGGACAAGAACGTCCCGATGGCAGCCGTGGGCCTGCTTTACCGGTACGGCTACTTCACGCAGCGCCTTTCGGCACAGGGGGCGCAGGAGGCGACCTACGAGGCACAGAATTTCTATAAACTCCCGATCTCGCCCGTGCGCGACGAAGCCGGCAACTGGCTGACGGTCACCATCGCCTTCCCGGGGCGTACGCTTTCGGCGCGCGTCTGGAAATGCCAGGTCG
>OMFP01000776.1_pt1 | contig 12420 bp, 8 predicted proteins | sample 1674221 | NCBI WGS metagenome assembly OMFP01 (sample SAMEA103958152, study PRJEB25191) | human gut metagenome | biome: human-associated habitat [ENVO:00009003]; feature: intestine environment [ENVO:2100002]; material: feces | place: Germany | collected 2013/2015
GATAAAAGATTTCAAACAAATCATTTAATAAGACGTGCAGAAGTTAATAATAGAATAACTTTTTCATAATACATGCCGGGAACCAGTAAATGGTTACCCGGCATCCTCCCTTTTATGGAGACTTTTTTCTTATTCCGAAACAACCGGATCATTTATCACTTCTTGTTTCGTTTCCTGTTGTATTTCCTCTTCTACAGATTTTTCCGCAGTTTCCTCTGTTTGCTGTTCTGTCGTTTGCTCTGCTTCTTCCTTGTTTTCCTCGTTATTTTCTTCTTTCGTCGTTTCTTCTATCTTCTTTTCACATGCTTTGACCGATTCCAGAATCTCCTGAACCTGTTCTTCCATCTCTTTCTTCCATTTCATATCTTCCAATGCTTTTTTTCTGTCCTGTTCAGTTTCACTATGTTCTTCTGGTATTGTTTTTACATCGTCTGCTTTCTGAGCTTGCACTGCCGTTTCACTTTTCCCAACTGTATTGTTGCTTTCTCTTCCCCGGCTCATCCCAATTCCTGCTGCCGCAATTACTGCCCCGGCAGCAAATAAAAGAACCGCCAGTTTGACATTTCGAAATTTTACTTTCTGTTCCAGATTCCATTCCTCGCGTTCCTCCGGAAGATCACGTATCACCTGGCTGATCTTATCATAATGCCGTCTTCCGCCACCGGTACAACGTTCAATGATCCGCTCCAGTCTGCGTTCTTCACTTCTGCTAAGTTCTGGAATCTGCTCTGTATATGCCAGTAAAAACTGCAAAATTTTACCATATCCGAACAAATCCACGGAACAATTTTTCCTGCTGCCTGACGCTGTCGGGCGGATAAAATGACTTCTCACCGCTTTCTGCTGCATCTTCTTCATAACAAATTCATTTTCCTGTGCATCCGGATTTAAAAGCAGCAGTTCTCCTTCTTCTGTCACAACAATACTATATGGGGTCAGACAACGATAATTCTGCCCACGTCTCGACTGCTGATACTTTCTTATTTCCCCGGCAATCTGTCGGAACCATTCAAACAACACCGCTTTATCCAACTGTGTATTATCCCGCAGATAATAAATCAAAAGTTCTCCCTGCAGGCAATCGATACTTGGCTGGCATTCAGTTCCTTTTTCCACGAAGCGAAGTACTTCATACATTTTTTCCATATTTAATTCTACTGCGATCTGTCATCTAAACGTGTGCGGCCCCACACCGCACACGATACAATACCTGTCCAATTGAAAATTATCAGAATCTGATACGAACTACTCTTCAGAATCTTTCCTGATTCTTCAGTCAGAACGACTGAAGTGTGACTCTCATATTAATTGAATTCTTCCAGTCTGTCAAGAGCTGCGGCAACAACTTTATCCATGTCATAATATTTATAATCTCCCAGTCGTCCGCCAAAGATTACATTTTCTTCCTTTTCTGCAAGCTTCTTGTATTCTTCAAACAATGCATTATTCTTCTCATCATTTACCGGATAGTATGGTTCCATGCCAACACTCCATTCTGATGAATACTCTCTGGAAATAACTGTCTTCTCCTGCTTGCCAAACTCAAAATGCTTATGCTCGATAATTCTTGTATACGGAACTTCACGCTCTGTGTAATTGACAACAGCATTTCCCTGATAGTTCTCACAATCAAGAACTTCTGTCTCAAATCTGACAGAACGATACTCCAATGCTCCTAGCTGATATCCAAAATATTCATCGATCATTCCTGTAAAAATAATCTTCTCTGCAATCTCCGGATTCTCTTTTCTGAATTCAAAGAAATCAATCCCTGTGCGAACTTCTGTCCCTTCCAGCATCTTCTCAACGATTGCTGTATAACCGCCAACCGGAATTCCCTGATATCTGTCATTGAAATAGTTATTATCGTAAACAAATCGGAATGGCAGACGTTTGATAATAAATGCCGGAAGTTCTGTACACTTTCTTCCCCACTGTTTCTCTGTATAACCCTTGATCAGTTTCTCATAGATATCTCTTCCGCCAAGAAAAAGTGCCTGTTCCTCCAGATTTTGTGGATCTGTGATTCCTGTCTCTTTGCGCTGTTTTTCAATAATCTCTTTTGCTTCCTGTGGTGTGCGGATATTCCACATCTTACTGAATGTATTCATATTAAATGGCAGGTTATAAAGCTCATCTTTATAAACTGCTACCGGTGAATTGATGTAATTATTAAATTCCGCGAACTGATTCATGTAATCCCATATCTTTTTATCAGACGTATGGAAAATATGTGCACCATATTTATGTACATGGATTCCTTCTATGTCCTCACAGTAAATATTTCCTGCAATATGATCTCTTCGGTCAATCACAAGACATTTCTTCCCTTTTTTCTTTAATTCATGTGCCATGACAGCTCCATAAAGACCTGCTCCGACAATCAGATAATCGTATTCTTTCATTTACTCCTTCTTTCCGCAGAACGATTATCTGGATCCGGTAAAATTCAGAGATAACCTTTCTGCCTTCTTTCTTTTCATGTTACGGTGCGTTTATGATAACACATTTTCTAATAAATTTGAATCTCTATCAAAAATACGGTATACTTAACAGCAAAAGGAGGATGAATTATGCTTATAAAAAATGGTTTTCTAATTGATCCTGCATCTGATACAGAACGTCTTGTCGACCTTCGCATCACAGACGGTCTGATCCAGACACTCGCAGATGCCGGAACTCTGACACCTGAAAATGGAGAGGATGAGCTTGATGCTGCAGGACTTATGATTTCTCCAGGACTTGTTGACACACACATTCATTTCCGTGATCCCGGATTTACTTATAAAGAAGATCTCCATACCGGATCTCTAGCAGCTGCTGCCGGTGGATTTACTTCCGTGATCTGTATGGCAAATACTTCACCGGTCATCGATTCTGTTCCGGTTCTCAAAGAACTGATGGAACGGGAGGCTTTGGAAGACATCCATATTTTCCAGGCTGCTGCTGTCTCCTGCGGACTCAAGGGTGAAGAGATGACTTCTATGAAGGAACTTGCCGCTGCCGGTGCCTGTGGATTCACAGATGACGGAATCCCTCTTAAGAATGCTGCCTTTCTCTATAAGGCAATGGAAGAGGCGAAGGCACTTGACCTTCCGATCAGTCTTCATGAAGAAGATCCTGCATTTATTGAAACAAACGGAATCAACCACGGACCTGTATCTGATGCGCTGGGCATCTACGGATCTCCTTCGATTGCTGAAGAATCTCTTGTTGCCAGAGATTGTCTGCTGGCGCTTCGTTCCGGTGCACAGGTCGTGATCCAGCATATCAGCTCCGGACAGTCCGTTGAACTGGTACGCACCTTTAAAGCTATGGGAGCAAATCTGCATGCAGAGGCAACTCCGCATCATTTCACTTTGACAGATGAAGCTGTATTAAAATACGGCGCACTTGCCAAGATGAACCCACCGCTTCGTACAGAAAATGACCGCCTTGCTATCATCGAAGGTCTCAAAGACGGTACGATCGATCTGATTGCTACAGACCACGCGCCACACAGTACGGAAGAGAAATCCCGTCCTATTACACAAACACCAAGCGGTATTATTGGTCTTGAGACTTCCCTTGCTCTCGGAATCACTTCCCTTGTACGTCCGGGACACCTGACATTAAGCCAGCTGATCGAGAAGATGACGATCAATCCTGCCAGCCTGTATCACCTTCCGTGCGGTTCTGTCGCAGAAGGAAAATCAGCTGATCTTGTACTGTTTGATCCGAATGAGAAATGGACTCCTGAGACTTATGCTTCTAAGTCTTCTAATTCTCCATTTACCGGATGGGAATTGTATGGAAAAGTAAAATATACAATCTGTGATGGGAAGATTGTATACAAGGATACGCCACACCGACGAGATGCGTAGCATTTTTGAGGTTTGCTCTGAACAGTTACATTATTTTTATAATCTAAGAGGTCCCCTGCAGAATCTTTCATTTCCGCAGGGGACCTCTTCTTTGCTCATTAATCCTCGATCGCTGTTACTGTATAATCTTTGTCTTCGACTGTCTTTTTCAGCACTTCATTACTGATTTCGGAATTCAGTGTCACAACCGCTGTTCCGGCCTCATGACTGACTTCTGCTGTATCAACCTGCTCAAGTGCCTCGAGAGCTTTCTTCACAGCCGCTTCACAGTGTCCACACATCATTCCTTCGATTTTCATTGTCTTTGTCATCTTTGTCTCCTCCTTGTTTTCTGACTCATTTTTGTCTGCTAAGACAATATCTGAAACAGTATTTTCTGCTGTTTCTACCTTTTTCATCTTTCTTTTTCTGTCTTTTCTGGCATCGTACATTTTAAACAGATTCAGTCTCAATGCATTTGTTACTACACAGAAACTGGACAGGCTCATTGCCGCTGCTCCGAACATCGGATTTAATTTCCAACCAAAGACCGGGATCCAGATTCCTGCTGCCAGTGGAATTCCTATCGCATTATAGAAAAATGCCCAGAACAGATTCTCATGAATGTTGCGCAGTGTTGCACGGCTCATACGGATTGCCGCCGGCACGTTACTTAACCGGCTCTTCATCAGCACAACATCCGCTGCATCGATTGCAATATCTGTCCCCGCTCCAATGGCAATTCCCATATCTGCCCTGGTCAGTGCCGGTGCGTCATTGATACCGTCACCTACCATCGCAACCTTTCCTTTTTCTTTCAGCTTGCGGATCACCTGTTCTTTTCCTTCCGGAAGAACACCTGCGATCACTTCATCCACACCTGCCTGCTCACCAATTGCCTTCGCTGTGCGCTCATTATCTCCGGTCAGCATAACAACATAGATTCCCATATTCTGAAGTTCTTTCACTGCCTGTGGACTATCTTCCTTGATCACATCCGCAACTGCGATCATGCCAAGGAACTGCTTATTCCTTCCAAAGAACAGCGGTGTCTTTCCTTGCTGTGCCAACCGTTCCGCCTGTTCTTTTATGCTGGCAGAAATCTTCATTTTGTCAGAAATGAATTTAAAATTGCCTCCGTACAGCCAGTCCTCTCCAAGTTTTCCTGACAGACCATTTCCCGGAACGGCCTGAAACTGTGTGATTTCACTTTTCTGCTCTGCTTCCCCATTTTCTTCTGCCTTTGCAAGAATTGCCCGGGCAAGCGGATGCTCACTTTTCTTCTCCAATGCATTTGCAAAAAATAATAATTCATGTTCTGTCATTCCGTCCGCAGGGAGCAGATCCGTCACCTTCGGTTCTCCACTTGTGATCGTTCCTGTCTTATCAAGTGCAACAATCTCCGTCTTTCCTGTCTCTTCCAGCGAAACAGCTGTCTTAAACATGATTCCATTCTTCGCACCCATTCCATTTCCAACCATAATTGCAACCGGAGTGGCCAGACCTAATGCACACGGACAGCTGATCACCAGAACAGAAATTCCCCTTGCAAGTGCAAATCCAACAGGCTCTCCGACAAGCAGCCATACGATCATTGTGACAACTGCAATAGAAATAACTGCCGGAACAAATACTCCTGAAACTTTATCTGCCACTTTGGCAATTGGCGCTTTTGTTGCTGCCGCATCACTTACCATCTGAATGATCTGTGATAATGTTGTATCCTCGCCAACTCTCGTCGCCTCGCAACGCAGAAAACCTGACTGATTCATTGTAGCCGCAGACACTTTATCCCCTTCTGCTTTATCTACCGGTATACTCTCTCCGGTCAGGGCAGCTTCATCTACTGCACTGTTTCCTTCCAGAACAATTCCATCCACCGGAATATTCTCCCCAGGTCTTACAACAAACTGATCTCCTCTTCTTACCTGATCGATAGAAACTTCCTGTTCTTTTCCATCACGCAGGAGCGTTGCTGTCTTTGGTGCCAGCTTCATAAGGCTCTTTAATGCATCTGTTGTTTTTCCCTTTGAATGCGCTTCAAGCATCTTTCCAACTGTGATCAACGTTAAAATCATTGCTGCTGATTCAAAATAAAATTCATGCATCAGCTCCATCACATGATCCATATCGCCTGCCGTCTGCGCTGCTGTCATAGCGAATAATGCATACACGCTATATCCATAAGATGCACCTGCACCAAGTGCAACCAGCGTATCCATATTTGGTGCTCTATGGATCATGCCTTTCCATCCACTGATAAAAAACTTCTGATTGATCACCATAATGATTGTCGTTAACAGGAGCTGCGCCAGCCCCATCGACACATGATTTCCTTCCAGAAATACCGGAAGTGGCCAGCCCCACATCATATGCCCCATTGACAGATACATGAGCGGAATCAAAAAACACAAAGAAGCGATCAGACGCCTTTTCATCTTCGGTGTCTCCCTGTCTTTCAACGCATCTTCCGCACAGTTCTGCTCACTTTGATTCATCCCATGCCCTTCATTCTTTGCAGATTTCAACGTTGCCCCATATCCGGCTTCCTCAACAGCCGCAATGACCGCATCTACTGTTGCTGTGCCTTCCACTCCCATGGAATTCGTCAGAAGACTGACTGAACAGTTCTCAACTCCGGGGACTTTCCCAACTGCCTTCTCAACACGGGCACTGCAGGCTGCACAACTCATTCCCGTCACATTATATTGTTCCATCTTACTCCTCCTTCAAGTTGTGATCCGGACTTTTTGTGCGGATCTCTCTTCAGATCTTTTATCGCATCAATTTCTGAAGTGTCGTCACGAGCTCGTCAATCGTTTCATCTTTTCCATCCCGGATATCATCTGCCACACATGTCCGGATATGATTTGCCAAAAGCACTTTATTGAAACTATTCAGAGCCGCATTCACCGCAGATACCTGAATCAGAATATCCGGACAATACGCGCCTTCTTCAACCATCCTTCGAACTCCCCTGACTTGTCCTTCAATTCTACTCAGACGATTCATCAGATCTTTATATTCTTTTTCCGGTCGATCCTTTGTCTTGTGACAACATCCCGGACAGACTTTCTTTTCTTCCATTGTATTTCTCCTGTCGTATAACCCCCTGGGGGTATATTTTCTAATTATTAATATATACCCCCTACAGGTATATTTCAAGTGCTTTTTAACAAAAAGTTACTGTTCATGCTACGTGCGGTTGCTGCTTACGCTATATGCGGCCGGCAACAACAAAGAAGCTGTCATGGAACATTTCACAATTGTATCTATGTTCCATGCAGCTTCTCTGCAATCCATTCTTATGTTCGTTATTATATTTCCTGACAAATCTGTCTTATTCTACACTCTTGAGTGATTCAACCATGTTAATCTTCTTTAACTTAAAATACATCACTCCATTGACAAACAAAGAAAAGGCCACTGTCAGAAGAAAGGCATACAGGAAACTTGGTGGATCGATATTTCGTCCAAACATAACCGAATCAATCTCCACTGTCTCAACAATAAAGCGGTGCAGAATTTTTCCGATCAACAATCCCGCCAGTGCCCCAATCAAGGTCAGCAGGATATTCTCTCTGTAAACATAAGAAGAAACTTCCTTGTCATAAAATCCAAGTACCTTTAATGTTGCCAGTTCTCTCTTGCGCTCTGTAATGTTAATATTATTCAGATTATACAGCACTACAAATGCCAGCATTCCTGCTGAAATGATCAATACAACAATCACGATATCTAGACTCTCCAGCATATGATCTACCTGCTTTTTCAGGCTTGTCGTATAGCTGATGCTAAGTGTTCCATCACACTTCATTATATTTTCGCCGACATCCTTTGCCTCCTCTGTTGTACGGTCCTGAGTTCTATAATAAATTGAATTATAGGCCGGAGCCTCACCGAATGTCTTTTCATAGACTTCAGATGTCATATAGAGATAATGTCCCATATAGTTCTCACAGATTGCACTGATCAAGACCGTTTTCTCTCCATCATCTGTATCAATCGTTAATTTATCACCGACATTGACTTCCAGCAGTTTCGCTACTTTTTCAGTCAGGATTGCTCCTTTATCATCCAATGAATAAATTTCTTTTGTCTTCCTATCCCGAATCACGACAAACTTTTTGAATGCTTCTACATCTTTTGGTACATCTAAATAAACTTCCTGAGAAGACTCTCCTGAACTAATCTCAATATTTTTCAAAAGATTTTCTGCAGTCACTGATACCTTCTTATCCGTATCCAGTTCTTTCTGAACCTCATTTCTCTCTTCTTCTGTCACATCTTCCTTTAAAATAACGTCTCCATCATAAAGCTGAATCTGTTCGTATTGAAGCGGAACGATTGCTGAAATAGAATCTTTTAATCCAAAACCAAACAACATCATGCCCATACAACCGCCAATTCCAAATACTGTCATGAAGAAGCGTTTTTTATACCGCACCAGATTACGCACGGTCGATTTCCATGTAAAATTCAGATTTTTCCAGATAAACGGAACTCGTTCCAGAAATACTCGTTTTCCCTGTTTTGGTGTCGGCGGACGCATCAATTCTGCTGCCTGCTCTCGTAATTCTTTCATACATGAGAACAGTGTTGCGATTACTGTACATGCAAGTGCCGCTGCACATGCTGTTACAGCATAATACAAATTATACGGGATCACAACATCATACATATGACGATACAAGATCTTATATGCAGTGATAATGATATATGGAATTATCTTTTCTCCAATCAGAATTCCGAAAACACCACCGGTTAATGTCGCAAGGATCGCATACCAGAGATATTTTCCAACAATTGAAGCATTTCCATATCCGAGAGCCTTCAAAGTACCGATCTGCGTTCTCTCCTCCTCTACCATTCGTGTCATTGTTGTCAGACTGATCAATGCTGCAACAAGGAAGAAAATGAGTGGGAACACTTTACCGATTGCCCGCATACGGTCTGCATTATCTCCGTATCCACTGTATTCTGCCAGATTGTTCCGATCATAAACATACCACTTTGGCTTTTCAAGATCATCAATCTTCTGCTGTGCTTTCGCAAGCTCTTCTCTTGCTTCTGTAATCTGCCGCTCTCCATCTTCAATCTTCTTCTGAGCTTCTATACGACCTTCCTCATACACTGCCCAACCGTCTTCCAGCTCCTTTGTTCCGCTGCTTAACTGCTGCTGTGCCTCCTCAATCTTCTTCTGTCCCTCACTGATCTGCTGCCATCCGCTGTCAATCTGCTGCTGACCGGATGTAATCTGCGCCTTTGCCTGATCTATCTGCCGACTTGCGGTAAGGATTGCAGCATCTCCCTGTGTCAACACATCCGTCAGTTTCTGTATATTATCCTGCAATACCGGAATACCCTCTTCAATCTGAGCTATCCCGGCTTCAACTGCTGGAATCCCTTCGTTGATCTGCGTCAATCCGGCTTCGATCTTTGTCTGGTTTTTCTGAATCTCCGCTTCGGCAGCTTTCGCCTCCAGTTCCATTTTATCCAGATTTGCTTTCAATTCAGTCAACTTCTCTTCCATTGCTGTTTTTTCAGCTTCCAACTGTTCTAACTGAGCCTTTAATTCCGGATCTTCTTCTCCTGCTTCCTGCTTCCGGTCGTATTCTTCTTTCAGTGCCTCATAGTTCTGTAGAAGAAGTTCATACTGTGTATTTAGTTCTTCATAAGACTGTTTCAACGTCTGATAAATCTGCTGATACGCAGACTGATAGTCTTCTGCCTGTTGCTGCAATTCTTCCTTTGCTTTCAGAAGCTCGTCTTTCTTTTGCTGCATCTGTGTCTGTTGCGCTAAAAGTTCTTGTCTCTGATCTTCCAGACTTTCTTCCTGCTCTTTCAGTTGTGCCAGCTGATTTCTTAATGTTGTAAGTGCAATCTGTTTTTCGCTAAGTTCCTGTGCTCCCTGCTCAACTTTTGCTTTGGACTGATTCAGCTCCTTTTGCTTTGATATCAGAAGATTTCTCGACTGCTCCAGTTCAAGCTTCGAAGCTGCCAGCTGATTTCTGCCTCGTTCAAGCTCTTTCTGCGCTGCATCAAGTTTCTCTCTTGCACTTGCAAGTTCTTCTTCCGCCTCTTCTTTTCCATCCGCCAGATCCTGCTCTGCCTGAGCTAACTCTTCTTGTGCTTCATCCACTTTTTCCTGCGCTGTCGAAGTAATCTCATCATATCTGGCCTGTTCTCTTTCCGCTTTAATTGCCTGAACCTTTTTCAGCACAGAATCCACATGTTCTTCATATTCTTTCGTAAATGCAGTCGCTTCCTTTGCACCTTCAACCTGCACTGTAATCTCTGTATACACATCTAATGAAAATGCTTTCTCCGGAACGCAAAGAAAGGCACTGACACTTCCATTTCCGATTGTTGTACTGCCTCTGTGAAATGCAATATACTCCGGACTGCTGACCGTACCAACAATGGTAAATGTATCTGTCTTAAGTGTATCTTCCAAAGAATCCGAAGTCCCACTTGATAATGTGATCCTATCCCCAATCTTCAGATTCTTTCCATCCAGATAATCTGCATCTATTACACATTCATTTTCCTTTTCCGGAAGCCTGCCATCTTCTAACTGAACTTGATTCATCTTATCCTGGAGCGCCATAACATGAACTGCTACCTGGTTTCCCCGAATCGTACAAAGTACATCTGTTGCATAACTTCCTTCTGCATCCAATACACCATCCACAGCACGAATTGCATCCAGATCATCTTCTGTCAGTCCCATTGTACTCATTACCTGAATATCCATCAGGTTCTTCTCATCGAAATATGCATCTCCTGAATATCTCATATCCGGCTCTGATGCACGGATTCCGGAAAAGAATGCACATCCTATCGCAACAATAAAGAAAATGGATAAAAAACGTCCAAGGCTATGACGGATCTCCATATAAAAGTTTTTTCGTAATGCTTTCTTCATCCACATCCCCTACCATTCAATTTCATCAATCGAAGTCGGATTCTCATTAGATTCCATTCTTGCTACCTGTCCATTTTTTATATGAATCAATCGATCTGCCATCGGCGCAAGTGCCTGATTATGTGTAATGATAATAACTGTCATTCCCTTTTCTCTACACATATTCTGAAGTAATTTCAAAATTGATTTTCCTGTATTGTAATCCAATGCACCTGTTGGCTCATCACAAAGCAAAAGCTTTGGGTTCTTCGCTAATGCTCTCGCGATTGAAACTCGCTGCTGCTCACCGCCGGAAAGCTGTGCCGGAAAATTATTCTTCCGTTCCCCCAGACCAACTTCCTCCAAAACTGCCTGTGCGTCCAACGGATCCTTACTGATCTGCAACGCAAGCTCAACATTTTCCAATGCGGTCAGATTCGGCACAAGATTATAAAACTGAAAAACAAATCCGATGTCATCTCTGCGGTATCCTGTCAGCTGTTTGGAATTATAAGCTGTAATATCTTTTCCATCTACATACAGCTTCCCGCTTGTTGCCGTATCCATTCCGCCGAGAATATTAAGCACAGTTGTCTTACCTGCACCACTTGGTCCAACGATTACAACAAGTTCTCCCTGCTCAATAGAAAAGCTGATGTGATCCACTGCATGAATCTCAACTTCACCCATTTTATAAGTTTTCGTGATATCCTGCACTTTAACGAATTCCTTCATCTACATTCTCCTGACTCTTTTTCTCTTCTTCTGCATCTCTCCTGGCAAGCAGTCTGTTACTCTTTTCTTCGATTCTCTACAGACGCAGTTTCTCCCACTCTTCTCCTGCACCGAATGTCTCATGAAAACGTTCCGGAAGCGGTGTATCCTGGAATAATTTCTTCTGATACTGTACGATCAGACTCGCAGCTAACGGCACTGCACCTGAATATTGCCGTTTCAAAACCTTACAATATTTCTGACATAACGGATCTGGCTTTACACTCATCACTATGTCATGCAATGAATCGTATTTCCCCACTGCCTTCATCCCAAGAAACAACGCTTTTCGCTTTCCAGATGTCGGTGCCAGAAACAGCTTATGATAAAAAACCATCCCTTTTAATGCCTTATAGATCTGCTCGGCTGTTACATCTTTGAAAAATGGTGCGATCACTTCCGCATACTCCATCTTAGGATGAATATGCTTCGCTGTCAGATAGCGCAAAGGATCATGATAATCTTCCGTCAGCATCATTCGATCCAGTTCCATCTCAATCTCATTATGTGAAACTCTTCCTACCTGCATAATTTTTTCAACATAAGGATGACATTCACTGTCTAAAGCAAAATGACAGATAAATCCATAAATATATGCACGAGCCGCTGCCGGATCTTTTGCTTTCTCAATCACTTCAACAGCATGATGGAAAAACTCATCGGCAAATTGTTCATGAAGTGTATGCCCCTGTTCATTCACCGGATCTTTCTTTAATGCATTATAATAAAATAAGATATCCGGTCCATGTAACCCAATATCAAACAACTCTCTATGCGCTTCTATAGAATTCTGAAGGGGTCTTGGAAGTGCGCTGAGCACCTCTTTTCCGAATTTATAATGTGCGTATGTTGTTGGCATAAGAAACCTCTCCTTTTTCCGAATTTTCTTGTTAAGAT
>OMFP01000784.1_pt1 | contig 12359 bp, 10 predicted proteins | sample 1674221 | NCBI WGS metagenome assembly OMFP01 (sample SAMEA103958152, study PRJEB25191) | human gut metagenome | biome: human-associated habitat [ENVO:00009003]; feature: intestine environment [ENVO:2100002]; material: feces | place: Germany | collected 2013/2015
CACGTGGACGGTCAGCTCCATCACCCCATCCGTAGCGAGGATACGGGCGCGGTTGCGCTCCGAGCGCTTCACGAAATGCTCGCCCAGGTCGACGACGCACCCGCCGCACAACAAGTGCGCGAAGTACTCGACCGAGGGCAGGTATGCGAGCGGCAGGATCGTCATGGCTCCACCCACTCGCCGTCGGCCTTGATCAGTTCCACGAGGCGGTCGAGCGCCTCTTCCTGCGGGATGTTGCGTGCCACGACCGTGCGCCCCTTGTAGAGCGTGATGCGGCCGGGTACGGCACCCACGTACCCGTAGTCGGCATCGGCCATCTCGCCAGGGCCGTTGACGATGCATCCCATGACGCCGATCTTGAGGTTCGAAAGGTGCGACGTGCGCGATTTGATGTCGGCGAGGGTCTTTTCGATGTCGTAAAGCGTGCGACCGCAACTCGGGCAGGCGATGTACTCGGTGTGCGAGAACCGCACGCGCGCCGCCTGCAGGATCATCAGCTCGATTTCGCGCACCTGCTCTTCGGCAAATCCCGGCGCGTCGATCCAGATGCCGTCGGCCAGCCCGTCGAGCAGCAGCACCCCCAGGTCGGCGGCAGCCTTCACGGCCAATGTCTCCAGCGAGGTCTCCTCGTAACGGCGTTTCACGACGACCGGTTCGGGGGTATCGAGGTTCAGGATCGCGGCGCGCAGCTCGGCCGTGGGATTGCCCGACACGGCCTCGATTACGCGGAAGCCGTCGAGCGGCTCGCTGTGCACGACCGGCACCTGTATATTCGTACGGCGGCGGTACTCGGTCGGGGAGTAACGCTCGGGATGCAGCACGGGAAATATCCCGGGGCGCTCCGCGAAGTGCCTTACCAGCAGTTCCGCCACGGGAATTTCGTGCTCCGGGGCCTCGGTCAGCGATACGCGGATCGTGTCGCCGATGCCGTCGCAGAGCAGCGCCCCGATACCTACGGCGCTCTTGATACGCCCCTCGATGCCGCTGCCGGCCTCGGTGACGCCCAAGTGGATCGGATAGTGCATATCCTCGGCATCCATCGCCGCGACCAGCAGCCGGTAAGCGGCGACCATGACGCGCGTGTTGCTCGACTTCATCGACACGACGACCTGGTCGAATCCGTGCGCCTTGCAGACACGCAGGAACTCCATGGCCGAGACGACCATGCCCTGCGGCGTATCTCCCCACTGGTCGAAGACACGTTTGGCGAGCGACCCGTGGTTGACGCCGATGCGCAGGGCGACGCCCCGCTCGCGGCAGCGGGCGATCAACTCCTCCAGCTCCCCGCGATCCGTGCGGTAATTGCCCGGGTTGATGCGCACCTTGTCGACATATTGCGCGGCAATGGCGGCCACCTCGGGCAGGAAGTGGATGTCGGCCACGACGGCCGTATCGAAGCCCTCGTCGCGCAGACGGCGGACGATGCGGGCAAGGTTCTCGCCCTCGCGCCGCCCCTGTGCCGTAAGGCGCACGATCTTTCCCCCGGCGCGGTCGATCCGTTCGATCTGCGCCACGCTGGCTTCGGTATCGTTGGTGTCGGTGTTGGTCATCGACTGCACGGCGACCGGGTGCCCGCCGCCGATCACGACCCGCCCGATGCGCACCTCGCAACTCGGGCGGCGACTGTATTCCGAAAGATTCATCTCTTCTGCGATTGTGATGCAAAGATAAAGATAATCCGCGATTTTGCGAATTCCGATTTATTCCCTATATTTCGGATAGCAACCACAATCCCGCTCCCGCCATGAAAAAACGCATCAAAAAACGCCTGTCTTTCCTGTTGCTGACACTGCTCGGGTTCTCTACGGCCTGCGAAAAACAGAAAAACGGAGAACCACCGACCGCCATGTACGGAACGCCGCACGTAAATATCTGGGTCGGCGGCAAGGTAACCGACAAAACCGGCACCCCGATACCCGGGATCGAGGTGCGCCAACCAAACAGCTCCTATAAGGCACAGACCGGGGACGACGGTTGCTACGAACTTCCCGGACAATTATTCTCCATTGAAACGACGGCGGACATCCTGTTTACCGACACCGACGGCCCGTCCAACGGCGGGGAGTTCGCGGCACAGTCCGTTCCGGTCGAATTCACCGAAGCCGACCGCGTCTCGGAAGCCGAGGGATGGTGCGGGGGCAGTTTCGCCCGCATCGGTGTCGACGTCACGCTGGAGGAGGACGCGCAGGAATAGCCCGGAATAGCCCGCGGCAACACCCGGCAAAAGGAATAACGCCCTGTGCGCGATACGGATTTCCTGTTTTTTCGTATATTTGTCGTGTGGACTACCTGGACAACGACATAAAATTCGTAGGCGGCGTCGGCGAAGCCCGCGCCCGGCTTCTGGACAAGGAGCTGGGCATCCGTACGCTGGGCGACATGCTGCGTCACTACCCGTTCCGCTATATCGACCGCACGAAAGTCTACCGCATCGCCGAGATCACCGACGATGCGCCCACCCTGCTCCAGTTCCGCGCCCGCGTGACGGGCGTAGCCTATGCCGGCACGGGCCGCAAACGCCGCTTCACGGCCTATGTCTCCGACCCCACGGGGTCGGCCGAACTGGTCTGGTTCCAAGGTATCAAATGGATCGAAAAACGGGTCGAAGTGGGACGCGAATACCTCATTTTCGGACGGCCGTCGTTCTACCGCGGCGAATTGTCGATGGCGCACCCCGAGCTGGAGACCATGGAACAGGCGCTCTCGCGCAAAGCCGAAAGCGGCATGCAGGGCATCTATCCCTCGACCGAGAAACTTTCGAACGTGCTCGGCGCCAAGGGCATGTACCAGATCATCTGCAATGCGTGGGCGCTGGCCAAAGACCATATCCCCGACTACATGCCCGACGAGGTGCGAACCCGCTACGGGCTGATCCCACTGCGCGACGCCTACTACAACATCCATTTCCCGCAGTCGCCCGAACTGCTGCGGCAGGCACAGTACAGGCTGAAATTCGACGAACTGCTGGGCATCCAGCTCAACGTCCAGTCGCGCCGCACGGAGCGCCTGGCCAAAAACAACGGTTTCCTGTTCATGAAGGTCGGGGGCGTCTTCAACACCTTCTACAACGAAAAGCTACCGTTCCCGCTCACCGGAGCGCAGAAACGGGTCATCAGGGAGATCCGGCAGGACACCGTCACGGGCTACCAGATGAACCGCCTGTTGCAGGGCGACGTCGGCAGCGGCAAGACCCTCGTGGCGCTGATGTCGATGCTGCTGGCCGTGGACAACGGCTACCAGGCCTGCATGATGGCGCCCACCGAGATCCTCGCCCGCCAGCATTTCGCCACCATCACGCGTATGCTCGACGGCATGGGGGTGAAGGTCGCCATCCTCACCGGCGCCTCGAAGGCCAGGGAGCGCCGGCTGGCGCTCGAAGGGATCGCCTCGGGCGAGGTGCACATCCTGATCGGCACGCACGCCCTGATCGAAGACCGGGTGCAGTTCGCCAACCTGGGGTTCGTGGTGATCGACGAGCAGCACCGCTTCGGCGTGGAGCAGCGCGCCCGGCTCTGGATCAAAAACGAGCAGCCGCCGCACATCCTCGTGATGACCGCCACGCCGATTCCCCGCACGCTGGCCATGACCCTCTACGGCGACCTCGACGTCTCGGTGATCGACGAGCTTCCGCCGGGACGACGGCCGATCAAGACCGTACATTACACCGATGCGGCGCGGCTGCGCCTGTTCGGCTTCATGAAGCAGGAGATCGCCAAGGGACGGCAGGTCTATGTCGTATATCCGCTCATCAAGGAGTCCGAGGCCATGGATTACAAAGACCTCACCGACGGCTACGAAGCCATATCGCGCGATTTTCCGCTGCCGGACTACGTCACGACGATCTGCCACGGCAAGATGAAACCCGCCGACAAGGAGGAGTCGATGCGCCAGTTCAAGTCGGGCGAGGCCGATATCATGGTCGCCACGTCGGTCATCGAAGTAGGCGTCGACGTGCCGAACGCCACGGTCATGGTCATCGAATCGGCCGAGCGGTTCGGGCTCTCGCAGCTGCACCAGTTGCGCGGGCGCGTAGGGCGGGGCGGCGAACAATCCTACTGCATCCTGATGTCGGGCGAAAAGCTCTCGAAGGAGTCGCGGGCACGCCTCGACGCCATGTGCGAAACCAACGACGGATTCCGCCTGGCAGAGCTCGACCTCAAGCTGCGAGGTGCGGGCGACATCAACGGGACGCTCCAGAGCGGCATGGCGTTTGATTTGAAGATCGCCAACCCCACGCTCGATGTCCAAATACTCACCGTTTCGCGCGAGGCGGCGGCCGGCATCCTCTCCGCCGACCGCACCCTCTCCCGGCCGGAGCACCGCGGCCTCAGGGAGTTAAGGAGGCGCTATTCGGGGCGCGAAGAGATTGATTTTTCGATGATTTCGTAATATTTCATACCCACGACCGTTTATCCATTAAAAACCCTTTTTCCATGAAACGACTGTTATTCACGATATTGTTATTCACCGCCGCACTGCCTGCCGCAGCCCAGCTCTACCACCCGGGCGAGCAGCTTTTCTACCGCGTCAGCTACAAGGCCAAGATGTTCCCCAACACCGAAGTGGGAGCGGTCGAGGTCAAGACGAGCGAGGTGCAGCTCGACGACCGCAAGTTCTACAAGGTCGAGGGCATCGGCCGCACGCTGCCCACCTACCGCTGGTTCTTCAACCTCGAAGATATCTACACGGTGTGGATCAGCCCCGAGACGCTGCGTCCGGTACGTTTCGAAAGCGACCTCAAGGAGGGCGACTACACGTTCCAGAGCTATTACACTTACGACTGGGACAACGACCAGGTGCATACCCGGTGGCGGCGGCGCCAACGGCCTTTCGAGGAGAAAACCATGCCCCTGACTCCCGAGAGCATGGATGCCATCGCGCTTTTCTTCACCATGCGCTCGGCCAATGCCGAGGATTTCAAACCCGGTGAGCCCGCAACCCTCCAGATGGTATTGCAGGACACGATCCGGCACCTGAATTACAGGTACATAAGCCGCGAAACGAAGAAGATCCGCAACATGGGACGCTTCAAGACCCTGAAGTTCGAATGCCAGCTGGGCACTTCCGAAGGGTTCTCCTTCACCGACGGCACGGTCTTCACGCTATGGATCTCGGACGACGAGAACAAAATCCCGCTTTACATCGAGTCGCCCGTCCGCGTAGGCAGCATCAATGCCTATATTTCGGGCTACAAGGGGCTTAAATACCCGATGACGAGCCTCATAAAATAAAAATTTTGTTATCTTTGCCTCAGGATAACCCTGACCCGGCGAACAATCAGGTAAATTCGACACTGAAAAAACTGTTTTTATGGAAGAGAATAAGCAAGGGTACGACCCCTCGGAGTTCGAGGACGACGATTACATGATGTCGCAGCCCGTCCCGGAAAAATCCATCCGCGGCTACCGCATCGTCATCATCATCCTCTCGGTGATCCTGGTGGCGCTTTCGGTACTTTATTTCAGCATACACCGCCAGCAGATGGTCGACAACCAGTTGTTGCAGGCCGACCGCGACTCGATCCAGAACGACCTGGGACGCCTGATGACCGACTACGACAACCTGCAGGTGACCAACGACAGCATTTCGGCCAACCTCAACGTGGAACGCGACCGCGCAGACTCGCTGATGACGCGCCTGAAAAAGGAGCGTTCATGGAACCTGGCCAAGATCAAACAGTACGAAAAGGAGGTGGGTACGCTGCGCACGGTCATGAAGAGCTACATCCGCCAGATCGACTCGCTCAATACGCTCAACAAAAAACTCATCAACGAGAACGTAACCTACCGCAAGGAGATCTCGTCGGCGAAGCTGCGCGCCGAAATGGCCGAGGAGAAGGCTGCCGAACTGGACAACAAGGTACGTGTCGGCGCCGTGATCCGCGCCCGCGACATCCGTCTCTCGGCGCTCAACGCCAACAGCAAACCCGTATCGAGGATCAAGAATGCCGCGCGCCTGCGCGTGGATTTCGTACTGACGGCCAACGAGCTGGCGACACCGGGCGAAAAGACCGTCTACGTCCGTATCACCTCGCCCGACGGCTATGTGCTGACGACCGAGGCCATGCCGACTTTCGATTTCGAGGGCGAACGCCTGAGTTATTCGGCCATGCGCGAAGTGGACTACCAGAACCAGGATCTCGAAGTGGGTATCTACTATAACAGCACAGGCTTTGCCGCTGGTGCCTACACCGTACAACTGTTCTGCGACGGCCGCCTGATCGGAACCTCGCAGATCGCGATGCGATAAAACAGGAACACCCCGCACCCAAGGCGGGCGGAGAACCCAAGCCCCGGAGTTAACGCTCCGGGGCTTTCGTTTTGCAGGCGGTTTCGGCCCCCGGCAACGGCACAGCACAATTATAGCATAAAACTATAATGATATAAATATTATCAATTTGATTTATACAAAGATTTCCCCTATTTTTGTATCAGCAAAGAGGAAGAAAACTAAAGCAGCAAAAAATATTCACATAAATAAAACAAGTACAGCTATGACATCAATCATCAATTCAACGGTACCCGAATTCAAGGTTCAGGCCTACCACAACGGCAAATTCGTAACGGTCACGAACGAAGACCTCAAAGGCAAATGGGCGATCTTCTTTTTCTACCCGGCCGACTTCACGTTCGTGTGCCCCACCGAGCTGGTGGACATGGTCGACAAGTACGACCGGTTCAAGGCCATGGGCGTGGAGATCTACTCGGTAAGCACCGACACCCACTTCGTACACAAAGCCTGGCACGACACTTCGGAAAGCATCCGCAAGATCAACTACCCGATGCTCGCAGACCCTACGGGTGTACTTTCGCGCGGCTTCGGCGTCATGATCGAGGAAGAAGGCGTAGCCTACCGCGGCACGTTCGTCGTCAACCCCGAGGGGAAGGTCAAGCTGGTGGAAATCCAGGACAACAGCATCGGCCGCAATGCCGATGAGTTGCTGCGTAAAGTCGCCGCGGCACAGTTCGTCGAGGCGCACCCGGGCGAAGTATGCCCCGCCAAATGGCAGCAGGGCGCCGAGACGCTCAAACCGAGTATCGACCTGGTAGGTAAAATCTAAGGGCCATGCTGGATCATGCACTCAGGGAGCAGTTGCTCCGCTTGTTCGAGGGGCTGGAAGCCTCCTACGTGTTCGACGTCACGGCCGACCCCGGCCATGCGTCGCGCGGAGAGCTGCTCGAGCTGCTCGAAGAGACGGCCGCCTGTTCCGCGAAGATCGGCTGTCGGATCACCGACGGACAGGGACTGGAGTTCCGGCTTCTGCGCAACGACAAGGACACCGGCATCCACTTCCGGGCAGTGCCCAACGGCCATGAATTCAGCTCGCTGATACTGGCCGTGCTGAACGCCGACGGCAAGGGCAAAAACCTGCCCGACGAAGCGACGCGCCGACGGATCGGGGCGCTCGGCGGGCAGATCGCGCTGACGACCTACATGTCGCTCACCTGCACCAACTGCCCCGATGTGGTACAGGCGCTCAACCTGCTGGCGCTCTCCAATCCCCGGATCACCCATACGGCCGTGGACGGAGCCCTGTTCCCCGAGGAGGTTGCACGGCTGAATATCCAGGCCGTGCCGGCGGTCTTCCACGGCGAAGAGCTGATCTACGTCGGCCGCGGCTCGCTGGCCGAACTGCTGGACAAACTCGAGGAGCGCTTCGGCACTTCGGACACAGGCATAACGCCCCACGTGCGCGAATACGACCTGCTGGTCGCCGGGGGCGGCCCCGCCGGGGCTTCGGCCGCGATCTATGCAGCCCGCAAGGGGCTCCGCGTGGCGGTCGTGGCAGAAAAGGTCGGCGGACAGGTCAATGAAACGGTAGGCATCGAAAACCTGATCTCGGTGCCGCGCACGACCGGAGCAGAGCTCGCGGGCGACCTGCGCAGACACATGGAGGCCTACGGGATCGACATCTGCGACAACCGCCGCATCGAGCGTTTCGACATGGACGGCGGCATCCGGGAGCTGCATGCCAAAGGCGGGGAGGTTTTCCGCGCCCCGGCACTGGTCGTCGCCACGGGAGCTTCGTGGCGCAGGCTCGGGGTGCCGGGCGAAGCGGAGTATATCGGCCGCGGCGTAGCCTTCTGCCCCCACTGCGACGGGCCGTTCTACGCAGGCAGACACGTGGCCGTGATCGGCGGCGGCAATTCGGGGGTCGAGGCCGCAATCGACCTGGCGGGCACCTGCGCTTCGGTGACGGTTCTCGAATTCATGGAGACCCTCAAGGCCGACCAGGTATTGCAGGAGAAGCTGCGCACGCTCCCCAATGTAGAGGTACATACGAACGTGCAGACGCTCGAGGTCGAAGGCGACGGCAGCCGCATGACGGCCCTGCGCACGAAAGACCGCTCGACGGGAGCGGAAAAACGGCTGCCGCTCGACGGCGTATTCGTCCAGATCGGCCTCTCGGCCAACAGCAAGCTGTTCGCCGGCATCCTCGACACCAACCGCGCGGGAGAAATCCTCACCGACAAGGAGTGCCGCACGTCGGTACCCGGCGTATATGCAGCGGGCGATGTGACGGACATACGTTACAAACAGATCGTGATCGCAATGGGCGAAGGGGCCAAGGCGGCCCTGTCGGCCTCGGAAGACCGGATCAAGGGAATCATATGATATGCAAACTATTAAAATAAAAACGATTATGAAAACACTGGATTATTTGCACCTGGACGAGCAGAAAGTACAGGGCGTAGTATCGGCGCTGCATTCGCTGCTGGCCGACTTTCAAGTATTTTACACCAATCTGCGGGGTTTCCACTGGGATATCGAAGGGCACGGGTTCTTCGTCCTGCACGGCAAGTTCGAAGACCTGTACGACGATACTGCCGAAAAGGCCGATCAGATCGCGGAACGCATCCTGATGTTGGGCGGCAAGCCCGAAAACAGGTTCAGCGAATACCTCAGGGTCGCCAAGGTCAAGGAGATTTCCGGCGTAACACGCGGCGATGAGGCCATCGGGCATATCCTCACCACTTACAGCTACCTTATCGGCGAGGAGCGCAAGCTGCTCGAACTGGCCTCGGAGGCCGGCGACGAGGCTACCGTGGCGCTGATGAGCGACTACCTGAAGGAGCAGGAGAAGATGGTCTGGATGCTGACCGCCTACAACAAATAGCCCTTCACGGGAAGACCGGGCAGCCGGTATGTAACGGCAATGCCGGCGGAGCACAAACTCCGCCGGCATTCTTTTCATCCGGACAAATCCGAAAACGGCATCGGCAAGACAAGACAATCCCGGCTCATCCTCTGCCAGGCAAACCGAAGCGACGCCCGTCGCCCGGCCTTCCGCCGGATTATTTATGCTCCTCCTGCCAGATCAGGGCCGAAGCGCCGAGAATCGCGGCATTCTTACCCTGGATACCGCTCGGAAGCAGCTTCACCTTGTTCTTGAATGCAAAGAGCATATTCTCCTCCATGTACCACTGCGTAGGCTCGAAGATCAGCTTGCCCGCCTTCGACAGGCCGCCGAAGAGGAAAATCGCCTCGGGCGACGTGACGGTCACCACGTCGGCCAACGCACGACCGAGCATCTCGCCCGTAAAACGGAAGGCTTCGAGTGCGATGGGATCGCCCTGCTCGGCAGCGGCGGAGATCATCGAAGCGTCGAAATCGCCGAAAGCGATGTCGCGCAGCTTGCTGGGAGCCGACATTTTGGCCATCAGTTCGAATGCCGTACGCTTGATACCCGTAGCCGAAACATAGGTCTCCAGGCAGCCCTTCCGCCCGCAACCGCACTCGCGGCCGTCGCGCTCGACGATGACATGGCCGAACTCTCCGGCAAAGCCATCATGGCCGTAGATCATCTCGCCGTTGGCGACGAAACCCGATCCGAGGCCCGTACCGAGCGTAATCATGATGAAGTCGCGCATGCCCTTGGCATTGCCGTAGATCATCTCGCCGATCGTCGCGGCATTGGCGTCGTTCGTCACGAGCACCTTCACACCCCCGAAGCAGTTCCGGATGTCGTCCGCCAGCGGGAAAACGCGGCGGCTTTCATCGGGATTGGGGTCTCCCTCGCGGAATTTCCAGAGGTTCGCGGGGTTTTCGACCGTACCTTTATGATAATTGGCATTGGGGGCACCGATACCGATACCCGTCAGTTCGTACTCGAACGAAAGGCTGTCGGCCAGTGCGTGCATCGCCTGGCAGAGGTCTTCGACATAGGCCGGATAATCGTCTACACTGGGGTATTTCTTGGTCGAAATGACCGATTCGGCATACAGGTCGCCGTTTTCGTCGACGAGGCCGAACGCAGTATTGATACCGCCGATGTCCACGCCGATAGCGAGTTTTTTCATATCGTGTTCTGGTTAAAGGTTAGAATTTATCAGGTCAAAGTTAATCCAAAATTCGGCTACTCCAAACTTTTTTCCTACTTTTGGGACAGATTCCGATCCAAAAGTATTGTCAGACTATGCAAACGAACGAGCAACTGCTCTCCGCCATCGAAAATTACCTGGCCCAAACCGAGTTCCCGGCCGAACCCGAGCTACTTTACGCCCCGATCGGCTATTCGCTCGCGGGCGGCGGCAAGCGCCTGCGCCCCATGCTGCTGATGCTCTCCAACGGCATCTTCACCGATAAGATACAACATGCCCTGCCGGCCGCCGCGGCCGTCGAGGTGTTCCATAACTTCACGCTGCTGCACGACGACATCATGGACAATGCAGCCGTGCGGCGCGGCAAACCCTCGGTCTACGCCAAGTGGGGACAGAACGTGGCGATCCTCTCGGGTGACGCCATGCTGATCTGCGCCTACCGGTTGCTGGGCGAGGTGCCGGCGCAGCTGCTGCCGCAGATACTCTCGACGTTCAACACCATGGCGCTCGAAGTGTGCGAAGGACAGCAGTACGACATGGATTTCGAACAGAAACCCAAGGTCTCGGTGGTCGAATACATGCACATGATCGAGCTGAAGACCTCGGTGCTGCTGGCCGGGGCCACCACGATCGGCGCCCTGCTGGGCGGCGCTTCCGAAGAGGACTGCCGCAAGCTGCGCCGCTTCGCCATCGAACTGGGACTGGCATTCCAGCTGCAGGACGACCTGCTGGACAGCTACGGCGACGAAAGGCTGGGCAAGGCCATCGGCGGCGACATCCTCGAAGGCAAACAGACTTACCTGATGATCACGGCCATAAGCCGCGCGGACGAACCTACGCGCGAAGTGCTCCGCTCGACGCACCGCTCACAGATGCCCGACGCCGAGAAAATCGCCACGATAAAAGCCGTCTACGACCGGCTCGACATACCACGCCTCACCGAACAGCAGATTTCGCTGCGCTTCGAAAGGGCGCTGGGCATCCTCGACACCCTTTCGGTCGAAAAATCCCGCACGGAACGGATGCGCGAATACGCCCTGAGCCTGATGGGACGCAAAAACTGATTCCGGAAACACCCCTCACAGGAACATCCCCCGTAAACGACACTATGCAACGCTCCGAGATAGAAATCATGGCCCCCGTAGGGTCTTACGAAGCACTGGCCGCAGCCATACAGGCCGGGGCGGACTCGGTATATTTCGGCGTCGGGAAGCTCAACATGCGCTCGGCGTCGGCTGCGAATTTCACGCTCGACGACCTGGCGAAGATCGTCGCCACGGCACACGCCGCAGGGGTCAAGGCCTACCTCACGGTCAACACCATCGTCTACGAGGACGAGATGCAAACCGTCCACGAGGTAATCGACCGCGCCAGGGCCGAAGGCATCGACGCCATCATCGCCACCGATTTCGCGGCGATACTCTATGCCCGGCGCATCGGGGTCGAGGTGCATATTTCGACCCAGAGCAACATTTCGAATTCCGAAACCGTGAAGTTCTTCTCGCAGTGGGCCGACACGGTGGTGCTGGCACGCGAACTGACGCTCGAACAGGTGGCGCAAATACACCGCCAGATCGTCGGGAACGACATCCGGGGCCCGCGTGGCGAGCTGGTCGAAATCGAAATGTTCGCCCACGGCGCATTATGCATGTCGATTTCGGGTAAATGCTACCTCTCGCTCTACGAAACCAACTGCTCGGCCAACCGCGGCGCCTGCCGCCAGCTGTGCCGCCGCAAATACACCGTCACGGACAAGGAGACGGGCGCGCAGCTGGACATCGACGGACGCTACGTCCTGTCGCCCAAAGACCTATGCACCATCGACTTCCTCGACAAAATGATCGCACTGGTCGAAGGCGCTTCGCGCCAGAAAACCCCGAACGAAATCGCACTGACGATCCTGCTGGCCGGATTCACGCTGGTATTCGTAATCGTCTGCGCCACGCTCAAACCGTTCGCGGACTACGTGGGAGCGAACCTGACGATCGCCGCACTGATCTCGCTGTTCGTCTGCCTGATCCCGACAACGATCGGGGG
>OMFP01000788.1_pt1 | contig 12286 bp, 11 predicted proteins | sample 1674221 | NCBI WGS metagenome assembly OMFP01 (sample SAMEA103958152, study PRJEB25191) | human gut metagenome | biome: human-associated habitat [ENVO:00009003]; feature: intestine environment [ENVO:2100002]; material: feces | place: Germany | collected 2013/2015
CCGCGTGCCTGACGGTGTTCGGCGTGCTGCTTTTCAGGAACAAACGCCGGCACATCGCGCAATGGACGTACCTGCTGATTCCGCTTACGCTCGCCGAAGGCCTGCTGTCGCTGGCGTTGAAGGGGCTTGGCCTGAACCTTGTCAGCCCGGCTGTCCAGCTTGTCGTGCTGATCGCCCTGCACATCACCGCCGACCCATCGCTGCGGGAGGAGCGCCGGCTGCAGTTCGCGTTGCGGCGCATGGACGCCCGCAGCGCGTATGAGAACGCCGCCTCCCAAGGCATGGCCGGCCGCGACCTGACCGGCAAAGGCTATATTTCGCTGGATTTCTTCAATCTGTTCTGGCTGTTCACCATTGGTTGTGTGTTCGGTTTGGTGATCGAAACCATCTACCATTTCATCCTGTTCGGCGAATACCAGGACCGTGCGGGCTTCCTATGGGGGCCGTTCTCGCCCATCTATGGTTTCGGCGTGGTGATCGTCACCGTGTTGCTCAACCATTTGTGGCAGTCGAATTGGTTGCTGATTTTCTGCTCAAGCGCGGTGATCGGTGGCGCGTTCGAATATTTCACCAGCTGGTTCATGCAGGCCGCGTTCGGTATTCGCGCATGGGATTACACGGGGCAATGGCTTTCGATTGACGGGCGTACATCCGGCAAATACATGTTCTTCTGGGGCGTCCTCGGCTTGGTTTGGGTCAAGTTGATTCTGCCGCGATTGTTGCGATTGATCCAGCGTATTCCGTGGAAGATTCGCTATTCGTTGACGCTGGTCTGTTTCATACTCATTTTCGTCGATGGCGTGATGACGCTGATGGCGCTTGACGCTTGGTATTCCCGCATGGCTGGGGTTGCGCAGAATTCGCCCGTTTCGCAGTTCTTCGCCACGTATTTCAATGACGATTTCATGGCCCACCGATTCCAGACCATGAAGATCGACCCGTCCACTGCCGGTCGTATGTAGGCTGGTTTTTGCGTTTTGCGGGTTTTGCTAAGCGGCTGGTCGGGCGATGTTCCGGCTGGCCGCTTTGCTTTGGGTGGCTGATTTTGAACGATTTCGGACGATTGCAGTGGGGTTTTGTTGCGGGTTTTGCCGCGGGGGATTTGATTCTTCCGGATTATTGCCGTTTGGGATTCGTGCCTTCCGGCTGTCTGGATGCTTGACTGCTGTTGCCGCGCCTACGCCGCGATGCTTTGCGCCAGCTGGCGGATGAGGTCGGGGCGATGTCCGCTCCATGAGGAATTCGGTGAGATGACGACCGGAATTTGCTTGAAGCCGGCGTCCTTGATCTGTTCGAATGTGGACGGATTCTGCGTCAAATCGACCGCCACGTACCGCACTCCCAGTTTGGAAAGCTCTTGTTCGGTGGCCTCGCATTGAGGATTGTTCGGATTGGTGAAGACGGTCACGGTCATTCTTTTCCTCCCTATGCAAATCGGCTTCCTTTGGTGTGGAAAGCCTTGTCGGCCACGTTTTTTGATTTTGCCTGGCTGAGCAGGCCGTTCATCAGTATACACTACCTGTAGTGGCGTTTCGTACGTTTGCCCACTGTATATAGTGGGGAATTTCCCGTAATACCGAATCTATACGAACAAATGTTCGATATATTCGAGTCTATCATTATCCTCGATTGCGCCACGCCGGTTGCATGCGTATGGTCCGTCCGCGAATCGCCCGCGGGCTGTTCGCTATTCATTTCGGAACACATATTGCGATTTCGCTCGTTTTCTTACGATTGTGAGCGAAAGGTGGTGCCGCATAGTGCGGTAGGGGGTATAAATCGCCTTATTTTCCATACTTTTCGGCGCACGTCGCGAAATAATCGACCGAAATTGCGATTCGTGAGCGAAAGAGGGTGCGCGATATGGTGCGTTCCGTATTGAAGTGCTGAGACCTCATCCCGAAACAAATGAAAAAGTCCTGAGAACCATCGGCTTCCAGGACTTCGAACCTGTGCCCCCCGTGGGATTCGAACCCACAACCCACGACTTAAAAGGACGCTGCTCTAACCGTTGAGCTAGAGGGGCAACAGCAACACAGTATACAGCATATTCGGACCAATCGCCACCACGGGCGTCGGACGGGCGTCGAAATGGCCTTCGGAGTGTTGGTGTGCCTACAATCGAAACCATGTCATGTACCACAATTCTTGTAGGCAAAAAAGCAAGTTACGACGGTTCGACCATCATCGCCCGAGATGACGACTCTGGTTCGGGACGTTACGATCCCAAGAAATTCGTAGTCGTCGCACCGCAGGAGCAGCCGCGGCACTACCGCAGTGTGCTGAGCCACGTTGAAATCGACCTTCCCGACAATCCATGCCGGTACAGCATCGTACCGAACGTGCTTCCAAATCGTGGAATCCTTGCGGAAGCTGGCGTCAACGAACGCAACGTGGCCATGAGCGCCACCGAAACCATCGCCGTCAACGAGCGCGTGCTCGGCGCCGACCCGCTGGTCGTATTGCAGCCAGCCGACGAAGCCAATGGTAAGCCGGAAACCCCAGGCGGCATCGGCGAAGAAGACATCATCACCCTCGTGCTGCCGTACGTCAACACCGCGCGCGAAGGCGTGAAACGTCTGGCCGAACTGCTCGAAACGTACGGAACGTACGAATCGAACGGCATCATCATTTCCGACGTGGACGAAATCTGGTACGTCGAAACCATCGGCGGCCACCATTGGATCGCCCGTCGCGTGCCGGACGACAAATGCGCCATCATCCCCAACCAGCTCGGCATCGACTATTTCGACTTCGACGACGCCTTCAGCGACGCGCGCGAATTCATGTGCAGCGCCGATCTGCAGGAATTCATCGAAACACACCATCTTGGGCGCGCGGCGGGTACGCAGGGCGGCATGAACGGCGGCCACTGCAACCCGCGCATCGTATTCGGCACCGCCACCGCGAAGGACCACATCTACAACACGCCGCGCGCTTGGTATATGTACCGCTATCTCGATCCGGCCGACGCGGAAAACCTTACCCCTGAATCGGACGACATTCCATGGTGTCTCGAACCGGAGAATGCCGTGACCGTCGAGGATGTCGACTTCCTGCTCGGTTCGCACTTCGAAGGCACCCCGTATGACCCGTACGGTACGCAGGGAACTGAGGAAAGCCGCCATCGCTATCGTCCAATCGGCATCAACCGCACCGGGCACATGGTGGCCATGCAGATTCGCCCGTACGCGCCCGTCGAAAGCCGTTCGATCATGTGGATTTCGTACGGTTCCGGCGCGTTCACCACGTCCGCCCCGTTCTATGCGAACGTCGACGACACCCCCGCCTACCTGCGCGACACCACGCCGGAAGTCTCCACGGACTGCCTGTATTGGACGAACCGCCTGATTGCAACGCTCGCCGACGCGCACTTCTACGAGACCAGCAACGCGGTCGAGGGCTTCTCGGAAGATGTCCGTTCCTTCGGCCACCGTCTGGTGGAACGTACGGATGATGCGCTTGCGATTGCCGGCGCAACGGACGCCCCGTCCGTCACCGCCCGTCTCGCGGCGGCCAATGACGAGATGGCGGACTACCTGCGGAAGCGCAATACGAAGCTGCTCGGCGACGTGCTGTACACGTCCAGCAATCTCATGCACAACAGTTTCGCCATGTCGGATCGCTGGAACTAAGCCCGCTGGTGCTTTCCGTGTCCGTTTCTCCCGAATCGGACACACAGGCATCAAAATGAAGCGCTCCTGTGTCCGAATCACCAGAAACGGACACAGGAGCGCCTAGCCGATCGCAATAATCGCAATACTCACGCAATATCGCGTAAACCCTCTATCGCGCGAAACCTGCGAAACCCGCGCGAAATCAGTTGAACCCGACCACATGTTCCGCCACGAAATATCCCTTTCGAATCACAAACCGGCCGAGCGAACCATGTAGGTTCAGCGCGCGCGACATCGCCTTCTTACGCACGTCCTTGTAAATCGTCGGCGAATACGCCTCGATATCCGCCCACATGGCCTTCTTCTTCTCGTAATTCTCCGGATCGCGCGACAAAATCATGAAAACGCTCGCGACGGAACTCTGAATCGCCAGAAAATGAATCATATAGCGGTACAGGCCGTCTGGCACCGTACCTCGTTCGGGGGTGGCGCGCACCATGCACTGGTTGACGAGCCGCAGCTGGTCCACGCGTCGGATCATCACGTCCGTCTGCACGCTCTGCCCGTCGCGGCCGATGAAATAGTGGTAGAACGGCGTATCCACGTATTGCAGCGACTTGACCCACGGGAACGGCTGGTACGCGTAGATGAAGTCCACGTAGAACGTGTGTTCCGGCAGCTGCATCTTCGATTCGCGCACCACGGCGGTACGGTAGATCAGCGCGTGCATGAGAATGTATTCGGTCAGGCCGAAATGTCCCAGATCGTCCCAAGTGAGCCGCTTGCCGGGCTCCATGGCGTGACGGAAGTTCACGACGTGCTTGTTGCGCTTGCCCACCTTGTCATACACATAGTTGGTGACGAGCATGTCGAGCGGCTCGTCCTTGCCGACCTCGCCGCGCAGCACGGCCATGACCTGTTCGAGCGATTCCGGGCCGACCCAATCGTCCGCGTCCACGACCTTCACGTACATGCCGCTCGCCGCCGCGATGCCGGTGTTGACCGCGCCGCCGTGGCCCTTGTTCTCCTGATGGATCGCGCGCACGATTCCCGGATTGCGCGCCTCGAACGTCTTCGCCATCTCCAGCGTGCCGTCGGACGAGCCGTCATCCACGATCAGCACTTCGATGTCGTCGTTGCGCTTCGACGCGATCAACGATTCGACGCACCGTTCCAGGTATTCCGTCATGTTGTACGCGGGCACCACGAAGGTGAGCGTCTTCTTCTCCTGCATATTCTTCCTCGGATCGGGCTCGTGTCGGGCCGTGCGGCTGGCCGACCGCTCCGGCCAAAAGCATAACGAAACTAACGTAGCACCATGTGCGGTTCCGGGGCGCGGTTTTGCGCACAAACGGCACCCTGAAATACGCAATCTGCACCTGAAATTTCCCCTAGGGTCATTTCGGGTGACGGTATGTCAGTTTTCGTCAATTGTTGATTGTTTTTGCGATTCGTGCGGGCTTTGCGGTTTTTGCGATTCGTTCGTCTCGTCTGATTCGTTTGATTCGTCTGCCGCTTGCGATTTGCCTACTGCTTGCGATCCGTCTGCCGCTTGCGATCCGTCCGTCACGGTCGTCCCGTCCGTCGCGTCATCTCCCGCAGCAACCGCCTTCTCCTGCGATTTCGCGGCCTTCTTGCCCTGCTTCTCCTGCTTGGCGATCGCCTTCGCTTCCCGCGCGGCCTGCTTTTCCGCCTCGCGGGCGGCCTTTTCGCTTTCGTAGCGCAGTTCCGGCTTGGCTTCCATGCGGCTCAGCCCATACCATGCCAGGTTCACGATGTGCGCGGCGAGCTGCTCCTTGCTGAGCTTGCGCTGGTCGGCCCAATATTGGCAGGTGTACACGGTCATGCCGATGAGCATCTGCGCGTAATACGGCACGCTTTTGGCCGGCAGATGCTGGCGTTTGAACGCGTCGGTGAGAATGTCCTCGACGCGTACGGCAATGTCTCCAAGCAGCGAATTGAACGAGTTGGACGGGTCGGTTTTCGGCGAATCGCGCGTGAGCACGCGGAAGCCTTCGGCGTTTTCCTCCACGTAGGTGAGCAGCGCAAGCGCGGTGCGTTCCACGATTTGGCGCGGATGCGCCTGCGGGTCGGACAGCGCGTTGATGAGAACGTCGGTGAGCGCGCGCATTTCGCGGTCCACCACCACGGCGTACAGGCCTTCTTTTCCCCCGAAATGTTCGTAGACGATGGGTTTCGACACTTTTGCGGTCGAGGCGATTTCTTCCACGCTCACTGCTTCGAATCCCTTGGCCGCGAACAGCGATCGACCGATTTCGATGAGCTGTTCGCGCCGCTGATACGACGTCATTCTGGATGTATTGGCCATACTGCCCAGTTTTTCACGTCCCGTGGATAGCCCCTTGACCGTCCGGTCCCATTATCGTCCGATTCCGCGGAATCGGACACGTGGAGTGTGAAATCCGGTCTCTGAATGTCTGTTTCTGGTGAATCGGACATGTGGAGTACCGATTTGAGGGTCTATGTGTCCGATTCCGCAGAATCGGACATGTGTGTCGTATTGACAATGTTCCATTGCGGCTTTAATATATTTAATAAATAATAAATTTTATTAAAGGGGGTGATGTGGACCATCTGCCAGAATGGTTGGCCAACCTTGCGGAGGAGGATTTGGCCTTCATTAAGAACTTCGTGCTATCGTCAGGATCTCTGAAGCAAATGTCTCAGCTGTATCAAGTCTCCTATCCGACCATGAGGCTCCGGCTTGACAGGCTTATCGAAAAAATACGGTTGAACGACAACGAGACGGAGGATCCATTCATCCTTTTGGTGAAGAGTCTCGCCATCGACGATAGATACGACGTCGACACGGCTCGAATACTCATAGACGAGTACAGAAAGAGAAGGGATGAATCATGAGCTGGACATGGATCGCATTATTGATCGAGATCCTAGGCATAATCGCCGTATTCGTTCTGGTCTTCCTCATCGCGAGGAGCCTGATTCGCTACGCAAATTCCCTAAAGAAAGGAGACAGTTCTTCAAAGCAGGCAGCAGAAGACAAAAAAATCACTCTTCACGATTTATAAAAACGTTACCAGATATATCGAAGTCAAAATCGCATTATCGATGCCTTGCATGGCAGAGCATCTTATTCCCCTGGCGGATCAGACATCCGTGGTGCGTCCGCGGGGCGGAGCCGGAGTGTCCGTTGCGCTTTTTAGGCTGGAGCCATGGATACGAATGTGATTATTGCGATTGTCGCGGTCGTCGTTATCGCGGCATTACTTGCGATTGGCGGATGGTGGTTCGGTAAGAGCCGCAAGTCCGCCGTGGACAAGTCCACTGAAGCGGCGAAGGCGAAGGCCGATGCTCGTTTGGCTACGGAGAAGTCCGCCGCGCAATCTGCCGCCGCAAGTGCCGAAAACGCTGAGAAAACCAAGGAAACCGCGGAATCCGCGACTTCGTCTGCCGCACCTGAATCGCCAGTGGCAATTGAACCAACTCCGGTCGGGTCAGCCGTAACTGAATCCGCGACCCCAGCCGTCGAAACTCCTGAAGCCGCCGGTACCCGCATGCAGCGCCTCAAGGCGCGCCTGTCCAAGTCCGGCAATCCGTTCGGCAAGGCCCTGTTCAACATCCTCGCCAAGGATCAGCTCTCCGAAGCCGACTGGGAGGACGTCGAAGACACCCTCCTGCTTGCCGACGTGGGCGCGGAAGCCAGCGAACAGCTCGTTGAGGAACTGCGCAACGACGCCCGCATCGCCGGCCAGTCCGACCCGGCCGAAGTGCGTGCCGCGCTGAAAGACAAGCTGCTGAAGCTCGTAGGCACTGACACGGATCGCCGCCTCAATGCCAATAAGGAGGGCGCGAACAAACCGAGCGTCATCATCATGGTCGGCGTGAACGGCACCGGCAAAACCACCACCGCGGGCAAGCTCTCCCGTCTGCTTGTCTCCGAAGGCAAGCAGGTCATGCTGGGCGCGGCCGACACGTTCCGCGCCGCCGCCGCCGACCAGCTGGAGACCTGGGGCGCGAAGGTGGGCGTGCCGGTCGTGCGTTCCGACAAGGACGGCGCCGACCCGGCGTCCGTCGCGTTCGAAGCCAGCGCCAAAGCCAAGGAGGCGAACGCCGACGTGCTCATCATCGACACCGCCGGCCGTCTGCAGAACAAGTCCAACCTCATGGACGAGCTCGGCAAGATCCGCCGCGTCACCGAAAAGAACCTGCCTGTGGACGAAGTGCTGCTCGTGCTCGACGCCACCACCGGCCAGAACGGCATGACGCAGGCCAAGGTGTTCGCCGAAGCGATCGGCATCACCGGCGTGGTCCTGTCCAAGCTCGACGGTTCCGCCAAGGGCGGCATCGTCATCTCCGTGCAGAAGGAGCTCGGCGTGCCCGTCAAGCTCGTCGGCCTGGGCGAAGGCCCGGACGATCTCGCCCCGTTCGCTCCGGAAGGTTTCGTCGACGGCATCCTCGCCTGACGTTCCCATATTTTCCGGATTTGCGATTTCCGTAGCGAAAACCTCCCGTCACGTTCCGTACGTGGCGGGAGGTTTTCGTATTGCGATTACTGCTCAGCGCCAGCCGTACCGGCAGCCGCAGCCCCCACTCCCGGCACCTTCCGGATCGTCAGCTTCAGCAGCAGCGGCGCGACCAGCGTCACCAGCGAAATGATGAAGATGATCGTCGAATAGTATTCGCTGCCGAGCACATGCTCGTTGAAGCCGATTTGCGCGGTAATCAACGCCATCTCGCCACGCGGTACCATGCCCGCGCCGATCATCAGCGCCGAAGCGCCGCCAAAACCGGCCATGCGGCCACCCAAACCGCAGCCGACGACCTTCGTGATCACGCCGAGAACCGTCATGATCGCAATGAACACAATCATCTTCGTATCATCCACGCCTGTGGTCTGCAGGCCGATGCCCACGAAGAACACCGGCACGAACAACGTGTCTCCAACCGGCTCGATATACCGGTCCGCGTCCTCCGCGTAATCGCTGTTGCTTACCGCGATACCGGCGAAAAACGCGCCCACCGCGTAGCTCAACCCGGCCAGATTCGACGCCCACGCCATCGCCAGGCAGATGATCACGGCCATCACCGCGATGCCGGACGGCGCCTTCAGCACGCCAGCCAGCGTCATCAGCGCCGGCGCCACCCAAACCACCACCACGGCGGCCGCCACAAAGAACAGCACCTGCTTGAGCAGAATCAAACCCAGCCCTGCCACGTCCACGCTGCCGGTGTTGACGAGCGTGCACATTACGGACAGCAGAATCACGCCGATCACATCGTCAGCCACGGCCGCGCCGAGAATCGACACGCCTTCCTTCGAATCAAGCAGTCCGGCTTCCTTCAGCACCGCCACGGAAATCGACACGGACGTGGCGGAGAACACCACGCCGATGAACGCAGCCGGAATCGGCTTGAAGCCAAACAGCAGGCTCACTCCACCCATCACCGCCACGGGGAACACCACGCCCATGCACGCGATGATGACCGCCGCCTTCGAATACTTCTTCAGCAACTGCAGGTCGCAGCCGACACCGCCCAAAAACATCAGGATGATGATGCCGAGATCGCTGAACAATGACAGCGAATCGCTCATGTGCATCACGCCCAGCAGCGAAGGGCCCACGAGAATGCCGACGAGAATCTGCCCGATCACTTCCGGCAGCTGCGCTTTGCGGCAGATCAGCCCGGAAACCGTGGTCAGCATCAAAATGGCGCACAGTGAAATGATGAACGTTGCCATGGTCCTCGCCGCTCTCTCGTTACGCGCGTCATACGTTCGCCGCACCGCGCGTTCGGTGTACATGCCACGCGCTCGCCGTACGCGGCGTTCTCCCGTCGCGTGCCACGCGTGTTCCGTAAGTTTCAGCTACCTAACTTACTCCGTCCGCAGCGTTGCCCGCCGCTTTCGTCCACCGTCGCAATTTCATATTGCGATTGCCGGGCGATTATGCCTTCCGTATTTCCGTACCGCCAGTTTCGTTGGAATTCCGCCATTTTTCGGCGTAGGTTGACGTTTCGCGCGGATGGCGTTACGTTGGCGTAACACGTCGTAACGTTTTCAAAACGCGGCCGGCGTTCCATATCGTTCTGTCAGCCCCACACGATGGGGACGGAAATGTTGAACCAAATATAGAGAAAGAAAGAGGAGGGTGACATGGGCCAGCTTGATTCTGGAAATGCCGCGTGGATATTGACTTCCGCGTCCCTTGTGTTCCTCATGACGCCTGGTGTGGCGTTCTTCTATGGTGGCATGGTCCGCGCCAAGGCCGTGCTGAATATGATGATCATGGAGGCGGCCGCACTGTCCGTCACGATGATCATGTGGGTGCTGTGGGGTTGGTCGATCGCCTACGCCGGCACCTCGGTCGGCGGCATCTTCGGCGACCCGGCAACCGGCTTCCTGCTGAAGGACACCATGGTTTCCGATAAGGGCGTCTTCACATCGGCCGCACTGAACGGCAACAACTACCCGGTCAGCGTCGACGTGGCCTTCCAGTCCGCGTTCGCCATGATCACCGTCGCGTTGATCTGCGGCGCCATCGCCGAACGTGTGAAGTACTCCACGTGGATGATTTTCGTGGCGCTGTGGATCACGTTCGATTACGCTCCGCTCGCTCACATGGTGTGGAACGGTGGTCTGCTGTCCGCTGACGGCGCCATTTCCCAGGCGATCGGCGCAGCCGCCCACGATTTCGCAGGTGGTACGGTCGTCCACATCAACGCCGCAGTCGCCGCTCTGGTCATCGTGCTGATCATCGGCAAGCGTAAGGGCTTCGGCACGCAGCCGTTCCGCCCGCACAATGTTCCGTTCGTCATGCTCGGCGCCTTCCTGCTGTGGTTCGGCTGGTTTGGCTTCAACGGTGCTTCCACCGTCTGCGCAACCGGTGATGACGCCTTGGTTTCCATGGGTGCTATCTTCATTACCACTAACATGGCTGCAGCAGCTGCTGCTACCGCAACTATGATTTATACCTGGATTCGTTACGGCAAGCCTGATGTTTCCATGACACTGAACGGCGTGCTTGCAGGTCTGGTAGCAATTACCGCAGGCTGCGATATGGTAAGCCCGGCCGGCGCTTTAATCATCGGCCTGATTGCCGGTGCAATGTTCGGCGGCTCTTCGCTGGTGGCAGTGTCTGCCTACTTCATCGGCATGGCAGCCATCATCTGCTCCGGCATCATGCTGAAAAAGACCAAGCTCTTCGCAGGTGATCCCGCTCCCTTCGTTATGGAGCTGCCCGCCTACCATGTGCCCGCATGGGGCAACGTGCTGCGGGCAACTTGGGAGCGCGGCTGGTCCTTCATCAAGCGCGCAGGCACTGTGATTTTGCTCGCCACCGTCATCCTGTGGTTTGCACAGGGCTTCGGCTTTGAGAACGGTGCCTTCGGTATGGTCGAGGATCAGGACAACTCCGTGCTGGCTGCTATCGCCACCAAGGTCGCATGGATCTTTGCACCTCTGGGCTTCGGCAACTGGCGTGCAACTGTCGCTTCCGTCTCCGGCCTGATCGCAAAGGAGAACGTGGTTGGTACCTTCGGTGTTCTGTATCACTTCGGCGGCGAGCTGTCTGAGAACGGCGACGAGATCTGGGCAGCGGTCGCACAGGACTACACCGCCCTGTCCGCTTACGCCTTCATGATCTTCAACCTGCTGTGCGCCCCCTGCTTTGCTGCGATGGGTGCCATCAAGCGCGAGATGAACAACGGCAAGTGGACGGCCTTTGCCATCGGCTATATGTGCGCACTGGCTTACTGCGCTGCACTGGTGGTGTATCAGCTGGGCGGCCTTATCACCGGCGAGGTGCACTTCGGCCTGTTCACCGTGGTGGCTGTTGTGGTGCTGGCAGCGTTTATCTACCTGATGGTGCGCCCCAACAAGTACGCCGACAACAACGAAGTAAAGCTGGATACTTCCCGTATCTGATAGAAACGAAAGGGTGTATGCTGTATGATGGAATTTATTGCAACAAACTTTAATCTGCCCACCATCATCGTGGCAGCGCTGGTGTTCGGCGCGCTGGGCTGGGTCGTATGGCACACCCACAAGCACGGCGGCGGCTGTAGCTGCGGCGGCGATTGCAGCCACTGCAAGGGCTGCCACTGAGCACTGAACCGCAAGGAGCGCGGGCTGAAACTCTCGGCTCGCGCTCCTTTTTTAAGTGAAATAAAGTTAGCTTATGATAACACCGGGCAGACCCCGGCATAAAAGGAGAGTGACCGGTATGCAGCTGACCGCAGCGCATCTGCGCTATCTGCTGGCCATCTACGAGGTAAGCCGCACCCATCTGGACATCAGCTCCCGCAGCATTGCGGAAAAGCTGGGGGTGACAAAACCCTCGGTGGTGCGCATTTTGAACCTGCTCATGGAGCAGGGCATGATCGTAAAGGAGTACTACGGTAAAATTTACCTGACCGACCGCGGCATCTGGGTGGCAAAGCGGGTGCAGCAGGAGCTGGACGCCATTCTGGCGCACTTCCCGCCGGTGAGCGGGGAGCTGACGGGCGAGGAGCAGTGGAACGCTGCCCTTGCCATGACCAGCGCTTTGCCCCAGCGCCTTTTTACCGCCGACTATGAGCGGATGGTGGAAGAGGAGGAGGCGGGCTGCGCCGCAGGCAGGACGATTTAAAATGCATCGCGCTCCGCGGGGAAAGTTCCTGCTTGCCGCAAACAAGCAAAGACGCTCCGC
>OMFP01000794.1_pt1 | contig 12228 bp, 8 predicted proteins | sample 1674221 | NCBI WGS metagenome assembly OMFP01 (sample SAMEA103958152, study PRJEB25191) | human gut metagenome | biome: human-associated habitat [ENVO:00009003]; feature: intestine environment [ENVO:2100002]; material: feces | place: Germany | collected 2013/2015
TACATGGAGTGGAGAATTTCGTATCGTGTGGAGTATCTTCTATGTCATGACCAGATCCAGGTCCTTTGTGAGCTTTTTCATCGCCGGGTTCTTCTTCATAAGAAGTTCCAGAACTTCATTCTTGGTCAGAACCTTGCCTACCTCTTCCTGGTCGGCAAGGCGGTAGCTGATGCTCAGTTCGCTGTTGTGAAGACCTAAGACGAAAGTCTTGAGAATGCGGTTCTTGATGTTCAAAACGTCATCTAATAAGAGCTGGTTGTTGATGATAACCTCTATCTGCGGATAGTTGGTTATCTTCGGTACAATACTCTTCATACGGTTGGCTAAGCCTATGAAATCCAGCTTGTTCTGCATTCTCATACACATACTGAACCATGTTGCTTCCACCTGCTCCTGGGTGAATTCGTTCTGGTCGCCCGTGATGGTCGCTTTTTCCTCATTGGTATCATCATACGGACTGTGCAGGCGGCGCTGGTTCTCCTCCCTCTTCTTCAGGTTAGAGAAAGTCATGCCTATGCCGCCCAGCTTGATATTCTTGAGTCGTGGCTTGTGAGGCGATGTAGCATCTATAGCAGCTCCGGCAGCGGCTGAGCCTTCTGGAGAGGCGGATGCGGCTGCGGTGGCAGATGCAGAATAAGATGCAGAATAAGATGCAGCATTGGAGGCTGCAGAAGCGGCTGTCGGTGCCCCTGATGAAGGCACAGCAGTAGCTGTAGCAGCAGACGCTCCCGGCTGTGATGACCGGTTTTCGCTGCTGCCGGAAGGCTCAGAACCTGCACCCTGAGAGGCAAGCTTAGACTGAGCCAGAAGTTTCTGAAACAGGGATTTTAATCTATTGGGCGTACGCCCCGCACTAGGCACATCCGGATCCTCGGGCTGCGTAATCTGGCCTATCTGTATCAGGGTGAGCTCTACCAGTAATCGCTTGTTGCTGCTGGCGCGGTAATGGATATCGCACTGGTTCATCAGTTCCAGCGCCTTATATAAGAAAGGTGTAGGTGCCTTCTGGGCCTGAGCCTGGAACTTGGCTTTCTGGTCGTCGCTGGTCTCGAGCAGAGGCAGGGTCTGAGGATCCTTCGCCATCATCACATTGCGCACATGCTGGGCAAGCCCCTGTATCATGTTGCCGCCATCGAAACCGCGGCTCAGAATGCCGTCGAGTGTTACCATCATCTCGGCCACCTTATTCTCCAGAGCCAGGTCTACCAGACGGAAGTAGTTGTCGCTGTCGAGCACGTTCAGGTCCTCGATCACCTTCTGGTAAGTGATGTTGCCCATGCAGAAGCTGGCAGCCTGGTCGAAGATAGAGAGGGCATCGCGCATACCTCCGTCAGCCTTTTCGGCTATCACGGCGAGCGCCTGCTCTTCATATTGTATGCCTTCCTTCTCAGCCACCATCTTCAGGTGGTTGATGGTATTGGCTACCGTCATTCGCTCGAAGTCGTAAATCTGGCATCGGCTCAGGATGGTAGGCAGAATCTTATGCTTCTCGGTAGTGGCGAGGATGAAGATGACATGCTGAGGCGGCTCTTCCAGCGTCTTGAGGAAGGCGTTGAAGGCGGCTGTAGAGAGCATGTGAACCTCATCGATGATAAACACCTTATACTTGCCTACCTGAGGCGGAATGCGGGTCTGCTCCATCAGAACCTTAATCTGGTCAACACCGTTGTTGCTGGCGGCATCCAGCTCGAAGATGTTGTAGGAACGCTGCTCATTGAAGGCACGGCAGCTCTCACATTCGTTGCATGCCTCGCCGTCTTCACGAGGGTGCTCGCAGTTGATTGCCTTCGCAAAAATGCGGGCACAAGTGGTTTTGCCCACACCTCTCGGACCGCAGAAAAGATAGGCGTGCGCCAGCTTGCCGCTCTTCACTGCATTCTTCAAAGTGGTGGTCAATGCACTCTGTCCGACAACCGAATCGAAGGTCATCGGGCGGTACTTTCTTGCAGAAACTATATACTCTTCCATTATTTTTTCTTAATTGATGATGCAAAGATAACAAAAAAATATTATCTTTGCAAACAAATTCGGAAGAAATGAGTAAAAAACTTGGTATTATATGGAATTATCTCGCTCATTATAAGTATCTTATAGTGATTGTAGCTGGTAGTTGGTGTAGTTGACGACAACAGTGTAAGACAGCACATTAAGTACCAGATAGAGATAGCTACGCTCCGTTCGGAGATAGAAAAGTATCATGAGCAGTATGAAAACGACAAGCGTACCCTGCGCGATATGCAGCATGGTGCGCGGGCATTTGAGAAGATAGCCCGCCAGCGTTATTTCATGAAGGCTGATGATGAAGATATCTTTGTATTGAGTTCGGATATTCCGGAAAAAACTAACGAACAAGACGAAAATGAAACAATTGAGTAAACTGGAAAGTGCTATTTTCTTGCTGGGCGGCGTGCTGATGGTTGTCGGTGCGGCTTGCTTCGCATTTGGTTTTTCACATCCGCAGCTGGTGCAGGTAACGAGCTGGGGGTTCCTGCTGGGCACCATACTCTTCAGTGTAATGCAGGCGATGCAGTTCTATGAGGGACCTTCGCTGGTTATCCACCGCCTGAAGCGCATGCAGTATGTAGCAGACATCTTCTTCGTGCTCTCAGGCATCTCGATGGTAGATACGGTGTATGCTTTCCTGCGCCGCTGGTTTGAGAATTATGAGACCTATATCACCTATTTCTATAATAAGTGGGTAGTCTTCCTTCTCATCGCAGCCCTGCTGGAGCTGTATACCACGCATCGCATCTCTCATGAACTGAAGAAGGAAAACAATCAGTAATATAGAAAGGACGAGAAAAAAGCTTTCGGTGGCCAACAGGAGTGCAAACAAAACATAAATCTTGTAAGAATGAATTAAATTGCTGCAATTTATTTCGTCAGTTCAAATTAAGATTGTACTTTTGTTCACCGAAAGTGATATAGATAGCTTATGAATAGAATATTTTACGCATTCATTGCCTTGATGGCACTTGCATCTTGTGCCAACAGTTACGATATCTCGGGTACTTCTAACGTAAGTACTCTGGACGGACGCATGCTGTACCTTAAGATACTGGAAAACAACGATTTCAAGAACGTGGATTCTTGCGATGTAGTGCACGGACAGTTCCATTTTCAGGGTTCTGTCGACTCTATGAAGATGGCGAATATCTTCATGGATGATGACCCTGTGCTGCCGCTGGTGCTGGAGAGTGGAAGCATTACGGTGAAGCTCGATGATACACAGCAGGTGGTAAGCGGTACGCCTATGAACGATAAACTCTTCGGATTCTTCAAGAAATACCAGCAGATTCAGAATCAGTTGCGCGAACTGGTACACAAGCACGACCAGGCTATCATGAACGGTAGCGATATGGTGGCTGTCAACAAGCATCTGAACGAGGAATCCATCCGCCTCTCTGAGCAGGAAGACAAGCTCATCACTTCGTTTGTTACCGACAACTTCAATAATGTGCTGGGACCGGGCGTCTTCTTCCTCGTTACAATGGGCAACCAGTATCCGATGCTCTCTCCTTGGATTGAGGACATCATGAGCAAGGCTACCGACTATTTCAAGAATGATCCTTATGTAAAGGACTATTATAAGAAAGCTCAAGAGAATCAGGAGATTATGAACGGTACACGAGATGCGCAGAGCGGCATGCAGCCAGAGATGGAAGCGGCTCCACAGGTAAATCCTGATGCGGCTCCGGCACCTACAGCCAACGAACTGGCTGCGCCTACGATTCCTGAAAAACAGGAAGGTCAGGAGTAGAAACAGGGCTCTTTCAAGGTCTTGGGCATTAACATCTTGTAAAACTCTTCATTTTATAGGTTTAGTAATATGAAATTAATCAAGAATGGAACCATTATAAATGAGGGTCGCTCTTTTATGGGCGACCTCTTGTTGGATGGTGAATTTATCAAGGAGATATATGAAGGCGAGGCACCCCGTGGCAATTACGATGAAGTCATCGATGCCTCGGGGTGTTTTGTTTTGCCGGGTGTGATTGATGATCATGTTCACTTCCGTGAGCCGGGACTTACGCAGAAGGCTGACATCGAGAGCGAAAGCCGCGCTGCTGCCTTTGGTGGTGTGACCAGCTATTTTGAGATGCCTAACACGGTACCTCAGACTACCACTCTGGAGGCCTGGCAGGCAAAGCGGCAGCTGGGCGCTGAGAAGAGTCATGTGAACTACAGTTTCTTCTTTGGTGCTACCAATGACAATGTAAATGATTTTGAGCAGCTCGATACGCATCGTATTCCTGGAATCAAGCTCTTTATGGGCTCCAGTACGGGCAATATGCTGGTGGATAAATATGAGGCGCTGCAGGCTATCTTCAAGAAGGCGAAAGAGCTGGATTTGCCGGTGATGACCCACTGTGAGGATACCGAAATCATCAACCGCAACATGCAGCTGGCTAAGCAGAAATGGGGTGAGGATCCTGCCGTAGAACATCATCCGGAAATACGCAGCGAGGAGGCTTGCTATGAAAGCAGCCGTCTGGCGGTGCAGCTGGCTAAGGAAAGTGGGGCGCATCTCCATATCGCCCATGTTACTACGGCTAAGGAACTGGAGTTCTTTGGTAAGGATGAAAATATTACAGGCGAGGCTGTTGTGGCTCATCTCATGTTCTCGGATAAAGATTACGCTGTGAAGGGCGCACGCATCAAATGCAACCCTGCGGTAAAGACCGCTGCTGATCGCGAAGCTTTGCGTAAGGCGCTGAGTAATGGTAGGATAACTGTAGTAGGTACCGATCATGCTCCTCATCAGTTGAAGGATAAACAGGGCGGTTGTGCCAAGGCTGCATCAGGTATGCCAATGGTACAGTTCTCGCTGGTAAGTATGCTGAAACTTGTTGACGAAAAGGTAATCAGTATCGAGCGCCTGGTTGAACTGATGTGCCATAATCCAGCCCGTCTGTTCCATATCTGTCAGCGCGGTTTCCTGCGTCCGGGTTATAAGGCAGATGTCGTTGTGGTGCGCAAGGGAGAGCCTTGGAAGGTGACCGCAGAGGTGATTCAGAGCAAGTGTAAATGGAGCCCTGTAGAGGGTGACGAGTTTGCATGGAAAGTGGAACAGACTTTCTGCAATGGTCATCTTATCTACGACAAAGGCGTGTTTGATGCCGCTTGCAGAGGAGAGGAACTGGAGTTCAGAAACAATTTCTGAAAAAGGGAAATCTTACGGGGATTGTAAAATAAAATATCGTATCGGATGCGAAGAATAGTATACAATATAAGCGAAATTGAGCCATATATCAACTGGCTATACTTTTATCATGCCTGGGGATTGAGCGGCAAACCTCGAGAGGAAAAGGAAAAAATGAAGGCTGAGGCGCTCGATATGCTCCATTCATGGGAAGGCGAATATCATACCTATGCCGTCTTCGGACTCTTCGAGGCGAACAGCGAGGGGGATGATATCTGGCTGGAAGGGCAGAAAGTTCGCTTCCCGATGCTCCGACAGCAGCATCCGGCGGCTCAGGGAGAACCCAATCTCTGTCTGGCTGATTTCATCCGTCCTCTGGGCAGTGGAATAACAGACCGGCTGGGTATCTTCTGCACGACGGTAGATGGCGGTCTGGAGAAGAAATATCGCTCGGACGACTACCTCAATATGATGGCACAGACACTCTGCGACCGGTTGGCTGAAGCCACGGCAGAGAAGTTGCACGAAGAGGTGAGACGCAGCATCTGGGGCTATGCTCCCGACGAGCAGCTGAGCATCGAAGACCAGCATCTGGAGCGCTATCAGGGCATCCGTCCGGCTATAGGATATCCTTCGCTGCCCGATACCAGTGCCAACTTCATCATCGACCAGCTCATCAATATGAGTCAGGTGGGCATCCGGCTCACCACAAGCGGAATGATGACGCCTCATGCCAGTGTCTCAGGGCTGATGTTTGCACATCCCAAGTCGCGGTATTTCGAACTGGGACGGATAGGAGACGACCAGCTTCGCGACTATGCACAGCGCAGAGGAGTGCCCGTGCAGGCAATAAAAACGTATCTTCAATCAAGTTTGATCAAGAAATGATAGCAAGAATATTGATACCCATAGTGGTATTCACCCTGTTGCCGTATCTGTGGATATATAAAAGGTATGGCAAGTTATGGCTGAAGAGTCTCTGGCAGCGGGTGCTCTTCTGGTTGCCGGCTTTCGTGGTTATCGTCTACAGCGCATATATCACGATGCTGCCCAACTTCCTGCCACGCAATCCGGTGCTCATCGACATCTGGTTTGTGATGATGGCAGTATGTGCGGTTCCGCAGTTTGTCTTCAGCCTGTTCAGTGTCTTCGGTTGGTGCTGTATGCGGCTCCTTCACGGCCATCGCAACTGGGGCAAGCTCCTCGGACTGGTAGTGGGAGCGGTGGCGTTCTTCTGCTTCATCTACGGATTTACCGAAGGTTTTCCTAAGATGCAAGTCAAGCGTATCACCATCTATGTACCTAATCTGCCGAAGTCTTTCGAGGGCTATCGCGTCGTTCAGTTCAGCGACATCCATCTCGGGTCATACTATGGCTGGCGTGGACATCTGCCGCAGCGTGATATCGACAGCATCAATGCCGAGAAGCCAGATTTGATTTGCTTTACGGGTGATTTACAGAATGTTACACCCGATGAACTGCCAAAATATCAGGCGCTGCTCAGCAGTCTGAAAGCCAGAGACGGCGTGATGAGTGTGCTGGGCAATCACGATTACACCTATTATATGGATGTAGATGATGAGCAGGAGATAGCTGCGCTCGAGAAGCGGATGCAGAACTTCCAGCGGAGTTGCGGATGGCGCCTGCTGATGAATGAGCATGTGGCGGTGCATAGAGGCGCTGACAGCATCTATGTAGCTGGTACAGAGAACTATGACAAACCCAAGCGCACCAACGTAAGGAAGGCGCTGTATGGCATCAGACCGGGCTCTTTCGTGCTGATGCTGCAGCATATACCAAAGCAATGGCGCGAGACCTGGCCTTCTACTATTAATAAGGAGAAGGATGAGGATGGCGATGTGATAGGACCTGACAGGAAGGATTCGCTGGTCGTAGCACCGCAGCTTACGCTGAGCGGTCATACGCATGCGGGTCAGGTCAGCGTACTGGGCTTGCGTCCGTCGATGTTCACTCCTTATGATTACGGCCTCTTCGAAGAGGAAGGTTGCCAGCTCTATACCACATCGGGTCTGGGCGGTACCGTTCCAATCCGCATAGGGGCTACGGCAGAAATCGTGGTCATCACACTCAAAAGAAAATGAGGAGTGTTGAATGTTAAATGTTGAGTGTTAAATTATTCATTCTTAAATAAAAAATGAAGTACTTATATCGTCTGTATCAGCTTGTAATATGCTTGCCTATCCTGTTGGTAGCTAGCGTTTTAACCAGTTTAGTTACTGTTTTGGGATGCATGCTGGGCAATGGCCATTTCTGGGGCTATTATCCTGGTAAATGTTGGGCCTGGCTTTGGGTCCGCATCCTCCTCCTGCCTGTAAAGGTGGAGGGACGTGAGCATCTCAAGAAGAACCAGAGTTATGTTTTCGTGGCCAATCATCAGGGCGCTTTCGATATCTTCCTGATATACGGTTTTCTGGGCAGAAACTTCAAGTGGATGATGAAGAAGGGCTTGCGCAAAGTGCCTCTCATCGGTATCGCCTGTGAGTATGCGCACCACATCTTTGTAGACAAGAGCGGACCTTCTAAGATCCGTGCTTCTTATGACCGTGCTCGCGAGGTGCTTAAAGAGGGCATGTCGCTGGTGGTATTCCCAGAGGGTGCCCGTTCGTTTACGGGGCACATGGGCGTGTTCCGCCGCGGTGCTTTCATGCTTGCCGATGAACTGCAGTTGCCGGTATGTCCGCTTACCATCAATGGCAGTTTTGATGTGAAGCCTCGCATGAAGGACATCTACTGGGCTTTCTGGCATCCTCTGAAGCTCACTATTCATGAGCCTATCGAGCCGATTGGCAAAGGAGCTGACAATATCAAGAACCAGATGAATAAGAGCTATGAGGCGATTATGAACGGGCTTGACAAGAAATATCAGGGTTTTGTAGAGAATCCGGACCAATAATTTCGGGTTTTCGCTTGTTATTTCAAAAATAAGTTGTAATTTTGCATCTGTATTACATTATATAGAATCAGAATCATTAAAATTATAAGAAGTTATGAGTGATAGCATAGTAATCATTCCTACATATAATGAGAAGGAAAACATCGAGAAAATCATCCGTGCTGTCTTCGGTCTCGAAAAGCAGTTTGATATCCTCGTTATCGATGACGGAAGTCCTGACGGTACTGCTGCCATTGTTAAAGGCTTGATGGCTAATGAGTTTGCCGGTCGTCTGCATATCCTGGAGCGTTCGGGTAAACTCGGTTTGGGTACAGCCTATATCATGGGCTTCAAATGGTCATTGAAGCAGGGCTATGACTTCATCTTCGAGATGGATGCCGACTTCAGTCATGATCCTAATGATTTGCCTCGTCTCTATGCGGCAACTCACGATGAGGGGTATGATGTGGCTGTAGGCTCAAGATATATTTCGGGTGTGAACGTGGTCAACTGGCCTATCGGACGCGTATTGATGAGCTATTTCGCTTCTAAATACGTACGTATCGTAACCGGTTTCAAGGTGCATGATACTACAGCCGGTTTCGTCTGCTATCGCCGTAAAGTGTTGGAAACCATTGATTTGGATGCAATCCGCTTTAAGGGCTATGCTTTCCAGATAGAGATGAAGTACACCGCTCATCGCATTGGTTTCAAAATCAAGGAGGTGCCTGTCATCTTTGTCAACCGTCGTGAAGGTGTGAGCAAGATGAGTGGTGGCATCTTCGGTGAGGCTTTCTTTGGCGTGATGCGACTGCGCCTGGATGGCTGGTTCAAGAAATATCCGAAGAAGGATTAATACTCTGTAATCACTATTCAGTAATCAGTAATCACTAATCAGTACTTGGATGGAAATCCAAAAGATAGAAAAAACATACGGGCGTTCGCCACAGGCGGATGCCCTCTTTGATTTGATGGGGAAGAAGTCGGTTCATTCCATTTTTCTCCAGGGTTTGCTGTGCTCTTCGGCTCCGATGTTCTTTGCTTCTCTGCAGGGGAAGATGAGGCGTTCGGTACTCTTCGTACTGGATGATGCCGATGAAGCAGGCTATTTTTATCACGATCTCACTCAGATGATGGGGCAGGAGAAGGTATTCTTCTTTCCTTCCAGCTATCGGCGTGCCGTGAAATACGGGCAGCGTGATGCAGCGAACGAAATCCTACGTACAGAGGTGCTGGCGCGCCTCTCTTCGGGAGGACATTTCCTGGTAGTCACTTATCCCGATGCACTGGCAGAACTCGTTGTAGCTAAGCAGAATCTGGATGAACGGATTCTGAAACTGACTGTAGGCCAGCAGATTGCTCAGACCGATGTGGTTCATACCCTGCGCGATTTCGAACTCAAAGAAACCGATTATGTTTATGAACCGGGCCAGTTTGCCGTGCGTGGAAGCATCCTCGATGTCTATTCCTACAGCTGCGAATATCCGTTCCGTATCGACTTCTTCGGCGATGAGATTGACACCATCCGTACCTTTGATGTTGAGACCCAGCTCTCGCAGGCGAAGCGCACAGAGATAGAAATCGTGCCCGAACTCGCCCATATCGAGAGCAACAAGCAGTGTTTCCTCAATTTCCTCTCCGAAAGTACGACAGTCGTGGCGAAAGACCTTTCTTTCGTTTGCGACCGCATCGGTCAGATCTATACCGAAGGCTTCTCATCGCAGAGCCTTACCGAGCAGCTGGAGGGAGCTACTGAGGTAGAGGCTGAGCGCATCAGACATGACATGAAGACCGAGCTCAACCTCGTTTCTCCGCTCGATTTCAAGAAGGCAGTAGCGGCTCATCTCCGTATCGAGTTCGGCAAGGTCGCTCCGTCAGAGAGTTCGGCTGTGATACCTTTCAATATCGCTCCACAGCCTCTTTTCCATAAGAATTTCAATTTGCTTTGTCAAACTCTGGAGGATTTCCTGCTCCAGGGTTACACCTTATATATATTGGCAGATAGCCAGAAGCAGCAACAGCGCCTGAAGGATATCTTTGAAAGCGAAGAACTGAAGCGCTATGCCATCCGTTTTACACCGGTAGACAAGACGCTTCATGAAGGCTTTTCTGACCATGACAAAAAGTGCTGTTTCTTTACCGATCATCAGATTTTTGACCGTTTTCATAAATATAACCTGCGCTCAGATAAAGCGAGAGCCGGCAAGATGGCACTCACCATGAAGGAACTGCAGGAGATGGAAGTGGGAGATTTTATCGTGCATGTAGACTTCGGTATCGGCAAGTTCGGCGGTCTGGTTAGGGTTCCTGCGGGCAACAGCTATCAGGAAATGATCCGCATCGTCTATACGAACAATGACAAGGTGGATGTTTCTATCCACTCGCTTTATAAAATCAGCAAATATCGCCGCAGCGATACCGGTACTCCGCCTCGCCTGTCTACACTGGGTACAGGTGCCTGGGATAAACTCAAGGACAAAGCTAAGAAGCGAATCAAGGACATTGCGCGCGACCTGATTAAACTCTATGCCCAGCGCCGACGGGAGAAGGGATTCGCCTTCAGTGCCGACAATTATCTGCAGCATACGCTGGAGGCTTCTTTCCTGTATGAAGATACGCCAGACCAGAATAAGGCTACTCAGGAGGTGAAGAAGGATATGGAGAGCGGCAGACCGATGGACCGTCTGGTTTGTGGCGATGTGGGCTTCGGCAAGACTGAGGTTGCCATCCGTGCAGCCTTCAAGGCAGCGTGCGACAGCAAGCAGGTTGCGGTGCTGGTGCCTACTACCGTTCTGGCTTTCCAGCACTATCAGACTTTCAAAAAGCGTCTGGAAGGCATGCCTGTAAGGGTAGACTATCTCAGTAGAGCCCGTACAACGAAGGAAACCAGAGAGGTGCTTGACGCCCTGAAAGAGGGTAAGATTGATATCCTCATAGGTACGCATAAGCTGATATCAAAGACCGTGAAATGGCATGACCTGGGACTGCTCATCATCGATGAAGAGCAGAAGTTCGGTGTGTCTACCAAAGAGAAACTCCGTCAGCTCAAGGTAAATGTTGATACACTCACGATGAGTGCCACTCCGATTCCGCGAACCCTCCAGTTCTCTCTGATGGGCGCCCGGGATATGAGTATCATGCGCACTCCGCCACCTAACCGTTATCCGATTCATACCGAACTGGTAACGTTTAGTAGTGAAGTTATCTGCGATGCCATCAATTTCGAGATGAGCCGAAACGGACAGGTTTATTTCGTATGCGACAGAATATCCAAGCTTCCGGAGCTCAAGATGCTCATCGAGAAGCATATTCCAGACTGTAGGGTAGCAATCGGTCACGGACAGATGAAGCCTGAGGATTTGGAGAAAATCATCATGGGCTTTATCAATTACGATTATGATGTACTGCTTTCTACCACTATTGTAGAGAACGGTATCGACATTTCCAATGCCAATACGATTATCGTGAGCGATGCTCATCACTTCGGATTGAGTGACCTGCATCAGATGCGTGGACGCGTAGGAAGAAGCAACAAGAAGGCTTTCTGCTATCTGATGGCGCCACCTAAGAGTGCACTTACTCCTGAGGCGCGTCGCCGTCTGGAGGCTCTGGAGACGTTCAGCGAACTGGGTAGCGGCTTCAATCTCGCCATGCAGGACCTGGATATCCGCGGTGCGGGTAATCTGCTGGGCTCTGAGCAGAGCGGTTTTATGGAAGATCTCGGTTATGAAACCTACCAGAAGATTCTCTCTCAGGCTGTCACAGAGTTGAAGAACGAGGAGTTCTGTGATCTTTATCAGGAGAAGATGGATGAAGGTGCCCAGCTTACGGGTGATGATTTCGTTGACGATTGTGGCATAGAGAGCGATCTGGAGATGTATTTTCCTCAGACTTATGTGCCGGGTGACAGTGAGCGCATGCTCCTTTATCGTGAACTGGACCGTCTGGAGAGCGATGAGGAAGTAGAGGCTTACCGCAAGCGTATGATAGACCGTTTTGGTCCTGTGCCTCATGAAGCAGACGAACTGATGCATGTGGTAGGTCTGCGTAGGGTAGGCAAGAAGCTAGGTTGCGAGAAGATTATTCTCAAGCAGGGCTATATGCAGATGCAGTTTGTGAGCAATGTTAACAGTCCGTTCTACAGAAGTCAGATGTTTAACCGCATACTCGCTTACGTTACCAGTCATATTCA